>SWCD01006694.1_pt1 | contig 11552 bp, 15 predicted proteins | sample 4693011 | NCBI WGS metagenome assembly SWCD01 (sample SAMN10267278, study PRJNA491770) | bioreactor metagenome | isolation source: DHS bioreactor inoculated with marine | place: Japan: Omine Ridge, Nankai Trough | reverse complement strand
TTAGGACAAACATTAGACATAGCCTCCGCTAGTTGGGAATAGACTCTCGAGAACCTCGACGGAGAGGCCCGCTTCTTCGATAACAGGCTCCGGACGTACCTCGAAGGTCGCGCCCCATGCAATCCCGTAACCGCTTCTCCCCTCCGCGATTTTTGAGACCTCCCGGATGTGCTGCCGGTTGAGATCGAACTTCGTCTCGTCGAGATAGCTATCGATCCCGAGAAAGGAGTCGACGTCGAGAAAGGAATCGAGGAGGTAGACGACCTCGGGAGCTGGGTTGATAAATATCCAGAACAGGAACTTCGGTCCTGGGATCTCTCTCGCGTCCGTAAGGATCGACGACGTGTCTCCGAGAAAGAAGTTCGAGTCGAGCGCGTTCTTATAGGGGAGCTCGACGATCAGAGTCGAGCCGTCTGGGAGAGGAGCGGAGAGCGCGGAGAGAGCATTCCCCTCCGTCAAGATCCGAGGAGTCCATCCGAGCCGAAGTCGATAGTCCGCGTCTACTTCTCCGGGAGCTCGGTCGACGCCGTAGTCTCTCCCGTGCTCGTCGAGCCAAAAGTCGAGAGCGGACCCGACGAACATTTGTTCGAGCCACCCGCCCGCGCCGTCGAATGCGACCTCTCGCCCCTGTAGGACGGTCGCGATCCCCGTTGTTATCGCGTTCCCGATGACGTTGTCCGACCATTCCCTCGGGAATACCTTGTCGAGCTCCGCCTTAATCTGTTCGATAGTTCTAGCCATTAGGGGATCGTCTCCACGAGTACGGACGGACCGCCAAGAACCGACCAGTCCGCGATCACCGCGATCGCGTTATCGAAGATCTCGGTCTCGGAATATCCGGCGATCGGCTGAATCGTTAGCGTGACCTCTCCGAGCTCGAGGGATCTCTCGATCGTAAACGTGTCGACGTTGACTCCCTCGACTTCGTTCTCGAGGAAGAATGTCCAAGCGGGGAGAGTCCCGCGCCCGAGCGCTAGAATATAATCGTAATAGCGAGCTCGGAAGTCTTCGTCTCCCTCACCTGGCGATCGAGTTAGGTCGACTCGGTCCGAGATAACGAAGTCGAGATCGGCATCGTCGGACGTTGTTACGAACGCGGTCCCCGCAAGTCTTCCCATCCATCTATGGATCGCTCTCGCGACCGTCGCGACCGTCCCGGTCATAACGTCGAGAACGCTCCCCGGAGTGAAGTCGGTTAAGTTCGTCGACGGATCCGCGACGACCGCGGACTTCATCTCGTCATATAGTTCTTGTTCCGTTGGGATTGTAGGCATTCTAGATCACCACTTCCGGAAGGAGGAGCTCCCCTTCGTCTGTTCGTGCTTCGGTCATAATGACGGCGGAGTCTCCGTCCGCTTCGACTTCGACGGTGTACGCCTCGAGGAAGTGGAGCGTGTTAAGAAATCTCCGCGCCTGATTCTCGAGACGGACGACATTCGTCGGAGTCGGTTTAGCATTCGCGAAGTCTTCGAGGGAAGCTCCCCACTCCGGACGGTGTACGATATCGCCAGAGGAGATCGTGTAACCGTATACGATCCGTTGTGACGCTAGAGCGCTCCCCTCGACGGTCTCGAGAGCCCCTCCGGTCTCGGAGAACGGGAGCTTTACGTCCAGAAAGTTTACGTTCGCCATTAGCTTAGACCTCCGTTAACGGTCGCGTCTCCGACGACTGCCGCAGTTACGACGGGGAGTCCGTCAGTCCCCGCGGTAGCTCCCGAGAGCTCCGCGTTCGAGACGAGCTCGTCGATAATTGCGTCGACGATATACGCGATCCCGACCTTTGTCTCCTCCTTCGCGTCTCGTAGCTCCGCTCCCGAGAGGGAGAGATACTTCCCGTCCGCCTCGATCGCGTCGACCGCCGCCTGTAGTATCCTTGCTTTGCTTATCATTCCGCTGTCACCTTTGTTGCGCCTACACTACCAGAACCAAGCGTCGACGGGAGAGGGGAGGAAGTCGGGATCGGAACCGGGATCGTGATTAGAGGAGTCGGGATCGTGTGAAAGTGTGAACCGTAGACCGCATCTCTCGAGGAGAGTAAGGCTTCGACGAGGGGAGCTAGTGCGACCGCTTGGCTAGCTAGCTCGCTCCCGAGTTTTACGTCGTCCGAGATCACGATAACGCTCTCTCCCTCCGGAGGGAACAAGTACAGAGCGCCCGCCTCGACGCGTGAGCTCGACGGAGACGCGTCCGGTTTCGATATCCACCCGAGTATGTATCCCTCGTTCCGATCTCCGTCCACGAAGCCGAGGAGCGCTACCTCTCCCTTCCTCGGAATACGGAACGAGCTCCCCGCTCCGACGAGCTGCTCGACGACGACGTCTTCCCCGGAGGAGGAGAGCACGAAGTCGACCTCGATCATACCGTCCTCGAGCGTCCCGTCCGACGAGGCGACCCCCTCGGAGAGAACCATCGATCGACCGTCGAGCTCTTGCAGTTTGCTTTCTACGCTCATTGATTCACCTGGATAAAGTTCTGCGCCTTTACGGAGAGCTGATAACCTCCGTCCGTGCTGTATTCGTGAGACGCGGTGTCGACGAAGAACAGCTCGTCGAAAAGCCGAAAACCTCGAGCAAGTATCGACGCTATATCCTTATGATATCCAATCTCCCGGAGTCGTCTTTCCTTGTCCGCTTGAGAGACCGCCTTCTCGAGTACGTTCCTCGCGTCCGGCTCGATACGAATACGGAGAGGAGATCCGTTTCGGAGCTGAGTCGTCGCGACGAGCTCCGACTTCGACGCAAGCTCGAACCGCTGATCGATCTCCCGCGGGAGCGGAGTCGGAGAGACGGCCATATCTCGAGAGGAGAACGAGATCTCGATCTGCTCTTGCGCGTGGAAGTCGAAGACTTGTCTCGCGACGTCCTCGAGCGCGGAGACCGTCGGAGACGGATGTCGGACCGTGAACCGCCGGAACTCGACGTTCGTCGTCTTCTTCGCCTTCTCCTTAGCTCTCGTCGCCCTAGTGACCTCCTTCCAGTTTTTGGGATATCTCCCCTCGACGAGACCTCCGGAGGCCGGATCGAACGACTGAACAATGATGTTAGGGACGTCCGCCTTCCCGAGCTTGCGCTTGATCTTTAGGTTCTGAAGGTTGCGACCTTCGACGAACAGCGGGGACCGAGCTCCCTCGAGCTCGGAGAGAACATTCCTCGGAGGTTGGATAAGTATCCGATCCCGGTCGACGGTCACGATCGCTCCGACCTTCATTCCGAGATCGACGAGTACAGACCAAACAGGCTTATCAGGTTGCGCCCGGAACTTCTTCCGCTTGCGCCCGCGTCCCGTAGGTACAACGGGATCGAAGTCAGGATCGAACAGGACGACGTCGACTCTCCCCGCGAACGCCGGGATCGACTCCTTCACTTCCTCGACGAGCTCCGAGAGCTTGCGTCCGAGAGTAAGGCTCCGCCCTTGCCATTTTTCATCTAAAAGCATCCCCGCATAGTCGCGACCAGTCAGGACGACCGTCGAGGCGGAGGATACTTGGAGCGACTTCGAGATCTCGTCCGCCTGCCCTAGAATCAATCTGTTCTTGTCGGAGACGGTGTCGAGCTGCGCGCGGAGGCTTCCCGCGTCTCCGAGGTGAATATCGACGGAGACCGCGAGAACGTCTCTCGGATCCAAAGGGAACAGCGTTTCGTCGATCTCCACCTCGAACGTATCCGCGACGAGCATCCCGTTTGACTCGTAGCGGATTCTCCTCGGAGGGACCGAGCCTAGACGGATCAGTCCCGAACCTTGGATCGGGATCGTATCGACGGGAGCGATCGCGATGTTAACTCGAGCTTGTGCGAAAAATTGAGGATAGGACACGAGATCACCTTCGAGGGATTAGGAGCTCCGCGCCCGTTACTAGTGTCGACGACTCGAGATCGTTAGTGTCCGCGATCTCCATCCATCGCGCAAAGTCTCCGAGATAGATCTTCGCTAGCCGTTGCAGGGTGTCACCGTCCCGGACGATGTGCGTCCGCTGTCTCCTCGGTCGACGAGCTTCCAAGAACCGGCGGAGCATAAGGACAAGGTCTTCCGTGTTTTCGTTAATCCTCCGGGCTCCGTCCTGGATATACTCCCCACCGCGAATCCAAGCGTCCGCGGTATTGTCGACCGTCGACTCCCCGGCGTTAGAGATCGAGTCCGATGCGTTCTCGAGCGTTCGAGCCGCCGCGAATAGTGATCGCGTAACGAGCGCCACTTGTTGCGCCGTGAGATCCGCATAGTCCGAGACCTTGGTAATATATCCGAGAACGTCGGAGACCTTGTTCCGGGCGGAGGCGAGTCCGAGGATAATCGCGGAGACGAAGTTCGCGTCGATCCCGTCGGGAGCATCCTTAAAGAACTCCTCCGTCGTCGCGAGTCGAGCGTCGAGCGTCTCCCCGAGATCGTTCGGAGGCTCCGCGAATGCGATATAAATTTGCTTTGTAGGGTCTTCCCTCCAAAACGGCTCGAAGGTTATTCGGTACTCGATCCGATGCCTGTCTTTCTCCGTAAAGCTTGCCTCGAGCGTTCCCCAGAGCTCGAGCTCGTCGTACTCGAGGCGGACGATCTCTCCGAGAGCGACGATCCCCTCGATCTGCGCGACCATATCCCGAGCGTGACCGTCCTCTCCCCACCAAGAATCTTCGAAGACGCCGTCGAGCTCGATCGGCTTGTACTCGGTCCCGTGAATCTGGACCGAGGCATAGGTCCCCGCATAGCGCGTGATCGTCTTCCGTAGCTTGGTCCCGGTCTCGAGATCTTTCGGGAGATCGTGGCTCGTGAGCTCGAACTCCGGGACGAAGCCGAACTCGAGCTCGGTCCCGCCTTCGACGGTGAATAGAATCGTCATGTGCTTACCTTGCTGCTACGCCCGCCGCGGCTCGAGGGAACTTTCGCATAGTGTCCCCGATAACCTCTCCGACCCGAAACGCGATCCGATCCGGATTCGCGTCCGTCGTAATTTGCTGATGAATTGTGACCGAGATCTTCGGGGCTGGTTTACCGCCGGAGACGACTCCTTCCTCCTCCTTCTTCTTCTCCTTCTCCTTCTTCTTCTTCTCCCTTGCTTTGTACGCCTTGAGCTCCGCCGCCCTACGCTCCGCCATAGACTGCGCCATTCCCTCGGAGAACGCCTTCTTTACGAAGTTCGGATCGAATGCCGCGGAGAATCCGTCGGTCTGAATACGCGTGATCATGCTCCCGATCCCGAGCGCGATCCCCTTGAACACCGCGAACATGTAGGAGAACGCCGAAGCTAGTCTCTCGACGACCTTAACTCCGACTCCGAGAATCCCGACGACCCCGGTCCCGAGCCAGTCGACGATCGACATAATGCCCGAAGCGAAGCCGCCCTCCGCTCCGAATTGTCCCGCGATTGTATCTAGCGCGATCATGAGCTCGTCGACGGAGTTACGGAAGAATATCGTCGCCTCGTTCGCTCCGTCCTTTAGGACCCGGAACGTCCCCGCGATCATTCCGATTACGACGATCAGAGGGAAGAGTACGGTCGCAAGTGTAGAGAACGCTCCCGCTAGAGCTGGTATCCCTCCGGAGATCGCCCCCATCGCTCCCGCCTTGAGAGCTCCCGCTCCCCGGTTAAGCGTCTCGAAGTTTACTCCGCCTCCCATGATCTGCCGTCTCCCCGCCGCCTTTAGGCCGCGGAACCCTTTCGAGAGCCGATCTTGACGCGGTCCCATCATACCGCCGAACATGAGCTCCCCGACGCCTCCGACCGCCCCCATCGCCAAACGACCGGGAGCTCGGAGAGCCGAACCTCCAATCCTCGAAGCCGCTCCGAGGTTCGCGGAGAGGCCCTTTCGGACCGCTCCTCCCGCTCCTCCGATAGAGCTCGAGACGAACGAGCCGAGACCGAATAGCTTCTTCGCCGCAATGGCAGAGCCGACGACCGCGATCCCCGTAAAGTTGTTAAGTATAGACTTGGAGAGAGACTCCGCGAGCCGCAGTCCGTCCGCGAACTTCCCTCCGATCTTCTTCCCCATTTCCTCGACCGCGTCCGCGTTCTCCGCAAACCATCCGGTCATGCGCTGGAGTATCTTCGACGCCTCCTTAACAACGGGACCGCCGATCGTCCGGAGGAACCCGTCCGCGAACTCTTGAACCGATGCCAGGAGTCCGCCGAAGCTTGCGCCGAACTTCTTGTTTACGGCGTCCATACTCGAGAGAGATTCGTTAATCGCGTCGAAGATCTTCCGGGGATTCGCCTTCGCAAGCTTGTTGAATCCCTCCGTATTGCTCGTCTTTGTCCGCTTGAATAGATCCGCCTTTAGGCTATTGAAAGTCTTCGTATCGGATCCCGCTTGACCTTGGATCATTTGGAGGAGATCGCGTCCCGCCTGTTCGTAGTCTCCGCCGGTGAACGCCTTAGCCGCCGGGACCGCCCTCGAGATAAACTGATCGATCGTATTGTTCGAGACCCCGAGAGGAGCGACTCCGGGAGCGACTCCGCCGAACAGCGTCAGGAAGTCTTGAGAAGTCGCGGGACTTGTAATCGAGCTTTTCTGGAATCGCTTAAAGAGATCGCCAGCTCGAGAGAGATTCTTCTCGAACTTCCCCGGATTCGACTGCTCGAACACCGCTGCGATCTGGATTTGCGCATCCTCCGCGGACTGCGTTAGCTGGAACATCCGACGCGTGACGAGCCCGAGCCCGATAGTTAGCCCTCCGACTGCTAGTCCCTTGAGCGCCGTACCAAACAAGGCCCAAGCGTTTCTAGCCTTCTCGACCGCCTTAGCGTGCTTCTCCGCCTTCCTCGCGAGACGGTCGACCTTAGCCTCCGCCCCGCGAGTGTCTGTCTCGTAACGTGTTACGACTTTATAAAGTGTTGATAACGGCATTTATCAAGATCCCGGTTGCTCTCGAGCGACTATTCTCGAGAGAGTTGCGTATCGTCTAAAGAGGACGGGAAAAGTCCAAGACTCGACGAGCTCGAGATCTTGGTTCGCGTACCTGGCTAATTCTAAACAACGCTCCTCGAGCTCCGCGATAAGCTTCCAGTTAAGCCGAAAGATGATAACGCGAGGCCGCGCCCGAGTGTTCTCGAGCTCCTCCCTCGAGAGGAGCTGATCGATCTCCCTCGAGACGCTGTCTACTTCTTCTTCGTCCGCCTCCCCGTCTTGACCGTCGAGAGAAAATCCTCGACGTCCGCCTCGTCGGGAGTAGTGAGCCGATCGAACAGCTCGGTCACAAAGTGCATCTGTTTTGCGGAGAGAACCTTGTCGAGACCTCGACCGCGGAGAGAGGAGAACGATACCGGCTCGTCTCCAATAACCTTGATACAGATCCGGAGGAGGTTCTCTTGTGCCTCCTTCAAGCCGATCAGGGGATCGCGTCGAGCCTTCTTCGGGACCGACTCCATCGCCTGCCGCGTGAGCTGTGTATTTGGATACACTCCTTCGATATAGATCCCCGGATCTCCCTCGTTCTCGGGAGGCATGAATCCGTGCCATGAGTTTTCGTCGGGAGCGACGTCGTACTCCGGGACGTCGTAGGCCGGTCCGTAGGCTTCTGGGTTGTATCCGTTCCCCTCGAGCTCCTCGTTCTCGGTCTCGTCGATCTCGGTCTCGTGATTGTCTTCCATTGTGTCTCCTCTAGTGCGCGAAATTGCGCCTCGTCTTGTCTTAGACTCGTCGTCGGAGCTTAGACGTCCACTCGACCGAACGCTCGTTCGGGGAGTTTTTGTCGCTTGCGTCCTTAGTGATTTTGAACACGGCGTCGGGATAGACGTATGTCCGCTCGGTCCCGTCCTTTGGGTAGTAAGTCGTCTCGAGAATGTCGATCGTGTAGACCGTCTCCCCGTTCGTGTAACGTGCGACCTGTGCGTCTTGGATATCGTCCAGAATCGGACCCTCCTCCTCGAATCCCATGTTACCAGAGTAACCGTGGATCACTTGTCGAGGAGTCTCCTCCCGCTCCCCGAGACGAACTTGTCGCTCCTCGTCGGAGTCCAGGTTCGCGGAGTATGATGTCGGATTCAAGATCGCTACGATCGCGCCGTCGTTGTCGAAGACTTGGATCGTTACGTCTTGTCCTCTGCTAATTTCGCCCATGATATTGCCTCTCTCCGGAGCTCCCTCGAGCTACCTTGGTTTATGCTACTTCTTCGATAACGACGTTCTCTCCGACCACTGTCTTATTGATGATGAATCGGAGCTCTCCGAAGAGTTTAACCTTCGTCTTGTACGTGACCGAGTCGCCTGTCTTGGCGACCTCCTCGGTCGTGAACTCCTCGATCTGCTCGTTCCCCTTGAGCGTCCCGAGCCTCTTATCCATCGCGCCCTTGGCCGCCCGCCGATTTGACGGAGTCGGTTTAGCGTTCGCGAAGTTCTCGAGAGCCCCTCCGGTCTCGAAGTTAACGAGATCGTGCATACGACGACGGACCGAGCTCGTCTTGCCGTCCGCCGTGTTGGAGGTAATATCCATGTGGAACTTGTAACCGCCGTCCGTATTTCGCTCCGCCATGATAGCGCCCGCCGCGTCCGCCGCGATCCATTCGGGACGAGTGAGCTCGACGCCGGAGGGAAGTCCGATAACGGGGACGAGAAATCCCTTCCACTTTTTCTGTGCGACCGACTCCGAAGGATCAATCGAGGAGTAGATCGCCGCATAGAACGCGGTTGCGTCGACGGTAAACTCGGTCCCGTTGATCGACTGTCTGAATCGGTGATTGAAGAGACGGAGACGCTCGTCGGAGACGAGTCCCGCCGCCGTGTTATTCGTATCCGTTACATTCGACGCGTCCGCTTGCGCCCCTCCGTTGCAAAGCTTTACGGCCATGTGCCCGGATAGAGCCGTGATAACAGCCGCCGAAGTATACTCCGCGACGAATACGAATCCGCCGTCTTCCATCTGCCGGAGAACTTGAAGTCCCGAAGCGATCGAAGGGGATCCGGTGTAATCAATATCCGCCGGAGTACCATCGATCCCGCCTGTAAGCGCGACCGCTGATCCGTCCGTTGCCGGATTACCTCCCGCCGCAACATTAAGCGCGGCGTCGATTAGATCCGAGTTTGCGGTAATGTATGCCATGCCCGCGGCGTCGAAGCTTACCGCCTCGAATGTCTCGACAATGTCTCCCCAGGTGACGACGAGATCAAAGTTCGCGGTGTCGTTCGTCCATAGCGTAGTGATGTCGTTCCCGACGATCCCTTCGTATTTCGCGGTCAAGTCGACCGCGTCGGTCGCGGTCTCGACGAGAGTCCTCGACGCCTTCGCGTCCGTAGAAGATCCGACGCGAACGACGCGAAGCGGACCTCCGAACTCCTTGTTCGCGATCGCACGATAGCCGCCGTAATCCTCCGGTGTAGCGTGACCTCCGACAAGCGCCTTGATAAGAGCGTCTCCGTCGGAGAACTCGAGGAGCGTATCGACCGGACCCCAAGGGAACTCCCCGACGATGCCGGTCAGTGCGGGACCGCTGGCAAGCTTCCCCGAGCTCGGTTGATCTTGCTCCGCGATAATGACGGAGTCCGTTAACTTAAATTCGCTCGGATTCGTTGTGTAATAAATCGCCATTGATTTAGCTCCTTAGCATTCTTCGTTTTCGACGTCCGCCGTATTGGTGAACGAGGCTTTTTTGTATTCAACGCGAACAAGGTACGGGACCGAAGCCATAAACGAAAACAGCACCCGGAAGTAACCGTCTCGCCCTCCGCTTGCGTCCTGTTCGCTTTTGTCCACGAGTAGAACCCGAACCCTTGCGTCGTACAATCTCGAGAGATCGAGCACAAGCCCCGGAGAGCTCGGTTCGAGGTTCCCATAGCTTAGTGGAACTCCGCCCTCGAGGAGAGCGTCGAGAGCCATTTCGAGAGGCTCTCGTGAAGTCTTCGTCTTGGCCCAGAGCTCGATCGTCCCTCCGAAGGTTCGAGTCGACGTCTCGAAGATCGTCTCGATAATTCCGCTCTCGAGCTCGGCCTCGCGATAGACCGTCCGCTTCTTCTTTTCGTAGTCGAGGCCGGAGGCCGTGATCGAGATTCCGGGGAGCTCGAACTTTAGGTTCGACGGGAACCCGCGGAACACGTTAGCGACTTCACATAGGATCGGATCGCTCTCGATCGCGTTCGCGATCTCGTGGATTAGTGCGTCTCTTGGTGTTGATGTCGCCATAGTATTACCAGTCCGTCCGGGAGAGAGCCTTCTCGACTTCGCGCTTCGCGATCTTCGTAAGCATAGGGAGGGAGTCCCTTACCATGTAGCGAGGCTTAGTCCCCTCCGCCTCGATCTTCTTAATAATCGCGTTCGCAATTCCGAAAAGGTGAGAGTCGACCTCCGAATAGTCCTCGAACGACTTCTTCCCGGTTCCGAAGACTCGAACAACCCACTCGAGGATCGGTCTAAACGGCGGACGATGTGGACGAGATCCGAGCTCGATAATCCCCGCGTGAGGAGCATCGTTAAAGAGCTCCGCTCCGTCCGATGTCGGGATAACCTTCCAAGCGTTCCGAAGCTGTCCTCGATCGACCGGAGTCTTCGCGGAGACGATCCCCTCTCCGATTAAAGCCGCCTTGAATAGAGCTCTCCGCGTCGTAGACGTCATGCCTTCGTATCCGAGACGGAGGCGAGCTCCGTACTCCTTAACCGTAACGACGTTGACGCTCAATCTGTTTGCCTTCTTATCGTGTAGTTATGCGAGACGGTCTCGTTATTAAGCCGCGGCTCGTCGACTTCGACGACCTTCCAGACTTCCCCGTCGAGGATGCGGACGACGATGTCCCCTTCCTCGAGGAGAGGCTCGAGGAGCATTATCACGAGCTCCCCTTGTACTTGACCCCCGACGACTCTCTCCGTCCGCTCCTCGTCGTCCATCTTGCCGCGTCCGGTCGTCTCGATCGCATAGAGCTCGAGCTCCTCGACGGAGTCGACCTCGAGCTCGTCCAAGTGATTACGAACTCCGGACTCTCGGACTCGTCGGAAGTTCGGAACCGTCGGGACGAACTCGGGGAGCACGTTCTCTCGGATCATCCGGAACATATCGTCCGCGAGGCTCATTCGATCACCTGTCTAGGCCCTTGGAACTTCGATACCCTCGTTCCGTTGTTTTGGTCCCGCTCCCATTTAAGCGCCTCATGGCGTCGAGCCGACCAGACCTCCCGCTCCTTCCGGAGATCCCCGAGTCGTCCGATATAGTTCGCATTACCTACGCCCGGAACTCCGACTCCGACCGGCTTCGAGGAGATCTCCTCGATCAGAGCGTCGACTCGTTTTATCTCGGACTTGCATTCGTCGACGGTGTAAAGGGGAGCGTCGAGAGCGGTATAATCAGCCATTAGAGAACCTCAAAAAAAGAACCGGACCGAGGGAAGGCCAGCGGAGGAGACCGCGCGAACAATCCCTCGACCGGCTCGTTAGCGAGACGGCTCCCCGTCTCACAATTTGCGAACCCTTGAGCCTCGAGCCGCTAGCCTCTTAACTCCGTCGGGAGTCAAAGCCGCGTGGACCGTCTTCGCGACGAGCTCCCGCGTAGGATTGACGACAATGTCACCATATTTGAAGGCATAGTTCCGAGGATACTCCCGGATCTGAATCGCATAGGGGAGAGACCGTTCGACCTTGGTCTTGGC
>SWCD01016591.1_pt2 | contig 11555 bp, 11 predicted proteins | sample 4693011 | NCBI WGS metagenome assembly SWCD01 (sample SAMN10267278, study PRJNA491770) | bioreactor metagenome | isolation source: DHS bioreactor inoculated with marine | place: Japan: Omine Ridge, Nankai Trough | reverse complement strand
GGGCGGCGGTGCGCCACGCCTCTCGGGGGCTGGCGGCACAGGGCGGCAAACGCCGCCTGCTTCTGGTGATAACAGACGGTAAACCCAACGATCTCGATCATTACGAAGGCCGCCACGGCATCGAGGATACCGCCATGGCGGTGCGCGAGGCGCGCCGTGCCGGGCAATCGGTCTTTGGCATCACTGTCGACAAGCAGGCTAAGGCGTGGTTCGCGCGGATGTTCGGGCAGGGTAGTTTTCACGTCATCGCCCATCCCGAACGCCTGACCGAGGCGCTACCGATGATCTACCGCGAACTGGTCGGCGCATGAGTGAGACAAGCGTTTTTGACGACCTGCCGGGGGATCTGATGATCTGGGTTCTCATCGTCAGCGAGTTGCTGGTGTTCGGCGCTGGGCTGGCAACCTTTCTGGCCGTGCGCCTCACCGATCCCGAGGGGTTTGCTCTGGCACAGGACATGCTGCACCGCACCGGGGCGGGGCTCAACACCGTGGTTCTGGTAACAAGCGGTGCCTTGGCGGCCCTCGCCCTGCATCTGCGCAAAGCGGCCCGGCGCGGGCCCGCGCGACTGGCGCTGGTCGCAGCGGCGGGCTTGGGCGTGGTCTTTCTGACCATCAAGGGCGCGGAATACGCGGCCAAGGCGAGCGCCGGCATCGGCTGGGACACGCACCCGTTCTTTACCTTTTATTACCTTCTCACCGGCTTTCACGCGGCGCATGTTCTGGCGGGCGTCGTTGTCCTCCTGCTCGTCGCATGGCAGGACACCCCCCGCAATATCGAGGCCGGTGCCGCCTTCTGGCACATGGTCGATCTGGTCTGGGTGCTGCTCTTTCCGGTTCTTTACCTTCTCCGGTGATGGCGATGCTCCGCGATCCTCTCTTGCGCGCGTGGGGCTGGCTGATCGGCCTCAGCCTTTGCTCAACCGGGGTCTCGCTCTGGCATTGGCCCGCCACCCTGACCCCGCTTGCCGGGGCACTCATCCTGACCTTGGGCTGGCTCAAGGCGCGGGTCATCCTCGGGCGCTATCTCGGTCTTGAGGCGGCCCCATTCTGGCGGCGCGGATTCGACATCGCCCTCGCGCTTTTCTGCCTGCTCTTGCTTGGGCTCTATCTGGTCGCAGGACTGCTCTGAAAACCTTACAAAATCGCCTGTAGGTTTGTAAGGTTTGTAAGGTTCAAACTTGGAAATGAACCGCCAAGGCCTCGGGCAGATCGAACTCTGTCAACACCCGCGCGCGCCCGTCCTCCGACATTTTCAGCGCCGTCTTGGTGACGATCCGATCCAGCTTTGCAGGGTCTTGCGACGGGGCAAAAGGCGCGAAATACCACTTGAGAAATGTGAAACAGATCACATCCTCCAACGCTTGCACCTCCGGGTCGCGTTTGATCCCCTCTTTGCGGATCATTTTCTGAGCGCGATCAACGTCTTGGCTGTCATAACCGGCGTCTTGCATGATCTCGCCCACGCGGGTTGCGTGATGCTTGGCAAGGGTCGTGCGCCACGTCAGATAGCCCGCGCGCCCTTCTGGAAAATCCTGTCTTTTCAATACCCAACGCTCGATATGCTGGCCCCGCGCGGCAATTTGCAAGGCCTCTGACGCGTTCGGGAATAGCCGGTCACACTCCGCGCTCATTCGCTGCCCATAGAGCCACGCTGCCGGCTCTCCTTCGCGCAAATCCGGGTCATGCCGGTTGGCTGCATCAATCGCGGCAAAGGCAATTTCTATTTTTTTCACAATGCCTTACCCCATGCCTCTGCCGGATCTTGCTCGGCGTAATCGCGCAGGGCCTCGATGTCGTTGATCCGCGCATGTTCGCGCGTGATCGCCACGCCCACGGTTTTCAACTTTGCAAAGGCCCGGCTCAAACTCTCGGGTTTCATCCCAAGACGGCCCGCGATCAGGGCCTTGTCATAGGGCAGGGTGACAACACAGGCACCATCCTCACAAGTGCTTAATTTAACAAGGAAATCTGCCACTCTTTGCGCACCGGTCTGCGCCTTGATCTGTTCGACTTGCGCCACCAAATCATGCAGGTGCTGAAAGGTCGAAGCAATCACCGAGATTGCGATCTCAGGCTCATGCTGCAGCATGGAAACAAAGCTGCGCGCAGAAATTTGCAATAGAATACAATCTGTTACAGCCTCGGCGGATACCGGATAGGGCCGCGCGCGAAAGGCGACCGCTTCGCCAAAACTATGGCCACGGGCAAACACATTGACCACCGCCTCATTGCCATTCGGGGCCACCCGATAGAGCTTGACCCATCCCTCAAGCACCACGTGAATGACCTGTGCCGCCTCGCCTTGCAGAAAAACGGTCTCGCCCCGCGCGAAACTGCGCAACGAGGAATCTGCCAAAAGCTTGTCCACAACCGGCTCTGGCATAGACCGCAAGAGTATGGATTCTCTTGCAATATCAAAACTTTCGGCGCGCTTCATGGTTTACCCTGACCTGTTGGCTCGTGGATTGATTGGTCCATTGCACGCCCCCAAATCTCAGGCTTCAGAGGGACGGATTCGGCAGTCTTGAAACCATAGTGCTGGATAAATACTCACTTCTCCAACCGTATCAGGGGCTAAATTGAGGCGTCAAGCGGCGTGAATCGTCAGAATACCGCGCTGTATGTGGGTGTGATGCGAAACGTCAGAGGTCGACTGCATCTGTTTGGTCAGAGCTTTGGAAATCCCGGGGTCGGGATTGCCTTTCTCTGCGGACTGGCCTTTAGTCCCCTGCAATCGCCGCATGGCGACAGGGTTCATGAATTGGATGAGAGGGAGCAGGACATGGCGCGAACGGTCATTATCGAAAAAGCGGGCGGTGCAGAGGAGTTGAAGCTGGTCGATATCCCGGTGGGAGAGCCGGGACCGGGTGAAATTCGCATCCGCCACATGGCCTGTGGGTTGAATTTTATTGATGTTTATCAACGCACTGGCCTCTATCCGCTCGCCTATCCACATGCCTTGGGAATGGAGGCGGCAGGGATTGTCGAGGCGGTGGGTGAGGGCGTTACCCATCTCAAACCCGGCGACCGCGCCGCCTATGCTGCAACCCCGCCGGGCGCCTATGCCGAGGCGCGGGTGATGCCCGCATCGCAAGTTTGTCCTCTGCCCGATGGCATTTCGTTTGAAGATGCAGCCTCGATCATGTTGCAGGGAATGACGGTGGAGTATCTCTTTCACCGGGTCTGGCCGCTTGAGGCGGGCCAAACAGTGCTGTTCCATGCCGCTGCCGGTGGTGTCGGGCTCTTGGCCTGCCAATGGGCACGCTCGGAAGGCATCCGTTTGATCGGGACTGCTGGTACGGATGAGAAATGCCGCCTCGCGATGGAAAATGGTGCGTCGGCCTGCATCAATTACCGCGATGCTGATTTTGTGTCTGAAGTCAAAGCGTTGACAGAGGGCAAGGGCGTGGATGTGGTCATGGACGGGGTGGGCAAGGACACGTTCGAGCGCTCGCTTGACTGCCTCAAGCCATTGGGCATGATGATGTCCTTCGGCAATGCCTCTGGCCCGGTCGAGCCGGTGAGCCTGCTCACGCTGGCGGCCAAGGGGTCGCTCAAGCTGACGCGCACGACGCTCTTCACCTTTCTTGCCGATCATGCCCGCTGTCAGGACATGGCGCGGCATCTCTTCGACAAGGTCGAGAGTGGCGCGGTCAAGGTCAATATCGGCCAGCGGTTCCCGCTTGATCAGGTCGCAGAGGCGCATCGTGCGTTGGAGGGGCGGCAGACCACAGGTTCGACCATCCTGACCCTCTGATCCTCGATAAGCCCCTCGCCTAGCCGTGATCTGCGCATGGCTTGACGCATGCGCGGCAGAGGCCTAGCGTCTGGCCGCAACAACAACGGCCCGGAAACCGGGCGATACTCTGGGAGTGTAACATGAGAAAGCTGTTGGGAACTGTCCTGACCAGCGCAGCCTTTGCGTTGGTTGGTACCGCGGGGTCTGCCGAGACCTTGCGTATTTTGACCTGGGGCGGCTATGCGCCCGAGTCGGTGGTCGCGGCCTTCAAGGCCGAGACAGGCATCGACGTGGAAGTGACCCTGTCCAACAACGAGGACATGATTTCCAAACTGCGCGCGACCGGCGGCGCAGGTTTTGACCTGGCACAGCCGAGCCAGGACCGTATCCTTGGCCCGCAACAGGAATTCGGCATCTACAAGCCGCTCGACCTCAGCCAGATCGACAAAGAGCAATTCATCGGTGATCTCTATGATGCCTCGGTGGCCGCAACCACGGTGGATGGCGCGGCCTATGGCGTGGCGCATATCTGGGGCGTGTCGGGCTTTGCAGTGGACCGTTCTGTCGCGGGCGACATCAAGACCTATGCCGATCTCTGCTCGGCGGACTATGCAGGCAAGATTTCAATGCGGACCAAGCGGATTGCCCTTCTCGGCTTTGCCTTTGCTGCTGGCGAGGATCCGTTCGCGGCCTATTCCGATCCCGCGAAATACGAGGAAATCATCACCGCTGCCGCCGACGCGATGGGCGAATGCAAGGCCAATGTGAAGGCCTATTGGAGCGGTGCAGACGATTTGTTGGCGATGATGCGCTCGGGCGAGGTTGTGGCGGCAGAGGCGTGGGATGCCACCGGGTTCAAGCTGAATGCCGAGGATTCCAAGTGGAATTTCGTCGCGCCCTCGACCGGTGCCTTGGGCTGGATCGACACTTTCGCCCTTCCCGCCAAGGGCGAGAATGACGCGGCGGCCTATCAGTGGATCAACTTTGTGATGCGTCCCGATATTGCGGCGCAGATTGTCAATCAGGCTGGGTCGTTCTCTGCCTCCAAAGGCTCTGACGAGATGGTCGATCCGGCGTTGCGCGCCGCCTATCAAGAGGCGTTCCCGCCCGAGGTGATTGCCAACATCAAATGGTTCCCGCCGATTCCGGCCGGTCTCGAGGATATCGAGGGCCGTCTGCTCGATCAGATCGTGGCGCAATAACCAATAGGTGACGCGGCGGGCCAACCGCCGCGTCGACCCCGAAAGGTCAATAGACGTGGACAGCTTAGCCGCCGATCTCGAATGCCGTAACCTGATCAAGCGGTTCGGCGCCTTTACTGCTGTGGACGATGTTTCCTTTGCAATTCCAAAGGGATCCTTTTTCTCCATCCTCGGCCCGTCCGGCTGTGGCAAGACCACCTTGCTGAGGATGATGGCCGGATTTGCGCGGCCCGATGCGGGTGATATCCTGATCAAGGGCGCTTCGGTCCTGGATACCCCTCCCAATCGGCGGCCCGTGAACCTTGTGTTTCAGCATCTGGCGCTCTTTCCGATGATGACCGTGGCCGAGAACATCGCCTATGGCCTGCGCCGTCGCGGCACGCCACGCGCCGAGATTGCTCGCGCTGTCGCGGGTGTGCTGGAACGGGTGGGTCTTGCGGATGCCGGACCCAAGCGGATCGACCAGCTCTCGGGTGGACAAAAGCAGCGGATCGCGATTGCGCGGGCGATGGTACTGGACCCGGCGGTTTTGCTGTTGGATGAGCCGTTGGGCGCGCTTGATCTCAAGCTGCGCGAACACATGAAGATCGAACTCAAGCAGTTGCAGCACGAGTTTGGCACGACCTTCGTCTATATTACCCATGACCAATCCGAGGCGATGATGATGTCGGACCGGGTGGCGGTGATGAACGCCGGGCGCTTCGAACAGGTAGGCACGCCAGAGGAGTTGTATTTCCGTCCTCAGACCGCCTTTGTCGCTGGGTTTGTCGGCGATGCCAACCGTCTGCGCGCCAAGGTGATTGCGGCGGATGGCACGGGATGCAAGTTGGCCACCGATCAGGGCCTGACCTTGATCGCTGGCCCCCCCCGGACGGGCGCGGCCGAGGTGGGCGGCATGTTCGACATCTTTATTCGCCCCGAAGCTATCGCGGTCGGTGCTACCGCACATGACAGCACCAATCAGCTGCAGGCGGTGATCGAAGATGTGCTTTTCAACGGCGCGCAGAGCCGGATTTTGGCGCGCCTGCCGGGGGGCGACGTGATCGAGGCACTCTTGCCGCAATCAGGCGAAGCCGCGCCGTTGCGGCGTGGGGCCTCTGTGGCGCTCGGGCTTGGGCCGGGGGCGGTTGTGTCCTTTGCGGCGGCGGGGGCGTGATGCGCGAGGGCAAGCTGGTCTTTTGGTTGCTCTTCGCGCCCTTTGCGGCGTGGATCGCGCTCTTGATCGTGATTCCGCATATCGACATGCTGATCCTGTCGCTGCGGGAAAAGGTGGCCCCGCGCGTCTATGAAACCGGCTTTCGCAACTATGCGGATTTCGCGGCAACATGGGTCTATCCTTGGACGCTGCTCCGCACGGTGGCCTTTTCGATCATCGCCACGGTTTTGACATTCCTCATCGGCTTTCCCGTAGCCTATTACATCGCCAAGATCGCGCAGGGCCGCACCAAGGCGGCGCTCTTCATGCTGTGCCTTTTGCCGTTCTGGGTGTCCGAGATCGTGCGCGTGTTTGGCTGGATGCTGCTCTTGCGGGAGACCGGACTGATTTCCAACGCCTTGCAGGGGTTGGGTCTGACCTCCGGGCCCGTCGAGTGGCTCTATAATGACGCGGCCATTCTGATTGGCCTCGTCTATACCTCGATGCTCTTCATGATCGTGCCGCTGATTTCCACCATCGACGGGATGGATGATGCGCTGGTCGAGGCAGGCTATGATCTTGGCGGCAACGGCTGGACTGTGATGACACGGATCGTCATCCCCTATGCCATGCCGGGGATCATCGCGGGCTCTATCGTGGTGTTCATGCTGGCGCTTGGCAATTATCTCACGCCGACCCTCTTGGGGGGCAAGAGCGGGCAGTGGTTCACGGCGCAGATCTATGCGCAGTTCATTACCCGCTTCAATTGGGAGTTGGGATCGGCCTTTGGTTTTATCCTTCTGGCCACCTCAAGCGCGCTTGTGTGGCTCTTGCTGCGCCTTTCGGGCCAGTCGCTTTCGAATACGCTGGGGCGCTAGGATGCTGGCCTCTCTCCCTCGTTCGCCACTCTTGCGCTTTGCTTACGCGGCCTATGTTGCGCTTTTCTTTGTCTATATGGCGCTGCCCTTGGCGGTGGTGGCGGTCTTTGCCTTCAACGACAGCCAGTTTCCCGGCCTGCCATGGGAAGGTTTCACGCTGGATTGGTTCATCGGGGCAGAGCAACCCCGCCTGGGTCTGATCAACGACCGGAGGATCGTCGCGGGGTTTTTCAACTCGGCCTTTGTTGCGTTTTGGGTCACGGCCCTGTCGCTGACCGTTGCAACCACGACTGCCTTTCTCTTTGATCGCCATGATTTCCGGTTCAAGGAGTTCGCCTATATCATGATGCTGGCACCGTTGGTCATTCCGGGGGTGATCCTTGGTATCTCAATCCTCGTGTTTTCGTCCACGCTGGCTGAGGCGGTAAATACCGTGACTGGTTACGAGATTTCTGCCCTGCGACCGGGGCTCTTTCTGGTGATTCTCGGGCAGTTTTCCTTCATCACCACTATTGCGACCCTTGTCATCGCCGCGCGTCTGCGCCGCTTTGACCGCACGCTGGAAGAGGCGGCGCTAAACCTCGGAGCAACGCCAGCTGTGGTCTTTATGACCATTACCCTGCCATGGCTGCGGCCTGCGCTCTTTGGTGCGGGGATCGTGGCCTTTTTGATTTCCTTCGAGAATTTCAATACCACGCTAATCCTCAACGGGTCGAATGCACCGCTGACGGTGACAATGTTCGACCGCATGCGCGAAGGCTCGACCCCGGTGCTCAACGCTGTGTCGGTGACGCTTATGGTGGGATCGGGCCTGTTGGGCCTGTTGGGTATTCTCGTCCAAGGGCGCGGGCAAAAGCCCTAATAGCCCGATGCCGCGACGCGGCATTATTTTCTGCAACCGCAAATAAAATGGGCGGTGCGCCTGAGAACTGCCCAAAAAGCGGCAATCTTGGCCCTTGATGCGTCGTGGTGCGTGCTCTGGCTAGAGCAAATTGCGCCAGTTCTGTTTGCTGCCACCTGTCTGAAACGGCTCAGACCCCACACAGAGAGGCCTTGGTCCCGCGAGACCGCGCCCCGCTGTGGAGAGGTTAAAACAATATGCTGCGGCGCAAAATGACGGTGGGGGATCCGAAATTGAACAACGCCACGACGCGCGCAGCCCGGACATGGGAGTTCCGAACGAAATGACGAAAAGAACATTTATGGCGAGCCTCGTTGCAACCACCGTTCTGGCGACGGCTCCGGCGCTGGCTCAGGATTGCCCCGTCAAGGTGGGCGTGCTGCATTCGCTCTCGGGAACGATGGCAATCTCGGAAACCACGCTCAAGGACACGGTCCTGATGCTGGTCGAACAACAAAACGCCAAGGGCGGGCTGCTGGGTTGTCCGATCGAGGCGGTCGTGGTCGATCCGGCCTCGGACTGGCCGCTCTTTGCGGAAAAGGCGCGCGAATTGCTGACCGTGAACGAGGTCGATGTGATTTTCGGCTCCTGGACCAGCGTCAGCCGCAAATCCGCCCTGCCGGTGCTCGAGGAACTGAACGGCCTCATGTTCTATCCGGTGCAGTACGAGGGCGAAGAATCCTCGCGCAACGTGTTCTACACCGGCGCTGCACCCAATCAACAGGCGATCCCGGCAGTGGATTACTTCCTCGAAGAACTGGGCGTCGAGAGCTTTGCGCTGTTGGGAACGGACTATGTCTATCCCCGCACCACCAACAACATCCTTGACGCCTATCTGAAATCCAAGGGCGTCGCGGCCGAGGACATCTTTGTCAACTACACCCCCTTCGGTCATTCCGACTGGGCGACCATCGTGGCGGATGTCGTGGCCTTGGGCGCGGGCGGCAAGAAAGTGGGCGTGATTTCCACCATCAATGGCGATGCGAACATCGGCTTTTACAAGGAACTGGCCGCCGCCGGTGTCAGCGCCGATGACATTCCCGTTGTCGCCTTTTCGGTCGGCGAAGAAGAGCTGTCAGGGCTTGATACAACCGAACTCGTGGGGCACCTTGCGGCGTGGAACTATTTCCAGTCCGCCGATACCGAGATCAACGCCGAATTCGTCAAGGCATGGAAGGCATATGCGGGTGAAAACCGCGTGACCAACGACCCGATGGAGGCACATTACATCGGCTTCAACATGTGGGTGAATGCGGTCACGCAGGCGGGCACCACCGACGTGGACGCGGTGCGCGAGGCGATGTGGGGGCAGGAATTCCCCAACCTCACCGGTGGCACGGCTGTCATGCTGCCGAACCACCACCTGACCAAGCCGGTGCTGATTGGCGAGATTCGGGCCGATGGGCAGTTCGACATCATCAGCCAGACCGAGGAAGTACCGGGTGACGCCTGGACCGATTATCTGCCCGAGAGCGCGCCGCTCACGAGCGATTGGAAGGATCTGGGCTGCGGTATGTACAATACCGAAACCAAGACCTGCGTGCAGATGACGTCGAACTACTGACGCGGACCGGGCGCGCGGTGGTGATGCCGCCGCGCGCCTCTCCTCCCGAGCAAGGCCTTCATCCAGATGCGTTCGATTCCCTCCCTCGCCCGGCTTGCGGCGACAGTGCTTGCCCTTGGCCTCTTGTCCGTGTTGCGGCCCGTCGTGGCACTGGCGCAGGACGGGTTGCAACCGATCTTGCAAGAGTATCAGGCCGAGATCGCCAAACCGTCGCGCAGCACCGTTGAGAAGGTATTGAGCGGGTTGATGGCCGCCGACCGCCCCGGCACTGCCGAATTCCTGCTGCGCTGGCAGGATCGCGGGGTTTATACGCGACCCGCCGATGGTCTGTTTTTCTACGCCGAAGAGATCGGCGATGCGCTGCGATTGATCGACATCGACAGCGGCGCGGCCGTGGCCGAGGTCAGCAGCCGCGAGGTGAGCCAGATACGACCTAATTCCGGGGTGCGGGCAGTGATCGCTGCGGCCCTGGTGCCTTTCGAATTGAACGCGCCCGATCCAGCGCGGAGGGAGGCGGCGCTGGATGCAATCGCCCGTAGCGGTGATGCCAGCCAGATCGACCCGCTCAGCCAGTCCATCGAGACCGAGACCGATCCCGCGCTGAAACAGCGCAAGGAACGGCTCTTGACCCTCTTGACTGCGCAGTTTGCATCGGCGTTGCCCTATCGCCTTGCGGCAATCGAAGGCTTGGCGGGGGATACCAGCATCGAGGCGCGCAGCGTGCTCAACCAGTTGACGGCGCGGGTGCCGGGAGTGGGCACCGCGCTGCCAACCGGGGCCAACATTGCGAACGTGCTCGAGGTTGGCGCAGATATTTCCGAGGTCGAGGCCTATGACAGGCTGGTGACCGCCAATCTTGCACCGCCACGTCAAAGTGCCACGGATCGTCGTGATGTGCTGGCACAGCATATCGTCGATGGGGCGGTGGGCGGCGTGCCCCTGCATCTGCTCAATACGGATGCCGCCCGCGCCCGTGCCTATGAGGCGCTGGAGGCCGCAGGCACCGTGCCCCCACGCGCCGCCGAGGATGAGGTGGCGCGCGCGGTGGCCGCGCATGTGTTCTACGAGGTTTATACCGAGCCTAACCCCGAGGTGACGGCCGCCGCCGAGGATGCGCTGTCCGCCACATCGCACGCGCTTGGGCTTTATCAGACGCTCGATCTGGTGCTGGATGGGCTGTCGCTCGCGTCGATCTTTTTCCTCGCGGCCATCGGCCTTGCCATTACCTTTGGCGTCATGGGCGTCATCAACATGGCGCATGGCGAGTTCATCATGATGGGGGCCTACACCGGCTATGTGGTGCAGCTCTTCGTTCCCGATTACACCGTCAGCCTGATTATCGCTCTGCCGCTGGCCTTTGTCGTGACCTTTGGTGCAGGCGTGGCGATGGAGCGGCTGGTGATCCGGCATCTCTATACCCGGCCTCTGGAAACGCTGCTGGCCACATTTGGCATCTCGATTGCCTTGCAGCAATTGGCCAAGAACATCTTTGGCACGCAAGCCCGTCCTCTGACCGCGCCCGATTGGTTGAGCGGTGCGCTAACGCTGAATGACATCGTGAGCATCAGCAATATCCGCGTGGCGATCTTCGTCCTTGCTCTCATCTTTCTGGCACTGCTGCTCTTCATCCTCAAGCGCACAAGGCTGGGGCTTGAGGTGCGGGCGGTCACGCAAAATCCCGGCATGGCGGCCAGTATGGGCATCGACCCGGACCGCATCAACATGCTCACCTTCGGTCTTGGGTCCGGCATCGCGGGGATCGCGGGCGTGGCGATCGGCCTCTACGCACAGGTCACATCCGAGATGGGGGCCAATTACATCGTCCAGAGCTTCATGACCGTTGTCGTGGGCGGTGTCGGCAATGTCTGGGGCACGCTGGCGGGGGCCTCGCTGATCGGGTTCCTGCAAAAGGGGATCGAGTGGTTCAACCCCTCGAACACGCTGGCAGCGCAGACCTATATGATCCTCTTCATCATCCTTTTCATCCAATTCCGGCCCAAGGGCATCGTCGCCCTCAAGGGTCGCGCGGCGGGAGACTGAGCCATGAGCACACCCGAGATTGCCCCACGCAGGCGGTTTCTGGCGGAAAACCCGTCGGTCCTGTGGTTTCTAGGCTGTCTCGCGCTCTTTACCT
>SWCD01000129.1_pt1 | contig 11567 bp, 8 predicted proteins | sample 4693011 | NCBI WGS metagenome assembly SWCD01 (sample SAMN10267278, study PRJNA491770) | bioreactor metagenome | isolation source: DHS bioreactor inoculated with marine | place: Japan: Omine Ridge, Nankai Trough | reverse complement strand
GGCACACCGCCGGCCCGGCGTTCGGCGACCGGCCCGAGAATGGCCGGCTGGTCTATCTGATGTTTTTCGCCGCGGCCTGAGCCGGTTGCGCCGGGCAGCCGGAGCGCGCCGGCTGCAGCCGGATTTCGTGACGGATGCCACGATTCCCGCCAGATTCCGCTAACCTTGGCCCATGCAGGCGGGGGCGACGGGGGTGTGGCGCAAGCTGCGCCGGCGCAAGCTGGTGCAGTGGGTGCTCGCCTATCTGGCCGCAGCCTGGGCGGTGCTGGAAGTGCTGGACTTGGTCGGCCAGCAGTTCGGCTGGCCGCCGGCGCTGCTGCGCGGCTTCACCCTGGCGTTCGCCCTGGGCTTCGTCGTCACCCTGGTGCTGGCCTGGTACCACGGCGAGCGCGGCGAGCAGAAGGTCAGCGGCACGGAACTGCTGATCCTGGCGTTGCTGCTGGCGGTGGGCGGCGGGCTGCTGTGGCGGTTCGCCGGCATCGGGATGGAGACGACGCCGGCGCAGGTCGCCGAAGTCGCGCCCGCCGGGGCGACGCAGGCGGCGGATATCCCGCAGAAATCCGTCGCGGTGCTGCCGTTCGCCAACGAAGGCGGCGACAAGGACGAGCAGTACTTCTCCGATGGCTTGTCTGAGGATCTGATCACAGCGCTGTCCCAACTTGCCGGTTTGAAGGTCATCAACCAGAACTCGTCGTTCCGCTTCCGCGGCAGCCGCGACAGCGTCGCAGACATCGCCCGCAAGCTCGGTGTGGCCCATCTCCTGCAGGGCGGCGTGCGGCGCCTGGGCGACGAGGTGCGCATTCGGGCCGAACTGGTCAGGGCCGCCGACGGCAGCACCGTCTGGTCGCAGCATTACGACCGCCCGTACAAGGATCTGTTCAAACTGCAGGACGACATCACCGCATCGGTGGCGGACGCGCTGAAGACCCGGTTGCTCGCGGCCGACGACGGGACCCACCAGAACGACCGCCCCCCCAGCGGCAACCTGGACGCCTATACCGCCTACCTCAAGGGCATCGCCCAGCCGAATACCGAAGCGGGTGTGCGTCGCGCCATCGCGCTGTTCCGGCAGGCGCACGATCTCGATCCCGGTTATGCGGCGGCCTATGCACAGGAGTCTGTCGGCTGGGGCTTCCTGGCGGGCGTGTTCCTGGGAGGACAGGAAGGGCTGGAAGCGAATGCGCGCGCGAAGCAGATGGCCGACGCCGCGTTGCGGATCGACCCCGAATTGGCTAGGGCGCACTACGCGCGCGCCTTCCTGTTGCTCAACGCTGATTTCGACTGGAACGGCGCACTGCGCGCGGCGCGCCGCCTGGCGGAACTGGCGCCGCACAGCCTGTCCGCCTACTCGATGATGCGCCAGACACTGCAAGCGGTAGGCCAAGCCGATGCCGCGATCGCCATGGTTCGCCAGGGCATTGCGCACGACCCGCTGAACGCCGGGTTGCACGAATCGCTGGCGCTGCTGCTGTGGGCCGTCGGGCAAGGCGACCAGGCCGAGGCGGAGCTGCGCAAGGCGATCGAGCTGGGGCCGGAGGACAGTCGTTTGCACGCCAACCTGGCGCTGATCCGCGCGCAGCGCGGCGACATGGCCGGGGCGCTGGCTGCCGCCAGGGACGAGCCCGACGGTTTCTGGCACGACTTCGCGATGGCCCTCGCGCTGCAGATCGGGAACGATCGCGCCGCAGCGGACACGGCGCTTCAGCGGGTCATCGATGGTTACGCGGACAACGGCGCCTACCAGATCGCCGAGGTGTACGCCCTGCGCAAGGACCCGGACGGGATGTTCCACTGGCTGGACCGCTCATGGACCCAGCGCGACCCCGGCATCCAGCACTTGCTGACCGATCCCCTGATGCTGCGCTACAAGGACGATCCGCGCTTCGCCGCGTATTGCCGCAAGGTGGGGCTGCCGATTCCAGGGCAGCAGGTCCCGGTGATGGCGTCGGACAAGGGTGGCGCAACCAATGAGTGATTTCGTTGCCCGCCTCAAGCAACGCAAGCTGGTGCAGTGGGCCGTGGCCTACCTGGCCGGCGCCTGGGCGTTGTTGCAGGTGCTGGACCTGGCGGCCGACAGCTATGACTGGCCGTCGGTGGTCATCCGCGTCGCGTTCGCGCTGGTCGCGCTGGGCTTCGTGGTGACCCTGGTATTGGCCTGGTACCACGGTGAGCGTGGCGAGCAGAAAGTCGGCACCGTAGAACTGATGATCCTGGCGGCGGTACTCGCGGTGGGTGGCGGGCTGTTGTGGCGTTATGCACAGGGGACGTCAGACGACACGGCCGCGCCGCAGCCGCTTGCCGGTGGCGCGACCCGGGCGCCTGCCGCGGCCGCCGATATTCCGTTCAAGTCGATCGCGGTACTGCCCTTCGTCAACATGAGTGGCGATCCATCACAGGAATATTTCTCCGACGGCATCGCCGAGGAGCTGCTCAACCGCCTGGCGCAACTGCCAGATCTCAAGGTCGCGGCGCGCACCTCGGCGTTCCAGTTCAAGGGCAAGAACGAGGACATCGGCGACATCGGCCAGCAGCTGAAGGTCGCACATGTACTCGAAGGCAGCGTCCGCAAATCCGGCAACACCCTGCGCATCACCGCGCAGCTGATCGACAGCCGCAGCGGCTACCACCTGTGGTCGGAAACCTACGACCGCGACGCCTCGGACATCTTCAAGGTGCAGGACGAGATCGCCGGCGCCATCGCGACCACGCTCGAGGCCAAACTGGGTGGCACGCCGTTGGCCACCGCGTCGACGCGGCAGGCCATTCCGGCTGCGTACGACGCCTACCTGCAGGGCCGTGCGTTTGCTGCCAAACGACGCGGCGAGTTGAACAACGCCATCACCGCCTTCGACCGCGCGATCGCGATCGACCCCGACTACAGCGCCGCCTATTCCGGCAAGGCGTTTTCGATCATGCTGCGGCCGCTATGGAATATCGAAGCGACGACACGCGCTGTACTTGACGAGGCGCGGCGTTCGGCCGACATCGCATTGCAGCTCGACCCGCAAAATGCCGAGGCCTACATGGTGCGGGGCATGGTCGCGTTCTTCGGCCATGACCCGGTCGCTGCGGCCGCCGACATGGACCGGGCATTGGCGCTGGCGCCGGGCAATGCCGACATCCTCAACCTGGATGGCGACTTCCGCACGTATACCGGCGACCTGGCTGCCGCCGAGCGCGGCAAGCGCAAGGCCGTGGCGCTGGATCCGCTGTCATTCGTACATCCCATGAACCTGTCCGACGTGCTGCAGGCACAGGGGCGGTTCGCCGAGGCCGTGATCGCCGCTCAGCAAGCCATCGCGCTCGGCGCCGGGGAATATGGATACGACCGCCTGTTCCTGTCGTATCTGGGCGCCGGTCGACTCGACCGTGCAGAAGAGGCCATGCGCAAGTCCTGTGCATTGAATCGATCCGAAACCGGCGTCTGCCGGTTCGATCGCCTGCAGTTGCTCGCTGCACGTGGCGAACGCGCACAGGCCCGGGCCTTGCTGGATCCGATGATGGAGAAGTTGCAATCTGGTGGCTACAACAGCTACAGCGGCCCTGGCGCCATCGCCTTGTATTACGTCCAGCTACACGACATTCCCAGGGCGACCGCCGCGCAGCGGCTGGCGCTGGACCAGGATGACTGGTATCCGACCACGGTGCTGGTCCTTGCGCCGGGCGGCGCCAGGCTACCGGAGGAAATCAGCACCGACCCGCAATGGCTGGCGGTGTGGAACGACCCGCGCATGAAACCGATGACCGACGTCTATCGTCGCAACCTGCTGGCGTGGCGCGCGCAGGAGAAACCGCAATGAACCTGTTGGTCGAACTCAAGCGCCACAAGATTGTCAAGGCGCAGGCCTGTGCAAAGGAGATCGCGCCATGATCTTCCGCCGCTTCCTGCAGCGCTTCAGGCAACAACAATGGGGCGCGATCGCCACCGAGCTGGCGATCGTCGTCATCGGCGTGTTCATCGGCATGCAGGTGTCTAACTGGAACGAGGAGCGTGAAACCAACCAGAAAGCTGCCGTGTTCACGGCACGTTTGACCGACGACCTGCGAAAGGAGGCCTGGGGTTACGAATACCTCATCGTCTACATGCGCGATATCAACAAGAACCAGCGTCGAGTACTCGACGCCATGACGGGCGATATTCCGCTTTCGGACGAACAATTCGTGATCAGCGCCTATCGGGCCACGCAGTACAAATACAATGACCGGTTCCGTGCGACCTATGACGAGTTGGTGTCCACCGGCACCATCAGCCTGATCGCGGACCAGGAATTGCGCGAAGCGGCAATTACCCTGTTTACAACGACGTTACTGGACCAGATCGCACAGGAAGGCAGAGGGTCGGAATATCGCCGTCTCTTTCGCGAGGCCGTATCTGCCGAAGTCCAGGCAGCATTGCTGGCCCGATGTGGTGATCGCTTCGCGTCCGTGCTCGATTACGCCGCCATCAAAGGATCGATCGACTACCCCTGCACGCTTGACGTGCCTCCCGAGAGAATCAAAGTCGCAGCGAGCGCCTTGAGGGCCGTGCCCGGGTTCGTGCCTGCACTGCAAGCCCGATTTGCCGACACCCAGACCGCGCTGACCGACTTGCAGCAGGGCAGCAGCGTGTTGCTGGAGAGCCTGCAGTCCATAAGGAACGCGACACCATGATCCTGCGCCGCCTCGCCGAGAACCTGAAGCAGCAGAACTGGACCGCCATCTGGATCGAGTTCGTGTTGCTGGTCGCCGGCGTGTTTCTCGGTATCCAGGTGTCGAACTGGAACGAGCAGCGCGCCGATGCCCGCCTCGGCAGGGATTACGTCCAGCGGCTGATCCGCGACCTTGGGCAAGACCAGGCCGCGACCCGCGCGCAAGGGACCTACTATGCCGACGTCCTGGAAAGCGTCCAGTCCACCGATGCGTTGTTGAGATCGGCCAATCCCGATCCGCGCGAGCTGGTCGTCAACGCATATCGGGCGACCGAAATCACCCACATCCCGCCGATGCGAGCAACGTGGGACCAGATCGTTTCCTCCGGCCACCTTGGCCTGCTGCCACCGGGCACGGCCGAATCCGGCCTGTCGAATTATTATTCGTTCGACTCCGGGCAAGATGTCTATCGTCAGGGCCTCGACTCCTCCTACCGCCAGACAGTCCGGAAAATCATTCCGTTGACCATGCAAGTCGCCCTGCGAGCGGGCTGCAGCGATGTACGCGACAAGTGGGGCAACCCGGTCGGGTTTACCAGGGAGTGCAAGTTCGACGTCGACCCCACCGCCCTCAAAGAGGTTGCTGAAACGCTTCGCAGCAACCCGGCAGTCGCAGCCGATCTCCGCTATCAGTACAGCTTTGCGGCCAGCGCGGTGAGCAATCTCGGCGCGATCGGCAGCACGATTGCATATGCGCTCACCGCGCTCGGCGCTGAACCGCAAGCGGCAGAAAAGGTATCGCCATGATCCTGCGCCCCCGCATCCAGTTCAGTCCGGACAAGGGTCCAGCCTGATGGGACTGCTGGCCGAACTCCGACGTCGCAACGTGCTGCGCGCCGCCGCGCTGTACATCGGCGGCGTCTGGGCGCTGACGCAGGGGCTGGCGCAGCTGTTCCCGGTGTTCGGGGTGCCCGATGCGGTGGTGCGCTGGATCGTGGTGGCGGCGGCGATCGGCTTCCCGTTCGCATTGCTGTTCGCCTGGTTCTACGAGATCACCCCCGGCGGATTGAAGCGCGAGAGCGAGATCGATCCGGACGAGTCGATCGCGCGCCACACCGGCAAGAAGCTCGATCGCTGGATCATCGCGGTGCTTGCGCTCGCGGTGGTGCTGCTGCTGACCGATCGCTTCCTGACGCGCCCAGGCGCCGGCAATGCGGCCGCCATCCCGGCCAAATCCATCGCCGTGCTGCCGTTCGAGAACCTCTCGGCCGACAAGGACAACGAATACTTCGCCAGCGGCATGCAGGACATGATCCTGACCAAGCTGGCCGACATCGGCGACCTCAAGGTGATTTCGCGTACTTCGACCGAGCAGTACGGCAGCCGCCCGGAGAACCTGCGCACGATCGGGCGCGAACTCGGCGTGGCGACGATCCTCGAGGGCAGCGTGCAGAAGGTCGGCGACCAGGTGCTGATCAACGTGCAGCTGATCGACGCGGCCAGCGACCGCCACCTCTGGGCCCAGGCCTACAAGCACACGCTCGACGACGTGTTCGGGGTCGAGGGCGAGGTGGCGCAGAAGGTCGCCGATGCGCTGAAGGTGAAACTGCAGCCGGCCAAGGCGGCGCAGCTGGCCAGCGTGCCGACCCACGACACCGCCGCCTACGACCTGTTCCTGCGCGCCGAGTACCTGCGCAACCGTGCGACCACCGACTTCACGCCGGTGGGGATGGACGCGGCGATCGGTCTGTACCGGCGTGCGCTGGACAAGGATCCGCAGTTCGCGCTGGCCCGTGCCCGGCTGTCGATGGCCGAGAGCTTCCTGTTCTGGCGCGGCGGACTGCCGGGCATGTCCACCCGCCAGCTCGGCGATGCCGCGCGCCAGGATGCCGAACGCGCGCTGCAGCTGCAGCCCGGGCTGGCCGATGCACACTTGGCGATGGGCTTCGCGCACTACTGGGTGGCGCTGGACTATGCCGATGCCCTGAAGTCGCTCGAAGCCGCGCTGCGCATCCGCCCCAACGATGCCGAAGCGCTGGCGGCCACCGGCTTCGTGCTGCGGCGACAGGGACGCTGGCAGCAGGCCGTCGAGCCGCTCGAGTCGGCGGTCACGCTGGACCCCAGGAACAGCAGGCTCACGATCGAACTGGCGATGCTGTATTTCCAGCTGCGCCGCTTCGATGACGCCGAACAGGCCTTCAAGCGCGGCCAGGCGCTGGATCCGGACAACAGTTACGCCACCATGCGACTGGCCCAGCTGGTGCTCGCGCGCAGCGGAGATCCGAAGCAGGCGCTCGCGGTCCTGCAGGGCGATGACACGAACATCGCGCGTACGCGCGCGCAACTGCTGGCCTGGCAGAAACAATACCCGGCCGCGATCGCCGCGGTCGAAACCATCCCGGATGCGTATTCCAACGCCGAGTTCTCCGTCGGTTCCAAGACGCTGGCGCTGGGACTGCTGTACCACCAGGCCGGCGATGCACGGCAGGCGCGCCCGCTGCTGCTCCGGGCGCGGGCGCGGCTGCGGGAATCCATCGCCACGCAAGCGGACAGTTTCGCTGGCCTGTCCTTCATGTGGTTGAACCTGGCGGCGACGGACGCGGCGCTGGGCGATTGCGACGCCGCGCTGCGCGACGCCGGCAAGGCGCTGTCGCTCAGGCCGCTGGACAAGGACCACGTCGGTGGCCTGCAGACGATGCAGGGCGCGGCGACCGTGTACGCCGGGATCGGACGCGCCGACCTCGCGGTGCCGCTGCTGCGGCAACTGCTGGCATCGCCGGGCGGCGGCAGCGACATGACGCCGGCATTGCTCGCGAAGGATCCTGCCTGGGATCCGATCCGCGACGACCCGGGCTTCCGCGCGTTGCTCAAGGAGTATCCCTTCCATGACCGGCCGTAGTTTCCTGCGCGAACTCAAGCGCTGCCACATCGCGCACGCCGCTGCGTTCTACGCCGCGTCGACCGGAGCAAAACCATGACCGCTGTCTGGCAACGCCTGCGGCAACGCAAGCTGGTGCAATGGGCGCTGGCCTACCTGGCCGCCTCCTGGGGGCTGCTGCAGATGCTCGACCTGGCCGCGAACAACTATGGCTGGCCGACCCTTGTGGTGCGCCTTGCCTTTGGCGTGATTGCGCTTGGCTTCGTGATCACCTTGCTGCTGGCGTGGTACCACGGCGAGCGCGGTGCGCAGAAAGTATCGGGGACGGAGCTGTTGTTGATCGCCCTGGTGTGCGCGGTGGGCGGTGGTTTGCTGTGGCGCTACGCGCGGACCACGCCGGACCCCGTGCCTGTCACGGCACGGATGGCAGCCGATACCGCCAAGGCAACGGCATCGGTAGCCGTTATCCCGGACAAATCCATCGCCGTGCTCGCCTTCACCGACCTGAGCCCGAACCATGACAAGGACTATTTCTCCGATGGCATCGCCGAGGAGCTGCTCAATGCACTGGTCAAGGTCGACGGGCTGAAGGTGGCGGGGCGCACATCCTCCTTCTATTACAAGGGTCGCAACGAAGACCTGCGCACGATCGGCAAGGCGCTGGGGGTGGCCAACGTGCTGGAGGGCTCGGTGCGCACCCAGGGCGACAAGGTGCGGATCACCGCGCAGCTGATCCGCAGCAAGGATGGCTTCCACCTGTGGTCGGAAGCCTACGATGGCGATCTGAAGGACGTATTCGCCCTGCAGGAAAAGATCGCGCGCAAGATCACCGACCAGCTGCAGATCGTCCTGTCCGGCAGGCAGGCCGAGCAATTGGTCTACGCCGGTACCCGCAACCCGGAAGCCTATGCGCTGTACCTGCAGGCCACGGCGACCTTCAATCGCCGCGACGGAGCGCGATTCGACGAGGCAATGGCCCAGCTCCGCCAGGCGGTGGCGCTGGATCCGAAGTTCGCGCGCGCCTACTCGCGCATGGCGACGCTGGAGGCCGTGCGGGCCAACTATGCCAGCAGCAATTTCCAGGCATCGAATCGCGATGCCGAGCGCTACGCGCACCGGGCCTCCGCGATCGACCCCCGGCTGGCCGAACCACATGCCGCGCTGGCGGTGGTCCTCAACGGACAGCGCCGTTATCGCGAAGCCCGCGAGGAGATGGCGCGTGCCCTGGCGCTGGACCCGAACGATGTCACGGCCAACTTCTGGAATGGCGTCAACCTGATCATGCTGGGTTACCGCAAACAGAGCGCGGCGGCACTGGACCGCGCCCTGCAGCTGGATCCGCTGCTGCCCAATGCCCTGCTGTGGCGCGCATCGATCCATGTTGCCGACGGCGAACTGGACATCGCCGAACGCCAGTTGCAACGCGCCGCCGAAGGCGGGCACAGTTTCGTGGGCCTGGGGACCTACAAGCTGGAACTGGCGCGCGGCGACCATGTCGCCGCGGTCAAATCGCTCACGAGGGGCTTGACCTATTTCATCCAGGGATTCCCGCCCCGGGCAGCGGCGGTATTTGCGCGCGCCTGCACGGGCGATGCGGCTGCCAAGCAGGAGGCCATGGGCTTGATCCACGATTACCTGGCAAAAAAACCGAAAGTGCTGTCGGCCATCGTGCCGTACGTGCTGATCTATTCGGGCGAGACGGAGCGCGGGCTTGCCTTGTCGCAGTCGGCGCCGACCAACAACGACGCGCTGTTGATGTCGAATATCTTCAATGGTTTGCAGCGCGACTCGCTTTCCACGCCCGCCTTCGCCGAGTTCGCCCGCAAGACCGGGCTGGCTGCGTATTGGGACGAATTCGGTCCGCCGGATTCCTGCCGCAAGGATGGAGGCGGGGCGTACGCTTGCCGTTGACGCTTGCGACCAGGCGATTGCGTCATTGCCAACAGGTGGCCGCTGCGACAAAGCATGACCGCTGCATGCCAGCTTTCGCGTCCTATTGTCGAGTACCCACGGGAATGACCGCCATGCGTGATCGCCTGCACAGCAATGCATTTGTTGCGTGGTTGCTGACCGCCTGCCTGGCATTCGCGGCCTGGGGTGCCGTGGCGCAGGCGCACGACGGCACAAAGCCGCGGGAAATCCAGGGGCTGGGCGCGCTCGTGTTCCCGACTTCTACCTCATCGGCCAAGGCGCAGGTGGCCTTCATCCGCGGTGCGCTGCTGCTGCACCTGTTCGAGTACGACGATGCGGCCGCGGCATTCCAGCAAGCCGAGAAACTCGACCCCGGTTTCGCGATGGCGTACTGGGGCGAGGCCATGACCTACAACCACGGGGTCTGGAACCAGGTCGACGCGACGGCCGGGCGCGCGGCGCTGCAGAAGCTGGGCGCGACCCCGCAGGCACGCGCCGCGAAGGCGCCGACCGCGCGCGAGAAGGATTACCTGGCGGCGGTGGAGATCCTCTACGACGGGCAGGGCAGCAAGGCGCAGCGCGATGCGCGCTATGCGCAGGCGATGCAACAACTGGCGAAGGACTATCCGGGCGACAACCAGGCGCAGCTGTTTTACGCATTGGCCCTGCTCGGTCGCAGCGAAGGCGTGCGCGACGTGCCGACCTACCTGCAGGCGGCCGCGATCGCCGAAGGCGTCTTCCGCAAGAACCCGCAAAACCCCGGCGCCGCGCACTACTGGATCCACGGCATGGACGATCCCGAGCACGCCGCCGGTGCGCTCGAGGCCGCGCACGCGCTGTCGAAAATCGCGCCGGACGCCGGCCACGCCCAGCACATGACCTCGCACATCTTCATGGCGCTGGGGCTGTGGGACGACGTCGAGGAAGCCAATATCAATGCCATTCGCGTGGTCGATGCGCAGCGCAAGCAAGCGGGCAAGCCGCAGTTCGCATGCGGCCATTACAACGAGTGGTTGCAATACACCTATTTCCAGCAGGGCCGGAATGCCGACGGACTGGAACTGTTGCAGGCCTGCCACGACACCGGCAGCGCTGCGCTGCGCACCCTTCAGGGCGCGGAGTTGGCGGCATTCGCGGCGCGTTGGACCTGGTCGCTGGCGATGATGCGCGCCCGCGCGGTGATCGATTCGCGGGATTGGGATGGGGCGGCCGCGAAATTGCAGGTCGACATCCCGCAAGGCTCGACGGTGGCGGCCTGGGATCTTTTCGCGACCGGATTCGCGGCGGCCGAACGAGGCGATGCCGGGCAGGCGCAGGAAGCGCTGGCGAGGATGGACACGCTGGTCGCCGATGCCAGGCCGGATCCGGAAGACCTGCAGGAGATCGACTACCTGCACATCCTGCGCGATGAACTGGCCGGGCTGGTGGCCAGCAAGCGCGGCGACGACGGGCAGGCGCTGGTGCTGGTGCGGCGCGCGGCCGCCCGCTACGACGGCCTGGCCTTCGATTTCGGTCCGCCGGTCCCGGTCAAGCCACCGCACGAGCTGCTGGGCGAACTGCTGCTGGCATCGGGCGATCCGCGGCAGGCGCGGGCGGAATTCGAGCGCGCGCTCAAGCGCGCGCCGATGCGCGCGCAGGCGCAGCTGGGCCTGGCCCGCGCGCAGGCGGCAAGCGGCGATCCGGCCGCCGCGAAGGCGAGCTACGAAAAACTGGTCGCCATCTGGCACGCCGCCGACACCGGTTTGCCGGCGCTGCGCGAGGCGCGCCGCTACCTGGCGGGCGAAGGCGGCTGAGCCCGCGCCTCCGCGCCCGGCGTGACGCAGGCGCGCGAAGCATCGGTCGTCTCGGTGCGGCGCATCGGGCCGCGGGCGGTTCCGAGACAGGCCGTGGTTTGCGCATGCGATTGGCGGCCGCGCGTGCGGTCCGGGTTCGCAGGCAAGCCGCCATGCGCAGCCGCCGCGGGCAGCGGTACCACATGGCTGCAGGCGTGGTGCGCGGCTATAGTGCGTGCCTGTTCGACGAAGCCGCCGCATGACCGCTGCAAGCCCAACTTCCGGCACGGTATACACGATTGCCCTGGCGGCAGGCGGTACCGGCGGGCACCTGTTCCCGGCCGAGGCGCTGGCGCGCGAGCTGCTGGCGCGCGGGCA
>SWCD01023862.1_pt1 | contig 11575 bp, 12 predicted proteins | sample 4693011 | NCBI WGS metagenome assembly SWCD01 (sample SAMN10267278, study PRJNA491770) | bioreactor metagenome | isolation source: DHS bioreactor inoculated with marine | place: Japan: Omine Ridge, Nankai Trough | reverse complement strand
TTTTTTTCTGTGTTCCGGTGCGACAAAAACACTCGCCAGCCAGGGTGAAAGCTGTGGTTTTGTTTCCATGTCATTCTCTACAATTGATGCGGAGCCCAGAGCCGTGTGGCTTTTTGCGATAAATGTACTGGGAATGAAGTTATCATTTAAAAAAGGCTGCATTCTTGCTATGCGTTGTTCGATGGCTTCGCCGGGGTTCAGATAAGACCACTCTTTTTGATGCCACAGCGCGAGCGTGGCAAGGTGGTTTGGGGCATCTTTTAAATTTAGCATCTGTATCATGAGGATTAAAGTCAACAACAGGCCTTTAGTTAGACTCCCCTTCTATATCCTCATAAGCATCGTTTGTAAACCGGGGCGTACAGATAGCCAGGAAGATTAAATCTTCAGCGCCAGTATTAGTGATACGTTGCCGGCACATGGCCGGAATGAGGACAGTGTCGCCCGCTTTTACTTCCTGTGGCGTTAGCAGGCCAACCTCCACCAGCCCCGTGCCGCTGAGGATGCAATATCGCTCGATGGTATTTTTTAATCGATGCCAATGTGTCGTTACGCCCGATTCAACCCTTGCTCTGGCTATGGATGCAGAGGGGTCGTTTTCATTGTTGGATAGTTCGGTAATGTAGCATTTCTCTGATGTGTAAAATTCATCAGTATGGGATTGAAACTTGATGGTTTCTCTCATATTGTTGTTTTAGCAAGATATTTGATTTGTATCAACAATGTTTTCTTTTTTCTGGCTAAACTGTGAGAATTGATAGGAGGAATTTGAAATGGGTGTTTTTGGCGAATTATTTAATGATCTGACAGGTTGGTTAACCATCGGCATCATCTTGTTTATGTTAGTGATGATGGGTTATCTGTTTAGCATGTTTATTAACAAATCAGCAAACGACGATAAATAGCGATATATCTGATCAATATCTTTGTGTTTGTGAGTGGTATTCATAGCTATACCAGTTGATGTCTGCGCCGGTTAATAATGGCATTGAAATAAAACCGATCATACCGATTATAGCCATGATAATGGCACCCAGAAATGCGCTGCCAAAACTTTTAACCTCAAAGTTTGGTACCAGTGCCGCCGCCAGCATGATCATCAATGCATTGATCACCAATGCAAATATTCCAAAAGTTACTACCGACAAAGGTGCGGTTAAAAACCATAGTGCCGGACGCAGGAAGGTGTTTATTAAACCAAGTGCCGCGGCAGCGATCAAAAAAGCGAAAGCGTTTTTTGCCTGTATGCCAGAAATAAATAATGTGGCAAAACCAAGGCCAACAGCGGTTGCAAACCATGTGATGAGTAGCTCAATCATAATTCTATTTTGTAAGTCGCGTTAATGTGAGAAAGGATTTTGTGTCTTATCAACAGAAAATCCATCAGCGATCTTCTTCCTGGTTGACGTGGCCTTGTCTTTGTTGGTTAATCTTTTGTTGTTATCTATACAGCAGGCGGCAATTTCTCTGGTGGCCTGTGGCTCATCTATCGCAATAAGTCTGAAAATTCTCGCATAGGGTTGATACGATGTCGAGCTGTTTATTTTAAGCGAAGTGTCCACTCGAATGAAATAGATAGCACCTGCTTTATAGGTAAGTGTGAGAGTCCTTAGTTCAGAATAATTATTATCGTTCTGAAATTCGAAGATGTGCTCGCCCGGCGAAAGTGTTAGACGTGAACTTACACCATTTTTTACATAGAGTTTAAACTCGCCATCGATGGTGAGTCCGGGGGAATACATAGCGTTGCTCATCTCATTTGGCCGGTAGATGTAAACCGTAGCTTGATCCACTCGGGTTGTCTGCGGGACAAACGAGGCGATATGCTTCGTGGTGCTGCAGGCAGACAGGAAGAGCCCGCAGAGTAAGACCAGGGATGATAATAATTTATTCAAAACTAAGTTTGTATCCTGCAGCATCGAGATAGTTAATCTCTTTTATCAGGTCGGCAAGCGTCATACTGTGTTCGTCTAACCAGTTATCAGGAAATCGTAAGTTTATATTTTTGCCGCTGACGGTTAAATCGATCTCCGGTATAGCCTGGTCGGTGCGCCCACGATGCAATAATACGGCAATGCGTAATAAAACGCATATGTGTTTACCGGCTTTGACAAATGGTTTCATCAGCTGTTTAAAGGCATCCGCGTGAAACTTGCTGCGATGGGACAGGACCAGGGCGGCGAGCAGGGCCTGCTCCTGCCGGGAAAATCCCTGCATATCGGCATTCTGCAAGATGTAAGCACCATGTTTGTGATAATTATTATGTGATACCTGTAAGCCAATCTCATGTAGCATCGAAGCCCATTTAAGCAACGGCGCAATCTGCTCAACATCGATAGACCACGGATCACAGGCAGAATGGCACAGATTTTCGACCGTGCTGGTGACACGTTTTGCCTGCCTGGTATCAACCCCCCAGCGTGTCATGGCCGCTTCGATAGTGGCGTCTCTTACATCCTGATGGGTAATTCGGCCGACCAGGTCATAGAGCAGGCCTTCGCGCATGCTCTGGTCAGATACCTGCATCTGCTCGATATTTAACGTTTTAAATATTGCCAGCAGGACAGACAGGCCACCGGCAATAACCGGCTTGCGGCTATCGCTCAGACCGGCGAGTTTTAGTTTATTGATGTGTTTTGCGTTGATCAGCGCGCTGCGTAACTTCTGTAATGACTTATAGCTGATACCGTCCAGGCACCAGCCTTCTTCATTTACGATACTGGCAATTGCTTTTATGGTGCCAGAGCAGCCGATAGCTTCCTCCCATTGTCCTGCTTTAAAATCAGCGGCCTGAGGAAATAATATCAGGGCGGCTTCTGTTTCTGCAGCTCTCATGGCGGCTTTAGTGATTTTGCCATCGTCAAAAAAGCGTTTGCTGGCACTGACGCAACCGGTATAAAGGCTCTCCCGGCGCAATGGCATCATGCCGCGGCCGACAATGAATTCCGTGCTGCCGCCGCCGATATCGATGACCAGCCGCTTACCTTCTTTTGTTGCCAGGCCGTGGGCGACACCGAGGTAGATCAGGCGTGCTTCCTCACGACCGGCAATGATCTCGATGGGATGATTTAATATGTTTTCAGCGTTTTCCACAAAGCTGCGTGCGTTTTCAGCGACGCGCAAAGTGTTTGTGCCGGCAACACGAACCGCAGATTGTGGCAGTTCACGGATACGTTGCGCAAAGGTTTCGAGGCATTCGAAGGCTCGTTTTTGTGCAGATTCATTTATAATACCATTTTTATCCAGACCGCCGCCGAGGCGGACATTCTCGCGCAGTCGATCGATGATGGACAAGGTGCCGGATTCTTCGAGACGGGCAACGATCATATGGAAGCTGTTCGAGCCGAGGTCGATGGCTGCGACGGTTTCAGGCAAGTGTTGTTTTGTTGTGCGCATTTAACCTTTCTGTGAATTTCACTAGCTTATATAATGGCATCTTACATTAAAAAATATTGAGTGTAATTGACAAATAACGTGTGTTTCAAAGATATTAAATATCGTCTTAAGCGTTCGACAACGTTTGTTTTTATATTGCTGGTCAGTGGTTATATAACGGCTTATGCGCAAGCGCCCGAGCAGCTGCAGGAAAGTGTTTCCGGTTCAGAAGCAGGTGAAAAGGCAGAGACAGATATAAAAAAAACGGGCCAGGAGAAAGAATATAATATCCACCGGACGAATAACCTGGCCGATCCCTGTGACCGCGGCCTGGATACCTATGATTATGAAACCAGCTGGTACGATGAAACACAGGTGTATATTAACTCACAGTTTTGCGAACCAGCGCTCTGGTTTGATAACTTTTTTGCCAGTGATCGGGTGTTTCGTGAGGGTGCGGCAGGCACGTATATTCGTTGGCGAAATGAATTTACCTATGATGAAGAAGATTATTATAAATTTAATTCAGATATCAGCTTCAGTATCGAATTGCCCGGTTTGCAAGATCGTTTGCGACTGACTTTCGAAAGTGATGAAGATGAAAGCCTGCGTGATGTTGCGCCGGGCGGTAATCAGAATACGACGAACAGTCTGGGTTTGCAGTTAGATGTTGCAAAAAACGCACGGTCAAAATTTAATGTCAGCGTTAGTTTCAGCCCGAGGATACGCTTACGTTATCGTTATACCTACCCGGTTTTTGAGTCGGTGACATTACGGCTTACGCAGGAAGTCCAGCGTGAGAAGGCGGCTAATAGCGCTCGCACTTTGATCGACTTCGAAAAATTGTTTGAAAATCAGCTTTTCTTTCGTTCTTCAAGTGAAGCAAAGCTGTCGGAAGAGTATGACGGTATTAACTGGTTGCAGGCGTTTGTTCTGTTTCAGCGCATTGACAAAAAAACCTCGTTATCTTATGAGACGAGTGTCAACGGTATAACGCAGCCGAGGGATCTGGCGCTGAATTATCGCGTGGCTGTTCGTTTCAGAAAAAACTTTCATCGACGCTGGCTGTTCTATGAGATAGCACCTGAAATGACCTGGCCGGTAACGCTTGATGCGGATCGGCGTGAGATAGAAAAAGGTCGGCGTTCAAAATGGCTGGTTTTCTTTCGCCTGGAAGTGCATTTTGGTAATGCCTATAAAAAACGTTACCAGGATTATAATTAGGCCGGCAACGTCGCGGCCTGTACACAACGCAAGGTGTTGTAGTCGAACATGCCGTCGAGCGCATCGTAAACCGTCTTCAGTTTTCTGCTGCCATCGTCGAGGCTCAACAGGGTTTCGTGGATGATGCTGATCTGCTGAGGATCCAGATCGATGACCTCATCCAGGTTGAGTTCGCCCTGTTCGATGCAGCTGGCGAGGTGAGAATACACGGTGGAAGTCTTGATGTTGCGTTTGTCGGCGATGGTGTTTATGTCCTGACCGCTGCGAAACAGCAGCAGGGTTTCGCTGACGGTGTCGCTTGCCTGGGTTGTCTCAGCGTTTTTATGTTCGACGATGACTTGCAGGAACGCCTCGCCATATTTTTCAAGTTTGCTTTCGCCGACACCGCTGATGTTTAGCAGTTGCTGATTGTTATCTGGTTGCCGTTCCATCATCTCTGCCAGTGTGGCATCGTGGAAAACCACAAACGGTGGCACGTTGTTTTCATCCGCCAGTTCTTTTCGGCAGGCACGAAGCGCTTCCCACAGGGCATTGTTGCTGCTGCTGTCGGTGTTGTATGTTTTTCGGCCTTTGCGAGAAGTTTTTGCGCGTTTGCTTTCTTTGCGTAATAACAGTGTTTCTTCGCCGCGCAGAACTCTGCGACAGTTTTCGGTCAGGCGCAGGCTGCCATGGCCTTCGACATCGACTGCCAGCAGATTACGGCTGATCAACTGACGAAAGATGGTGCGCCATTGTTTGCTATCGTATTCTTTGCCCAGACCATAAACGTTTAAGCTGTCATGGCCGAACTGGCGGATTCGGTCGCTGTCTTTGCCTGTTAAAACGTCGGTCAGATAACTCACGCCGAAACGCTGATTGGTGCGGTGTACACAGGACAGTGCTTTCTGTGCGGCGGTGGTCGCGTCCCAGGTTTCGACCGGGCTCAGACAGTTGTCGCAGTTGCCGCAGGGCTGGTCGAGGGTCTCGTCAAAATAGTGAAGTAAGGACTGGCGGCGACAGCCGGTGATCTCAGTAAAACCGAGCATGGTTTCCAGTTTTTGGTGTTCCACACGTTTGTATTGTTCTTCGGCGGTGGAGGTCGCCATCATCTGTTTCAGCGTGATGACATCTTGCAGGCCGTATGCCATCCAGGCATTTGCCGGCTGGCCGTCGCGCCCTGCCCGGCCGGTCTCCTGGTAATAGGCCTCCATGCTTTTCGGCAGGTTGAGGTGTGCGACAAAACGTACGTCGGGTTTGTCGATGCCCATGCCAAAAGCGATGGTGGCGACGATGATGACCGCGTCTTCATTGAGAAAACGTTGCTGGTGGGTCTCTCGAAGCTGGCTGGGTAAGCCGGCGTGGTATGGCAGCGCGGTAAAACCTTTTTCAGTCAGCCACTGGGCGGTGCTTTCCACCTTTTTGCGTGACAGGCAATACACGATGCCGGAGTCGTTTTCGTGTTCATTCTGAATGAAGCGCAACAGAGCGGCGCGCGCATTGCTCTGTGATTCGGTAATGCGGTAGCAGATGTTGGGCCGGTCAAAACTGGAGATAAACTCGCCTGCCTGTTCCAGTTGCAGACGTTTTCGGATCTCTTTGCGCGTGGCCTGGTCAGCAGTTGCCGTTAAAGCGATGCGCGGGATGTCCGGGAACTGCTCGTGTAGCATGGAAAGCTGGATGTAATCCGGGCGAAAGTCATGGCCCCATTGCGAGACGCAGTGCGCTTCATCGATGGCAAATAATGAGATGCGAGTCTGCCGCAGCAGGTGGCGGAAACTGCTGGTATTAAGTCGTTCGGGCGCGACATATAACATCTCCAGCTTGCCGTTAACGAGATCGGCTTCGGTCTGCCGTGCGGTCTGGGCGTCCAGTGTGGAATTAAGATAAGCAGCGTTGATGCCGAGCTGCTGTAAGGCGACAACCTGGTCGTGCATCAGCGCAATCAGCGGCGAGATGATGATGCCGGTGCCGTCGCGAACCAGCGATGGTATCTGATAACACAGGGATTTGCCGCCGCCGGTCGGCATCAGCACGACTGCGTCGTTGCCGTCAATTAACGTCTGGGTGATTTCGCCCTGTTGCAGGCGAAATTCAGAGTAGCCAAAAGTGGTACGCAGGTAATTGAGCGCAGCATCATCCATGTCTGTGACTCCGGGAAATCATATGATTTTTAATAGCAAATTATAGAATGACTGTTTGCATAGATTGTACGCGCATCGTTGAGAAAAGAAAATGCGGGGGGAGATTGTTGGTGATCGATGATCTCTGGCACCTCCATGTGCCGGAGAATGATCAGTATGGGCCGGTGTTTAACTACAGCCTTTAGGTCGTGGTAAACCGGCGATTTTGTTGGCGCACTTGATCAGACCCGTCGGGAACAAAGAATAGATGTATTTCTGATCGCTGCGATCTTTGCCATATTTTTTCTTCATGATCTTTGAAAATGCACGTGGCTCACAGACGGTGCCGTTGTCCTGGAAATATTCGCGTGCTTCTCGGATGATGTCCCAGTGTTCGTCGGTGAGTCCATCAACAATTTTTTCGTTTTTTGCGATTTCAGCAGCGAGTTCTTCGCTCCATTCATCAAGATTTTCTAACCAGCCAGCTTCACTGAGCTGGATAATTTGTCCGTTTACTTCTGCTTGCATTGGTTTACCCTGCCTCTAAATGTAAATAATAACCTAGTAATTTAATCAGGTATTCTACCTGAAATTGTCGTTTTGAAAAAGGCCAGGGTTTATAAGGATATTATAATATACAACTCATTGAAATTTATAGAAATAAATTTTAGCGTTTCAGTTGTAGCTCAACCTCATCGCGTTTTTCCGTGCCTTCGAGCAGTTCGATCAGGGTTAAAGCGAAGTCCATGGCGGTGCCGGGGCCGCGAGATGTGATGATTTTTCCATCGATTTCGACCGCATTTTTTGAAAGGGTGATGCGCGGGTTGTCCAGCGCTTCCAGCACGCCCGGGAAGCTGGTCGCGGTCTTGCCTTCGAGTACGCCGGCTTCCGCCAGTGCTTTGGGTGCGGCGCAGATAGCGGCCAGATATCGGTTTTCATTTGCCTGCCTTTTTAGCAGAGACTGGAGTTGCTCATTATCACGTAAGTGGTCAGCGCCGGGCAGGCCGCCCGGCAGCACGATGAGGTCAAACGTCTTTTCCATTATTTTGTCGATACTGGTATCAGGAATAATGGTGGTGCCACGTGAGGCTTTTACCGAGCGCTCGTCAAGCCCGCAGGTGGTTACAGAAATGCCCGCACGCACGAGCAGGTCGGTGATAGTGATGGCTTCGAGTTCTTCACAGCCTTGAGCAAGCGGTACCAGTACATGCGACATGATGATTCTCTCGTTGTTTGTTTATCCGATTAGCGGTGATAACTAATTTTGACACCGGGACTAATTTTATACCGTGTTCATGTAGTTCATCCAGGTGTGCTTTTAAGAATTTTATGGTCTCCGGGTATGGATGTGCGATTGCTAACGCGTAACCACGCTGATTTACTTTCTGGATAAAACGATCAAACTGTTTGTGCAAGGTGGCTTTCTCGTGGTCTGGGTCGAGAAAAAAATCACGCGATAAACTGGGTATTTTATATTCCACTGCAATTTTTTTTGCGACGGATTTACTGGTGGTTTTGCTGTCGATAAAATACAGGCCGCCGCGTTGCGAGAGTTCATCCATCAACCAGGTCATGTGCCCGGGATGCCTGGTTAATAAACTGCCCATATGATTATTCACGCCACGAATATAGGGTACGGAGTTTAAATCTAAACGCAGCTGTTCTCTAAATTCATTTCTTGTCATGTGTAAATCGAGCGTGCCCGGTGAGTGCTGAAGGTGCTCGACGGATTGCATCGGTAAGTGCAGCATGACCTCCTTGTTATTTCTTGCAGCCAGACGTGCCAAATCTTTTGCGAAGACTGTTTTGGGAAGTATGGATATAGTCAATGTGGCCGGCAGATTAATAACCTGTTGGCCGTATTCAAGGTTATTGCCAACATCGTCAATGATAATGCTGGCAATTTTTTCTGCGTGTACGGGTGTTTTAGTTAAAACTAAAAGGAGGCAGGTAAAACTGACGAGCCGTAGTGATTTGTGAGGGGGGCGTCGTGCGGGAAATAGTTCGACCATGGGTTATTTGATCATGCGGATTATCTAACCGTATTTAACGTCCCTGTTAAATAATGATAGCAAGAGATTTTTATCAAGACTTATTTAATATGTTGAGGCCTTTTAATAATAACAGTGCTTCGTATAGCTGGAAATCTTTGGAAGCCTTGATGTGCGGTTTTTCTTTTTCGGCCTTTTTGCCTTCTGCTTCGGCTTTTCTGATGGCTTCCTGTGACTTGGTCGGATTGCTGATGCTGCCGGTTAAGTCGGATTCCTTGATGTGTAAAGACGTGTCCACCTCAGAGTCCTTGATGTCGTAGCGATCGAGAACAATATCCGGTGTAATGCCTTCACCCTGTATGGAGCGGCCACTTGGGGTGAAATAGCGCGCGGTGGTGATTTTAACGGCGCCGCCACTGCGTAGTTCCTGAATCGTCTGAACGGAACCTTTACCAAACGACTTGCTACCCATGATGACGGCACGGTTGTGATCCTGTAATGCGCCGGCAACGATTTCTGATGCTGAAGCGGAGCCGCCATTGATTAATACCACGACGGGTGAGCCATTCATGATATCGCCGGGTTTTGCATTAAATTCAAAGGCGGAATTAGCGATGCGACCCTGTGTGTAGACCAGCTTGCCTTCGTTGATGAAAGCATCAGAGACATCAGCTGCTGCACTTAACACGCCGCCGGGGTTGTTACGTAAATCGAGTACCAGACCTTTTAATTCATTCTTGTTCTGTTTTTTCAGATTGCTTAACTCACTTACCAGGTCACGAGCTGTTTTTGACTGAAAATTGCTGATGCGAATGTAGCCATAATCAGGCTCAAGGATGCGGCTTTTAACGCTTTGCACGGAGATGATGTCGCGAGTGACGGTAAATGGCAACGGTTTATCCGCGCCTTCCCGGATTACGGTTAATTTAATATCGGTACCGGGTTCGCCGCGCATGACTTTAACGGCGTCGTTCAGGGTCATACCTTTCACTGATTTACCATCGAGTCGGATAATTAAATCGCCTGATTCAAGACCTGCGCGAAATGCGGGGGTGTCGTCGATAGGTGAGATTACCTTCACGAAACCGTCTTCCATGCCGACCTGGATGCCGAGGCCGCCGAATTTGCCGGTGGTGCCGATTTTCAGTTCTTTGTATTCGTCAGAGTTTAAATAGGTAGAGTGAGGATCAAGGCCGGAGAGCATGCCGCGGATGGCGTTTTCCAGTAATGTTTTATCATCGACATCTTCGACATAATCAGTTTTAACGCGGGCGAAAATATCAGAGAAATTACGTAACTCGTTGAGTGGAAGGCCAGTAGACGTTTCCGCTTTTTTCTCGGCCAGTACACTGCTGGTCAGCGACACTGAAACTCCAACAAAAATACCAAAGACCAGAACCAGAAAGGTCTTATATTGCTTGCTCATAAATAACTCCGGTGATTACCACTTTGAATTGCTAAAGATTTGTACTTGAAGATCGGTTCACAACAAATTAACTAATGGTGTAAATGATAGTGCTTAGAGCACATTAATGCCAGTATGTTCCGTGATTAATCTTACATCGCAAGGGCTATCACAATGAAAGGCTCTGACTGGAGGCGTGCCGAGCTTTGATCGAGCACCATTTTGACGGGTTGACCGGTTTGCCGCGTGAGCGGATCTCAAAATATACGCCGCTTATGGGTTGCCCGCCGCTGTCGCCAGCGGTGGCGATGATTTCACCGGCCTGTACCCAGTCGCCGGTTTGTTTGAATAAGGATTCGTTCTGACCGTACAGACTCATGTAGCCATCACCATGATCAATGATGGTGATAAAGCCAAAACCCTGTAACCAGTCAGAGAACGCGACGCGGCCATGACTGATGACACGTACCGGTGAGCCCAGTTCGGCTTTGATCAATACGCCATTCCATTTCAGGTCGCCATAGTTTTTTGGCTGACCGAATTTATTCATAAAGCGGCCTTTTATGGGCCAGGGTAATTTGCCTTTTTGAGAGAGAAAAGGCTGGTTTTCTGAAGGGCTGGTGGGGATGTCAGCCAGTAGCTCGCCCAGAGATTTGAGCAGGTTTTCGATGCGACTTCGACTGGTTTCCAGGCTGCTCAGTGTGCTTTCCTGGTTTTTAATTTTTTTGCTGAGTTCGGCGAGTAATTTTTTACGTTGAAAACGTTGCCTCTGGCGTTGCCGCTTCTTTTCTTTTTGTGTCTTTAGCAGCTGGTTCTGCGTCATTAGTGCTTGTTTGAGCTCGGCTTCGGTCTGTTTTTTGAGGTCAAAAGTGGTTAAAAATGCAGCGATCTGCTGCTGTCGGGCGCGATTTAGGTAGTTGAAATATATTTGTGTTCTCCCGGCTTGCGCGGGGTCTTTTTGGTTTAACAGCATTTTGAGGTTTTGCTGGTGGCCCATGCTGTATGCAGAGCGGATCTGTTCAGATAAGAGCGTGCGTTGACCGGCTAACAGTTTGTTGAGCTGGTTTAGCTCTTGTTTCAGCTTTTTTCCTCGGTTGCGACTATTCTGCACGTCCTTCTCTAAGGCCTTGAGTTTTCTCGCGTTTTTGCTTATTTCTGCTTCCAGTGTTTTGAGTTCAGTGACCACATGGCTGCGCTGCTTTTTGCTGCCCTTCAGGTGTTGGTGTATCTTGGCTATGCTCTTTTGCAACTTTTCGAGTTTGCTCTGATAATGCGACATATCGTCATTTTTTGATGCAGAAACAACGTTAAAGCTAAAAAAAAGCCATAAAAACAAGAGTATAGAAAAAATAACACGAAATTTAGTGTGGGGAGTTAGTAGTTTGATTCTGAGCATTTTGCTATTATGCAACCGAGAATGAATACAGAGTAAAAAACATTTACTCAAATTTCAGGATTTTGCTATTTCAATTCAAAAAAAA
>SWCD01007203.1_pt1 | contig 11595 bp, 8 predicted proteins | sample 4693011 | NCBI WGS metagenome assembly SWCD01 (sample SAMN10267278, study PRJNA491770) | bioreactor metagenome | isolation source: DHS bioreactor inoculated with marine | place: Japan: Omine Ridge, Nankai Trough | reverse complement strand
CCGGGCCCGCTGCACGTTCAGGGCGGCCAGTCGAAGGTCGCGGTTGTTTTCGAGTGCCGTCGCGATGGTCTGCTGCATCCGCGGGTCGACGAAGAACTCCCGCCAGGGAATATCGGCGGCCGCAGGTGTGCCGGACGTTTTTGCGGCATGTTCATAGGCCGGTCCGCCGGGCCACGTTTCAGCCACCGGTGCTTCTGGCCGGGTATAGGGTGGGGTCATGGAGCAGGCGCCCAGCAACAGGCCGAGACCGACCCATACGATCATAACGTGCCTGTTCATAAGACTGTCCCCCCTGAACCGTTTTCAGTAATGTGTTTCATGGTGACACGCTTTCGGTGTTTGCCCAATGCCTTGTAGACGATTACGTAGAAGAGCGGGGCAAACAGGGTCACCAGAACGGTGGAGGTGACCATGCCGCCCAGCACCCCGGTGCCGATGGCCCGCTGTGCCCCGGCCCCGGCTCCGCTGGCCAGGAACAGGGGCAGGACGCCGAAACCGAAGGCCAGGGAGGTCATGATGATGGGTCGCAGCCGCAGCTTGGCCGCCTCAAGTGTGGCTGCCGTCAGCCGGGCGCCTTCATCCACCCTGGCCCGGGCGAACTGGACGATCAGGATGGCGTTTTTGGTGGTCAGTCCCATGGTGGTCAGCAGCCCGATCTGAAAATAGACGTCGTTGGGCATGCCCCGCCATGTGGAGGCGATCACGCCGCCGATGGCCCCCAGCGGAAGGGTCATCAGGATTGAGATGGGGATCGGCCAGCTCTCGTACAGGGCCGCCAGGCAGAGGAAGATGACGAAGATGGAAAAGGCGTAGAGCAACGGAGCCTGGGAGCCGGCCATGCGCTCCTGGTAGCTGAGCCCCGTCCAGTCGAAACCGATTCCCTCGGGCAGCTGGGCAACGATCTCTTCCATGGCGGCCATGGCCTCGCCGGAACTGCGCCCCGGGGCCGGCTCGCCCCAGATATTGATGGCGGGAAAGGCGTTGAAGCGCTCCAGCCGTGGAGACCCCTGAGTCCAGTGCCCAGCGGCAAAGGAGGCAAAGGGAACCATTTTGCCCGTGGTGTTGCGCACATAGAGCTTGTTCAGATCTTCAGGCAGCATGCGGTCCGGGGCGTCAGCCTGGACAAACACCCGCTTGACGCGCCCGGCCTGGATAAAATCGTTGACATAGGAACTGCCGAAGGCCGCGGCGATGGTGGTGTGGATGCTGGAGATGGGCACCCCAAGGGCGCCTGCCTTGTCCCAGTCGACGTCGATGCGGTATTCGGGCACGTCCTCCATTCCGTTGGGTCGCACTTTGACCAGGCGCGGATCCTGGGCCGCCATTCCCAGCAGCTGGTTGCGGGCCGCCACCAGCCGCTCGTGGCCCAGCCCGCCGCGGTCCAGGAGCTGGAAGTCAAACCCGGTGGCATTGCCCAGTTCCATGACCGCCGGCGGCGGAAAGGCGAAGACCATGGCCTCCCTGATCTGTGAAAAGGCGCCCATGGCTCGGCCGGCCACGGCCGTGACCTTCAAATCGGACCGCTGGCGCTGCTCCCAGTCCCTGAGCTTGACAAACGCCAGCCCCATGTTCTGCCCCTGGCCGCCGAAACTGATCCCCGGAATGGTCATGATCGATTCCACCGTCTCGTTTTCACGGGTCAGAAAATGATCCCGGACCTTGTCCATGACGGCATCGGTCTGCTCCAGCGTGGCATTTCCAGGCAGCACGGCCTGGACCAGCAGGATCCCCTGGTCTTCGTCCGGCAGATAGGCGGTGGGCATGCGTTTGAAAAGATAGCCCATGGCGATAACGATCAGCACAAACACCAGCAGGTAGCGCAGCTTTTTGGCCAGTACCCGGCCCACCAGTTTCACGTACAGGTCCCGGAAGCGGGAAAAGGCCCGGTCAAACCACCGGAAGAAGGGGCGCAGGAAGAAAACGGCGCCGTCGGCCGGTTCGTGCCCGGCCGGAACCGGCTTGAGCAACGCGGCGCAGAGCACCGGGGTCAGGATCAGGGCCACCACTACCGACAACAGCATGGCCGCGGCGATGGTCAGGGAAAACTGGCGGTAGATCACACCGGTGGACCCGGGGAAAAAGGCCATGGGCCCGAAGACTGCCGCCAGCACCAGGCCGATGCCGATCAGCGCGCTGGTAATCTGTTCCATGGACTTGGCCGTGGCTTCCCGGGGCGGTAGCCCCTCTTCGGCCATGATGCGTTCCACGTTTTCCACCACCACGATGGCGTCGTCCACCAGCAGGCCGATGGCCAGCACCATGGCGAACATGGTGAGCATGTTGATGGAAAACCCGAACAGCCCCAGGATGGCAAAGGTCCCCAGCAGCACCACCGGTACGGCGATGGTGGGGATCAGGGTGGCCCGGAAGGTCCCCATGAAGAGATACATGATCACGAAGACCAGCAACACCGCCTCGAAGAGGGTTTTGACCACCTCATCGATGGACACCTCGGTAAAGGGGGTGGTGTCGTAGGGATAGACCACCTTCATTCCGGGCGGAAAATAGCGGCTCATCTCTTCCATTTTCTGTTTGACGGCATCGGCCGTGTCCAGCGCATTGGCGCCGGCAGCCTGGCGAATGGCCATGGCGGCAGCGGGCTTGCCGTTGTGATTGGCCACGACGTCGTAGCGCTCGGTGCCCAGTTCGGTACGACCGATGTCGGCGATCCGGACCACACTGCCGTCCGGATTGGTGCGGATGGGTATGGCGGCAAACTCCTCCGGCGTCTGGAGCAGGTGCTGGACAACGATGGCCGCATTCAGGCGCTGGCCCTCAACAGCCGGGGCCCCGCCGAACTGGCCGGCGGAGACTTCGACGTTGTAGGTCTGCAGGGCCCCGATGACGTCTTCCATGGTCAGATGAAAATTGGTCAGCTTGTCCGGGTCGATCCAGACCCGCATGGCGTATTGGGATCCGAAGGCTTCGACCTCGCCCACCCCCGGCACCCGGGAGAGGATTTTTTCCAGGTTGGACTGGGCGTAGTCGCGCAGATCGTCGCCGTTCATGCTGCCGTCTTCGGAAACCAAGCCAATGATGATCAGGTAGTTGCGGGTCGATTTGCTGACCTCGACCCCCTGGCGCTGGACCACATCAGGCAGGCTGGCCATGGCCAGCTGGAGCTTGTTCTGAACCTTGGACCAGGCCAGATCCGGGTCGGTGCCCGGGGCGAAGGTCAGTTCGATGCGGGATGCGCCGGACGACGAACTTTCTCCCGAAAGGTAGAGCATATCGGCCAGGCCGGTCATTTTCTGTTCAATGATCTGGGTCACCGTGTTTTCCACGGTCTCCGCCGATGCGCCGGGATAATACGATTCGATGGCGATGGACGGCGGGGCGATGGGCGGATACTGGGATATGGGAAGGTTGTAAATGGACAGCCCTCCGGCGCTCATCATGACGATGGCGATCACCCAGGCAAATACCGGTCGATCCAGGAAGAATTTCGATAACATCGGATTCCTCCTTTAATTGGATCCGCCGGCCGGCGGGTTTGCGGTAGCCGGTTCGGCGTTGTCTGCATTGAAAGGGGCAGCCTCTACTGTGGTGCCGGGTCGCAGCATTTTCAGCCCCTCGACGATTACCCGGTCGCCGGGGGCCAGGCCTGTCGAAACCAGCCATTGGTCGCCGACGGCACGGTCCACGGTGAGCATGCGCAGGGCTGTCTTGCTTTCGGCACCAACGATCAGCGCCATGGGATTTCCCCGCCGATCCCGGGAGACCCCCTGCTGGGGGACTAGAATGGCCGCTTGGTTGACGCCCTCCTTGATGGCGGTTTGGACGAACATACCCGGCAGCAAGACCCCGTCGGGATTGGGGAACACGGCCCGCAGGATCACCGAACCGGTGCTGGGATCCACGGTTACATCCTGGAACTGAAGGGACCCTTCCTGGGCATAAGCGGCGCCGTCCTCCATGATCAGGGAAACGGTTTTCTGGTTGTTACTGTCCTGGTTGAGGCGTCCGTCGGCCATGCGCCGCTTGAGGCGCAGCAGTTCGGTAGTCGACTGGGGCACGTCCACATAGATGGGGTCCAACTGCTGGATGGTTGCCAGGGCGACTGGCTGATAGGCGGTGACGATGGCCCCTTCGGTCACATTGGAACGGCCGATGCGGCCGGAGATGGGGGCGGTGATGCGGGTGTAATCCAGGTTGATGCGGGCGGTCTCCACCGTGGCCTGCCAGTACCGGACGTCGGCTTCGGCCTGATGGAGGGCGGCGGCTGCATCGTCATAGTCCTGCTGGCTGACCGCTTTTTCGGCCAGCAGTTCTTCGTAGCGGTCGACCCTGGACTGAACGGCCGGCAGATTGGCCTTGGATCTGGCAAGGGCGGCCTCCGCGTTTTTCAGCGTTGCCTGAAAAGAGGCGGGATCGATCCGGTAAAGGACTTGGCCCGCCTTTACATCAGCGCCCTCGGTAAACAAGCGTTTCTGGATGAGACCGTTGACCTGGGGTCTGATTTCGGCGACCCGATAGGCCGATGTCCGGCCGGGCAACTCGGTGGTCAGCATGATGGGCTGCGGCTGGACGGTCACCACCGATACCTGTGGCGCCGGTGACGGCGGTCGGGTTTTCTGTGTCGGTTTTTGGCAGCCGACCATTACCAGAACGGCGAGCGAGAATATCACCAGATTCCTTTTGATCGTCAGTTGATTTGCCGGTCGCATGGACGCCTCTTTTCTTTTTGTATTGTTTTAAATATTGATATCATTATAAATACGATTATAATGGAAAAATGGAGCAAAAAATAATCCCAATCGATGGGGCGGATATAGCAAAGGCGGTTGACATTATCAAATGTTTTTTTTAAAAAGCGATTTGAAATAAATATTCAAGAAAAGTTGGGTGATCGAACCAAATGAAACCAATGGGGATCTGATTCATGGCAAAGCGGAAGGACGGCAAGGAAACCCGGCAGAAATTGTTGGACATCGCCTGCGAGGTGTTTGCGGAAAAGGGGTTTCGTGAGGCTAAAATCACCGAAATCTGCCGGCTGGCCGGCGCCAACGTGGCGGCGGTGAACTACTATTTCGGCGATAAGGACTCCCTGTACGTGGCCGCCTGGAGGCAGGCCATGCAAGAGTTTTTGTGTTCCGTCGGCCAACCGCCTGAGAATCTTTCGTCCGAGGAACAGCTTGGTTTCGTCATCCGGCGGTTCATCGGGAAAATCTTGTCCGTCGATGGGCAAAGAAGCCATTTCCGGCGGCTGGAACTGATGGAACTGGCCAATCCCACGGGGCTGATCGACGAGGCCTGGAAGGAAGAGATCGCGCCTCGACGGCAGGAGATGATCCGGATCGTCCGGGATATCATGGGGCCCGGCGCTTCTGAGGATTCGGTCAGGCTCTGTGAAATGAGTATCGTCAACCAGTGCCGGGGGTATATCCTGCTGCGCAAAAGCCGGGTTGACTTTCTGGATGACGACAATCTCACCCCTGAACGTGTGGACCAGATCGCCGAGCACACCATTCAGTTTTCGCTGGCCGGCATCAGGGCCATTAGGGATCAAGCGGCAGGTCAGCGCGTTTAGCTGGTGAGTGTCCAGAACCTATTTGCGAACAACCCTTGTTTAGCCGGTCATGGCCGCCGGTGCATCGGTGACGACCCGGTCGGGCGGGCCGATGAGCCGCGCCTTGAGAATCCGGCCGATAAAGATCGGCTGGCCGGCGGCATCTTCGGGGAGCTGGTCTTCGGTTTCGATGGTGACGTCGGTGGTGTTGGTGCCGGCGTCCCTGCCCAAAGTTCTCACCATGTCCACAAGTTCGCTTTTGGCGAAGGCATCCGCCGCTTCGATTGCGTTGAAGCGCCTGGCGCCGGAGAGGCCTTCGATGAGGAACCCGCTGTCCCCGCCGGGAATGATGCGCACCTGGCGTTCGACCACCACGTTGCTGGTGATGGCCCCGATGGCGTTGGCCACGTCGGCATGTTCGGGCAACACGGCCTGCGCACCGATCATGGCGGCAGCCCGGGGAAGGAAAAAGGCGATGGGTGCACCGATGCCGACCACCGGCCGCTTGAAATCGATACGAACCTGATAGTGGCTGTTGCCGCCGTTGAACACGTTGTTCATCAGGGCCTGGCAGACCGGGCAGTTGTGCAGGGCCTCGGGGTTGACCTCGTCGTCCAGCTGGCGCTTTAAAATTTCCAGGGCCAGCTTCCGCGACACGGTTTCCAGCAATTCGTCCAGCAGGTCGCCGGCCTCTTTTTGGCACAAGGTGGCGAACAGGTGGAAAAAGCGGTTGGCCGCCGGCGTGTCCCAGCGTTGAAATTGACCATTGATATGCAGCAGGTCGGTCGGGGTCAATCCGCATCGCTGAACGACAAAGTTTTCTTCCAGGCGGTCCAGGGGAAGGTGACGGTCGAGAAGTACGCCGGTTCGGCGGGTCAGTTCGTGGATGGAGCGCGGTCTTTTCTCGAGCAGGGACAGGACCGTCTGCTCCATTTCCGTGGGCTGAAGCCCGTCCGTGGTTCCGGTAACGGCAAGGATCTGCATGTTGCGGGCGGAGGTTTCAAAACTGCGCAGGCGGGTGCTCAGATAATCGATGGCGGCAGGGGCACCGTCAACATGGGCGCCCAGCCAGGCGATGGGCGCCACCCGGCGGGGGCCGATGGAGAGGCTTCCTTTTTCCCGGCTGATCAGGCTGTCACCCCCCAGCCCGGCGGTGCGGATATCCAGGGCCCGCACGTGGGTCCGCCGGCCGGCCACGGTCGATCCGGTGCTGCAGACGCGCACCATGCCGTTTTCCACCGCCGCCGTGTCCGTGGTGGTGCCGCCCACATCCACCACCAGGGCATCTTCAAGACCGGTGAGGTGCCTGGCGCCGGCAACGCTGGCCGCCGGTCCGGAGAAGATGGTTTCCACCGGGCGCTGTTTGGCCATTTCCGCCCGCATCAGGGTCCCGTCTCCCTTGACCACAACGATGGGTGCGAAAATCCCTTTTCTTTTCAATGCGTTTTCCAGGTTGACGATCAGCCGGCCCAGTCGGGGGATGATGCGGGCATTCAGCACGGCCGTGGTCGCCCGGACCGTAAAATCGAGAATGGTGGACAATTCATGCCCACAGGTGACGAACAGTCCGGTTTCTTCCCGGATGATGCGTTTGACCGTGGTCTCGTGGTCCGGATTGATGGCGCCGGCAAAACCGGACACGGCAAAGGCGCTGACCCGGTCTTTTTCCACCATGCCTTTGACAATCTGCCGCACCAGGACTTCGTCAACGGGCTCGATTTCCTCTCCGGTGATGGACAGGCGGCCGGGGATCAGCGCTTTGGGCTCATGGGGAAAATCCCCTGGCTGGTATATGCCGTATGGGGGCATAAGCAACAGGCCCACCCGCTGGCCGTCGCCCTCCACGATGGCATTGGTGGCCAGGGTCGTGGACAGGGCCACCATCTCCACTTGCTTGAGCTGCTTTGGATCCAGTTTTTCCAGGGCCCGGTCGATGCCGACCGTAAAATCCCAGCGGGTGGTGAGGGCCTTGCCCTTGCATCGCGTCGCTCTGGTGGTAAAATCGTAGACCACGGCATCCGTGTAGGTCCCACCGGCATCAATGCCCAAGCCGATGCCGGCGCTGCGCGATACGGGTGCCGTCTCCCCTGTGAATACCGTGGTGCTGCCATCTCTGGCGGGGCTTTGCGCTTCCACCCACAGGGGATGCGAGGACAGGGTGCCGGTCACCGCATCAAAGTCGATGGCATGGTGTGGGGCCACATAAAGAATCTCGTCCGTGGTCGCGGTGCCGATCAGCATCTTTTCGATCAGGGCCAGGCTGCCGGGAATTTTTTCGTACCGCCAGCCATAGGCATCGGCCATCTCACGGGCATGCTTCTCGGATTTCGATCCGTTCCTGGCGCCGGTATCGATATAGGCGGCCCGCTGATAATTTTTTTGCCACGAGTTGAGAAAATCGATCGTCTGGTCCGCCGCCCGTTCGCCATGCTGGCGGGCAATGTCGTCGCGGTGCACCCGCTGGTCGCCATACCAGGCCTGCAGCTTTCGTTGGGAGACCGGTACGGCCTTCTCCTCGTGCCACCCGGCAGAGATATAATAGGTCCCGGGGAATTTCTTGAACTCCCTGCGATAGGCCTCGGACCCCCCTAAAAACATGGCGATGCAGTCGTGCACCTTGGGAACCACCAGGGGGATCCCCCGGGACTGGATGCCAATGGTTCCCCGGCCGCACACCCCATAGCCGATCACGATGCGTTCGGCGTTATCGGCGGCCGACACGGTATCGATGGCCGCCTGCAGTTTCTGTTTCAGCAAGTCGGGCCGTTCGTGAAGCCCGGCCTCCAGGAATTTGAAGTCGACTGTCAGCCCCTGTTGCCTGGCGGCATGTTTTATGTCCACACTGAGAACCGCACATCCAATCACGACAATCGGTTTCTGTTGCACCATATTTTTACCTTCCGGATCTGCAATCCGAATACAATTTGTTCAGGTTGCAATTGCCAATTTGACTTACCGTTGCCGCATGTATTGATCTGTCCTGTTTTTGGCAACCTTTTTTTTAGCTTTCTTAGAACCTGTCGTTTATTGTATCGTGTTCACCGAATGTGAAATGTCAATCGATACCAACGAAGTCAGAACAGGTGCCGCATCCATGTTTAAAAAGAAAATCCGTGTCTCTTCGGGGGTCCGCCAGCTTGACCGGCAGTTGGGGGAGTTGTTTATCGGCGATAACGTTGTCTGGTATGATGATGCCGGCAGCCTGGCCTCGACATTCAGCCTCAATTTTATCCAGGAATCCCAGCGTCAGGACAAACCGTTGATCTACATTACCTTTGACCGGTCCCCCCGAACCCTGCTGGAGGATCTGGGGCCGCTGGCTCAGAATCAGCATTTGACCATCCTGGATTGCTTCACCCATGGAAAAGGGGACGGCAGCGAGGTGTTCAGCAAGTTCTACGAGAAAGACGGTGCCCAGTGGCCCTACCGGATTGTTCGAATCAACGAACCCGGAGACCCGCAAGTGGTGTCCGATGCCTTTTACAGCCTGCATGGCTCCATGAAGGGGGATGTGCGCTTCGTTTTCGATTCGCTCACCGGTATGCAGGACCTGTGGGGCGGGGAAGAGGCGATCCTGAAATTTTACTCGCATGCCTGCCCGCGTCTCTATGAGCTGGACACCATCGCCTACTGGATTATGGAAAAGGGCGCCCATTCGGAACGCCTGAGGGCCAACATCAACCACATCGCCCAGGTGGCCATCGATCTGTCCGTCAACCGTGGAAAGTCGGCCCTGACGATCCTCAAGGCGGACAAACGCAAACCCGACGCGCTGAACACGCCCCTGATATACTGGAACGATGGGCTGGACGTGGCCTTTGAAACGGAGACCGGAAAGGGCGGCACCATCAATCTGGGTGGCCGGGTCAGACAGATTCGAAAGCGGCAGGCCATGCCCCAGAAGGAACTGGCAGCCCTGGTGGGGGTAACGCCCAGTACCATTTCCCAGATTGAAAGCGGCACCATCTACCCCTCTTTGCCGGGGTTGTATAAAATCGCCCAGGTGTTGAACGTGCAGGTAGCGGCCTTTTTCCAGGACCGATCCGACCCGGCCGGTCAGGTGGTGTTTTCCGGCAGCGGCACCCGGGTCGGTTTGTCCGATCTGCCGAAACGGGATGCGGTGGGCTACCGGCTTTCTCCGGCGGATTTCAATGCCGACGCCGAACCCTATCTGATCGAGATTCCCGCCGGCAAGAAACTCCCCGCTCATTTTTTCATCCATAAAGGACAGGAAATGGGGTATCTTCTCGAGGGTCATGTGGAATTGAAAATCGGCAGCCGCCTGGTCCCGGCCAAGCCGGGGGATGTGATTTATCTTACCCGTGAAATCCCCGCTCAATGGAAAAACACGGGCACCGAGACGGCACGATTGCTGTGGGTGAAGATCCGTAAATGAAAAGGATCCAAGGATCAAAGGGTTCAAGGAGCCAAGGGAGATGCACCATCATGGCACGACCCGACTTTTTGGCTAAATCCTGTGAATGCCTTTTATCCATTGACGGGATAGCCGAAGTATTCCTAAAAAAGCTGAAATCTGAAGATTGATCCAATAGTTAAACGATCGACTGCATTCACTCGAACCCTGGAATCCTCGAATCCTTGAACCCTTCGGAAAACGGAGTTTTTCCATGACTGACATCCGCCGACGGACCGTTGCCGGACTGAATGCCGGGGATACGTTTACCCTTATCCGGACCTTCACCGCAAAAGATATCGAGGCCTTTACCGACGTGACCCGGGACCATAACCCCATTCACTCCAGTCAGCGGTTCGTGGCACTCAAGGGATTCGAGGACCGGATCTGCCATGGCCTGCTTGTGGGGGCGATGATCACCGAGATGGGCGGCCAGATGGGCTGGCTGGCATCGGGGATGAATTTCCGGTTTAAAAGACCGGTTTACCTCAACGACACCATCACCTGCCGATGCACGCTCACCTCGGTGGATGAGACGCATCGTGCGCAAGCGGAAGCCCTTTTTACCAACCAGCACAATGAGATCGTACTGGAGGCCAGCCTTTTTGGCGTCCTGCCCAACCCTCAGGAACGGCAGGTTCTCCGGGAGTTATTGGATGCCGATCCCCCGGATTGACGACAACCGGCGTTTGCAGGAAGAAAGGACCGCCGAGAAACGATCGCGGCTGCAAACCGCTGCGCAAAAACCATTTGTCACCCCCCCCGTCCATTTGATACGAAAAAGGCCGTGTCCCATCCTGTTTTCATCCCGTTCGTTTTAACCACTGGTTTTGATGATACCCGAAAGGCCCATGCAGGTGTTGGCATCTGCTTGACTGGCCGACATCCGACAACCCTTAGGAGAGAGGAACTGGCTGATGGCGACCTACGATGACGTGAGAGAGCGGCTGGATACCGGTGACATTGTTCTGTTTTCTGGAAAAGGCCTGATCAGTATGGGGTTGAAGATCGGCGCCCTGTGCACCTGGTCCCACGTGGCCATGGTGGTCCATGTGAAACAGCCGGACGTGGCCCTGCTATACCAGACCACACCGTTGTGCAAGGCAAAGGACTTTATTGACGGCAAGTTGAAAAACGGGGTTCAGATCAACGTGATGAGCGAAGCGGTCAACGGTTACAACGCAACGGTCGCCATCCGGCACCTGAGCGTTGACCGCACGCCCGGCATGCTCGACGCCCTATCCCGTTTCCGGCAGGAGATGAAAGACCGTCCCTACGAAGCGCACATCATCCAGATGGTCAAGGCCGTGTGGGACGGGCCCCTGGGCCATGTGGAAGAGGATTTGTCCAGCCTGTTCTGCAGTGAACTGGTGGGCGAGGCCTACCAGCGCATGGGACTGCTTCCGGACAATGAATGCGGCGGCAAGCCCTGTACGGAATACACCCCGAAGAATTTCTCCACCGAAGGCGGTGGCCTTGAATTGCTTCTCGGGGCCACGCTTGGGGAAGAAATTGTGATCAAGGAAGGGTAGGCGGGCTTTCCCGAACGGTACAAAGGGGATGCCGCGGGGGATCGTTAGGAACTGTCAAATCGGGTTCATGCCGATTCTCCGCCGCCTATCGATGTCAGCTGGTTGGCCCATTCGACGGCATCCTTGAATGCGGCCGTCAC
>SWCD01008977.1_pt1 | contig 11611 bp, 6 predicted proteins | sample 4693011 | NCBI WGS metagenome assembly SWCD01 (sample SAMN10267278, study PRJNA491770) | bioreactor metagenome | isolation source: DHS bioreactor inoculated with marine | place: Japan: Omine Ridge, Nankai Trough | reverse complement strand
AATGAACATGAGCCGCAGTTTCTGGGGAAAGCGGTAGCCTGTTGGCAGGCGTTTTGGCAGGGCGGTGGCGATGAAGGCCGAGATGGCCAGTGGACCGAGCATGAAGGGCAAGGGCAGGCCGATGGCCTGACCCGCAAAGCCGGAGAGGGCGGAGAGTATCAGCAGCAGGAGGGTGGTCGCATGGATCGGCATGGTGCTTGTTCAAGCACCGGGCGCGGGCAGGGGCAAGGGGCGCTCAGATGAATGTGACGAATTTGTCGAAGGGCATTTCGCGCAGGCGTCGGCCTGTGGCGGCAAAGATCGCATTGGCCAGCGCGGGTGCGGCGGGGGGGCACAGGGGGCTCACCGATGCCCTTGATCCGCGTTCCGTTTTCTAGTCCGCGCACGGTAATTTCGGGGCATTGGTAGAGGCGAAGCGATTGAAATGTATCGAAATTACTCTGCTCTGCCGCGCCGCCCGCGTAGGTGATCTCGGCGTGTATCGCATGGCCCAGACCAAAGATCACGCCGCCCTTGACCAGCTCTTCGAAGTTGATCGGATCGAGGATACGGCCCACATCGGCGGCGACATGGACGTGGTCGAGGCGCAGGCCGTTGTCGGTGTTCGTGACCTCGACCACCTGCGCGCAGGGCACGCCGAACGACAGGCAGAAGGCCACGCCGCGCCCCTGGTTCGGGGCAGGGGGGCTGCCCCAGTTGGACATCTCGCCCACGGCCTCCAGCACCTTTCGCGAGGGGGTGTGATTGCACAGGCGCAGGCGCTCGGCCAGCGGATCGGCCCCGGCGGCGTGGATCAGTTCGTCAAGCAGGCTGTCGTGGAAGAACCCGTTGGACGACGCCCCCACCGAGCGCCAAGACGAGATTGGTGCCAATTCAGGCGCGCGGTAGCCGGTGATGCGATAGTGAGGAATATCAAAGGGTTGATCCCATGCTCCGGCCACGATTTGCAGGTCCGGCCCCGGCGCGGGGATGGCTTGGCGGCCCATCTGTGACGAAAGAACCGACGGCATGGCGATGCCCAGATCATAGGCCGCGACCTGACCGTTCGCGACCCGGCCCCGCCCACGCGCCAGTGCGATCTGGCGGGGAAAGTCGTGGGTCATGTCCTCTTCGCGCGAATAGGTCAGTTTCACCGGCCGCCCCGGCAATTCCATCGCGATGCGGGTGGCGTGGCGCGTGACCTCATCCTCGAGGCGGTGGCCAAAGCTGCCGCCGATCATCAGGGCGTGAACGTGGATGGCGTCGGGCGTAAGGTCTGTAAGCTTTGCCACGTTATTTTGTACAAAACGCGGCACCTGGGTACCGGTCCAGATGTCGACCCGGTCGGGTGTGTAGAGAACGGTTGCGTTGAGCGGTTCTAGCGGGGCGTGGGCGAGGTAGGGGGCGCGGTATTCGACCGTCAGATCGGTGCCGTCGGAGAGGGCGGTTTCCACATCGCCCGCGTCGCGGAATTGGCTGTCTTGGCGGTCGGGGGTGAAGCTGTCGGAGAGGGTTTGCCAATGGGTGTCCATCTCGGGCGGAATTTGGGCGGGGCCCCATTCGACGGGAATGGCGGCGACCGCCTGCATCGCGCGCCATGTGTTGTCGGCGATCACGGCGACGCCGTCGGGCAGGGCCACCACCTTGATCACGCCGCGCATGGCGAGAGCGGGGGCGGGATCATGGCTGTGGCGTGCGCCGCCGATGGCGGGGTTGAGGCGGAGGGCGGCATGGGCCATGTCGGGGCGCGTCACGTCGATGCCGTAGTCTTGCGTGCCGGTGGATTTTGCGACGATGTCGATCCGCTGCATCGGTTGACCGAGGAGGCGCCAGTCGGAGGGCGCGCGCAGGGTCACATCGGTAACAGCATCGGTGTTTGCCGCCTCGGCTGCAAGGCTTTGGTAACTGAGGCGCGTGCCGTCGGGCAGGATCACCGCGCCGTGTTCGGTGCGTAAATCCGTTGCGGAGAGGTTATGCAGCCGCGCGGCGGTGGCCTTGAGCGTTTCGCGGGCTACGGCCCCGGCATGGCGCAGTTTGTCAAACCCATCGGGGACGGTGGTGGAGCCGCCGGTGATCTGCATGCCCAGGAATTTCATCGGGGCATCCGCCAGGCTGCGCGTGGTTTGGGCCAGCCAGCTATCGTCGGTGGCGCGGAAGGGCACGGCGTCGCCTGCAAGGGCGGTGTTGTAATAGGCGGGGCTGGGGGGGCCGGGATCGGTCTTGATCTGGTCCAGGTCTACATCAAGCTCTTCGGCGATGAGCGCGGCCTGAACGGAGAGCGCCCCCTGGCCCTTGTCGGCGCGGGGGGTGATGAGGATGATTGCGTCAGATGTGATCAGCACATAGGGCGTGAGGGCCGCCGCCCCCTCGGGCAGGTCGGAAAGGAGCGGGTTGGCATAGGGCGTCTTGTAACGCCAGACGCCGAAGGCCACGCCACCGGCGATGGCAACCGAGCCAATGAGAAACGTGCGGCGGGCGATGGTTTTGACGCGGCCCATGGATCACGCGCCCCGGAGGTTGCGGGCGGCGGTCTTCACGGCCTCGCGGATGCGTGGATAGGTACCGCAGCGACAGAGATTGCCGGACATGGCATCGTCAATCTCGGTGTCGGTGGGATTTGGGCTCTCACTCAGCAGGCTTGCGGCCTGCATGATCTGGCCGGACTGGCAGTAGCCACATTGCGCCACCTGATGCGTGATCCACGCGGCTTGCACCGGATGGAGAGCCTCGGGTGTGCCAAGCCCCTCGATGGTGGTGACAGGCCCCCAGACATCGCCCACCGCCACCTGACAGGAGCGGGTGGCAACCCCGTCGATATGCACGGTGCAGGCCCCGCATTGCGCGATGCCGCAGCCATATTTCACCCCGGTGAGACCTAGGATGTCGCGCAGCGCCCAGAGGAGTGGCATGTCGGGTTCGAGGCCCTCCAGGGAATGATCGGTGCCGTTGACGGTGAGTTGCATGGCGTGCTCCTGTTGCGGCCCCTTGGGGATAATAAACTGAACGGTTCACTTGTCCAGATGGCATGGCAATTGCTGTTTCACTCAGGCGCAAAGACCGTATAGTGAGGGGCAATGATCCAAGAGACCGGAAAACGGATGCAGGTTGTCATTCACGCAGGCGCCCATCACACCGACGAGGACAGGCTGATCAACTGCCTGTCCAGCAATCGCGAGATGCTGGCGCGCCATGGAACCAATGTTCCCGATCCGCAGCGCTATCGCCGTTTGGTGCGCGACGTATTGCACCACGCGCAGGACGCGGGTCTGGCGCCTGATGCGCGCGATGTTCTGGTGGATGCGATCAGCAACGACGGCGCGGTGGACCGGCTGGTCCTGTCCAATCCGGGGTTTTTCGGCACGCCCAAGATGGCGGTGAATGGTGGCGTATTCTATGGCGCGGCCGAACATCGGTTGAACCTGTTTCGGCAGTTGTTCCCGGATGATCACCTGGAGCTGTTCATCGGCGTGGTCAATCCGGCGACGTTCCTGCCGCCGCTGCTGAAGGATACGGATTTTGATACGGTCGAGACGCTCTTGCGGGGGTACGCGGCCACGGATTTGCGCTGGTCCGAGCTGATCACGCGGGTGCGCAGTCATCATCCCGATATTCCGATCACGATTTGGTGCAACGAGGATACGCCGCTGATCTGGAGCCAAGTGGTGCGGGAACTGGCGGGCATTGATCCGACGGTTACGTTCGACGGCGAGTTCAGCCTGATCGAAGAGATCATGACCCCGGCAGGGCGCGAGCGGTTTCGCGGCTACCTCGCGTCGCATCCCGGTCTGACCGAGGTGCAGAAGCGCCGTGTGGTGGCGGCGTTTCTGGATAAGTTTGCCGATGAGGCGGCCATTGAGGAAGAGTTGGACGCGCCCGGATGGACGGACGCGTTGGTGGCCACGCTGAGCGAACTCTATGATGAGGACATTTATACGATCCAACGCATGCAGGGCGTGCAGGTGATCACGCCCTGAGCGCGCGATTTCCGCTTGCAGAGGCGGAAGTGCTTGGATAATCAGGCGCGCAAGCCCCTATAGCTCAGCTGGTAGAGCAACTGATTTGTAATCAGTAGGTCCGCGGTTCGAGTCCGTGTGGGGGCACCATTCCCATTGATGCGAAGACGAACACGAAGGCGGCAGGCGTGATGCGGGCCTCTGCGAAGCTGTCTGGTGTAGTTATCCACAGGTATTCGGAGATTCGTGGCTATCTTTGGAGAGTGATGTTTCCAGTCCTGAAACAGAAAGCCTTGGGGTGGTGCATTGTTGCCGAAATTTTCGATCCGCCTTATTTTGGACACAGGAAACTATCGGTGATAGGGTCCGTGCGGCTTTGTTCTCGGGCCTTAAACAAATACACGTTATGCGTGTTTTGCATTTTATTATTTTCAGTTTTTTTTCACTTTTTCGCGAGTTTTCGGATTCTTGCCCGATTCACCGGAAACATTCGCACCGCAATGGTGGTTTGATTTGTGGCAAGAACATGGCGTGAATTAACCCAAGCTGCGTATTTTCAACACGTTTGTGCCAGATTCCACTTGGGCCAGACTATTCAAAAGGATAATGTCAGGTCAGCCCATCTGGGGGGTCATGTCTGTAGGTCGCGGGGGCGACCGCACAAAACCGACGCGATGTTTCGTGGAAAGCTGCCGCAATCCTCGTTTCTGCCAAACGCGATCACTGGAAGTTTTGGGCTGTTTCGTCCCGCTGTGTAATGCCGTGCCGGCATTGCTTCCCTTTTGGTTCTGTGCCGGTCGCTCTTGTCTCGCATCGTCGAGATCGACGCAGGCATTTTTGAACTGGGTCGCAAGCATGTGTCGACGAGGCACGGGAGATGGAACATGGCAATTAACAGAGTTGACGGTGACAATACCGGAAATCGCATTGACATCGCCTACACGGGCGATCCCGAGGGGGATCGGATCGACGCGAATGACGCAACAGACGGGTCCAACGATGACGTTGTTGACGGGTTTGGCGGCGACGACACCATTCTTGCGGGTGAGGGCAATGACACTGTGTTTGCCGGGTCTGGCAGCGATTCTGTTGAGGGTGGCGCGGGCAATGACCTGTTGGTGGGCGACACGCCTGACCCAACGGCAGGCGCGCGCGAAGTGTTCCAGTGGAGCGGCGCGCCCGACCCCAACGATGCCGATCCGATCGACGCGGGCGATCCGATCATTGGCTTTGTACAGAATACCGGCTCGGTCGATGTGACATTCTCGGTGCTGACCAGCACTGTGACCGATGACACGACCTTTGCCGACACTCCGCAGAATGTGACGGGTGTGACCACCGATGGCACCCCGGCTGATCCCAACAGTTCGCTGTCGGCGGATCTGGCGGCGCCGGGCTCTACCGATCTCAAGCTCGAATTCTCGTCCGAGGTCGAGAATGTTTCGTTCAACATCAACGATCTGGATGGCACAGAGCATGTGCAGATCTTTGCCTTTGACGCGGCGGACAACCTGATTCCCGTGACCCTGACCGCTGGCTCTGCCGTCACGGTTCTGAGCGCGGAAGAGGCGTTGGGCGCGGGTACGGGCACCGATGACGGCGCGGCGCATAGCCTGACGGTGACAATTGCGGGGCCTGTCTCGCAACTGGTGATCCGCTATTCCGATGCAGATGGCACCTCGGACGGTCTGAACGTCACGGATGTGTATTTCGGCCTTCCGGGTGGCGTGGTGGATAGCGGTCTGCCTGGCGATGATACGCTGGTGGGCGACGAGGGCGACGACACGCTGCTGGGCGAGGCGGGCAATGATGTGCTGACCGGTGGGGCCGGAGCGGACAACATCAGCGGCGGGGCCGACGAGGATCTGATCATCGGCGGCACGGCAGGTGATGTGGTCGACGGCGGCAGCACGGGCGTGGACAATGACACGCTCGATCTTCGCGGCGCTGGCCCGCTGCGGGTGGTGGATGAGACCACCGATGCCGATGGCAATTCCACCTCGGGGCGGATCGAGTTTCTGGGCAGCGACGGGGCTGTGACCGGCGACATGACATTTGCCGAGATCGAAAATCTGATCCGGCCCGACAACACCGCGCCGGATGCTGTCAATGATGATGGCGTGACCACGGATTTCGAGACTGAAGTGATTGTTCCGGTTCTGGCCAATGACACGGATGCGGATTTCGATACCTTGTCGGTGACAGGGGCCACGGATGGAGCCAATGGCACCACGATCGTCAATGGCGATGGCACCGTGAGCTATACGCCCAACGCGGGTTTCAGCGGCACGGATACGTTCGATTACACGATTTCGGACGGCAATGGTGGCACCGATACCGCGACTGTGACGGTCACGGTGGGGGTGGCCCCGCCGCCGCCGCCGCCGGCGCGCGACGGGATTGTGGATGGCACCGCTGGAAGCGATCTGATCGATCTGGCCTATGCGGGTGATCCGGACGGCGATTTCGTTGACAACGATGACGCGCTCTTGCCGGGGGCGGCGCCGAATGACGACAGCATTCGTGCAGGTGCCGGGGATGACGTGGTCTTTGCCGGGGTTGGCGATGATCAGGTTGACGGCGCTGACGGGGCTGATCTGATCTTTGGCGAGGATGGCTCTGATACGATTGACGGTGGCGCGGGCAATGACACCATTGATTCCGGTACCTCCACGTCGACACTGCCTTTGCCGGATCTTGGGTTTGGCACCACGGTGCCGGCCGACCTCGATCCCGAGAACGACCGCGATCTGGTGCTTGGTGGCGACGGCGATGATGTGATCACCACCGGTGACGATGCGGATACGATTTCCGGCGGTGCCGGCGCGGACCTGATCGACGGTGGCATTGATGCGGATCAGATCGACGGCGATGATGGCAATGACACCCTGATCGGTGGCGAGGGGTCGGATACGATCAACGGCGGAGCCGGGGACGATTCGATCTTTGGCGGTCTGGAAGAAGGCTTTCCGGACTCGATCAATATTCCCGATGCGACCGATCCCGAGCCGGGCAATGGCCGGGACCTGATCGACGGCGGCGACGGCAATGACACGATCTTTGGTCAGGACGACGACGACACAATTCTCGGCGGTGCCGGGGATGATGTGATCGACGGTGGCATTGACGACGATTTTATCGTGGGCGGTGACGGCGACGATTCTTTGATTGGCGGTCAGGGGGATGACACGATCACCGGCGGCACCGGCAATGATACGATCAGCGGTGGTTTGGGTGCAGATCGACTTGTTGGCCTCGATGACCGCGATGTGTTCGTTGATGTTGGCGCGGGTGACACAATTGATGGTGGCACCGGTGATAGCACGGCGGACGGCGTTGAAGATGATTTCGACACGCTGGACCTGCGCGGTCTTGGTCGGTTCGAGATCGTCGGGCAGACAACCGACGCGGATGGTGATTCGACGTCGGGCACGGTCAACTTCCAGGATCGTGATGGCACGGTCACGGGGTCATTGGTCTTTGGCGAGATCGAGAACCTCATTCCTTGCTTTACCCCCGGCACGGCGATTGCCACGCCGCGTGGCGAAAAGCTGGTGGAGGAGTTGAAGGTCGGCGATAAGGTGATCACCCGCGACAACGGTTTGCAGGAGATCCGTTGGATCGGTCAGCGGATGCTGAGCGGGGAAGAATTGGCGAAATCGCCGCATCTGCGGCCCGTGTTGATCCGCGCCGGATCGCTGGGGCATGGGTTGCCGGAGCGCGATATGCTGCTGAGCCCGCAGCACCGTATCCTGCTCAATTCGGATCGTGCCGCGCTGTATTTCGAGGAGCGTGAGGTGTTGGCCGCGGCCAAGCATCTGGTCGGGATCGAGGGCGTGAGCCAGGTAGAGACCCGCGCGGCCACCTATATCCACTTCATGTGCGATCAGCACGAGGTGGTTCTGTCCAACGGCACCTGGACCGAAAGCTTCCAGCCCGGTGAGCAGGTGCTGGACGGCATGGGCGCGGCGCAACGGGATGAGATCTATGACCTCTTCCCGGAGTTGCGCGCGGTCGATGGGATCGAAGCCTATCAAGCGGCGCGGCGTTCGCTCAAGCGGCATGAGGCGCAATTGCTGGTGCGCTGAACGGCGAACCTGATTGTTGTTAAAACGTGGACAATCCCGGTGTGATGCCGGGATTGTTTCGTTTTTGGCGCATTGCGTCTGGTCGGATTCACCCTGGTTGGGGCGTTGATGCCGCCTCGGCGAGGTGCCGGGTCAAGCCCGGGACGGCTGTGGTTTCGATGGGGCGCGACAGGTTCAAGGCGGCCAGAAACCGGGCGTTTGCGCGGGCGGATTTACGCCTTCGCGGACGCCGCACAGAGGGTCAGCGATGTGTGGGAATGTCAGCAGGATCAAGGGGGTAAGTGGCGGACCGAGGAGGATTCGAACCCCCGACCCCTTGATTCGTAGTCAAGTACTCTATCCAGCTGAGCTATCGGTCCGTGAGGGCAGCAATTAGACGCTGGCGTCGGGCATTGCAAGGGCGTTTTGGAAGAAATTATGACGGGGCGCCGAAATTTCCCTTGGGCAGGGTGATGCAGAACGAGGTGCCGCTGGCGTCGCTGCGTTCGAGGATGAGCGTGCCGCCATGACCGGGGCCCAAGTTGGGGGCGATGGTCAGGCCAAGGCCGCTACCGCCCTTGGTGGTGCCACCCTGAAACGGTTTGAAGAGATGTTCGCGTGCCCGTGCGGGCAGGCCCGGCCCGGTGTCGGCGACGCGGATCATCCATTCGGCGTGATCCTCATCGGCCATGACGCTGATCTCGCCGGGGCGGCCGCTGTTGACGATGGCTTGTCGTGCGTTGCGCACGAGATTGCCGATGATGCGGTAAAGCTGCTCGGCATCGGCCAGCACGACGAGATCATTCGGCACATCCTCGGCAAAGCTGACATCGGCGTCACCGGCGGCGAGGCGCTCGCTCTCGATCACATCGGCCACGACATCGGCCAGGTGCAGGCGGGCAAAGGTCGGCCCCGGCTCTTCGGCCTTGCCATAGGCAAGGGTTGCTTCGCAGAGATGTACGGCGCGGGTGAGGGAATTGATGAGCTTGGGCGCGAGGCGTTTGACGGTGGGATCTTCGCTGGTCTCGATCCGGTCCGTGAATAGCTGGGCTGAGGTCAGGATATTGCGCAGGTCGTGATTGACCTTGGCCACGGCGCCGCCCAATTGGGCGAGATGCTCTTTTTGCTTGAGCGCGCCGGTCAGTTGGGTCTGCAGCGATTGCAGCGTTTCCTCGGCCTCGCGCAGTTCCTTGACACGGGCGGTGGGGCGCAGCACGCGGCGCACATCCTCGGGGGCGGCGGCATAGGCTTGCATTGCGCTGACGACCCGCTTGATCGGTTTCACGAGGGTCACGCGCACGGCCAGGAACAATAGCACGGCGGTAAAGATGGAAATCACCAGCGAGAGCCAAAGGATGCGCAGGCCATAGTCGAGCATCGCGGCGCGCAGGCCGGAGGTGTCGAGGGTGATCTCGATCAGGAGCCCGCCCATACGCACCGGCTGGCCGATGATGCGGATGATCTGGCGCTCGGGTGTGACAAGCCGCATCATCGCGTCGCGGATCAGGGTAACGGCGCGGACTTCGCGCAGGTCGAAGGTCTGGGAAATGGGTTCGGGCACGGGGGAAGACAGGACAAGCTGGCGCGTCTCGTCGCGCAGCAGCACGACGTTGAACACCTCGGCGTTGCGCAAGAGCTCTTCTTGCAGGTCGGGGTTCACCTCTTCATCGGCCAAGAGCACGAGCGAGGCGATCTGGGCGCGTTCCAGACGGGTGAGCAGGTAATCTTCGCGAAAACGGGCGATGGAGGGGACAAAGATCAGCACCTCGGCCAGCATCACGAAGATGGCCGTCAGGATCAGGAAGCGCCCGGAGAGCGAGTTGAGCAAAATGTCCCCTCCCGAGGATGGCTGCGATCAGGGTAGCCAGCGTTGCACGAAGCCGACGATACGCTTGACGCCCGCGCTGTCAAACAGGCGGGGCGAGAAATAGGCCCCGGCCGCGCGTTTGTTGATTTCACCCAGCGTCGGGTAGGGGGCGACCATATTGGCCACGTGTTTCATCTTGAGCCCGTTGGCGAGGACGAGCGCCCAGAGGTTGATCAACTCTCCCGCCTGCGCGCCAGCGATGGAGACGCCGACGGGGCGGCCACGCACGACCATGACCTTGATCAGACCGGCGGTCTTGCGTTCGGCGATGGCGCGGTCGTTGTGGTTGTAATGGAAGCGGACCACTTCGAGATTGCCTGCGTGTTCCTGCCGGGCCTGTGCCTCGGTCAGCCCGACCTGGGCCAGTTCAGGATCGGTATAGGTGGCCCATGGGATGTGATCGGTGCGCTGTTTCGCGGGCAGGCCCAAGAGGGCCTGACGGATGATGAGCCCTGCGTGATAGCCTGCGACATGGGTGAATTGCAGCCCGCCCGCGACATCGCCGATGGCATAGACGCGGCGGTTGGTGGTGCGCATGGAGGCGTCGACCTTGATGCCGCGTTTGGTGGTCTCAATGCCAGCGGCGTCGAGGTTGAGGCGGTCTGTGTTGGACTTGCGGCCCACGGCCATGAGCAGGTGGCTGCCTTTGAAGACGCGCCCGTCCTTGGCGTGGATTTCAATGGCGCCCGCCTGTCCGCGAATTTCGGCGGCCATGGCGCCTTCTTCGATCTGGATACCCTCGGCGCGGAATTGATCGATGACGACGGCGGCCATTTCCGGATCGTCATTGCCGAGCACCTTGGCCCCTTCGATCACCGTCACGGCGCAGCCCAAGCGGCGGTGCGCCTGTGCCATTTCCATGCCGATGGGGCCGCCGCCGACGACCAGCAGGTGATCGGGCCGCTCGCGCAGGTCAAAGAGGGTTTCGTTGGTTTCATAAGGCACGGTGTCGAGCCCCGGAATGGGCGGCACAAAAGGCGACGAGCCGGTCGCGATGACGACGCGGCGGGCGGTGATGATGTGATCCCCGGCCTTCACTTCGGTCGGCGAGAGAAACTCGCCATACTCTCGGATCACGCGCACGCCCAAGCCTTCGAACCGCTCTTGGCTGTCGACGGGCTCGATCTGGGAGATGACATCGGCGACGTGATCCTTGGCGGCGGCATAGTCCACCTCGGGGCTCTGGTTGGCGATGCCGTATTGGGCGGCGTGGGATTGGGCATAGGCCGCCTTGCCGCTGGCAATGAGCGCCTTGGACGGCACACAGCCGAAATTTAGGCAATCGCCGCCCATCTTGTGACCTTCGAGCAGGATGACGCTCGCGCCCATCTGCACCGCGCCTGCGGCGAGGGACAGGCCGCCAGACCCGGCCCCGATGACCAGAAGATCAGTCTTTAGTCGTGTCATGTTCAGATTTCCTTTTTGCCGCGCAGGGCCTTGAGGATCATCGGCAGGGCGGCGAGCGCGCTCAGCCCCAGAATAGGGCCGATGATCTGCGGTTCCCACAGGAGGGAAAGATCGGGATTCTCGCCGCGGTCAAAGACCTCACCCAGACCCACGCCGATCCAGGTAAAGACGATGGCCCCCGGAATGATCCCGAGAACCGTGGTGAAAGCGAAGTTGAAAAAGCGCACGCCCACGAGGGCAGGCAGAAGATTGGCCACGAAAAATGGCACGGCGGGCACGAGGCGCATGAGAAAGAGCACGCTGATTTCATTGTCATGCAGCCCCTGTTTCAGCCGCTT
>SWCD01020110.1_pt1 | contig 11612 bp, 6 predicted proteins | sample 4693011 | NCBI WGS metagenome assembly SWCD01 (sample SAMN10267278, study PRJNA491770) | bioreactor metagenome | isolation source: DHS bioreactor inoculated with marine | place: Japan: Omine Ridge, Nankai Trough | reverse complement strand
TTTTTTTGCTATTTTCTAGGTGTTCATAAAATAATAACAACCTGATAATAAACTGAGTACTCCTTGGATATCCAACGCATTATACGTTATGCATTAAGTCTCGCGCTCACGCTGGTCTTCCTGCTCCACGTGAGTGGGCTTGTTAACACACCCATCCTGACCAGCCTTGAAAACCAGTCCTACGATACTCGTCTCAAAATAACATTGCCCGAACATGTCGACAAACAGGTCATCATCGTCGATATCGATGAAAAAAGCCTGGATGAGATCGGTCAATGGCCGTGGAACCGTAATGTCCTGGCAAAAATTAATGACGTATTATTTGATTACTACCAGATCAAGGTGATCGGTTACGATATTGTTTTCGCTGAAGAAGATATTGATGAAGGCGCAAAACTGTTGAATAAAATGGCCAGCGGATCATTAAAAGATGACCCTGAGTTCATCGAGGAATATCATCGTGTGATGTCCTCACTACAGCATGACCAGCTTTTTTCTGAATCACTGAAAAACAGAAAGACCGTGATGGGTTTCGTGATGAACACCGACTCCAGCAAAGGCGGTTTACCCAGGGCGATCACCGAACTTGATAACAAAACACTCAACAAATTAGCCATCTTTAAAAGTCCGGGTTATACCGCTAACCTGAAACTGCTACAGGAGAGTGCTTTCAGCGGTGGTTTTTTCAATAACACACTACTCGATAGTGATGGCGTATTCCGTCGCGTCCCCCTGTTGCAGATTTATAAAAACGGGCTTTACGAATCGCTGGCACTGGCACTGACCAGAGTGGCGACCGGCTCACCGGCTATCGAAATGGTGGTCGCAGCCAGTGACGACGGCAACGACCTGTTTCTGGAATGGGTAGCGATAGGCGAGATCGCCATTCCTGTTGACCACCGGTCTGGCGTCCTCGTACCATACATCGGCAAACAGAAAAGTTTTAAATATATCTCAGCAAGCGATGTATTAAACAAAAAAATCGATAAAGATGTGCTCAGCGGAAAAATAATACTGTTTGGCACGTCCGCACCCGGACTGCTCGATTTAAGAACAACGCCGCTAGAAGCCGCTTATCCGGGAGTAGAAATACATGCCAACATTATTCAGGGCATTCTTGATGGCCGCATATTACACGCCCCCGGCTACACCAAAGGTTACGAGTTCATCCTCATCAGTTTCATCGGCATCCTGCTCACCTTTACCCTGCCGATGTTGTCCGCTCTGTATTCAACATTGGTCATCATCGCCAGCATCACTTTATTAATCGCCACCAATTTTTATGCCTGGACCAGCGCACAACTGGTGCTGCCGATTGCCGCGCCGGTACTACTGGTTATCCTGCTATTCGCCTTGCAGATGACTTACGGTTTCTTTGTAGAATCACGTGGCAAACGCCAGCTGGCTCATCTTTTCGGCCAGTATGTACCGCCCGAACTGGTCGAAGAGATGAGCAAAAAAATGGACGAGATCAATCTCGATGGTGAGATGCGTAAGATGTCTGTGCTGTTTTCTGATGTGCGCGGTTTCACCACCATCTCCGAGAGTCTGGAACCCAAAGAACTCACCGATTACATCAATGCTTTTTTAACCCCGATCACTCAGGTCATCCACGACAACCGCGGCACCATCGATAAATACATGGGCGATGCGGTGATGGCATTCTGGGGAGCGCCACTGGAAGATGAACAACATGCCCTGCACGCACTGAACGCGGCCATCGACATCGTCGAACAAATGAAATCACTACGTGAAGAGTTCACCAGAAAACAGTGGCCAGAAATCTATGTCGGTGTCGGTGTGAATACCGGCATCATGAACGTCGGCAATAAAGGCTCCGAGTTCCGCGTGGATTACACCATACTCGGTGACGCGGTAAACCTGGGTTCACGGCTCGAAGGTCTGACCCGAGTTTACGGCGTCGACATCATCACCAGCGAGTTCACCAAACATGCGGTGCCGGAATATGAATACCGCGAGCTCGACCGGGTACGGGTGAAAGGCAAGGACAAACCCGTGACCATTTATGAACCTTTAGGCCTGCTGGAAAACATCGACAAATCCGAAAGAAAACTGCTGAAACAGTTCCACATCGGCATAAAACAATACCGTGCACAAAACTGGGACGCAGCTGAACGCGAGATATTCGGCCTGAGCCAGCTCGACCCGGAGCGAAGAATCTACAGGATATACCTTGAGCGCATTATGCATTATCGCGAGAATCCACCGGCCGCAGACTGGGATGGCAGCTTCACACACACCGCCAAATAAAAAGCTTGAACCAGTTCACATAATCCGCGCGGCAGGCTGTGCATTTTTGTGATTTTCGTCTATAAATAAAAAGAACCGCTAAAAACTATTATTAACTTTTCTCCGGTCATTCTGCATGCGAGATAGAAGATCAACCTATGACATCACGGATGACGTACCGCTTACCTATGCCGATAAAGTCTGCGAAGCCGTATGCACGATCTTTCGCAGCGCCTTTAACCAGTTCGATGAGGCAGCACTAAAGCAGGCGTTTGAAGATTGTGAACGCCTGTTTGAAGGCGACTATTCCACCTATTTACCCTGCGATACCCTGTATCACGATAAACAGCATTCCATGGATATGACTCTGGCGTTGGCCAGACTGATTAACGGCCACGAGCGTAGCGTCGCCAAAGATGAACGCCTCGGTGCTGAACGCGCCACCATCGCCGTCATCACCGCACTGTATCACGACTCTGGTTACATGCGCCATGGACATGACCACCGCCACTTTAATGGCGCAGAATACACTCCCATCCATGTCTCACGCAGCGCGGATTTCCTGAAGCGTTACATGCATAAAGTTAATCTGGGTGAATTTGCCCAGATAGCCGCCAACATGGTGCATTACACCGGATATGAAATCGCCCCGGCACAGATCCGCCTGCCCGATGAGAAATGGCACCTGATCGGCCAGATGTTAGGCACCGCCGACCTGATCGCACAGATGTCCGACCGCTGTTACCTGGAAAAATGCCGTGACCGTTTATACCCGGAATTCGTACTGGGCGGCATGACCATCAAGGTGGATGAACACGGCAATGAAACCGTGATCTATGAATCAGGCGAAGACCTGCTGAGAAAGACCCCGAGCTTTTATGAGAACGAGGTAGAGAACCGCTTAAACAAACTTTTCAACAAAGTTTATACCTATGAGATCGCACACTTCGAAGGCGAAAAACATTACATCAACGGACTGGGGAAAAACCAGGCACGTCTGCGTCACGTATTAGAAGCTGATGACTTCAGCATGTTGCGCCGCAGACCACCACAGAATTACGGCACACAAAATTTTCCCGGACTGGAAGCTTATTTAAACCAGCATCCCTTAAAAAAAACCAAACACGCTTAATAATAAAAAAACCTAGCTTTCTAACAACGCCAGCATCTCGGCCTCATCGATCACCCGCACGCCCAGCTTTTCAGCTTTGCTCAATTTCGAGCCGGCTTTATCACCGGCGAGCAGATAATCGGTTTTAGCAGATATACTGCCGGTCACTTTCGCACCCGCCGCCAACAGCCTGTCTTTCGCTTCACCACGCGACATGGTCGGCAAGGTGCCGGTGATCACCACTGTTTTTCCCGCGAACACGCTGTTTGAGCGCGCCACTGAAGCCGGCAGTTTTACTTCCTGTATCTCGATGCCGGCAGACAGCAACAAATCGATCACCTCAAGATTATGCTGTTGCTGAAAAAAGTTGACGATATGTTGTGCAACGATCGGCCCGATGTCCTGCACCTCGATCAATTGCTCAAAATCAGCTTTTTCTATCGCAGGCAAGGTTTTAAACTCGTTGGCAAGATTCATCGCCGTGGTCTCGCCGACTTCGCGAATACCCAGCGCATAAATAAAACGCGCCAGCGTCGGATGCTTGCTGGCTTCCAGTGCGTTCAATAAATTGTTCGCCGATTTTTCTGCCATGCGTTCCAGCACGGCCAGATCTTCGAGCGACAGCCGATATAGATCCGCCGGCGTGTGGATCAGATCTTCATCGACCAGTTGTTCCACCAGCTTGTCGCCCAGACCATCGATGTCCATCGCCTTGCGCGAGGCAAAATGTTTGATCGCCTGCGCACGCTGTGCCTGGCAGAACAAACCGCCGGTGCAACGTGCGATAGCCTCGCCTTCGATCTGCTCGATCGCCGAATGGCAGACCGGGCAAAACGCCAGCATCTGTATTTCGGGTAATTCTTTTTTACGGGAACCGGGAACTACCCGCGCCACTTCAGGAATCACGTCACCCGCACGGCGTACGATCACCTGGTCGCCAACACGTATATCCTTGCGCCGGATCTCATCCATGTTATGCAAGGTCGCGTTGCTCACCGTGACACCACCGACAAACACCGGCTCAAGACGCGCCACCGGGGTGATGGCACCGGTGCGACCAACCTGGAAATCGACATCGATGATGCGGGTGATCTCCTCCTGTGCCGGAAATTTATGCGCGATCGCCCAACGCGGCGCACGCGCGACAAACCCCAGCCGCTTCTGCAGCTCGATCAAATTAACCTTGTATACGATGCCATCGATATCGTACGGCAGTTCATCGCGCCGCTTTGCGATGTCTTCATAATACGCCAGACAGGCATCTACCCCGCAAACACTTTTGACTTCGTTACAAACAGGAAGTCCAAAACCTTTTAGCTGCTGCAGGATAGCAAAATGTGTATCGGCCAGAGTGCCACCTTCGACGATGCCGGTGGAATAACAGTATAAACTTAACGGACGTTTCGCGGTAATCTCTGGATCGAGCTGGCGTAAAGAACCAGCAGCGGCATTTCGCGGATTCGCAAATTCTTTTTCACCATTTTCACGCGCACGTTTGTTCAGTTTTTCAAAACCCGCTTTGGGCATAAAAACTTCGCCACGCACTTCCAGCACCTGCGGAAAATCATTCCCTAACAAACACAGCGGTACTGATTTCATTGTACGAATATTCTGCGTGACGTTTTCGCCGGTAGTACCATCACCACGCGTGGCGGCATAGATCAGTTCACCCTGCTCATAGCGCAGACTGATCGCCAGGCCATCAAGTTTTGGTTCGGCAGTGTATTCGATTTCGTCACTGGTTTTCAGACGATCCTGAATTCGCTGATTAAATGCGAACAGATCATCTTCATTAAAAACATTGTCCAGCGACAACATCGGCATCTGGTGCTGAATCTGCTCGAACGCAGTCAACGGCGTCGATCCAACACGCTGCGTTGGTGAGTCGGTAGTAACTAACTCCGGATGTTTCTCTTCGAGCACGAGCAACTGCTGGTACAGGCGATCATATTCCGCATCGGGAATATCCGGGTCGTCTAAAACATAATACTGGTAGGAGTGGTATCGAAGCAGTTCGCGTAATTTTTCGATCTGTTTTTCAGCTGATTCAGGCATTTTTTCTGATTGTTTTTTTAGCCGCAGAAATCGCGGAAGCGCCGGGGGAAATATTATTTTTCAGGTTTCACTGGAAAGTTCGGGCGTTTCGGCGCGGGCTTTTGACGCAACAAAATCACTCACCTGTATGCGATAATTTTCAGCATCCTGTTCGGTCAACGGCTCACGTTTGTAATTACATAAACGCGCATCAAGCAGACCGGCCAGCTGATAACTGCGCTGCAGCATCTCGGTTAAATCATCCAGCGGATCACCAGCGTGGATCTGCATAAAAATAGTCAGGCCGGTGGTTTTTAAATCATGGATGCTATCAGCATCAAACGAACCCGGCTCCAGCATATTGGCCAAACTGAACACGCTGCGCTTACTGTCCATGTAGTGAAAAATATCCATCTCACCAAAACGCAAACCCATCGCCTGCGCGGCGCTGTTGATCTGCGCTCCCGCCAGGATGCAATCAGGTTTGGGTAGAATATATAAAACGATGATATCGTTTAACACATTTTTATCGGCGGCATCCTGTGTTGCTTCCTGCTGTTCAGCATCGGCCGAAACATTCATTGAGGCAACATCGTCGTCCCCGGTTTGCGAAACGGCCGAGGTGATGATTCTTACCTGCCCGACACCTTCGTCCACATCATCCAGACTCTGCGCAGAAAAAGCGGGCAGATCGTCGTCCAGATCATCAATCGTCGAACGGCTACGCTGCCGACGGCTGCGGCCAAGGAAATAGATCACGATGACAAATACTATGCCTGCTGCCAGCAAAATCCATCGCAGTGATTCCACCTGATTATGCCCCTACGCCCGCCATCGTCGCGGCTTCGGCAACATCAACGGAGACCATACGAGACACGCCTGATTCGCGCATGGTGACACCGCTCAGGTGTTCGGATATTTCCATCGTGGTCTTGTTATGTGTGATGAAAATAAACTGTACGCGTGAAGACATCTCTTTTACCAGCTGGCAAAAACGGCCAACGTTAGCTTCATCAAGCGGTGCGTCGACTTCGTCAAGCATACAGAATGGTGCCGGGTTCAGTTCGAAGATAGCGAACACAAGCGCCACCGCGGTCAGGGCTTTTTCACCACCCGACATCAGGTGAATGTTCGAGATGCGTTTACCCGGTGGACGCGCCATGATAGCAACACCGGTACTCAGCAGATCGTCACCGGTCATCTCAAGATAGGCGATACCGCCGCCGAACAGTTTTGGAAACATCTCTTTGATGCGTGAATTCACGTGATCAAAGGTATCCTTGAAGCGGGTACGTGTTTCCTTATCGATCTTGGCGATCGCCTGCTCCAGAATTTCCAGCGCGGCTGTAACGTCACGATCCTGCTCATCGAGGTATTCCTTGCGCTGCAACTGCTCCTTGTATTCATCAATGGCTGCCAGGTTGATCGGCCCGAGTCGCGAAATTTTCTGCGCGACTTCTGTCAGTTTTACTTCCCATTGTTTGCTGGTCGCCGTGTTGTCTTCCGTCTCCAGTTCGCTCAACGTCACCAGCACCGCTTCCAGTTCAAAACCGGTTTCGGCTAATTGCTCCAGTGTGGTCTTGCTGCGCACGCGTGTTTCCTGACTGTCGAGGCGGCATTTTTCCAGCTTGCTGCGCACCGATTGTGACTTCTGCTCGCACTCACTGCGTTTCTGTTCCAGCGTTCGCAGCGTATGGTTGATGCTCTCAACTTTGCGCCTGGCTTCGGCCAATGCTTCTTCAGTTTTTAACCGCTGCTCCAGTAAAATTTTCAGCTCTGCTTCCAGCTGCTCTGTCGGCTGCGTCGACTGCGACAATAAAGCTTGCAGTTCCTGCTTGCGCTGCAGCTGCGCGGTCTGTGCCTGCTGCATGCGCTGGATATTATGTTGCAGACCACTGAGGCGCGTTTTTAAACCTTCGACACGGATCGCCAGCTGATGCGCCTGTTCACGATGTTGCTGTAGATTTTCTCGGTGCTGCTGTAATTCCTGTTGCAGTTGCTCGCGCTGCCCCTGCAAGGCCTTTCTGTCGAACTCCATTTTCTCCGCATTTTCCAGCGCGGCATTTCGATTTTTAGTCGCGGTCGCGATATCGGCTTCATCACTACTGATAAGGTTCTGTATCTCTCCCAGTTCGGCATCGAGGTCTTTGCCACGGCTGGTGATATGTTCGTGGCGAGACTCGCGCGCAGAAATCTGTGCTTTGATCTCATTCAGACGTGAGTGGATGCTGTTCAACGCGACCTGGATCTCTTCGCGTTGCTGTTCCTTGCTCTGCAGGTTACTGCGTTGTTCGCTCAACTCGGCGTTGATCTTTTCGGCCTTCGCTTCCAGATCGCTCAGCTGCTGCTGGCACTCACGGATACTGTTTTCACGCGCCAGCACGCCGGTGCTGGCATCGGTGTCGCGGCTGATGCGCAACCAGTTCGAACCCAGCCAGATGCCGTCTTTGGTGATGATGCTCTCATCAACTGCCAGTGAATGACGCATTTTCAGGGCGTCATCCAGAGTCTCTGTACAGCGGATGCCATGCAGAAACTGCCCCAGTTCGAGTGTTGACGAAACCTGCTCCAGTAACATACCCGCTGCGACATTTAAAGATGAGCCCGACTGCCCGGTTTCAATCAATGAAACATTGCTGTTTTGCAGACTGCCTAGCGCCGATGAAAACTGGTCGATGTTGTCGACACAGACCGCTTCCAGAGTGTCACCCAGCACGGTTTCGACAGCCAGTTCCCAGCCGTCTTTCACGTCCAGCTGTTCAGCAAAACGCGCATTTTTATTGATGCCGCTTTTTTCCAGCCACTGCTGCGCCGCCTTGTCGGTTTTCCCCAGCGCGGCTTCCTGCAAGGCTTCCATCGAGGACAGGCTCCCCTGGTACTGGTGGATGTTGCGGCGCACGTCGGCTGACTGCTGCTCGACCGTCGAGATCTTTTCGCGGGTCTCTCTTATCTGCGAGATAGCGTCAGACAGCTGCTGCTCGTTGTTCTCTTTTTCTTCAGTAGATTTTTTCAGCAAAACATTCAGGTCGGCGATTTGCTCTTCCAGGTTCTCGCCACGCAAAGCCTGCTTCTCGACGTCGATCTTTTGCAGGCGCTGCTTCAACTGCTCGACATGGCGTTCCAGCTGTTCCATGCGTGAGCGTTCGATCTGCGCTTTCTGGCTCTCGGCAGAATACTGCTGATTGCTCTCATCCCACTTTTGCTGCCAGCTCTGCATCGCCTGCTCGGCCAGCTGAAAGGCAGCCGTGCCCTCTTCTTCCTGTGTTTTCAGCGCGATCAGCTGCGGCTCTTCTTCGGCCAGGTTATTTTTAAATTCTTCGATATCACGGTTATCCGACTGGATCGCCTGGGTGGCGTCCGCCAGCGCGACCTCGATCTGTTCGAGGTCAGTCTGCTGACGCTGTAACAGATCCTGCTGATGTTTGATGTTCTGCTCTTTGGCAGAGATGTCCGCGCCCAGCCGATAATATTCGGCCTGTACGTTGTTCAGAATCTCATTTGACTCCGTGCCCTGTTCGCGGTTTGATTCGATGTCGGACTCAGTCGCACGCTGTTCGGCGATGACCTGCTCCAACGAAGTCTCGGTGCTCTGAATCTCTTTATCGCGAGTATCGAGTTCGGTTTTCAGTTCACGCCAGTGCAGGGTCAGGTGCTCGGCTTTCAGCTCACGCTCACCCTGTTTTAATTCTTTATAACGTTCCGCGCTGCGACTCTGGCGTTGTAGTCTCGCCAGCTGTTTTTCGATCTCTTCACGCAGGTCAGAGAGACGTTCGAGATTCTCACGGGTATGGCGAATGCGGGTTTCGGTCTCGCGACGGCGTTCCTTATATTTGGAGATGCCCGCCGCTTCTTCGAGGAAATTCCGCAACTCTTCAGGTTTGGCTTCGATCAGGCGAGAGATCATGCCCTGCTCGATGATAGCGTAACTGCGTGGCCCCAGGCCGGTGCCCAGAAACAGATCGGCGACATCACGGCGACGGCAGCGGGTGCCATTCAAACTGTATTTTGAACCGCCATCACGCGTCACCTGACGTTTAACAGAAATCTCCGCGTAGTTCGCGTACTGGCCACCCAACTTGCCTTCACTGTTATCGAAGATCAGCTCGACAGCCGCCATATCGATCGGTTTTCTCGCGGATGATCCATTAAAGATCACATCATCCATCGACGCACCACGCAGGTGCTTGGCCGATGATTCACCCATCACCCAACGAACTGCATCGATGGTATTGGATTTGCCACAGCCGTTAGGGCCGACGATGCCGGTGAGATTGCTGGGAAAATTGATGGTGGTCGGATCGACGAAAGATTTGAAACCAGCGAGTTTGATCTTGCTTAAACGCATTCTTTATATTCTATTTTTAGTGTTTGGTTGAATTTTTCGAGCTAAGTTATTCATTAGTTTCGACGTAGTTTACATGACTGGCCGCGCATTTTAAGAACGAAATGAGCTCCTTTTTCAATTAAATTCTTCAATATTTAACCGGCGTTTAACTAGCGGGCGTAAGCTGCTGAATTCATTAACAGGAGAAACATAAATCAAGCGCAATATTAGTTATCTGTAATATAATATTTTTATCGTTTTTCTGTATAATGCCGGCTTACTTTGCAGCAAGCACTTTTAGAGATCAAGCATGTCGACCCAACCATCAAAAGAACTGGAAACATTTGACAATCCGAACCCCGAGCGTGACTACACCATCCGTATCACCCTGCCAGAATTCACCTGTTTGTGCCCCAAGACCGGGCAGCCGGATTTCGCCACGCTGGCGCTGGAATATGTGCCGGAAAAAAGCTGTATTGAACTAAAGTCACTCAAGATGTACATCTGGTCGTTTCGTGATGAAGGCGCGTTCCATGAGGCCGTCACCAACGAGATCCTGTCCGACCTGGCCAGGGCCTGCGAGCCGCGCTTCATGCGTCTGACCGCTGACTTTAATGTGCGCGGCGGGGTTTATACGACGGTAGTGGCGGAGCATAAAAATCCTTCGTGGATAGCGCCGGCCGTGATCGCTCTGCCCTAAAACATCGTGTCCCGCCCGATCTTCCTTGGCATCGATATCGGTACCTCCGGCATCCGGGCGAGCGGCATCGATGCCGATGAACAGGTGCTCGCCAGCCACCACATCGCCTTTCAGACTTCGTCACCGGTTCAGGGTAAAAATGAACAAAACCCAAATGACTGGCTGGCGCTACTCGATCAGCTGCTGCTTGAGATCAGCAGGAAGATAAAAACGCTTGACGGTGATCATCGCATCAGCGCCATCGCCATCGACGGCACGTCGAGCACCATTTTCGCCTGCAAAAATGACGGCACGCCACTGTCACCCGCCCTGATGTACAATGATTCACAGAGTCAACCTCAGGCAGAGATCATCCGTCGTTTTGCGCCGGCGGCAAGTGCGGTACACAGCGCGAGTTCATCACTAGCCAAAGCGCTGAACCTGTTGCAACGTTTTCCGCAAACAGAACTGTTCTGCCACCAGGCAGACTGGCTGGCAGCAACACTCACCGGTCGTTACGGCATCAGCGACGAAAATAATTGCTTGAAGCTGGGTTTTGACAGCGTACAACAGCAGTGGCCGGAATGGCTGTTTGAAAATGACGAGAACGTGGTTCTGCCGAGAGCAGCCCTGCCCCGGGTGGTTGCACCCGGCTCTAAAATCGGCGAAGTAAAAACCAGGCTGATCGAAAAATATCAACTCGCAGAAAACTGTATCGTGGTCGCTGGCACCACCGACAGCAACGCCGCCGTACTTGCCACCGGATGCAAACAGCTCGGCGACGCGATAACTTCGCTGGGCAGCACGCTGGTAGTCAAACTTTTTTCTGACAGACCGATCTTTGACCCTGATTATGGTATCTATAGCCACCGGCTGAACGGCCACTGGCTGGTCGGTGGCGCGTCGAATTCCGGCGGCGCAGTTTTGTTACAGCATTTCACAAAAGCACAACTGGATGTAATGACACCCCGGCTAAAACCTGAAAGGCCGACCGGCCTGGATTATTATCCACTACCGGGCACAGGCGAACGTTTTCCCGACAATGACCGTAACAAACAAAGTAAAATCACCCCGCGGCCAGAGACTGATATAGAATTTTTTCAGGCATTGCTGGAAGGCATCGCCAACATCGAGGCCGAAGCCTATAAAAAACTGGTAAACATTGGCGCGGTTTCACCAGAAAGAATTTTTACCGCAGGCGGCGGCGCAAAAAA
>SWCD01012055.1_pt1 | contig 11619 bp, 11 predicted proteins | sample 4693011 | NCBI WGS metagenome assembly SWCD01 (sample SAMN10267278, study PRJNA491770) | bioreactor metagenome | isolation source: DHS bioreactor inoculated with marine | place: Japan: Omine Ridge, Nankai Trough | reverse complement strand
CAGGCTGCTGAAGAAGTCAGCCTTGAAGGACGTTATTCTTCCCCCACGGTTTGAAGGTGGCTCTTTGCGACTGCGGACGCCGGGTCGGGTTTGACCCCTTCGTCAGGGGGCAAGGAGTTTCGGTAGTCTGGCCAGATTGCAGGCTGCCATGGTCATTGTGAATTGGGCGCGGACCCTGTCGAGGCCGCGATGAACAGTCTGGGCCATGCCGCCCACGGTCTTGGCCCAGCCGAAGGGTTCCTCGATCTTCTTCCGGCGCCGCTGTGACAAGGCATAACCGGGATGCTGGGTGGTTCGCCCGTCGATTGCGGAACTCCGGGCCTTCTGCGCGACATGTGGCGTCACAACCATGCGCCTGAGTGCGGCAACAAAGTTGGCGCTGTCATATCCCTTGTCTGCTCCAAGCGTCAGGCGCCGGGTCGAGCCAGGGGAGTGTCGGTTGATCATCTCGAGGGCCGCCTTGCGCTCGCCGTAACCATCGGCATGGGTCAAATCGGCCTGCACGATCAGCCCGTTGCGGTTCTCCATCAGCGTATGTCCCATGAAGCACAATGTCGCCGCGGCACCCGGTGCTTTCTTGTAGAGACGGGCATCGGGGTCCGTCACAGAGATGTGGGTTGCGTTCGAGCGCTTCTGGCCCCGGAAGTTCACTGCGGCGTTGCGGATATGGCGGGGCGTGTCGGGCATCGGCTGCGTTTCTGTCTGCTGGGGCTGCGGTTCGGTGTTTGCGAAGGTCGCGTCGGCCGGTGGTGGCGGTCCGCCAGGATCATCGTCATGCGGTGGCGGCGCGCTGTTCCTGGGCTGAAAGCTCTTCATGGACGCCCACGCCTTGACCAAAGTGCCGTCTACCGAGAAGTGTTCATCCGAGAGGAGCGGACGGACCTCCGGGTGCGCCAGGATCGCCGCCATCAGCTTGCGCGACATGTCGGTCGTCAGCAGCCGATCGCGGTTCTTGGTAAACACCGTAGGAACCCAGACCGGATCGTCGATGCCAAGGCCGACGAACCACCGAAACAGCAGGTTATAGTTCATCTGTTCCATCAGCTGCCGTTCCGAGCGGATCGAGAACAGGAGCTGAAGAAGGCTCGCACGGATCAGTCGCTCCGGCGCGATGGAGGGGCGGCCAAAATCGGTGTAGAGCGCGGCGAACTCGGCATCCAGGCTGGCCAGCGCGTCATTGACGACCCGACGGATCAACCGCAGCGGATGACGATCCGGAACCCGCTGCTCAAGATCAACATAGCTGAACAGCGACCCGCTTGCCTCGTCCGTCCCACGCATCGCCACCTCCTGCTGCCGCTGCCATGCCGGAAGTGAATCATGTTCTCATAACCGCGTCGAGGGCCGACTTTTTCAGCAGCCTGCTAGGCATGACGCAGACCGGCATGCCTCCCATCGCGCCTGCGCCGGATGATATACTGCGGACGGCGCGGCGGACCCTTCTGGAGCAGATCGCCCAGTCAGCCAATCAGGGACTGGTCGAGCCTGTACGCTTGCTCGACCATGTTGCAGAGCCATTGTCCCCCCCAACACCTCTAAGTGCGACGGTCGATACTATGCCGCCTGACGACATGGCACCGGGTACCGAGTCTCGCTTGATCAAAGTTTTGCCTTTGGCCCCGGGCGACAATCTCCGGGTGATGGGCGCAATCGACCGCGCTCCAAAACTGGCCTTGTCCTCTGCGCCGTCCGACACACCCACGACCGCCTGTCTACCAGAGGCCACTCTGGACGTTGCGACCTGGGGAGAGCGGGCACCGCTACCGGAGCAGATAGGTGATCTCTATCCTCGACTTTCGGGGGAATTCGATGTTGTCGATCCAGAAATCGCGCTGCAACTTGCAAGGCTCTACATCTATTTCGGATTTGGCCGAGAGGCGCTGCAAGTGGTGTCGTTGATCCCGTCTGATGCCCAGGAGGTCTCGGTTCTCCTAGAATTGGCGGCGGTGGTTGACGACCCAGATGTCGCGCTATCAGTGACCCGCCTCAAGCAAGATCTGGGATGCAGTGGGCGCAGCGCCTTATGGGCTGCGCTGGCGCATGAGGCAATTCCAGAGGGCGAACTGCTCGACCATCCGGCGATCCTACGTGGGTTTGCAGAATTACCCGAGCACCTGCGTCGACATCTTGGCCCGACGCTTGCCCGCAAGCTGCTGGCGGCCAAGCATCGTGAAACATCGGATATGATCTTGCGGGGTCTTGCGCCGACGGACTTGCCGGGCACCGCAGGCGAAAAAATCGCAAGAGCAGAGCTTGCGATGGCAGACGATGATTTCGACGCGGCCGAGCAAAGCCTGAAAGGCTCTTTGTCGCGGAATGATGCGGACTCTGCGCAGGCTCTGTCAGTTCTGATCAAATCCCGAATCTCTCGGGGGCAGGCCATAGACTACGACACCGCACAACTGGCCGCCGCTCTCTATCAAGAGGCCCGTGGAACCCCGCTGGGTCAAGACCTTGGGCGCTCTTATTTGCTGGCCCTGACCGCATCGCGATCCTACCACGAAGCTTTTGCTGAATTTGATCGCGTCAGCCCTGATTTGCCGATCGAAACGGCAAAGGAAACGCGCAATGAGATGTTGCACCTGCTTGTCGCACATGCCGAGGATCTGGCGTTCCTCCGACAGACCCTGAATGAGCCTAAGGCAAATTTCTCAATGATGCCTGCCGATCTGAACCGGCGGATCGTGGAGCGCGTGTTGACCTTGGGGTTTGCCGATCTTGCGGATGCGCTTGTCAATACGGCACCGCCGCCGGAAAAAGACCCGCAGTATCGGCTCTTGAAGGCAGAAATTGCGCTGGCCCGGGGACGTCCGCACCTCGTGGAGGCAGAGATCATCGGTCTTGCCTCGCCTGAGGCCGACACCCTGCGCGCCCGCGCCCGGACCGCTCTTGGAGATTACGCCGGAGCAATGCGCTATGCAAAGGGACTTAAAGATGAGGCCGCAAAGCAGAAAGCCGCATGGCTTTCACGGGATTGGCAAAGTCTCTTGTCCTCGGGTGACCCGTCGCAGCAAAAGCTGGCCCAAGCCATGACGCAAGCTGCGCCAGACAAATCCGGCGGAGTTCTGTCTTTCAATCGACAATTGATTGATCAAAGCGTTGCTGCCCGCTCCGCTTTGAGCGCGCTGTTGGCGAGTACCGAAATTTCCATTTCCCCCTGACAATCGGGCAACAAGTTACCGAATCGCAAGAGATAGGGCGCAGGCTGGTCGTGGAGATTCCGAGAGCGTGGGCGCTAAAGCGAAAGAACGCCAGCGTCGAGGCCTTGGTCGCAACTAAACTTGGAGCGTTAATGGCTGACCTTCTGATCATAGGCCGCTTTGTTGGTGGACAGCCTGTGTCTGGCAAACTTCTGGCGCACATAGGGAGCGGAGCAGAGCAAACGCATGACCGTAGAGTTTTACAATCTGTCCCTATCAACCGGGTAAAGAAAGGTCTGACCCGTTTATGGTGCCTGCTATGGCACCTAACGATCTACTGTTTTATGGGCGCGGTACAGGCCATGGCGACCCCCGTCGATCTTTGTGATGACGCGGCCCGGCACGCGGCGGGAAAAGCGGATGTTCCCACAAATGTGCTGCGCGCGATTGCCAAGGTTGAAACGGGCCGTTTCGTGGCGGGCGAATTTCAGGCTTGGCCTTGGACCGTGAACTTGGAGGGCGACGGCTATTGGTTCGAGAGCGAAGCGGCGGCGCATGCCTTTGTGCGCGGCGCCTATGCTCGCGGTGTCCGCAGTTTCGACATTGGGTGCTTTCAGATCAACACTCGGTGGCACGCTGCAGCGTTCGACTCGTTTGAGAGCATGTTCGATCCAAGGGAGAATGCGCTGTACGCTGCGCGATTTTTGGGTGACTTGCGGCGTGAGATGGGCACTTGGTCCAAGGCGATTGGGGCCTATCATTCCCGGCAACCGCAGCGCGCCCAAGGCTATCGCGAACGGGTCGAAGATATCCGCGCCGGGCTAGACGGCATCCCGCCCCAAGAATCTGAGACAACTACGCGGCAGTGGCCCGCCGAGCCTGTTCTGTCCCGGAACGGCTATCCGCTGTTGCAGAATTCGAATGGTGTCTCGCGTCGGGGCTCTCTCGTGCCGATGGGGGAAACTCGGGGCTACATGATCCGTCTCGATCAAACAGTCGCGGTAGGTTTTTAAAGTATGACCGGCCTATCCATCAAATCGGTGTTTCAACCAACGGTCCTTCTGGCACTCGCCCTTATGGCCGTGATCGTGATGATGATCCTGCCCGTTCCGGCATGGATGCTGGATGTCGGCCTGGCCGCGTCCTTTGCTCTTGCGATCCTGATCTTCACGATCACGCTCTTTATCGACAGGCCACTCGATTTTTCCGCATTCCCGACAATCCTGCTGGCGTCCTTGATGCTCCGACTGGCGCTCAACGTCTCCTCGACCAAGCTGATCATCGGAGAGGGTCACACCGGCGCAGATGCCGCCGGAGAGGTGATTGAGGGATTTGCCAATTTCATCATTGGCGGCAATGTGCTGTTGGGGCTCGTCGTGTTTCTGGTGCTGTTGATCGTCAACTTTCTGGTGATTACAAAAGGAGCCGCGCGCATGGCGGAAGTGGGCGCGCGCTTTGCCCTCGATGCCATGCCGGGCAAACAACTTGCTATTGACAGTGACATGTCGGCGGGCGCCATCAGTCATCATGAGGCCAAGGAACGACGAGAGAGGGAGCAACAAGAAACCACCTTTTTCGGATCGCTTGATGGAGCCTCTAAATTCGTCAAGGGCGATGCGGTTGCGGGCCTTTTGATCACGCTCCTGAACTTTCTGGTTGGTCTCGTGATCGGCATCGCGATGCATGACATGCCGATCGGTCAAGCCTTTGAAACCTATACGATCCTGACAATCGGCGACGGGCTCGTCACGCAGATTCCAGCGGTAATTATCTCGATTGCTGCCGCTCTGCTGCTGGCTCGGGGCGGCAACAAGGGCGCGACGGATCTTGCGATTTCCGAGCAGATTGGCCGTCATCCAAGGGCGCTCGCAACGGTTGCGGTCTTGATGGGGCTTTTCGCGCTCGTTCCGGGCCTTCCGTTTGTGCCTTTTCTCCTCGGCGGCGTTGGGTTGGCCGCGTTGGCCTTTGCCAGCCATCGCAGCCGGGTCTTGAGCGCGGCTTCCCCGGCCGAGGATACTGCCCCAGCAAGCGCGCCGGTCAGGTCGATGGGCGATATTCTGGAGTTGGATGATATTCATGTGGAATTTGCCCCGGACCTCGTCAACATGGTGCTTGATCCCGGCGTCGGTCTTGAGGCGCGCATCACCAATATGCGCCAGTATATTGCAACGACATATGGGATAATTCTCTCGGATATCCGGTTGACCGATGATCCCGGGATGCCGCCCGGCAGCTACCTGATCCGCATTCAAGGGGTCGAGCGGGCGCGGGCGTTCTTGCGGGATAATCACCTTCTCGCTCTCGATCCCGAGCACTATCCTTCGCTGGCACCGGGTGAAACGGTCAAAGAACCGGTTTATGGCGCACCGGCACGTTGGATACCGGCATCCGAACAGGATCGCGCGGCGCTCTGCGGGGTCACTCTGGTTGCGCCGCCCGAGGTGCTGGCAACCCATCTGCTCGAGGTGATTCGCCGCAATCTAAGTCGATTGCTGACCATGAAGGCCATGCGGCGTCTGCTCGATGAAATGGTGAACCTCTCTGACAAAGGCAGGTCAGAGGCCAATCGCAAGCTGGTCGAAGACATGATCCCGGACCGGGTTGCACCGGATCTGCTGCATGCCGTGCTGCGTCTCTTGCTGGCAGAGCAGGTCTCGATCCGAAACCTGCCGCTCATTCTTGAGGCCATTGCCGAATCCCGCCACTTGGGGTCCCAACCCGAGACGATATGCGAGCATGTGCGCCAGAGGCTTGGGTTTCAGTTGGTGGCCGGGTTGCAACGCCCCGATGGCAGCCTGCCCCTGATCCAGCTTGCTCCGGAATGGGAGGATACATTTGCAACCTATGAGGTGAACAGCGAGCGGGGTCGTTCCGACGTTGCCTTGCCACCAGAGCAATTCAGCGCGCTCACGGCCGGAGTCGCCGAACAGGTGCAACTGGCCGGGGAAAGGGGACTATCGCCTGCCCTCGTCACCTCGACCTTGCGACGCCGGTTTCTGCGCACGCTCTTGAGTGCGAGGAATGTCAACGTCCCGGTTCTAAGCTTTGAAGAAATTGGATTCGAGGTCAAACCGTCGCTTGTTGGGGTAGTGCGCTCGTGACGCCCTTTGCCCAAGTCTTTGAACTGTCGATTGACATGCTTTGGCTGCATGTAGGCGTGTTCCTGCGGGTGGCGCCGATCATCGGGCTCTTGCCGGGAATTGGCGAGGCCTCTGTTCCGATGCGGATCAAGTTGGTTATTGTCATCGCGTTTACGATGATCGTGGCCCCCGTGCTGTCGCCTGATCTAACGGCACAGGTGCATTCGCCGACTGTGGGCTTTATCCTGTCTGAAACGATCATCGGTCTCGCTCTCGGTCTCGCCTTACGGCTCTTTCTGATGGCCTTGCAGATGGCAGGGTCAATTGCGGCGCAGTCAACCTCTCTGGCGCAGATCCTTGGGAATGTCGGACAAACGCCGCTCCCGGCCATTGGTCACCTGCTCGCAACGGGGGGCGTTGCTCTCATGATGATCATGGGCTTGCATGTCCGTGTGACAGAGATGATCGTGCTCAGTTACACGGTTTTTCCTGTTGGGGAGCCCCCGGATATCGGTGCCCTGTCGCAATGGGGCGTGGCCCGGATTGCGCAGGCGTTTTCCTTTGGCTTCTCCCTTGCCGCGCCCTTTGTTCTTGTCGCGGTTCTCTACAACCTGACTCTGGGCATCATCAATCGGGCGATGCCGCAGTTGATGGTTGTTCTGGTTGGGGCCCCGGTGATCATGGCCCTTACACTTTTTCTGCTGATGTTGGTGGTGCCCACGATGCTGGTGGTTTGGGTCGAGGCATTGCAGAATTTTGTCGCGAGCCCGTTCGGAGGATAGCGATGGAAGGGCAAGAGGACGACTCTGACAAGACGCTCGAGGCGACACAGCACAAGCTGGATGAGGCCCGCAAGAAAGGTGAGTTCGCGCGCTCTGCCGATCTCAACACGGCGGGATCCTACGCCGGACTACTGCTCGCTCTTTTGGGTGCAAGCGGTATGTTGCTGGAGAAGGTTGGCGACAATCTTGTGACCTTGCTGGAACAGTCCGACCACTTGGCGTCGCTCGTGTTTCAAGGCGGTCGCGCCGCCTCGGCGCTGGGCGGTATAGCGGGGCAGATCTTGCTTGGCCTGTCGCTGTTCCTCATTCTGCCCATGGTTCTGACACTTGGGGTCGTGCTCGCGCAACGCGCCTTTGTGTTGGCCCCAAACAAGCTGGAACCAAGAATATCGCGTCTCAATCCGGTCGAGAACGCCAAGAACAAGTTCGGGGCGACGGGGCTTTTTGAATTTGCCAAGAGTTTTGCGAAGTTAGGTCTTTACGGCCTCCTGCTTGGAGGGTTCCTGTCCTATCGGCTACCTGACATGGTGAGCGCCGTGCATGCAGAAGCCCCGATCATCGGGGCGGTGATGGGCGCGATGATGATCGATTTCCTGATCCTTGTTTTGCTGATCACGCTCGCAGTTGGTGGGCTTGATTATCTCTGGCAGCATTTCGATCATCTGCGGCGTCAGAGGATGTCACATAAGGACATGCGCGACGAGCAAAAGCAGAATGACGGCGATCCCAGCGTCAAGCAGCGGCGCCGGCACCGCGCCACGGAATTGGCATCTGGCAGGATGATGGCGGATGTGCCGACGGCCGATGTGGTGATCGTCAATCCCACCCATTTTGCCGTGGCTCTGAAATGGAGCCGCAAACCGGGGGCTGCACCAATCTGCGTAGCCAAGGGCCAGGATCACATCGCGCTCGCGATCCGCGACCTTGCTCGTGACAATGACGTGCCTGTCTTGTCGGATGCGCCCACCGCGCGCGCTCTGCACGCCACGACAGAGATCGGCCAGGAAATTGATCCCATGCATTATGCCGCTGTGGCCGTCGCCATCCGCTTTGCGGAAGACATGCGTCGCAAGGCAAGGAGTTTTGGATGACCTTCCGAAGCGAGGCCGACATGATCGCCCTGACAGAGGCGCTCTATCGCGCGGACTCGGCCAGGATGCAAAGGCTGCTGACGGAAGAGGCAGGTTTGCGCGCTGACCTGCGCCAGCTTGAAGCGATGCGCCGCACCGCAGGCGAGATGCCCCAAGAGGATGCAAGCGGATATCGTGCGGTCGGCGCGGATCTCTTGTGGCAGGGTTGGATCGGGCAGAGCAAGGCGCGGCTACATTCCGAACTGGCGCGTGTTCTAGGGCGCAAGGGTCAGCTGAGCCGAGAGCTGCGTCGCAGTTTTGGGAAGTATCAGGCGGCGACCCAACTCTCGGAGGAGGAAACGCGCTGCGCTGTGCAACGGCGCGACAGGGCGCGGACCGCGCTTTTTGACAGTCTCGCTCAGCTTCAGCGTACGTACCCCGACTGACTGCCGTCGTTCAGATGTCCTGGCGTGCGATTTCGGTGATCAGAACTCCCATGATCGCATCCCCGAGCACCTCGCTTGCAGCTTCGGCCAACTCCAGGCGCAGAACATCCATGTTCCGGGCTTTGGTGAACTCTCCGTCAAAGCCTCCACGGTTGGCGTGATTGAAAAGGGCTTGCAACAGAACATCCCGCAGCTTCGGTTCGCGGTCATAGATCTCCGATGTGCGACCTGCGGCGGTTTCGACGCTGAGCGACAGCACCATCAGTGCAGTGATCCTGTCTTTGGCAACCAAAGGGATGACAAACTGATTGTTGAGTTTCACGATTTCACTGGCAATGGGGGTTTCTGGCGCTGGTGCTGCATGATCCTTGCCGGGCATTGCCGGATTTTCCACCTGCACGCTCTCAGTCTCGGGTCTGAGGACAAAGCCCGCTCCGGCCCCGGCCGCCACGCCGAACAGCAGCAAAAGTAGAGGCAGCAATTTCGCAAGCATTGTGGTGGATCCTGAAGCTGGGTGTCAAAAGGGCAGAAGGCCGTCGAGCAATTGCTGACCGATCCTGGGTTGCTGAACATCGGTGATCTGGCCGCGTCCCCCATAGGAAATCCGTGCGGCGGCGATCTTGTCATAGGTGATCTCGTTCTGGCGCGAGATGTCTTCGGGACGTACAAAGCCGGACACCAGCAACTCCCGCAGCTCGAAATTGACCCGCACCTCCTGAGAACCCTGTATCTCGAGCACCCCGTTGGGCAGGACCTGCATCACGGTCGCGGCCACGCGCAGGGTCAATTCCTCACTTCGGCTGACAGAGCCCTCTCCGCCCGATTGGCTGGTGGAATTGAGACCGGCGGCGCGGTCCAGGCTGGCCCCCTCGGGCAGGTTGCGGTTGAGCCGTTGCGGGATGCCGAAGAGGTCCGGGATCGCAAGGCTCTCGGACCCGTCCCGAGAGCGCGATGTGGAGTTCGAGATCTGAGCCTCTTCGTCAATCTCAATGACAACGGTCATGATGTCGCCACGCTGGGCTGCGCGCCGGTCGCCCAAGAGCGACTGCTTGCCGCCGCTCCAGAGCGAGGCTTGCTGAAAGGGCGTGTCCTGCGCGGTGCTGCGTGGCAAGCCTGGATCGAGCATGGCAAGCTGTTCGGTGGAGTTCATCGTCGGCGTAAAGCTGGGCGGCTTGCCGAGATGGTCGAGACGCGCGCAGGCGGCGCTGAGCAGAACCACACCAAATACTGTGACAAAACGAAAGGCGGGCATGGCGACTCCTATTGAGAAACAAGTATTCGGCCGCTCGCTGTGACGCGCCCCGAGACGGTGGCGCGCGACGCCAGGTTCATAACGCGGACATGATCCCCGATCCCCGCCCGGTCCAGCGAGCGACCCTCGGTCATGATCTCAAGACCGCCACGCAAATAGATCAGTGGCACGACTTGATTGCGCTCGACCACGGCGGGTGGTCCGACATCGCCGGGGCGCACCGGACGCCCTGCATAGAGGGCCACCCGCGCCTCTTGTCCGATCAGGTCCTCCAGCGTGACATTGCTCTGGTCTGCGCCCTCTTGCAGCAACAGGTCGGACGGCCCAAGGATTTCCTGGGGGCGGATGGTGCGGGTGGCGATGATTAAATCTGCCAAAGCGGGACCGCTGAGGAGCACGCCGAGAATGAGGGTAAGCCACCGCATCACCGCACCTGTGTCGTGGCACTGAGCATTTGGTCGGCGGCAGTGATGACCTTGGCATTCAGCTCATAGCCCCGTTGAGCTTCGATCAACTCGGTGATCTCGCGCACCGGATCGACCGAACTGTCTTCGAGATAGCCTTGGCGCAGCGTGCCCAAACCATCTTGTCCAGCGGTGGTTACATTCGCGGGGCCAGAGGCCTCGGTCTCGACAAAGAGATTGCCGCCGATGGCCTCAAGACCCTTGGGGTTGGTAAAGCCGACAAGGTCGATCTGGCCCAGTTGCTGTGCTTCGGCCGTGTCTTGAAAAAAGGCGAAAACCTCGCCTTCGGCGTTTATGGTGATGCTGCGAGCATCCTCCGGGATGGTGATTTCGGGGGCGACGGGAAAGCCGTCGGAATTGACGATGACCCCATCCGCCGAGCGTTTGAGAGCGCCGTCGCGGGTATAGCCGGACTGGCCCGAGGGTAATCGGACCTCGAGATAGCCGCTCCCGTCGATGGCGAGGTCGAGATCGCCATTGGTCTGGGTCAGCGACCCTTGTGCCAGTTGCACCGAAATCGCCGAGGGCCGCACGCCGAGGCCCAGTTGTACCCCCGTGGGCAGGACCGTGCCATCGGCAGCATTGATAGTGCCTGCGCGGGCCAACTGCTGATAGTGCAGATCGGCGAACTCTGCCCGGCGCGCGTTATAGCCGGTGGTGGACATATTGGCGAGGTTGTTCGAAATCGTTTCGACCCGCATCTGCTGGGCGGCCATTCCGGTGGCCGCGATCTTGAGGATATGCATGGCACACTCCTGGGTTATCGGATGAAGGACTCGAGTGCGGAGGTCACGCGCTCATGTTCGCTATCGAGAAAGCTCTGGCCCATTTCATAGGCGCGCTGCACCTCAATCATGCGGGCGACCTGGCCGATGGGATCGACATTGGCACCCTCCAGAAATCCTTGGTGGATGCGACCCTCTTCGACCGGCTCAATCTCGCCATCGGCGCGGAACATGACGCCATCCTCGCGGACCATGGCAAAGCCGTCGACGGGGCGCACGAGACCGATCTGGGCCAAGGGGCGACCGTTATCGCTCAGCGTGCCGTCGGGCGAGAGGCCGATATTCGTGGCGTCGGGCGGAATGAATACAGGTGCCCCGCCGGCATCCAGCACCCGAAACCCGTCAGGCGTCACCAGATCGCCCTGAGCCGAGAGCGTGAAATTGCCCGCGCGCGTCAGGCGCTCGCCCGAAGGGGTCTCGATCAGGAAAAAGCCTTCGCCCTCTATCGCCAGATCAAGCATGCCGCCGGTGGGGGCAAGTGGCCCTTGTAGCATAGAGGTCATTCGCACATTGCCGCGTGCCATCGAGAGCGATGGACCGCCTTCGGTTTGCTTGACGAATTCGGAAAAGATCAACCCCTCCTGACGATAGCCGGTGGTG
>SWCD01006523.1_pt1 | contig 11640 bp, 6 predicted proteins | sample 4693011 | NCBI WGS metagenome assembly SWCD01 (sample SAMN10267278, study PRJNA491770) | bioreactor metagenome | isolation source: DHS bioreactor inoculated with marine | place: Japan: Omine Ridge, Nankai Trough | reverse complement strand
ACATGATGGTGGCCAACCAGATGCCTGACATATATGGTTGCCCGTCAGCACCCACCTCCGGACCGGGCTCCAATTTGACGAGTTATGTGGTTGTGCTGAGCGATACGGTCGAGGGCAAGAAGCCGGAGTCTATTTTTGGCGGTAACCGATGGACTAATTTTGGTGAAATTGTCGACGGAACCAGCAATACGTTGATGGTGGTGGAGGTGCGAGATCCAGTACCCTGGACACAGCCGGACAACGATCTCCATTTCAACGCGATGAACTTCAAGCCCAATAGCGGCCCCAATTCCATCGGCAGTTTTCATCCCATGGGGGCTCAAGCGGCCTTTGCCGACGGAAGCGTGCATTTCTTGGCGGACGGCGTTGATCCAGAAACAGTTCGTTTGTTGATCCAGCCTGCTGACAGACAGGCGGTTCGTTTCGATTAGTGTCGGAAGTACGAGTGCTTTGGTAATGTCCCTGGCGTGGGGTGCTGCGCCGACTACGCCAGTACCGATAATGCAAAGCAAGAGGCAGGGCCATATTGGCAGGGCGGGTGCCGCTGCAGCTTGTGTGTGTCGGGCAGATGCTTTAGCCGGAAATCGGTAACGCAATGCCTAGCGAGTCGGCGGACCTGCTGCCACTGCCTGACCACTGATTCGGCGGTCCGCTACGCCGACCATGGTTCCAGTTGCCGGATCAATCAGAATACAGTGCGCATCGCCTTGAACCGTTGGATCTGGATCGAATCGGTGCCCCATGGCCTTCAGTTCGGCGACCAATTCTTGATACTCTGGCTTGGCGATCGATTCGAATCGCGCCCTGTCGGGTAGCCACGCATGGTGCCAGCGCGGTGCTGCGATTGCCCCTGGCAAATCCATCTGGAATTCCAGGACATTGAGCACCACACAGAGCAACGTGTTAATGATCGTGCGGCCGCCTGGGCTGCCGGCAACCAGGTACGGTTTTCCGTCTCTCAGGACCAGCACCGGTGTCTGTGAACTGAGCATGCGTTTTCCCGGTGCAATGCGATTCGGTTCCGTGCCAATTCTCCCCAGTCGGTCGGTGTGTCCGGGAACCCAGTTGAAGTCCCCCATTTCATTGTTGAGCAGAAAGCCGCAGCCACGTACCGCCACGCGAGCGCCGTAACTTTGCTCCAGCGTGTAGGTATTCGACACCGCCATGCCTTGGCGATCGACGATGGAAAAATGTGTGGTGCTGGTCCCCTCGGGTGCGAGCTGGATGTCGGGGGCCAACGCTTCGCTTGACGAAGCCTTGGTTCGACTGATTTCGTTGGCCAACTGGTGAGCGTAAGCCTTAGAGGTCAGGTGTGCGGGGATGGGGACGAAATCTTGATCACCGAGAAAGCGAGCTCGGTCCAGAAAACCGCGCCGCATCGACTCGATAATCAAATGACGCGTTTCGGGTGAGTCGCGTCCGAGCGACCGCAGTTCGAAACGTTCAAGGACATTGAGCATTTGCACCAGCACGATTCCACCCGAACTTGGAGGTGGCGGTCCGTACAGGTCATAACCGCGGTACGTCCCGTGAATGGGGGCCCGCACTTGGGCTCGGTAATTGGCCAGGTCATCGAGTGTTAGGATGCCTCCGCCGGCACGCATCTCTGCCACAATGGCCTCGGCGACGCGACCGTGGTAGAAACCATCGGTACCCTGCTTGGCAATCTGTTCCAGAGTCCCGGCGAGTTCCAACTGGGTGAGTCGATCTTCGGCCTGCCACGCGCCACGCCGCGGAGCGGCAAACAGGCGTCGCATTTCCTCGTAGGGCAGTGAATCCTTGTCACTTAGGATTGTATTGAGCGAGTTGGCGAGCGCCGCGTCGACAGCGAATCCATCACGTGCCAGCTCGATCGCAGGTCGCACCACTTGTGCCCAGGTCAGGCGGCCGTATTTTTTATGCGCCAGTGCCAAACCACGTACCGTTCCTGGAATGCCGACCGTCTTAGCTCCCAGGCGGTCTTCGTCCAACGTGTACATCGTGGCCGAGGCGGCAGCTGGTGCTGTCTCGCGATAGTCGATGCACACCGGGGGCGATCCGGGCTCGGGCAAGATCATCATGAACCCACCACCACCGATGTTGCCCGCCGGAGGATGCGTGACAGCCAAAGCAAAGGCGGTCGCTACCGCCGCATCGACCGCAGTGCCTCCCTGTTCGAGCATCTCCGCACCGACTCGACTTGCCGGTGCCGACACCGAAACGACCATACCATGCTGTGAAATGACTGGCTGTGGCAGTCGGTCCTGGGCCGCGCAAGGCAACATCGGGCTGGCGACCAGGCAGGCAACAAGCGCTGAATTGCGAATTATCGAGAACATATTTGGATCAGCATAATAGGTGGTTAATCGACTCAATCACTCATTGCGTGTTCTGTTGGCTCTATTGTATCAGCGGCGGTCCAGGGTGGCACGCCGTCGATTTGACGCCGACGACGAGAGTTCTCATATTGGAATGCCAGCGAATGTTCTGTTCCAGCAACACGATTGAGTCTGATTATGAACTGCCCCAACTCCGTTCCTCGATTCAACCAGACCGAGCGACATGACTGTTCCAAAAAAAGCCTGTTATCGCTCGTCGTAAATTTGCTGGCGTGCATGATCGTCTTGCCCTCTATCGCCAGCGCAGCGCAGACGCCCAACGTAGTTATCTTTCTGTCCGACGACCAGGGCTGGGGCGACTTGAGCATGCAGGGCAACACCAATCTGGCGACGCCGCACATCGACTCATTAGCCCAAGATGGCAGCTGTCTGGATCGTTTTTTCGTGTCGCCTGTCTGCTCGCCGACACGAGCCGAGTTCTTGACGGGCCGCTATCACACACGGGGCGGAGTCTACGGTACGTCAAAAGGAGGTGAACGACTCGATCTCGACGAAATGACAATTGCCCAGACCTTCAAGGCGGGTGGCTATGTCACGGGAGCCTTCGGTAAATGGCACAACGGGACCCAATGTCCGTACCATCCGAACGCGCGTGGGTTCGATGAGTTCTATGGGTTCTGTTCCGGGCATTGGGCCAACTACTTTGACTCGCAGTTAGAGCACAATGGGCAACTGGTGCAGGGCCAGGGTTTCATCATCGACGATTTTACAGATCATGCGATTGAGTTTATCCAACAGAATCAAGCTCGCCCGTTCTTCTGCTATCTGCCGTTCAACACGCCTCACTCACCCATGCAGGTTCCCGATCGCTTCTACGACAAATTCGCAAATGTCGATATCGCGATGCGAAACCGGGATGAGGCGAAAGAGGATTTGTTAATGACGCGTGCGGCATTGGCGATGTGTGAGAATATCGATTGGAATGTGGGACGCGTGCTCGAGAAGTTGGATGAGTTGCATATAGCCGACAACACGATTGTGGTCTATTTCTCCGATAATGGTCCCAATAGCTGGCGTTGGAATGGCGATATGAAAGGTCGTAAAGGGTCGACTGACGAAGGAGGTGTCCGGTCTCCCTGCCTCATACGCTGGCCTGGACACATCGAACCCGGCACGACGGTTCCACAAATTGCTGCGGCCATTGATTTGCTGCCGACACTGGCAGACCTGGCCGGCATCTCCGTCGCCAGCACCAAGACGTTGGATGGTCGCAGTCTGAAACCGCTATTGCTGGGAGGTGGTGAACCGTGGTCCGATCGGATGATTTTTTCGCACTGGAACAAACGCGTAAGTGTTCGTACGCAACGTTTTCGCTTGGACCATCAGCGCAAACTGTTTGACATGATGCGCGATCCGGGACAGCGTCGTGACGTGGCCAATGAGCACCCCCAAATCGCCGCTCAATTGACCGCTGCCGTTCGACAGTGGCGGGACGACATGCTGCCCGGTCTGCGAGATGATGAGCGACCGATTCCCGTTGGCCATGTCCAATTTCCTGTAACATTGCTACCGGCTCGTGACGGGAATCCTGAAGGGAACGTGCGCCGTAGTAACAAGTTTCCCAACAGCACCTATTTCTGTGACTGGACTAGTACGGAAGATCGGATGACGTGGGACATCGAAGTAGCAAACTCGGGACAATATGGAGTGACACTGCATTACGCATGTCCGGAGAGCGATGTGGGATCGGTGTTTGAATTGCAGTTTCGGGATCGCCGTCTGCGTGGACAGATCACGCAAGCTCACGACCCGCCGCTGCTGGGCCCCAGGCATGATCGCGTCCCACGAGCCGAGGGGCCCATGAAAAACTTCCAGCCGCTGGAGGTGGGGACCATTGACTTGCCGGCCGGGCGTGGCTTGCTGACGTTGCGCGCGCTGGAAATTCCACGGCGGCAGGTGATGGAGCTGCGGTATGTCGTGCTGACACTTAAAACACCGTAACGTTCACGGCCAGCCAAGGGGCTGGTGCTGTTCGCAACACGCAAGCGGACGATCGGATCGCCCGCGCTGCGTGGTCGTAGCATGTCCAGCCTGGTAGACGATTGTATGTACGCCGATGTTGAGCGGCAGATGGCTACTGTGGAATTTCGATCGGGAAACGAATGTCGGCTTGGATGTCTTCGTCAAACGACACGCCGGTTCCCTCGGCGTAGAGCCAATCTGCTGGCTGCGTAAAGACCGTCTGGGTGACTTCCGAGGAGGCACGCCGCCCGTCCGGAAGAACCAACTCGATCCAGAACCGACCAATCTTGAACGAGTCTTTCCCTGGGTTCTGCAACGTAACTTTGTTCCACTCGCCCAGTGACGCGATCGCCTCCTGAGTTAATGCGATAGTTGCATCGCTCCATACGGTTTGCAGAGAGTCGCCGTTGGCGGCGGGCAATACGCCAAGGTCTTGGTTGTTCAGACGTGCCTGCGAGATATACGGGGCTCCATTTTGCAGGCCGATACCTTGGAAATGTAAATCAGCGCTCTGTGCAGAACGGATATCCTCCAGGGTCAAGCCTGCGAAAGTAATGGGCGCTGGCGCACGTACCAAGCCGACTTCCGTTTCGCTGACTTCGGTTGCAAGTTCTCGGCGAAACGACTCGTAATGCAACATTGACCAGCAGCCCCAGTCTCCTGTGGAGTTGTCCGCAGGGCCGACGTCCGTGATCAGTTTGAGCGTTACTTGCTGGCCCTGCCATTTCGACAAGTCGACCTCAAGTGGCGTCCAGGTATGCTGGGCCCATTGTCGCTCGGCGGCGATCGTCTCGGTGCCATCGCTGGCGACAACCACCACCTGGAACAGCATGCCGTCGCCTGGGTCGCTTCCATCGGCCTTGCCGATCTCACAGCGAAACGCGGCCGGCATATTGGTGGGAAGTTGGATCGATGGCAGCTGGGCAAAGCTATAGCCCACGCCACCGTTATAGGGTGGGTGCATGAAAAGGCAGTGACGATAATCGTCATCACATGCTCGTTCCGCCCAGTAGACGCCGGCGCCCGTCTTGGCGTCGAGCGGACGTTCCACTTCACTCCTGCGTCGTTGGCCGGCATCCGAAAATTCGGAGACCTTGGCGAGCTGTACCTGACTGTATTCTGACTTGACCCACCACTGCCGTCGATATTGCAGTTCGCCAGCCGTTATCGCGAGTTGCAAAGTTTCGACGGTTTCCTGGTTGGGAGCCGTTCGCGGATAGGCGAGCTGCACGGATTGTCCAGGAAGCAACTTGGCCGACCGCGTGTGTGGCCCGAACTGTATCTGTGCGTCAAGCGATAGTTGCGTGCGAGGGATCAAGGTTAATTGATAGGCGTTGTCCGTCGTGTTGAGTTGCGCGTCGACGAGTGGCGTGACGGTGAAATCAATCCATTTGTCATCCACCTGGTGCCACAGTTGTGAACCGATCTGCACGTCCTCGGCGACCCGATATCGATTCGGACGGGCCCCTTGAATATCCACGGAATCACCCGGCACTACATCGATGCGCTGGCACTGGAGACTGTCGCGAGCGGGGGGCACCGGGGTCAACAGGTAACTAACGGCATCGGCTGTGGGCAGTACATAGACGAGTTCTCGACTATGCCGTGTGACGGCAGCACCGATCGGTTTGCGGGACGCGTCCAACGCCACGGCCGTCGCTGCCTGGCCGTCGAGGTCAATGCCCATGACGTGGCAGTTGCTTAGCGGGATCAACTCGGTGGTGCCGTCTTCCTGCCGCTTGGCAATGAGCTGTCCGTCACAAGTCGCTTTGGGGAATCGCGTCAGCACGCCACGGCCGTTGGCATAGACATAGTCGGGCGAGTCAACATAGTCCGCTCTATGGCCGTCGACGATGGCGCTGAGTGCTTTGAGCGTGTTATCATCGGGGTTGTGTACATACCAGCCGTTCGGCGGTAGCGTGGCATGGGGCGTCTGCCAGGAATCGGCCGTGTGTCCATTGACGAAGACTTCCAAGCCGTTGCCATAGCGTGTGACGATCTGCGAGCGACGGTAAGCACCACTAGCAACCGCTCGACTCGTGTCGAGTAAATTGCCGTGCTCGTCGGCGTAGCGTATGGATGTGACAGACTGTTGAGCATAATTGGCGTGAACTTGTTGCAGGCAGAAATAGCTCTGAACTGCATTTTCAAACCCGCCATCGAATACCAGGAACCCGGTGTGTCCGAAGGCCAACGTGGCTGCCAGGAAACGATCGAGACGCTCTTCTCGCTGGTCGACCGTTGAGCCGAGCCGTTGATTGTTGCCGTAGAACATGCCGGGGCTTCCCATGCCGAAGTTGCAGCAGAGCGGATGCAGCTTCAGGAGATCGAAGTCGACAAGCCAGGGGCTGGTCGCTACTTGCCCGAGTTGATCTTGGCCGTAATTGCCATCGGTCAGTCCACAATAGTACCAGTGGTTGTTTCCTTCGCTGTAGACCGGGCCGTTCCAAGTGGCTTTCTGGTGCAGCATGATTTCGCCGTAGGCATAGAACGTCGCGGCAAAGGTACCGGCTCCTGGAACTCGGGCATCAAAATCGCAATACGACCAGGGCCGCACCGCAGTGTGCACGTCACAATAAGCGGTGCTGAGTTGGAATTTGTCCTGGATGATGGGGGCAAGTCGGGCCTCAAGTTCTACGGCACGTGATGGCTTGGGGTTATAGCATCGTGGCCATGCCGTCTGCCATTGGTTCTCAGGCGTGCGAGTCACGAAGTCTTCCGACCAGTGCTCATTCACCGGTGCATAGTCGGTATAGTTATTGTAGATGCCGTAACGGAACCCGAGCGCACGGATCTTGCGGGCATATTCGGCTTGGCCTTCATCGCCACCTTTTCCCGGTGCCGCGCGGGTTCGCATCGTGAAGCTCTCACCGCCGTCGCGCCAGCCCGTTTCGTGGTCGGTGATCGCCACTTTGGACATGCCATACCTGGCGACCTTCTTCCAGAACTCAAAATCATACTGGCGATTCGAAGCGCCATGAGCGCGCCACACCCGTTCGCCGGCAACATGCATCCAAGGTGATTTGGGATTCGGGATGTTGGGCAGCGTTTCTTCGAAACGTGGCGCCACAGTCAGGAACAGCCGTTCAAAACATCGATTGCGATTTCCGTCGGTCTTAGGCTGGTACCGCGCTCCGCCGCTAATGACGGCCACGCCCTCTGTGACGCGGTTAGAAAACCAGAACGAAGACGAGTTCGTACGGTAGTGATCCAACAAAACGGAAACAAACAGCGGATTGTCTGCGGGGCCTGAGACCAGGATGCCCGGACGCTGTTCGGCGCCTGCCAAAAAGGGGACGGTTACTATTCGCGGATCCTCGGCCCCAAGGACTTGACCCACTTTGAATTCCCCGACCACCGCTTCGCTGCACTGAACATCAATGACCAGCGACTTCTGCCATAATTGAAGCGTGTACGTAACGTCGGTAGTTTGATCGCCTTGCGTGTATCGCCACGTCGCACAGACGGTATCGCCCTGCTGCTGACAGTTGAGTAATTCGCGTGTGAGCAAGGCGGTGGTGTCGGCTGGTTTAGCGGGACTCAAGACGACCTCACCGCCATCGAGCGGTTGGAGTATGTCGCCACGGCCAACCCATTCTGCTGTTACGTCACTGAGCGTTCCGCTGGCTGGCTGGTACCGGAAAACCAATTCGCCATCATCGCCGGTATAGCGAAATTCGTAGACGTCATTGGCCTGCTCCAGGCTCACCTGAAACTTGTCGGTCAAGTTGTCAGGCAGAATGGTCTCTTCCCGAGTGGGGAAGGGGAGCATGCCGGGCCCGGTGTTGTTGCCGACCGGCTGCTCCTGGGGCAACGTCAAATTTCTTTTGGGACGCGGTTCGAACGTCAGGGCAGCGAGCGGTTCTGTGTAGATCGCCAGATTGTCAAAGTAGATTGTGCGGTCTTCCTTGTTGTGGCCGTTGCGTATTTCGATACCGATGAAGCGAGGATGTTTACCAAGTTGAGTAAGTTGCTCGCTGGTTAGGCGATGGTGCATCAGCCACCACTCCTTCCATCGTGATGGGAACCGCCCGATGGAAGGAGTGGTGCCGCCGGCGCTTTGCAGCAGGATGCGGAATTCGACAGCTGGTGTGGAGGGATCGGGCGCCCACCCCCAGTTATTGCCGTAGGCCCACAGGTTCACGCAGTCGAAACTGTCGGGAACGGGCACTGGTTGAGGGGGAGTCAGCGTGATGACCGGTTTTGAGCCGGCGCTGCGATAGACCAGCTTTCCGACAGAGTCACCCCAGATCTGTTGTTCACGTGATGGCGTAAAAACGGCCACGGCATCTTGTTGAGTGACCGTCCAGGCGTGGAGGTCTTCGAAATCAATCAGCGGTTTGCGCGTATCTTCGTGCCGACCGGCCCACTCCAATTCATAGGGCCGTTGTCCCGGTGTCTCGGCATGTGCCGCTAAGGAGAACGTACAGGCAACTATCAGCCCCAAGATCATGGAGTGCTTGTTCATGGCTATCTGCTCAGGGGAAGGTGTGGTGGTGGGGGGAGCGATGCACGGAAATGAACAGCCGGTGGCAGTCATCCTGTTGGTCGATCCTATGACAGCCGATGCGGAAACACAACAGGTACTTAACGACATGTGGCGGTGATTTTCACGTACAATAGTGTTATATCAATCTGGCATTCAGTCGTTGCCCACAATTGAGGAGATTAATCGACAATGGTACACACCCGACCTGCACACGCACGCCATTCTGGCGTTGCCTTGGTACTCGCATTGCTGTTGCTCCCCACTGCTCTGCTCTCCGCGCAAGGGCTATCGGTGCAGAGCCAGGATGGCGTGACGAAGGTGACGCATGACGGCCAACCATTGTTGGAGTATCAGAGCGCGCCCCACCCGGCCAAAATGTACATTTCACGTTGGTTTACCCCTGGCGGCGTACAGGTATTGCGTGATTCGCCGCACGATCATGTTCACCATCATGCACTGATGTTCGCCCTTGGTATTGATGACGTGGACTTCTGGTCGGAAGTGCCGGCGGAGAACTATGGCCGGCAGGAGTCGAACAACATCGCCTCCTCAGCAGCATCCGACAGCAGTGGCATGGGCGAGGTGGAGATCAAGCAGGCGGTGCGGTGGGTCGCTCCCAACCGCGAAGTACTTGCGGAAGAAGCACGTAAAATCCGCGCTCACATCGGCGTGATCCCTGGAGCGTCACTGCTGACCTGGCAATTCACACTTCGCCCGGCCGAGGGCCAGGAATCGATGAAGCTGTGGGGGCGGCATTATTTCGGACTGGGGATGCGGTTCGTCGAAACCATGGATACGGGGAGCGAATTTGTGACCCCTGGCGATGTCGAGGGAGTGACGGTCCGGGGCACGGAAAAACTGACGCGAGCTCCCTGGTGCGCCGTCTATGGAGATGCCGACGGCAAGCCGATCACGGTAGCCATGTTCGATGCCCCCGACAATTTGCGGCACCCGGCGACCTGGTTCACCATGACCTCCGGGTTTGCCTATCTGGCCGCCACGCTGAATCTGGATGACCAGGTGGATGGCGAGACGCTCTCGATCGTCCCGGATAAACCGCTGAAAATGCGGTACGGCGTTGCCGTCTGGGATGGCAAAATCGGCCTGCCACAGATTGAGCAGGCCTATCAGAAATGGCTGAAACTGCAGTGATTTGAGCGAATCGGGATTCTCAGGGCAGGGAAGCCCCGGCCGACCTGACGTCGGGCGGGGGGGATCCACTACACTGTGTAAAGCGGTAGTAGAAACGCGAGATGGAAAACACAGTACGGTGGTGGAAAACCGCCTTTCGGTTGATCTACGGAGGAAGAGTAATTAGCTCATGAACGCTGCGAACTCATCGAATAAAAGTGTGGCCGTGATTGGTGGTGGGATTTCCGGTCTGGCGACCGCTCATCGTCTGACCGAACTTGATCCCAGCATTTCCGTCACGCTGTATGAACGGGCCGATCAAGTGGGAGGCGTGCTGCAGACGCGGCGGGAAGATGGTTTCCTGTTCGAATGGGGCGCGGATAATTTCATTACCAATGTGCCGTGGGCGGTCGATCTTTGTCGCCGAATCGGGTTCGAAGATCAACTTGTGGAAACCGACGATCAGCATCGCGGTGCCTTCGTGGTGCGGAAAGGGAAATTGCACCGGATCCCCCAAGGGTTCATTATCATGGCTCCCAGCCGGGTATGGCCGGTCGTGACGACGCCGATTCTTAGCCCGTGGGCCAAGTTGCGCATGGCCGCGGAGTTCTTTGTCCCCAAACGCAAAGACGATTCCGACGAGAGCCTGGCGGGGTTTGTGATTCGACGCTTCGGTCGCCAGACGTACGATCGGTTGGTCCAACCGCTGATTGGCGGCATCTATACCGGTGACCCGTCACGCTTGAGTTTGCAGGCAACCATGCCTCGATTTCGCGAGATGGAAAAGGGACACGGCAGTCTGATCCGAGCGGTGATGCGGCAAGCTAAAAAGCAACCCAAGGCGGACCGCGATAGCAGTGGTGGTCGCTATAGCATGTTTGTAGCGCCGCGAGACGGCATCTCCAGCCTGGTGCAGGCCATCGCCAATCGCTTGTCCGAAGGGTCTATTCAGCTGAACGCTGATGTATCCGGACTGCAACGGCAAGCGGATGGGAGCTGGCAGGTTTCGCTCGGGTCGGGAGCCTCCGAGGCTGCACGCTTCGATGCCGTGGTTGTGGCTACGCCCGCCAAGACGACTGCGAAACTGGTCCAGGAGACCGATTCCGTCTTGGCCGAGGAGCTCTCGGCAATCCATCATTCCGGCTGCTGCATCGTGACGCTGGGGTATCACCGCTCGCAGATCGAGCATCCCATGGACGGATTCGGGTTCGTCGTCCCGGCGGTAGAGAAACGGAAGATCATCTCGGGGAGTTTCTCCAGCGTCAAGTATCCCGGCCGCGCTCCAGATGACCAGGTTCTGATTCGAGTCTTTATCGGCGGAGCGTTGCAAGCCGAGCTGCTCGATCTGGCCGATGATGAACTGAAACGGATTGCCGTCGACGAGTTGGCTGAACTGATGGGGATTAAGGGCGCGCCTTTATTGACGCGCATCGCGCGTCTGCCGGCGTCCATGCCTCAGTATTATGTGGGCCACAAAGAACGGGTGGAAGCGATTCGCCAACGTGCTGCTGACGCTGGCGGTCTGTTTCTTACCGGCAATGCCTTCCAGGGCGTCGGCATCCCCTTCTGTATCTTCGGTGGTGAAAAGACCGCGGGACGCGTGATCGAATTCCTAAAATCAGACGCTGCCGCCACGGACGCCTGACGGGACGCCTGACATTCCTCCGTCGAAATACCCAC
>SWCD01024438.1_pt1 | contig 11641 bp, 14 predicted proteins | sample 4693011 | NCBI WGS metagenome assembly SWCD01 (sample SAMN10267278, study PRJNA491770) | bioreactor metagenome | isolation source: DHS bioreactor inoculated with marine | place: Japan: Omine Ridge, Nankai Trough | reverse complement strand
CGCGAAGTTGATGCCCGGGATGAAATAGAAGGGCAGGAACAAGAGGTTGAGCAGGATGACGGAGAGAAAGAACCGCGCCATGACGAAAATCATCTCGCCGATACCAGGCTCGCGCAGCTTGCCCGTGCCGCCATAGAATTTCAGCTCCACCCGATTCGCGAGCTCTTCGACGAAGAACCCCAGCGCAATGGCGGAAACGGGAATGACCAGAAAGACCATGCCGAGGGCGAGGCTGAGGCTCGTCAGAATGCGCACAGCGTCGTTGACCCAGGCCCAGCCGAATTCAGGGATCTGGGCAAGGCCCCATTGCGCGCCCCAAAAGAGCGCGACGAACAACAGCACCGTCACGGCGATGGCCTTGAAGATCACCCCCCAGGTGCCAAGGTCGCTGAACTGCGCCAGCGCGCGGGCGATATGTTGCGGCATGGGAACCCCTCTTGAGCCGGCGTGCATTTTCAGGCCGCGCGCCGTTGCCCGCGCGCCCCGGGTCACTATACTCCGCGCGAACCGAATTTTGATCCCCGATTCAGCGCAAGTTTCACCGCAAAGGAGCCCCCATGAGTGACGCCCGTTTCGACGTTCTTGGCATCGGGAATGCCCTGGTGGACGTTTTGGCCCATTCTACCGACGATTTCCTGAGCCAAAACGGCATCAACAAGGGCGCCATGAATCTGATCGACGCGGCGCGCGCCACCGATCTTTACGGCAAGATGGAGCCGGCGGTGGAAATCTCCGGCGGCTCGGCAGCCAATACCATGGTGGGGGTCGCGGAACTGGGCGGACGCGCGGCCTATATCGGCAAAGTCAAGGCCGACCAGCTGGGCGAGGTTTTTGCCCATGACATCCGCGCGGCGGGGGTGGGCTTTGACGTCACCGCCGCGACGGAGGGCGAGCCCACCGGGCGCTGCCTGATCATGGTCACCCCCGACGCCCAGCGCAGCATGAACACATTTCTGGGCGCGTCATCGACGCTTGAGCCCGCCGATGTGCGCGCCGACGATGTGGCGGCAAGCGAAGTGACCTATCTGGAAGGTTATTTGTTCGACCCCGCGCCCGCACGCGAGGCCTTTTACAAGGCGGCGAACATCGCCCACGAGGCGGGACGGAAAGTCTCACTCACTCTGTCCGATCCCTTTTGCGTTGATCGCTACCGCGCGGAGTTTCTGCACCTGATTGAAACGGAAGTGGACATTCTGTTCGCGAACGAGGCGGAGCTGAAATCGCTCTACCAAACTGAATCCTTCGACGACGGCTTGCAGGCGCTGATGCATCACTGCCCCATGGCAGGGCTCACGCGGTCTGAGCATGGCTCCGTCGTTCTGTGGAATGACGAAGTGCACGTCATCTCTGCCTATCCGGTCGACCAAGTGGTGGATACGACCGGCGCGGGCGATGCCTATGCAGCGGGTTTTTTGTTCGGCCTTGCGAAGGGCAAGGACGCCAAGACCTGCGGACAGTTGGGATCATTGGCGGCCAGCGAAGTGATCAGCCATTTCGGCGCGCGGCCCGAAGCGGATCTTAAGAAATTGGCGGCGGAAGCGGGGCTGCTTTAGCTCCGCGACGCCTTTTCCTCGTGACCGGACGTGCCTTCGCGTTTTTCAAGCTCCGCCCAGACGGCAGAGGCGGGCACGTCCCGCGCGGCGAGCGCCACGAGCACATGGTAGAGAACATCCGCCGCCTCTGACGCAACGCGCGCTTCGCTTTCCTCGCGCACCGCGTGAATGAACTCGCCCGTTTCCTCGCTGACTTTCGCAAGCGCCTTTGCGCCGCGGTCTTCAAGAAGGCTGGCGGTATAGCTTTTGTCGGGGTCAGTGCCTTTTCGCGCTTCGATGGTCGCGGACAGGCGGTCGAGAATATGGGTCATGGCAAACTCCAGCTTTGGCGAGGTCCTGTCTTGCCGGAAAGGGCCGCGCGCCTCAAGCCCAGAAGGGTTTTGCTTTTTTGAGTTTTTTCCAGCGCTTTTTGACTTTCGGCCAGGCATCGTCTGCCGCATAGCCGTGCCAGCCAAGCACCAACCCTTCGGCGCGCAACAACGGCTTAGGGTGAAAGCTGCCGCCCGTTACCTCGGCAAGCAGGCGTTCCGCCGTCGCCACATCATTGAGAAAACCAAACACGTCCTGCAAACGCTCTAGTTCCTTGATGTAGGGCTTCACTTTCTTCTTCGGATAAAGGCTCGCGAAAAACTCTGCCGCGTAACGCAGTTTTTTGATCCGTATGCGGAGCTTGTGCCGATCTTCGAGTCTCAGCTCGTCCATACGGTCGGCGAGCTCGCGCACGGTTTTCAGCCGGTGGGCCAGAACCTCGTGCGCGAATTTGCGCGCGGGAAGTTTGAACCCTTTCCGATCATTACTTCGCCAGTCACGTACTTCCAGCGCCTGACGGATGCGGCCATCAAGATCCATGATCTTTGGTTCGCGCACGGCGGCAAGAGCATTCGCCCAGGCGACCACGCGGCGGCCCTCGATCATCTCCGCAAGGATTAGAAGGCCGTCCTTGCGCCCGTAGTGGTCCAGCACCGGACCCAACACCTCATCGCGAAAGACATCCAGATCGCGCACGGCGCTGAGCGTGCTGGCAAGGTCTTTCGCCTCGCCCGCCAGGGCTTCAATGTGATCGCAGAGCAGCGCGGGGCGAAACACGGTCACGGCGGAGCGCAACCGGCGGATGGCGATGCGCATCTGGTGAATGCCTTCGGGATCGTGCGCCTTTTGCACGGCAGGAATGTTGGCTTCGAAGTGATCGAGACAGGCCGCGACAGTCGCAACAAAGGCGTCCTCGACCGTGCCCTTGCGGTCGAGCTTTACGCGTTTGGCCTTGACGGCTTCTGGAAATGGATCCGCGCTTGCGTCCACGCCGCTGTCTTCCCTTCGTCTTCCCCCATAGATCCCCGGACGGGAGTGTAGCAAGGGCGGGGCGGCAGGACTATGACGAGCGGCAGACGCGGTTAAGGGTGTCTGATCAAAGCCTTACGGGCAGGCCCGCGCGGGCGAGGCGGTCTTTTGCCTCCGCCACCGTGTGTTCGCCGAAGTGGAAAATGGAGGCCGCCAAAAGCCCCGTCGCGTGGCCTTCCGCCGCGCCGGCGACCAGATGATCGAGGGTGCCAACGCCGCCGCTCGCAATCACCGGCACGGGCACCGCATCCGCGATGGCGCGGATGAGGGCGAGGTCATAGCCTTCCTTCGTGCCGTCGCGGTCCATGGAGGTGACGAGCAGCTCCCCTGCCCCGAGGCTCACGACGCGCTTCGCGAACTCAACCGCGTCGAGCCCCGTGGCCTCGCGCCCGCCATGGGTGAAAATTTCATAACCCCCCTGCCCCGTCGCCTTGGCATCAATGGCAACAACGATGCATTGACCGCCGAATTTTTCCGCCGCGCGGCGCACGAAGTCCGGGTCCTTTACCGCCGCGGTATTGATCCCCACCTTGTCCGCGCCCGCGAGCAACAAGTTGCGAATGTCATCAAGGGTCCGCACGCCGCCGCCGACAGTGAGCGGCATGAAACATTCCTCCGCCGTGTGGCGCACCACATCGAGCAGGATGTTGCGATTGTCGGAACTCGCGGTGATATCGAGAAAGCAAAGCTCGTCCGCCCCCGCCGCATCGTAGAGCCGCGCCTGTTCCACGGGGTCTCCCGCATCGCGCAAGGACACAAAGTTCACGCCCTTGACGACGCGGCCGTCTTTCACGTCCAGACAGGGAATGATCCGGAGCTTAAGCGTCATGCTTTGGCGGCTTCGATAGCGTCTTTCGGATCGAGCGTGCCGTCATAGAGCGCGCGGCCCACGACCGCTCCGCCGATGGTGGGATAGGCTTTCAGCGCCTTGATGTCGGCGACACTGTTGAGCCCGCCGGACGCCAGCACCGGAATGGAAACGGCCTCTGCCATTTCGGCGGTCGATTCCACATTGACGCCCTTCAGGAGCCCGTCGCGGCGAATGTCCGTATAAATGATGGCGGCAACGCCCGCCCCTTCGAACCGTTTGGCGAGCTCGACCGCCGGCATGTCGCTGTCCGTGGCCCAACCTTCCACCGCCACCATGCCGTCGCGCGCGTCGACGCCCACGACGATCCGGCCCGGTAACTCCTTCGCCGCGTCCATGACAAGCCAGGGGTCGCGCAGGGCAGCGGTGCCCAGGATCACGCGCTCCACGCCCTTCTCGAGCCACATCTCAATCGTGGCCCGGTCGCGGATACCGCCGCCGAGCTGCGCCTTCAGCTTGGTCGCGCCGAGGATTTCCTCCACCGCCGCGCCATTGACCGGGTGGCCCTCGAAGGCGCCGTTCAAATCCACGAGGTGGAGCCATTCGAACCCCGCGCCCTCAAAAATCTTGGCCTGACCCACCGGGTCCTTGTTGAAAACGCGCGCGCGGCCAAGGTCGCCTTCCTCAAGCCGAACGGCCTCGCCGTCTTTCAGGTCAATCGCAGGGTAAATGATCATGGGGCACCTTTTTCGGGGGTGGGGCTCATAGTTTCCTTGGTATTCGCATCGGCCCGCGCAAACATTTCATCCACATAGACCTGGAAGTCCGGGTGGTAGAGGTTCCGGGCGCGCGGCCACCAGTAACGGGGGCCGGGCTGGTTGACCAGCCAGTTGGCCCGCTGGTCCTCGAGTTTCTTTGCATGGGTGGCGTGCTCGCCGAACAGGAAAGCATTCTGGTTGCTGGCAAAAGCAATCTGCATCAACGCCCCGAAACGCCACTGGTCATCGGTGCTGAGCGATCTCAGGTCTTTGATGCCCTCGCGATAAATGCGCGCGATTTCCGGGTCCTCCGCCACCAAATGCGCCACGGCGAGCCAGCCGTCGCTCGCCATCTGGTGGCCGGTCATGCGGCTCACCTTGGTGTTCTCGCGCACCTGCATGGCGAGGAAGACCACCGTCACCACCACGGCTATGGACCCGGCGATCTGGGCAACGGCGACAAGAAGCTCGAGAGACATGGGGGCGTGGGGTCCTATCTCAGGGTGACCAGCGGAGAAAATTCTGCAAAAGGCGCAGGCCGAAGGCCTGGCTCTTTTCGGGGTGAAACTGGGTGCCGAAAACATTGTCACGCGCCACCGCGGCGGTGACCTCCCCACCATAGCTCACCTTGGCCGCGATGACCGAAGGGTCTTTTGGGACAAAGCCAAAGGAATGAACGAAGTAGGCATGGTCGCCGGAGTGGATTCCAGCGAGCATTGGATGTTCCGGTTGCGAAACAATCAGCTCATTCCAACCCATATGGGGGATCTTCAAGGAGGCATCGTTGGGCACTACTTTTTCCACCGTGCCGGGGATCCACCCCAGCCCCGCATAGGTTCCATGTTCAAGACCCGTCTCCGCGAGCAGCTGCATGCCGACGCAAATGCCCAGGAACGGCCGGCCTTTTTCATGAACCGCCTCTTCCAGCGTCTGGCGCATCCCGCGGAGCGCGGTCAGCCCCGCCATGCAGTCGCCAAAGGCCCCCACGCCCGGCAGGAGGATGCGGTCGGCCCGCGCCACCACATCCGCCGCCGCCGTCAGCTCCACCTTCGTTGTCAGCCCGCCCTCACGCGCCGCGCGCTCGACGGCCTTTTGGGCCGAGCGCAGGTTGCCGGAGCCATAGTCGATAATGGCGGTGAGAGGCATAAGGGGTTGAACCTTTTTTGGGTCTAAAGCTTGCCCTTGGTGGAGGGCACGCCGGTCTGGCGCGCGTCCATTTTCACCGCCTTGCGCAGGGCGCGGGCGAAGGATTTGAAGCAGCTCTCGATGATGTGGTGATTATTCGCGCCGTAAAAGTTTTCCACATGCAGCGTCAGTCCCGCCGCGCCGGCAAGCCCCGCGAACCATTCCTTGAAGAGCTCGGTGTCCATATCGCCCACCTTGTCGCGGGTGAAATCCACCCGCCACTCGAGGTGCGCCCGGCCGGAGACATCTACCACGCTCCGGGACAGCGCTTCGTCGAGCGGGATCGTTGCGTCACCGAAACGAGTGATGCCAGCCTTGTCGCCCAGCGCCTCGGCCAAAGCCTCGCCCATGGTGATCCCGACGTCCTCGGTGGTGTGGTGGCCGTCAATATGTAGGTCGCCCTTGGCCGCCACGGTGAGATCGATCATGGAATGCTTGGAAAAGCTTTCCAGCATGTGGTCGAGAAAACCGATGCCGGTGGCAATGTCCGACACCCCGGTCCCGTCGAGATCGAGGGTCACGGTGATATCGGTTTCTTTCGTCGTCCGTTTGACGGTCGCTTTGCGGGCCATGGCGCTCGCCCCCCAAAGGGGGCCTCCGTATGATTGACCCCTCTCAAATAGCGGATTTTTGCGCTGCGGCAAATGCGGCGGTTGGGCCCCTTGACCCCGGGGGCCCGGTCGCCACATGGAAGGGGCAAGAATTTCCCTCCTCGAAAGGCCCCTCAATATGAGCGACGACGTATTTCACGGCACCACCATTGTCACGGTCCGCAAGGGCGGCGAGGTGGTGGTGGCGGGCGACGGGCAGGTCACATTGGGCCAGACGGTCATCAAATCCACCGCCCGCAAGGTCCGGCCCCTGGGCGCAGGCGGCAAGGTAATCGGCGGGTTCGCCGGGGCGACGGCCGATGCCTTCACCCTGTTTGAGCGGCTGGAAGCCAAGCTCGAGCAATATCCTGATCAATTGCTGCGCGCTTGCGTGGAGCTGGCCAAAGACTGGCGCACCGACCGGTACTTGCGCCGGCTTGAGGCCATGATGATCGTCGCCGATGCGCAAACCACGCTGGTGCTGACCGGCACGGGCGACGTGCTGGAGCCTGAAGCGGGCGTCGCGGGCATCGGCTCGGGCGGGACTTATGCGCTGGCCGCGGCGAAGGCCCTGCTCGACACGGACGCGGATGCCGAGACGATCGCGCGCAAGGCCATGGCCATTGCTGCCGAAATCTGCGTCTACACCAATGAGAATGTCACCTTAGAAAAGTTGAGTGCGTAACACCCCATGACCACATTTTCCCCCCGCGAGATCGTTTCCGAACTTGATCGTTTCATCGTTGGCCAGGCCGACGCCAAACGCGCCGTCGCCATTGCGCTGCGCAACCGGTGGCGCCGTCAACAATTACCCGAAGAGTTGCGCGAGGAAGTGCTGCCCAAGAATATTCTGATGATCGGGCCGACGGGGGTAGGGAAGACCGAGATCTCCCGTCGCCTGGCGCGGCTCGCCGGTGCACCGTTCCTGAAGGTGGAAGCGACCAAATTCACCGAAGTGGGCTATGTGGGCCGCGACGTGGAACAGATCATTCGCGACCTTGTGGAAATTTCAATCGGCCTGTGCCGCGAAAAGAAGCGCAAAGAAGTGGAAGCCCACGCCCAAGCCGCCGCCGAGAACCGCGTGCTTGATGCGCTGGTGGGGCAGGGTGCAGGCGAGGCGACTCGCGAAAGTTTCCGCGCCAAATTGCGCAGTGGTGAATTGGATGACAAGGAAATCGAGATCGAGGTCGCCGACACCTCAAACCCGCTTGGCAATTTCGAAGTACCCGGCATGCCCGGCGCGCAGGTGGGCATGCTCAATCTGGGCGATTTGTTCGGCAAGGGCATGGGCCGCACCAAGACGCGGCGCGTGACCGTGGCCGACGCCTATGCCCCGCTGATCGCCGAAGAGAGCGACAAGCTGCTGGACGAAGAAACGCTGATGCGTGACGCCATCTACGCCGTTGAAAACCACGGCATCGTTTTCCTGGACGAGATCGACAAAATCACCGCGCGGTCCGATGCGCGGGGCGGGGACGTTTCCCGCGAAGGGGTGCAACGTGATTTGCTGCCGCTCATCGAAGGCACCACGGTCGCAACCAAACATGGGGCTGTCAAAACCGACGCGATCCTGTTTATTGCCTCGGGCGCGTTTCACCTGGCCAAACCTTCGGACCTGTTGCCCGAACTTCAGGGGCGCTTGCCCATCCGTGTGGAGCTGACCGCGCTGACCCGTGATGATTTCGTCCGTATTCTGACGGAACCGGAAGCCAGCCTGATCAAACAATATACCGCACTGCTCGGCACCGAAGGCTTTACGCTTGAGTTCACCGAAGACGGCATTGCGGCGCTGGCTGACATTGCGGCGGAAGTGAACGCAAGCGTTGAGAACATCGGCGCGCGGCGGCTGCACACAATCCTTGAGCGCGTGCTTGATGAGGTGAGCTTCACCGCCACCGACCGCGCGGGCGAGGGGCTGACCATCGATGCAGCTTACGTGAATGAGAACCTGGGCGAGCTTGCCAAAAACACGGATCTTTCCAAGTTCGTGCTTTAGCGCGATTTCCGAATGAAAACGTAAAACGCCCCCGCGCCGCCATGGCGAGGATGGGCTTCCTCAACACCAAAGACATGCGCGCGCAATGGGTCCTGCGCCAGCCATTGGCGCAGCCGCGTTCTGAGCACGCCGGGCCCCGGGGTTTCATACGGGTTTGAATGACCCGCGCCCCGCGTCCCCTTACCCGTGATCACGAGCACACAGCGATGGCCGCGGTCCTTTGCCCCCAAAATAAATGAATTCAGCGCCGCGTGCGCTTCGCCCTGACGCATGCCATGAAGGTCGATCTTGGCATCAATGTCCGCGCGGCCCCGCCGGAGCTTTCGCTGCGTGGAGCCATCCAGGTTCATTTGATCCGTGGGCGGCGCTTTGCGCGGTGCGGGCGCGGCGGGCGTAGGTGCGGCGCGCGTTGATGACTTGAGCGCTGATTTGGTTTGCGGTTTCGCGGCAAAGGGTTCAGGCTCGGCATCTTCAAGCACATCATGGCGCAGCGGATTCAGTCCGCGCGTGTACTTGCGCCAGAGTTCTTTTTCATCCGGCTTGAGCGGGCGCGACTTGCGGCGCATTAGTCCTGCTCCGCCTCGAGTTCCAATGCCTCAAGCCCGGCGGCCACCACATTGGGTACCAGCACCCACATTTCGCCCTGGCCCCGCATGCGCCCGGCAATTTCCGCCGCTTCCGCGCCAAAGCCAAAGAAGATATCGCCGCGAATAGGCCCACGAATGGCACCGCCCGTATCCTGCATCACCATCAGGCGCTGGAAGGGCATACCGTCGGGCAATTCCGTCGCCACATAGGCGGGCGCGCCAAGCGCATGCCAGGTGCGATCGACGGCAAGGGAATAGCCCGGCGTGAGCGGCACATTCGCCGCACCGAAGGGGCCGAGGTTCGGGTTGGGCACATTCAACTCGCGGAAGAAAATGTAGGAAGCGTTCGTATCCATCACCTCGCGCGCACCCTCGGGGTGCGACGCAAGCCACGCGCGGATCGACTGCATGGAGGCTTCTTCTACTGTCATCTCGCCCCGTTCAACGAGCACGCGCCCGATGGCGGTGTAGGGATGACCGTTTTGACCGTCGTAGCCCACACGCAAAACTGATCCGTCGGGCAGCACCACCCGGCCTGAGCCCTGAATATGCAGAAAAAACGCATCCACCGGATCGTCGATCCAGACAATGGGGGGGGCATTGGGCAGCGCGCCATCTTCGATTTCCCTGCGGTCTTCAAAGGGGCGCAAATTCCCGTCCGTCACACGGCCCGCAATACGCCCCGAATGTTCGCCAGGAAAATCCGAAAGGTTGACCATGACAAGATCGTCGGGGCGGGCGAGGAGGGGCGTGGAAAACTCTTCTGTCTGGGTCAGGCTGCCCCGCAGCTGGGGCTCATAATAGCCGGTGAAAAGTCCTGTTCCTTCGTCATTGTTCCGTATACGGAGGGGGGTAAATCCGTTTGAGAAAAAATTCCGCGCGATGGTTTCCATATCCATCGCCGCTGTGGTGGCGCTGTCGGCGGCGGTGCAGGCTTCGACCCAAGCTTCGCCGTTCACGTCCCCTTCGGGCAGCACCCGTTGGGTAAAAAGGCGGCAAGAGCGTTGGAACGCAACAAAGGTCTGACGCAGTTCCGCCCGGCCCCATCCCGGCAGTTCGTCAAAGCTTGCCACCTCGAACACCAATAGGTCCGGCAGCTCTGGCGCGGGCGGGGGACGGGGGGCAAACAGAACCGCATAGGAAAGAAGCGCGGCGAGGCCGACAAAGAGCAGAGCAAAGCCGGCGGCGCGCATGAGGGCTTAGCCCTCGTCGGTGGCGATCAGCAGCCAGTTGGGATCGGACGACGAGGTGTCGCGGGCAAAGGTCCAGACCTCGGTCACCTTGCGCTGGGTCATGGGGTCGCCCTCGATCACAACACCATCGGAATTTTTGGTCAGCGAAATGATCTCGCTGACGAAACGGATGGTGATTTCGGCGATGCGCCCGCGCAACGCGGCGGCGGTGATTTTCGCATCGTCGATGCCGATGAAGGTCATCTCGACCCGCTGGCCTTCGTCTTCGCGCGACCGCAGGGCACTGTCGAAATCGCCATAGACCTCGTCGGACAGAAGCGGCTTCAGCTCACGCCGGTCGCCAGCGGCAAAGGCGGTCACGATCATCTCGTACGCCTGGCGCGCGCCCATCAGGAAGGTCGTGGGATTAAAGGTCCGATCGGCCAGCTGCACTTCGGTGAGCCCTTGGGCGAGGTCCGACCCCGCGGGCGCGATGGCGCCAAAGTCATCTGAGGCACCCATGTCGCGCGCGCCGGGCAGGGGCACCACATTGTCATTGCCCGTACGCTGGCTCGGCTGCGGACGGCTGCCAAACTCGGTGGGGTTTTCGTGGCCTTCGCGCCGGCCCAGAACCGACCATAAACGCCAGGCGATGAAAGCCGCCAGTCCCGCCAGAACAATGATGTCGATATAAGCCAAGTTATCGCCCAATTTTCTGCCTGTCCGTTTGCCCCTTCGCCTTGCCTGGCATCAGAGGCTGAATTCCGTTATGCCCGACCCTATATGGGGATAAAGGGCCGATTGGCCAGCATTATGGCGCGGGTTTCCGCCCGGGAATGCCCCAAAGCTTACTCTTGGGAGCCCGGCAAGGTCCAGCGGGTGGGGGAAAGACCCTTAAGACCCGCAGAGCCCCGGCGAGTTTCGCGTGCCAAGATGCCGACAAAGGACATAGGGCCTCAGGGCTCGCGAAGCAACGCATGGGAGCGATATGGGACTGATCCTCTTCATTCTTTTTCTGCTGACGCCGCTGATCGAGATCGCGGTGTTCATTCAGGTGGGCGGCGTTATTGGCCTGTGGCCCACCATCGCGGTTGTGATTTTCACTGCTGTGCTGGGTGCGGCCTTGTGGCGCGCGCAGGGGCTTTCCACCTGGGCGCGGGCGCAGGCGACCCTCAATCGGGGCGAGTTGCCCGCGCGGGAGATGACCGACGGGGCCTTCCTTCTGGTCGCGGGAGCGCTTTTGCTGACGCCCGGTCTTCTCACTGACGCCATCGGCTTTCTGTTGCTGGTGCCGCCCATTCGCCATTGGCTGGCGGCCATCGTGTTCCGCCATCTGCGCGCCCATATGGAAGTGCATGTGGTTAACACGCGCGGCCCGGGCGCCCCGCCCCACGGCGGACCCACCATTGAGGGCGACGCGCAGGAACGCGACAGCTAGGCGTTTCCTTGCAACAGGGCCGCGAGGCGTGGTAGACGCCCCGCAATTCAACTGATCCCAAAAAGAAAGAGCGGGGGCTATGAGCGATACGGACGGCGCGACGGACGGGCAAACCGGTAATCAGGCGCAACCAGGCCAAGGCGGCACGTTCCGCATTGTCACGCAATATGTGCGCGACCTTTCCTTTGAAAGCCCCAATGCGCCGCAATCGCTGGG
>SWCD01021983.1_pt1 | contig 11652 bp, 9 predicted proteins | sample 4693011 | NCBI WGS metagenome assembly SWCD01 (sample SAMN10267278, study PRJNA491770) | bioreactor metagenome | isolation source: DHS bioreactor inoculated with marine | place: Japan: Omine Ridge, Nankai Trough | reverse complement strand
GCTCCTCCACCGGGCTTCGGTTCTTCGCCTCCTTCTGGCTGTACTCGCGGGCCAGCGAGACGAGCTTCGCCCGGCCGGGGACGATCTCGTTGTAGGAGTACTTCGCCCGCTTCTTCTTCACCGCGTCGGAGAGCCCCACCGCATCCAGGACCTCCGAGTTCTGCACGACGAACGTGTCGTAGGTCTTGGCGTCCTCCGGGAAGAAGAGCACGTCGAGCAGCCACTCCATGGCCGTGAGCTTCCTGCCGGACGGCGTCTTCAGCGTGGAGCTGCCGATCATGGCCATCAGCCTGAAGCGCGCAAAGGTGCTGAGCGGCTTGATCCGACCCCCGTCCTGGAGGGGAATGGTGGAGGCTAGCTGGACGATCTCCGGATCCCAGGTGCGCTCCACCGGGTCCGCCGCCCGGGCCGGCGCCCCGAGGCCGAGGAGAAGGGCAAAGAGCGCCGCAGTGGCGATGGTCTTCGTCATTGTGGTCATCTCTTCTCAGCCTCCGAAACCAGGTACTTCACGAGCCGGACCATGAACTGGTAGAGCATGCCGAGGCAGATCACCACCGTGGCCCACAGGGGAAGCTGATCGGCGGGGTTCCGCACCACGGCGAAGACCGAGAACAGCTTGTCGCCGGGGCGGGCGTCCGGCGGTCCCCAGGATGACTGGTACAGGGTGTAGCCCTTGTGCCGAAGCGGCTGGTTCATGCTGATGCGCACGCCCTGCTCGATGCCGTCCTCGGTCTTCGTGACCTTGCTCATGAAGACCTTCGGCATGTTCGTCCGCGGGTGCTTCTCGTGAATGAACTCGTCGAGGGTGACGGAAAACGGCAGCGGCTTGTGGACCTTACGGAGGTCGATGGCGTAGCGGTCGCCGGCCACCGTCACGGTGAAGGGGTAGCGTTGGCGTCCCCAGAGCAGGGTCTCGGTTTCCTTGTCGGCGCCCTTCTCCTTCACCACCACGCGGACGCCGCGGACATTGGCCTCGGCCGTGTTGTCGAGCGGGCGCTCCTCCAGCAGGATGCCGTCCAGCTGTCCCGGCGCCGGGGGCGCATTTTGCGACGTGGACTTCGGCCAACAGTTCAGGAGGTAGTCGGAGAGCACGAGATCGAAGGGCAGGGCCTCACCCTTGAAGGTCTTCGCCTCCTTCCCGGCCAGGGCGTCCAGCTCGTTCGTGGGGATCACCATTTCGGTGAACTCCCCCCCCGGTTTCGCGGGCACCTTCGAAATGGCGAGTTCCCAGTCGTAGTGGCTGACGAACTCGCTCGACGTCTCCCCCTCGTAGAGGGTCACGTGGCCGTGCCAGGCCGACTTCAGGGAGATGAAGCCGGCAATCAGGAGGAACAGGATTCCGAGGTGGGCCACCAGGATGCCGATCCTGGCCCACTTGCGCCGAACGCGGATCACGCCGCCGATGATCAGGTTCACGGAGAAGACCATCAGGAGCAGGTAGACACCCGGCAGCGGGATCGGGATCACGCCAAAGAGGTAGTGCACGAGCGCGGGGGACTCGAAGTACTTCTTCTGAACCTCGAAGAGCCCCTGGTTCACCTGCTCCACGGTTCCGAGAAACGTAAGCAACAACAGGAGGAGGAGCAGGATGCTGGCGAGCCCGCTGGAGCCCAGCAGCCTCCAGGCCCGATCGATGAAGGTGCGCATCATTTCACCTGCCTGAGCGACTTGCAGAACTGGAGAAAGTTATCCCGCTCGGCCCGCACGACCTCTGCCGGACCGGTCATCTTCACGAACACGCTGTGACTCGCCAACTCGCAGGCCACGCCGAGGAGCATGAAACCCTGACGCTCCGGGCCGTCCATGCCCTGAAAGGCTCCCGCCACCTCGAGGAACTTCGAAGGCGTGCCGAGCACCATGATCTGGGGCAGCGCCTTGATCTGCTCGATCGACAGGGCGCCCTGTCCGGCCTGGCCCTGCCAGCGATTGAGGTTCGCCACCAGGCCCCCACCGGTGCCGACGAGAACCGAGATGTAACACTCCACCCCTTCAGTGCCCGCGGGGCGATAGGTCACCTCGCGCATCGGCTTCGCCGGGCCCTGCTCCCAGTTCGCGGGGGCGGTCCAGGCGAGGCGTCCGGGGTCGAACGACCGGGGAGTGACCGGGGTGCCCTTCGGCTTGATCGACTGGCAGAGAGCAAGGAAGTTCTCCCGCTCCTTCGCCACCGCATCCTTCGAACCGACCAGCTTCAGAAAGACGCCGTAGCCCTGATCCATGGCCAGGACGCCGACCATACGGTAGTCCGGCTTCGGGGTGCCGCGGCCCATCCCGCCGAAAGTGCCTTCGAAGTCCACGAGCGCGGCACCCAGTCCGAGCATGGGAACGGTCGGGAGCTTCGACGCCTCCTCGATGGTGGTCGGTTCGAGCCCCATTTGGCCTCGCCAGCGGTTCAGGTTGGCCAGAGCGCCCCCACCGGCGCCGGGCAGGACGCTCAGGTAGGCATCCAGATCCGGGGCTCCGGCGATTTGGAAGTCCGCCTGCCGGAACTGGCTCGGCGTCCCTTCGGCCCAGCCCGCGGGCAGGGTGAAGGAGTAGGTCGGCGGGCCGGCGGCCGGCGTGTGAGCGTGGTTCTGCGTTCGGGAGCCGAAGCCGATCCGATGGGCCATGTCGTCCGGCCCATCCGGGATCGAGATTTTCCGGATCGCGGTGCGCGCTTCGGTGATGGTCCCGTCCCCGCCTCCCGCACCGCAGGATGCGAAGATCACGACCAGCGCGAGGAGCGCCGGAGCGACCGTCTGGAGTTCACGATGCTTCTGGATCATGGTGCGCCTCCGGAGGGGGCTGCGGTTCCCGCCGGCAGGGTCAATCGTCGATTGCGCGGGAGGGCGGGCGGATCGAAAATGGAGGCGGAATCCTAATCCGCGTGAGGGTGACCACCTAGGCTTTCCCTGATCGAATTCCCCCCGACGAAGGCGCCCGACTCAGTGAACTGACTCTTTGCTCGATCCGGAAGGTGTGGATGCCGAGGTCGGCTGTGGTGCGGCCGGGAGCGATCCGGACGATGTCCGCGGAACGAAGAAGGCCTCGCCCGAAAGCGAGGCCTTGTCTCGTGATGGAAATCCCCTCGAGTCAGTCCTCTTTCGGCCCGTTCGCCTCCTCTTCGGCCGCGAGCCTCGCCTGCTCTTCCTCGTACCAGCCGAGGTGGTGCTCCTTCACCGACTCCTCGGACATCTTGCCCGTGAGCCAGGTCCAGCTCATCGGGTACTCCTCCGGGTGGAAGATGACGAAGAAGAAGTGCCAGATCAGGATGGCCAGGGTGGCCAGCCAGGCCTCGTAGTAGTGAACGGTCTGGGAGGCCCCGATGATCCAGCTCGGGAAATACTTCACGGCGACTTCGGGGAACCAGAGGACGACGCCGGTGAAGATCATGAGGATCGTCCCCCAGATCAGGGCCCAGTACTCGGCCTTCTGGGAGTAGTCGTAGCGGGAGAACTTCACCTTCTGGTCGGAGCGGAAGGTGTAGTACTTCATGTTCCCGATGAGTTCGCCGGTGTCCCTGAGCGCGGGGGCGATAGCCCTGAGCTCGCTCCGGCCCCTACGTGTGAGCAGGACGTAGTAGATGTGGCTCAGGGCGGTAATCACGAGGACGACCGCGCCGAAGCGGTGCAGGAACCCCCGCACCGTCTCGGACATGCCGAGGGCGGTCACCTGTTGCACCCACCAGGCCTCCGGGAACCGGAGGGCGAAACCGGTGACCACCAGCAGCGTGAAGGACACGATCAGGAGCATGTGCTGGAAGACCTGCGACCGGTCGAACCGGAGCAGCCACTTGGATGCCGCCTGCTCCCGGCGCCGCTTGATCATGAAGTAGTTCATGATGATCAGGTTGTGGACCACCATGCCCCCGATCACCAGGGCGATCATCCCCAGGTAGGCCGTTCGGATCCAGCGATTGATGGGGTTGGCGCTGATCGAAGCGGCTTCGTGGGTGTAGCTCCTGGCGAAGTTGGGGGTGGCCTGGGGGTGGCACTGCGCGCAGGTCGCGACGACGTTTTCGGGAGCGACCGTGGAGGCCGGATCCGCCGCGGGCAACACCGAGTGAGCCGTGTGGCAACTCACGCAGGTGGCCGCATGCGGATCGTTCCGCCGGGTGGCCCATCCGTGGTAGCTGTCCACGTAGGAGCCCACGACGCCGCCCTGCAGGTTGTACTTCGCAACGATGATCGGGTCGTCGTGACACCGGCCGCAGGTTTCCGTGGCGATGCGGCCGGCGTGCGTCTTGGCCGCGGGGTCGCGCGGGGAGAGGATCAGGTGCTCACCGTGACAGTCGGTGCAGGTCGGGCTGTCGGAGACGCCGGCGTTCACCGCGCGGCCGTGGATCGACCCCTGGTACTTGAGGCGGATGTCCGGGTGGCACTTCCCGCAGGTGTCGGCCTGGTTCCTCGGATTGATGGGCGACTCGGGATTCGCCGCCGACTTCAGATCGTGGATTTCGTGGCAGTCCGCACAGGAGGCGGCCTTGCCCACCCCCCGCGCCGCGGCCTTGCCGTGGACGGACTGGGCGTAATCCTTGAAGGATTCCGGCAGCTTCACGATCTGGTCCGTGAGCAGCCCGGCCTGACCGTGGCACTTGGCGCAGGTGTCCGGAACGTTCACCTTGTGCGTGGCGGAGGCGGGGTCGCTGCTGGGCAGAACCTGGTGCCCGCCGTGACAGGTGGCACAGGACGGCGCGCGCTTGTTGCCGCGCTTCAGCGAGTAGCCGTGCAGGCTCTCATTGAAGACCTTCTTCTCCTCCCGGTGGCATCCGCCGCAGTTCACGGGCTTCAGCTTCGCCTCGTGCGGGAAATCCTCCACCCCCACCAGGGACTGGTGGCAGTAGACGCAGGAGATGCCCGCATCCGCGTGCACCGAGCCCGCGAGGGCATCGGCCGCGACGAACAGCCTCTCGGCGCCGGGTCGCCCCTCGAAGAGAGCGGCGTCGCCGTGGCAGGACAGGCAATCCTCATCCTCCTGCGCGACCGCCATCGAGCCGCCGGCCAGGAACAGGAAGAGCGCAAGCAGGTAGGGCAGCTTGTGGGAGCGCATCACGATCGGAAGATCCTCACTCTGGGTGCGCGGAGGGAAATTCCCCTCCGGCTGAATGGTCCCGCGTACCTCGAGCAAATACGAGTCCAACCCGCCCGCTTTCGAACCGCCCCTGCCGAAAGGCCCGAGAGACCGGCTCTCGAACAATCGTACGCTTGGGGAGGCCCTTTGCCGAGGTGAAAGGTGTCTGTGCCTGGCGTGACATCCCTCGTGCCGGGCGGGACATATTCCCCACCCTTCATATGGCCGCCAAGCAATACTCCTTCCGCAGGCACCCGTAGGCACGAAAAGGGACCGGTGCTACGATCGTCTCGACCCTGCACGGGAGGCAGCCATCGACTTCAGATCCCTGAAACCCGCGGCATCCGCCCGGCTCCAGATCTTCCTCGCCGCGGGGCTCTGGACGGTGGTCGGCACCTGCCTCGCGGTCTTCGGCACGATGTGGCTCAACCAGGAAGGTTTGGTCTGGCTGGCTCCGATCGCCGCTCTGCCCGGGATCCTGAAGGCGCTCTTCGTCCTCGACCGGGCCGCGGCGAAAGGTGTGGCGCGCATCCGCGAACGGGGGGACGGGCGCTGCATCGGCGGCTTTTTGTCGGTGAAGAGCTGGCTCCTGGTGCTCGTGATGATGGCCGGCGGCCGCCTGCTCAGGGCGGGATACCTGCCGAAGACGCTGATCGGCTTCCTCTACGTCGCGATCGGCGTGGCCCTGGTGTTCGGATCGCGGCGTCCCTGGGTCGCCTGGCGCCATTTCGAGCCCCTTCCGGGGAATTCTCCCTGAGGATCCCCCGGCCCGTCCATTTCCTTGAACATCTCGGCCCGGTGGGCGAGAGTCAGGGGACGGCGCACGCTAGAGTTCAAGGAGGCAGGTTGTGGATAGGCCGGATCTCGACTGGAAGTCGCTTCCCTTCGGATACGTGAAGACGGACTTCAATCTCCGTTTCACCTGGCGGGACGGCGCCTGGGACGAGGGCGTCCTCACGGCGGATGAATCGATCCCCATCCACATCGCGGCCACCTGTCTGCACTACGGACAGGAGTGCTTCGAGGGTCTGAAGGCCTACGAGCAGGCCAACGGCGACCTGGTGGTCTTCCGCATCGAGGAGAACGCGAAGCGGATCGCGCGCTCCTGCGAGAAGATCTTCATGGCGCCACCGCCCGAGGACATGTTCATCGACGCGGTGTACCGGGTGATCCGGGCGAACCGCCGCTTCGTGCCGCCCTACGGCCACGGCGCGGCCCTCTACATCCGCCCGCTGGTCATCGGCAGCGGTCCCCAGGTCGGCGTGAAGCCGGCCGAGGAGTACACCTTCCTCATCTTCGTGTCTCCGGTGGGCCCGTACTTCAAGAGCGGATTCAAGCCGGTCAAGCTGATCGTGGAGGACGAGTACGACCGCGCCGCCCCGAACGGCGTGGGCGATGTGAAGGTCGGCGGAAACTACGCCGCCGGACTGCGCGCCTCACTCAGGGCCAAGGAGCGCGGCTTCACCGAGGTGCTCTACCTCGACGCGAAGGAGAAGCTCTACCTGGACGAATCAGGGCCGGCCAACTTCTTCGGAATCACGACGGACGGTCAGTACGTCACTCCCGCCAGCCACTCCATCCTCCCCTCCATCACGAACGCGTCGCTCATCACGCTGGCCGACGAGATGGGCCTCTCGCCGGAACGCCGGCCGATCCACGTGGAGGAGATCTTCGAGTTCGTGGATGCGGGCTGCTGCGGCACCGCCGCGGTGATCACGCCGGTGGGCTCCATCACCTTCGGTGATCGGAAGGTGGAGTACGTCACCGGCGATGTTCCGGGCGAATACTGCACGAAGCTCTACGATCAGCTCACCGGCATCCAGCTGGGCCTGATCGAGGATCGGCACGCCTGGATCCGAAAGGTCCCCGCCGAGTAGCGTTCCGGACCCGCGCCGCCCCCCGCTCCACGCGGCCCGACAGTTCCTCTCAAGTTCCGACTCCGCTCACGTCGATTTGAAAGCGGCCCGGTATGTCTATAGCCACCGGAAGGAGTCGCCATGGGAGTTACTCTGCGGAGACCGGTGGAGGAAAAGGGATCCGCGTTCTTCATCGTCATCGTACTCGTCCTCGTCGCCGTCGTCATGGTGGGGGCGTTCCTCTCGGGCAGTCTCGGCAAGGCCCGTCACGTCAACCTGCAGGTCGCCGAGAGCCGCGCGTTCAACGCCGCGGAATCCGGCCTGAATGCGCTGATCGCAACGGTTTGGGCGAAGTACCTGAACTCGCCACCGCGCACTCGGGTCACCGATCTCGAGGGCATCGACGGAGCGGTGGACCCGGCCGACCGGCTGGAGATCCTCGACCGGCCGTTCAGCGGCGGCACCTACAGCGCCGTCGTGCGAAAGCTCGACACCTCCAACAGCAACTACGCTGACGTGGAGATCGTGGCGCGCGGCGAGAACCACGGGGTGGTGAAGACCCTCACCGCGGTGATCCGCTTCGGCCACAAACCCGCCAAGGTCTTCGACCACGCCTACTTCATCAACAACTTCGGCTGGCTGTGGGGCTCGGGCATCACGGTCAACGGCAGCGTTCACTCGAACGGCGACTTCTCGCTGCGCTCGGCGATGGTGAACGGGGACATCTACGCCAGCGAAAACCCCGAGTTGGGCACCGCGGGCACGATCGCGGGGACCTTCACGAACCAGAGCGTCTCCGACTACAACAGCACGCAGGGCGACAATGTCCGCCCGAGCACACCGACCGCGCCGACCGAGGACGCAAACGGCAACGGCACCCTGGATGTCGGAGAGGACTCGAACGGCAACGGTCTGCTCGACACCTACGACTTCGAGGATGGCTACGACGGCACGGCCGAGCGCCTCGACGCCCAGCGAGCGGTGGACATGCCCTACATCGGGGACCTCTCCACCTATCGGGATCTGGCCGCGGAGAAGGGGAGCAGCATCACGCAGGGCGGCGTCACCATCGTCGACGGTGTACTCGGCGACGACAGTGGCGAAGACGTCAACCTCGTGCTGGTCGGCACGGCCGCCAACCCCATCGTCCTGAATGGACCGGTTGTCGTGGAGAACGACGTGGTCCTGAAGGGGGTCATCACCGGCCAGGGGACGATCTACGCAGGGCGCAACGTCCACATCATCGGGGATCTCGAGTACGCCAACCCGCCTTCCTGGCCGAAGCCGCTGACGGACATCACGGCGGTGCAGACGGCGAACGCGGCGAGGGACATGGTGGGCCTGGCGGCGAAGGGTTCCGTGATCCTCGGCGACTACACGGACTCCTACTGGCAGGGCACCACGGACTACTACATGGAGCCCCCGTTCACGAACCCCTACATCGTGGACCCCACGGACGCCGCGAACGGCTACGTGACCGGCACCGATGGGGATGGGAACCCGACGTTCGACGGGGACTACCGAGCGTATGACGGCGGAGTCAAGGACGACGGGAGCGGAGGGACCAGGCCTCGGCGCTTCTTCGAGTCATCGCTTTCGGACGCCGAAATCCACTCTCTCGCCGGCCCCGCACTCACTCATGTGGACGCCGTCATCTACACCAACCACCTGCTCTCCGGCAAGCTGGGAGCCATCACCTTCAACGGCGCCCTGGTGAGCCGCGACGAGGCGATGATCTACTCCTCCTACATCCGCATCAACTACGACATCCGCATCCGCCACGGCTCCTACGAGTTCCTGGACGTCTACCTCCCCCAGGAGCCGGACCACCGGATCCTGTACTGGAGAGAGGGCGGCCCGACGGAACCGTAGCCGCAGATAAGACACCGGGAGTCTTTTCCAGAGCACCGGAAAAGACTCCCGGTGTTGTTTTTGGCCTGACCTCGGATGTACCAGCCGCGTTCGTTTTTCCCCTGACTCGCCCCCCTTGGCTCTGCGGGTGCAGCCGCCCCCCCAAGCTGTTTTGAAGTGCGAGCCTGGCGATCGGCCTCCGATCGAGCATGACCTTCTCGGGCCCCGCTCATCGACGTGGAACGCAACCGGGTCGTGGTCCAGGACATGCGTGCGGAAGACGATGCCCGGCCCGGTCGAAGGCCGCCATCTCGAGCCAGCCGGGCAGTGATCCGGAAAGGAGCAGGTCCTCGGCCTTTTCCCGCAGGCGTTCCTCGAGTGGTTTCTGCACGGTTGCCCCGTTGTCTTCGCTCATCGCATCTCCCGCCGGCATCCCCAGAGGTTGAGCCCGAGGAGAGGGCCGGAGATGCCGCCCCACCTCCCCCCGGGTGAGATCCCGACAACTCCCACTCGGGAGACCGCCGGGGAACTCACTCCGAACTTCGGGGGATCCTCGACCGGGAGACGGTCAGAGGACGCGGGCCCCCCCAGGGCTGGACAGGCTCACTCCGGCAGGTAGACTCAGGGCATGGGGATGAAATCGAAGAAGAAGCTGCTGATTGGCTGCAGCGTGCTCCTGCTGCTGGGGGCAATCCTCACCGCGGTTTTCGTGGGCTGTGACTGGCCGCCGCCGCGGTTGATCCTGAAGTACGGGTTTCCGCCGGCTGGGGGGCCGACGGGTGAGGTGGTAGTGATCGAGGGAATAGAGTTTGTGGTCATCGAGCCTGGCTACTATCAGATGGGCTCACATGTCGACTGCAAACATGGCGGCTTCCTCGCCAGGGCCGCCCGATGGGTTGGCCTCTCTCAAGAGGATGAGTCGAATCGCGTCAGCCATGAGTGTCCACCCCACTGGGTTGAGTTTGGCAGTGGGTTCGGAATCTCAATGACAGAGATTTCCAACGAGCAGTACTGGAGATTCGACCCAGATCATGCGGCCTCAGAGTCCGCAAACCATCCGGTCACCAATGTCTCGCCGCAACAGGCAAGACGATACTGTGAGTGGCTCTCCGCGCAGAGTGGAAGACATGTCAGATTGCCCTCAGAAGCTGAATGGGAGGCATCCTGCCGAGCCGGCACCAGTACGGAGTACAGCTTTGGTGAGGATGGAGCCGAGCTCTCATCCTGGGGCTTCTTCTCGGACAACTCCGACTGGTGCAAACAACCCGTTGGTCTTCTGCAACCGAACCAATGGGGCCTCTTTGATTTCCACGGCAACGTTGCTGAGTGGTGTGAGGATCGGTACCATGGGGGCTATTCTGGCTCCCCCACGGACTCCTCAGCCTGGACGGAGCACTCCGACACTATCTACTTCGAGGGTGAGGGAGTTGTCAGAGGTGGCTGCTACCGCAACGGAGCGGATCAATGCAGATCGGCCTCGCGCTTGCCGTTTCCCCCGGAGCCGTGCCCCTATGTTGGTCTGAGGTTGGCACTGGGCGGGGTCGCAGAGTAGGGTGCCAGGTTGTGCCGAGAAATCGTCACGGTTCAGGCAGATCAGGGTGCCTTTCGCCCCTCTTGTCGCGACGTGCTTCCAAGTGTATCTCCCAGCAGTTCTTCTTCTTGTTGAAGTACACCGAGGAAATCAAGAACCCGGGAGAGTGCTGGCGGTTGTTCAGCCAACTTGCTCTCTTGAGTGCTTCCTGTTCTGTCTGATAGCAGGTCTCTTCGACCGAATGGAAGACCTCTCGGTCCGTCTTCGATTTGAAGCAGTCCGAGTCGTCCCACCTGTTGGAAACGCCTGTCTTATGTGGCCCAGCTTCGGCTGGTGACGGAAGCGGTGCTAGCTCCGGGGCTTCCTGAAACAGCGGCTCGATCACTCGGAATCCATGAATCCAAGTTGGCATTGCTGGGCCAGTGCCAGTTAGGTCCACAAACTCCTGGTGCGGATGCATTTCCGCACTCTCAATCGGTATCGACAGCTCACCAGCGCTCAGGAGGGGCGCAGCGAATGGGCCAACCGCAAGAGCTGGGCCTGCCACGCTACCGTAGCCGGGTCGGTCCGGCCGGACACCAGGTGGTTCCTCGCCAGCCGGACCGGTATTGGCCGGCTCAGCAGGGAGGCCTGCTCCTCCGCCTCCCCCCAGCGCCCCCGGAGTCGCAAAGAACACCTTCTGCCCGAAGATGTCCTGACGCTGTTCATACGGAGACGCCTGGACGTGCCACGGGGCAACTACCTCCGGTGCCGGAAACGGGACGAACGGATCCTGGTCGTTGCCAACTGTCGGGAGACCACCCATTTCTCATCCTCCGCGTCATTCCACCGTTCCTGAATGGTGCGAGGGCCAGCGGGCCTGGGATTGCCTAGGGTCGACCGAGTCCGGGGAAGCCGGCGCACTGCGAGATGTGCCGGGTGAGATGGGTGTTCCCCTGCGGCGCCCCGCTCATGGCGGCGTTGACGCAGGCCTCGTAACCGGGAACGGCGCGCATCCAGTCGATGGGGCTCCAGTGCTGCCAGTCGTACCCCATGGGGGGAGTCGGGCCCGATTGTCCCGACGTCCCCCCCCCCGACTTGGCGGAGTGGAAGGATTCCCAGCGAGGACCTGGAAGCGGAGACCGCGCGCCAGGTCTCCGAGCCCGGCCCGGATCACTTCGGCAATGGGGGCGGTGTAGGGCTTCATGAGCCAGGTGATGTGGCGGATGCCGTTGGCCTTGGCCACTGCTCGAGCGGCCAGGAGGGCGGGCAGCGCGTAGAGCGCATCACCCATCTTCCCGGGCATGACGAAGAGCAGGCGCTTGGTGGGATTGGGGATCACCTGTCATGTTGAGCCAGATCGTGCCGCTGAAAAGCGCAAGTCGCGAC
>SWCD01010358.1_pt1 | contig 11654 bp, 9 predicted proteins | sample 4693011 | NCBI WGS metagenome assembly SWCD01 (sample SAMN10267278, study PRJNA491770) | bioreactor metagenome | isolation source: DHS bioreactor inoculated with marine | place: Japan: Omine Ridge, Nankai Trough | reverse complement strand
AAAAAAACAGGGTTTGCCGCACAGCCGTGTAATCTTTCCAAAGCAGGCTGCAAACCTATGGTGATGAAGTGGTTAAATTAAAAGTGTCAGGGGGTTCAAAATGAAAAAAGTTGGAGCGATACTACTAGGGCTGATTTTAATGGTTGTTTTTGCCGGGGCAGCCCAGGCGGAAATTAAGATTGGCGTACTTGCCAAGCGTGGTGCAACAAAGGCCATGGCCAAATGGAAAGCCACCGGTGACTATCTAAGTGGGAAGTTGGGTGAGCCAGTAACAATTATTCCTCTGAAGTTTACGGCCATTGAACCAATGGTTAAAGACAAAAAAATTGATCTGCTGCTTGCCAACTCTGCTTTCTATGTCGAAATGGAGAAAAAATATGGTGTCAAGGCTGTCGCCACCCTTATTAATTCCCGCGACGGCAAAGCCTTGAAGACTTTTGGCGGTGTGGTTTTGGTTCGTAAGGACAGCCCTATTCAAACCCTTGCTGATATTAAGGGCAAAAAGTTTATGTGCGTTAAATATTCCTCCTTTGGCGGTGCCCAAATGGCCTGGCGTCTTTTGCTTGATAACGGCATTGATCCAAAGAAAGATTTTGCTGCCTTTGCCGAGGGTAAAAAGCATGACAATGTGGTCCTGGCCGTTAAAAGTGGTGTAATGGATGCCGGTACAGTTCGCACCGATACCCTTGAGCGCATGGCTGGTGAAGGTAAAATTAACATGGCCGACTTCCGGATTATCCACCCGGTTAGTGATGATTTCCCTTTTGTTCGCTCTACTCGCCTCTATCCGGAATGGCCCATGGCTGCTTTAAAGCATGTTGACTCTGGCAAGGCACAAAAGGTCGGTGCTGCCCTTAAGGCTATGTCCAGTGGTGATCAGGCAGCAAAAAATGCAAAGATCGTTGGTTGGTCAGAGGCTGCCGATTACGGTCCAGTACGTGACTGTTTAAAAGCCATTAAATATGGAGCATTTGCCAACTAAGAGGGGCCGTGATGTTTAAATCAAAAGGTATAGCCTTTAAATTTATTTTGGCTGTGTCGGGGGTTACTCAGGTCCTGCTGGTGGTATTGGCGGTCATAGTAATCTCAAACGCCTATAAAACCCAGCATCAGCAGGCAGATAGTTTTATCGCCACATTGCAGTCAGAGCAGAAACAACAGGAAAGCTTTCTCATCAATAGCCTTACGAAAAAAGGTGAATCCATAGCAGGTCTTCTTGCCCAGACCGGTGCTGCCTTGGTTGTCGGATATGATTTTGAAGGTCTTTTCGCCCTTGGTGAGGCAACTCTGAAAGATAGTGATGTTGTTGGTGTGGTTTTCACCGGCAAAGATGGTTCTGTATTGGCTGAGTCTAAAACGGGCGCAGGCTATGATAACAGCGTCGAGAAAGAACTCGTCAGCGAAGATGAAATTGTTGGCTATGTTGAGGTGCGGCTTAAAGTAGATTCAGTAACTAAAGCTGTAAATGAGGTGAAGGAACGGATCAACCAGTTAGTTGTTACGGCTAATAACGACCTTAAAGATGGGGCCTGGAAACTGGGAATCATCATTGTGTTGGTTATGGGTTTCATCGTTCTGGCACTTTGTGTGGCAATTTATTTTAGCCTCAACTTTTTTGTCATCAAACCCGTGATGAAGGTTGTTGACGGAGTAAGTGACACTGCTGTTCAGGTGAAATCTTCTTCCGGGCATTTAGCCGGAGCCAGTCAGCAACTTGCAGATGGATCTTCGCGTGCGGCGGCATCTCTTGAGGAAACCTCATCTGCCCTTGAAGAAGTTTCTTCAATGACCATGCGTAATGCTGATAATGCTAATGAATGCAACTCTCTCATGCGTGAAGTTAATAACGTTGTGGAGACAGCAAACAACTCCATGGAAGCCCAAAATAAGGCCATGGTTGAAATATCAAAGGCCAGCGAAGAGACTTCCAAGATCGTCAAAACAATTGATGAGATAGCTTTTCAAACTAATCTTCTTGCTTTGAATGCTGCTGTGGAAGCGGCCCGGGCAGGTGAGGCAGGTGCAGGGTTTGCTGTGGTCGCTGACGAGGTTCGTAATCTTGCTATGCGTGCCGCTGAAGCTGCTAAAGACACTGCCACTCTTCTTGAAGAGACAGTTGCCAAGGTTAAGGAGGGAGAAGACCTTGCCCACAAGACAACTGAGAATTTCAGCCAGGTATCCGATAAAGCGACCCAGGTTGGAACACTTGTGAATGAGATCGCTGGTGCTTCTGAGGAGCAAAATTCTGGACTCGGGGAGGTGAACACCTCCATGACGGAAATTGACCAGGTCACCCAACAGACTGCAGCTAATTCGGAAGAGGCTGCCAGTGCTTCTGAAGAGTTAAGTGCCCAGGCAGATTATCTTGAGCAGTATATTACCCAGCTTGTCACATTAATTAAGGGAGGCAAGGGAACTGTAAAACTGAAAACCCGCCAGGCAGAGACTCCACCCTCATCAGCTGCAAAAACAAAAACTGCGGCTTTACCGCCACCTCCCTCTAAAAAGGCTCAAAAGAGTCAAAAGGTAGAACCACAAACAAAGTCACCTGAGGAAACAATCCCCTTTGATGATGATGACTTTGAAGACTTTTAAAGACAAGTAACCTTACCAAAACTAAAAGAGGAGATCGTTCACCGCGATCTCCTCTTTTAGTTTTGGTTCTGCAAAAAGTTTTTTAAAACTTCATCCAGAAGGAGTGAAAGGAAAGTTTCCCTAGAGATGTCCGCAGTCGGTAGGCAGGTTTGGCACTACTAAGTGGGATGCTTGCCATTTTCGTTGCAAAGTAACCACCATTGGCTGCTTCAGTCAAAAATGCCGGGATTGGCGTAATCTTCTCCGGGGAAGCATTTACCAAAGGATGGTTTTCTATCCGAAGAAAATGGAGCAGCCTTTTGTTTTGCATGGAGTGGAGGTTTTTTTTGCAGATCCATTCATCAAAGGGGGCCAAAGCAAACATGGGCACAAGGTACCATGTTGCCAGTCCGGCAAGGTCATGGAGACCGAGAAGGGAGGTGAGCAAAACCACAAAAAAGATATTTGGGTAGCTCATGGAAATATAATCATCAAGGGCGTACAGGCTTTTCAGGTTTGTCATTGCCAGGGAAACGATTCTGATCAGGAAGGCAAAGGAAAAGACAATGGGCAAGCCCGGCCAGGCACTTTTAAGATCAATATTTGCAAAAGAAAAGATAATAAAAAGGGAGAGAAGCAAAATGGAAGTTGCGCCATTTCGCTCTGCAAAATTTGCAGTCTCAATAGGGTGGTGGTGGCGCAAATAACCCACAAACAACATAGGAATGGCAAGACCGGCTATTGAAATAAATAAAAGCCATAAAGCCGGCTCAAGAAGGCCGGACACACCCCTGGCTGCAAGAAGAGGCAGAGTAGAGATAATACTTATAATTGTAGAGAGAAGAATGGTGCGTACTGCAGGAGTAACCAAACCTCCCATGGACCGGGTCACTGTGATTCCGGTAATTGCTGAAGGAGCGGCCATGAGCAGAGCAAGAAAAAAGAAGAGATGCTTATCCTGTACCACCGTGGCAAAGCAACAAATAACGATAGGCAGGCAGAGATAACGGTTTAGCAGGGGGCGCAAAGGTGTTTTTGAGAAAACGAATTTCTTTAGGGAGCTGAGGTCAACCCGGGCCAGACTCACCCCTGTTGCCAGAGAAAGGGTTAAAAGAGGCAACCAGGACGGCAGGTTGCTCAATACTTTAAAATGGCAAAAAAGTATGCCTATAACTGTCGCAAACACGAGGACAAAGGAATAGTGAAGGACAATCCAGTCCTGAATCAGGTTAAAGGTGCGTGATTCTTTGCTGATGTAACCCGCCAACTTGTTGCCGGCAATAATCTTGGCATTTGGAAGACGTAGGTCATAGCCATCATCAATAGCAAGACCAAGAATCATTCTGCTAAGAAGTTCAATGACATATTTATGGGCCACCACCAGCACCTTTTTTCCTGTCAAGAGATAGGGTTCAAGTTTTTCTACAAAGAAACTCCTTATCCGTTCATAAAAAGCCTCATAGCTTTCACCATCTTCCATTGCCGGACTGTCTGAGTAAAGGGCGTCTTCATAGTGACGGAGACCTATCTTTCGTTGGAGGATTGCCTTGTTCTGTAAAGTAAAGTCACCAAAGTGGCGCTCACTGATTCTGGCATCAATGTGATAGGTGTATGGATTGGAATGATGGTTGTCCGGGAAGATAATCTCAGCAGTGTTCCGCGCCCTCACAAGCGGTGAGGTGAAGATGATATCCGGCGGCGTCCCACGCCATTGTTTGGCAGCTTTGCGCGCCTGCGCTTCACCCAGTGGAGTCAGAGGTGCGTCCACAGCACCGGCAAAACGATTCACCTCGTTACAGGTGGATTCGCCATGGCGGACGAGGTACAAGTTTTTCCATTTAGTGCGGCAACGACCATCGGGAAGCATAGGATGTTCCTCGGGAAAACGGATGTAACATACGGGAAGAGCGTACTATTTACTCATCGGTAATTTTACAACATTAAATGAGTGAAAAATACGTTTTCCTGTATTTTTTTGTTAGAGCATTTATTTTTTAAATGATTTCAGTCTAGTAGAGGGGGAGGGGAGTGGGAATAGGTAGAAAAAGAGGAAGTATAAATGTTGAAAAAAAGAAAATCTAACTACTTAATATTCAAAAAAATAAACATAAAATTAAATATTTATGCGGAGATAAGGCTTGATTTTTGAAATGGTTAATAGGTAAAATTACCCATGTAAAGCGAGAGAGGTACAACGGTAATTTTATTCATTAAATGACTGGCCGCACCGTAACAACAGTCTGTAAAAAAAGTTTAATGTAAGGGGCAAAGCATGGAAAAGTTTTCGGTAGCGTTTAAATTAATTGTCAGTTTCAGTCTATTGGCCATTCTGGTCGGAGTGGTAGGCTTTATCGGGTACAGAGGTTTGTCAACCACTGGTAAAGCCACAGATGTCATTCTTGAAGAAAAAGTTCCCATTGCCGACTCGTCCATGGAGGCAATGATTGCTCTGATATCTGGGCGGGATATGATGGGCGAGTTCCTTCTCACTAAAGATCTTGCTGAGCTTGACGAAATAGAGAAGGCCTTTAAAGAATCCAATGCAAGTTTTGAGCAACATGCCAATTTCCTGGAAGAAAATGGTACTGAAGAACAAAGAATAATGGTGAAAAAGGCCCGGCAAAGCATGCTTGGTTTTCAAGAAAATGCGCAGGAGCTTATGGAGCATCACCGTTTACTCATAGAAGCCGTAGAGAAAGCAGATAGCAACATGACTTCTTTTGATAGTAAGACGGGTAGCCTGGAGCAGCTTCTTGTTGACCATGAGGTGGCCCTGACCAGTACTAAGGCAATCGATACCAAGGTCGATGCGGCCATGGAGGCCAAAACCTTGTTGTTTAAACAGAAGGCCATCGCTGAAGAGTATATGGGCATAGATGATCCACAAATAGCTAGAGAGCTCAGGGCGTTATTTATTGCAACTAAAAATGAATTTTGTGAGATGGAGCCCCTTTTGCCCGCTCAAGCAAAGCGTGACCATGAAACATTTGCCAATCTCGTTCTAGGGCCAGGCATGATGTTTGATCAAAAAGACAGGGCCATAGAGATGAAGGCTGAGGCCCTTGAGCATATGGAGCTTGTTGACTCCTTAAGTGAAGAGAGCGATCTTACCCTTGATAAGGTAGAAGAAATGGCTGCAGCAGACATGGCTAAAGCCATGAAAGTTGCCGATAGCACCCACACCTCAACAACCTTTTTGATGGTTCTGGTCACTCTCCTCTGTGCTGTTTTGGCTTTAACTTTTGGCTTGGCCTTGAGCCGCCATATTGCCAATCCCCTTAATATTCTTGCCGGTTCACTTAGGGATTGCTCACTTCAGGTGACATCAGCTTCCGGTGAGTCAGCATCCACCAGTGAAGCCTTGGCCTCCGGAGCCTCGCAGCAGGCAGCAGCCCTTGAGCAGATTTCAGCATCCCTGGAAGAAGTGACTTCCATGCTACGTCAGGATAGTGAACAGATGAATGAGGCTGATCAGTTAATGAAGGGGACCAATGAGGTCATTTCTGTTTCTGAAAAGACCATGAAAGCACTGGGCGTTTCCATGGAAAAAATTGCTAAAGCCAGTGCCGAGACTCAGCAGATCATTAAAACCATCGATGAAATTGCCTTTCAAACTAATTTATTGGCATTAAACGCTGCTGTTGAGGCGGCCAGGGCCGGGGAGGCAGGGGCCGGTTTTGCTGTGGTTGCCGAGGAGGTACGAAATCTGGCCATGCGCGCTGAAGAGGCGGCAAAAACTACCTCTGATTTGATTGATGGCAGTGTCAAGGAGATTGATGAGGGGGTTAAACTGGCCAATGAGACAAGTACATCGTTTGGTGCTGCAGCTGAGTCTTCTACCAAAACAAAAAGCTTGATTGGCGAACTTGCTGTTTCCAGTAGTGAGCAGGCAACCACCATTAACCAGATCAGGCAGGCAGTTATGGATGTTGACACAGTTGTTCAGCAAAATGCCGCTGGGTCTGAAGAAGTGGCCTCTTCTGCTGAAGAGTTAAGCGCCCAGGCTGAGCAGATGAATGACCAAGCTCTCTCGTTGACAGATCTTGTCAATGGCAAAGGTAAAGGTCGAGATACTGGCGAGCAAGAACAGGCGCTGCTGCCTGGACCTACGCAAAGGGAAGAGTACTAAAGCCCCATGATATCTGACCGCTGCGGTTTGGCGTAATTATATAATTTTAATCAGTTTTTTCAACAAAGGCCGGTGTTAAAAATACCGGCCTTTGTTGCGTTTGGGCCTGGAGTTATTGAAGCTGAAGCTTGGGCATGCCGCCTTCAAAACTAAGTTGCACATTGGGGTGGCTGAAGGCCTGGAACATGGGCCTGCCGAAATAAAAGAGTTCTTGAGCTAAAGAGAGCTGGAGCCTCTCAATGGCCTGTTGGCGTAAAAAAAGATCAGCCCGAAGTATTTTTTCGGCATCTTGAAGGGAATGGGGGGCAGGCTTGGCTAACAAGGAGTTGAACTTTTCCCAAGAGCATTCGGCAAATTCATGTAAATAGGCTTGGGCAGGGTCATTAGGTTCAATGATATCCTGGCGGCTTAAACAATCTATACCGGTTACTGCTAAGAGAGCGGCGGGGTCTTGGCATTGCAAAAGCCGGCATTCAAGGGGGCGGCTATCATGAATGGTGCAGCTCTTTAGGGCGTCATCGTAAAAGAGACATTCCCAGCTTCCAGACTTGCCTTGCAGCTTCAACATCTCACAAGAGGCTGGTTCCACTGCATCGGAAACCGGATTGTAGGCTGGCTCTGCCTTTCTGATCACCACCAGTTGATCCAGTCTGATGGTTTTATTTTTGATGAGCAACAGGTCCTCGGTGTGCAAAACCGGACCACCCTTGATGCAGCATGTTCCGCATCGTTTGCATTCGATTTTTTTCATACCAATCCGTTTAGATGTGTCATTAACTTGAAGCTATTAAAATATGTCACTACCTGCGAATAGATTCGTAGGTGAAGTCATTCCCGCCTTCGCGGGAATGACTCTGAAATTAGTGTAAAGGGTGAAGAAAAGCTAAACAGCTCTTTACCAGAGGAGTCACCCTTCGACAAGCTCAGGGACCGGCTCATGAGCTTTCGGAGAATGTTCCCTGAGCTTGTCGAAGGGTGAGATTTCTTAGCGCTGAGTTCTGTAGATCTAGAAAAAGTCCCTAGATCGGGCAGGCAATATTGCCAAGGCGTTCTGAAAGCTTGAGATTCTCCCGATAATCTACTGGCACGGAAAGAAGTACAGGCACATCCTGGTTAAAGGCCTCCTTGAGAGCATCGTGAAGGTCGGCGCTGTTTTCAACATGCATCCCTTTACAGTCAAATGCCTCTGCCAGCTTGATGAAATCAGGATTTCTGAAACTAAGATCGGTGTGGCGACCAAAGGTGTTTTGCTGTTTCCACTCAATGAGGCCGTACCCCTGGTCGTCCCAGATCATCACAACAATATTGGCTCCGATACGTCGGGCTGTTTCCAGCTCTTGAACATTCATCAGAAAACCGCCATCACCGCAGATGGCCAGTACTTTACGATTAGGGTGAACGATTTTAGCACCAATGGCAGCGGGCAGGGCAAAGCCCATGGAACAAAAGCCGTTTGAGATCAGGCAGGTGTTGGGTTCGTCACATTGATAATAACGGGCAATCCACATTTTATGGGCGCCCACATCGGAAAGGACGATATCATCCGGGCCCATGACCTGACGGACATCCCAGAGAATCTTTTGGGGACGGATGGAGCCCTTGGTGTCGTCGTCCTTATGGGCCATGAAATCTTCCAGCTGGCGCTCACGGATGGTGTGGACATAGTCCTCGTTTATCTGAGGGTCGTGATCCTTGAATTTTTCGTTGAGCAGCTCAAGGGTATGGGCCAGGTCACCGATAATTTCCAGATCTACTTGATAATGTTCATCTGTTTCAGCCGGCACACAGTCAATATGAATAAGCTTCTGGCCATTTTTCTCACTGAAATGACGGCTCCAAAGATGGGGGGCGTACTCAACCGGATCATAACCAAGGGTGATGATGAGATCGGCCTGCTGCAGGCTGCAGAGAATATGGTCCTGGGACTGCAGACCAATGGTAAAGAGGCAATGCTCGGATTGGCGGCTTACCGCCCCTTTACCCATGAAGGTGTTGGTCACCGGGATGTGGGTTTGGTCTGTGAACTTTCGCAGGGCCTGGGAGGCCTGGTGGCGGATGGCGCCATTACCGGCCAGGATGACTGGCTTGTGGGCAGCTTTGATAAGCTCTACAGCCTCGTCGATCATCTCAGCATCCGGCACAGGACGGTGCGGTTTTTCGATGGGGAGAGGCGCACCCTTGGCCTCAAAACCGGCAATGTCATCGGCAAGCTCTATATGGCAGGCGCCCGGTTTCTCCATGGTGGCCAGCTTAAAGGCCTTACGCACAACCTCTGGGATATTCTCCGAATGGATAATAGGGCTGGCCCATTTGGTGATGGGGCGAAACATGCCCACCACATCCATGTTCTGATGGCTCTCCTTATGCTGGCGGCGACTGTCGGCCTGACCGGTAAGAACAATAAGAGGAGAGCGATCCATATTGGCGTCTGCAACTCCGGTGACCAGGTTGGTGGCGCCTGGCCCCAGCGTACCCAAGCAGACACCGGGCTTGCCAGTGAGCCTTCCGTAAGCATCGGCAATAAAGGCAGCGCCCTGCTCATGGCGGCAGACCACAAATTGGATGGGCGAATCCTCCAGGGCAATCATAAAGTGAGCATTCTCCTCACCCGGCACCCCGAAGATATATTCCACCCCTTCATTTTCCAGACATTTAACAAAGAGCTCGGCTGCTTTCATTTTTTCTCGCTAGGGTTAGTTTGCGGTCTTTTTCTTAATAACCGTTTGTAATTGCTATCATACATGATAGCTGGAGAAAAGAATATATTCCCTCAATGGGAAAGAGAAAAAATGAAGTGGTGGGTTTTGCCGGTAATGCGGGAATCAGGGTTTGGGTGAAAGAAATTGAATTGTAATTTCCTTGGATTTTCGTGTGAGGTGTCTATTGTTTCTGTCGCAGTCAACAGTGAGAGAATTCCCAGCCATCTCAATTACAGCGCATTGATAGTAAGAGTAATGTTTTTTCGCGCTATAACACTCAAGGGGGCTGTACTGTTTTACTCTGATTACAGATGCCTTTATGGAGTTTCTCTTCAGCATCGTATTTCTCCCTAAGTTCCATATGTCTGGATTGATTTTTCACGGTGGATGTCCCTGCCTCTGATCATAAGGGTTAGAGGCAGGGTGTTTTGGGTTAGCAGCCTTCGGGTGGCTTTTTTTTAACATCCACCCTGTCTCCCGCTTTCATCTTGCGAGCTTTTTTGCCGCAATCCATGATAACGGTGTCTTCCTTGGAGGCCACGATCTTGCACTCGATAGTTTTTGCAGCATGAGCTGTTATTGTCAGGCCGAGAACAAATGTCGCTACTGCAAGGGCGCTTACTAATTTTTTCATGACATCACTCCTTTTGTAAAAATGTACCGTTTTTAGATTGGACGGTCAGTGGTCATCTCTCGCTGCTTAGGCATGGGAGATGACAGTTTTCTGCTCCTGCTTCTAACATAGGGTCAAAGCCGAAGGAGATGATAGAGGACATCGGCTGGTACGGGGTTTGATGACGGGGTAGAATCTACCCGGTATCGGGTAGACATGCCTGGTATGGCGGCGGAAAATAGAGCGGAAGGGGGGAGGTGAGTTTAACAGCCCTCAATGGCTTTTTTCTTTTTAGGGAAGGTCATAAAACCCTCGGCAATGGGCTGGGCGCTTTGGTCCTGAAAGATAATTTTGCCGTGGATTTCCCCTTTTTTTCGGATGGGGGTGTCAAGCTCCATGGACATATTGATCCGTCCAGGTAGAACATCGGTAACTAACCATTTGGCTGTGCCGGTCGCGGCATCGTAGCTATTGTAGACTGGTGAGGACTTTTTGATCACGGTGCCTGCAGGGATGAATTGAATAACAATAACCGCGCTGGGTGGAGGCGAGGGAATAGAAATCCCCCAACTGATTTCAGTGCCGCGTGGTTGTGTATAACGTGCTGAAACTTCTTGGCCGCGGCCAAAGCTTGAGTGGCAAGGGAAAGCAAGTAGAAAGAGGCAGCAAAGCAGGGTGGCTATACGAAAATGGTTTGAGCTCATCTCTTAATTCTCCACAAAAATTACGGAATCACGACGAATTTTTTACTTTCAGGGTTCCAGCGATAGCCCTTGCCGGCCCATATCTGACGAATCTCCTCAATGTCGACACCAAGATCTTGGAGGACCTCAAAGGAATTGTAAATGGTGAGGATTTCCTCGTCATCAATGCGTTGATCCTGATTGCTGTCGGCCCAATGGGCATTAGTAATGGCAAGTTTATTGCGGCCACCGATCACATGGCGCTCAGTCTCGCTTCCCTGGATCAGGACCTCTCCCTTAAAAGAAAGCTGCTGACCTTCCGCAAGGCCACTACCTGCCAGAGCAAGATAAGCGAAATAGAGAGGATCTTCATCTTCAGCGCTACTTAACCATTTAATAACCCCTTTTTGTGCTTCCATGCCTACCAGCGTTGGTTCTCCCCGGAGAGGTTGGCAGCCTTGGGGTAAAAAGTCTTTTAAGATAAAAGAGACAGGCCAACCCGATAGGGCCTCTATTTTGATGAGAACAGGGAAGGGCTGATGGGGCGAAGCGTGTTGAGGTATGAGGCGGGTGGCGATGAGTTGAGTTTTTATTTTTTGAGGAGATGAAAACTGGAAATAGGTGAACACAAGGAGGATGCCGACTACAATAAGAGGCCACCAGGGTTTACGTTTTTGGAGGGATGGTTGCTCGTCGCATTCGCCAATACTCTTAGGGCTTGCGGTTGTATCTGCAATATCATCAAGGCTGATTTCAAGAACTTCGGCGAGTTTTTCGGCATTCTCCAGCTTAATATTGGGAGAACGGCCATTTTCCCAGCGCGATATGGTGTCAACAGTGACCTCAAGGCAGGTGGCCACATAGAGCTGGGTGAGCTTCTTTGACTCACGAATTGATTTTATTTTACTGCCGTCAATGGCGAGGCATGAGGTGGCAGAAGGACTGAACGCTTTGCT
>SWCD01004811.1_pt1 | contig 11657 bp, 11 predicted proteins | sample 4693011 | NCBI WGS metagenome assembly SWCD01 (sample SAMN10267278, study PRJNA491770) | bioreactor metagenome | isolation source: DHS bioreactor inoculated with marine | place: Japan: Omine Ridge, Nankai Trough | reverse complement strand
GGGGGGCATCCTTAAACCAACAACGAGTTTATGGTGCTGATGTAATTTCGCGGCTGTCAGCAGCGATGCAAAGCGAAGAACACCGGGACCGTCTTGGACGATTGGCGATAGCTTCGATATATCAAGCGATTGATTCACTCAAGCTTTCCAAGAATATTATCAAGCGAATTCAAACGGTTAGTATTGTCGGAAATGTGGCGATGCACCATCTATTGATCAATCTTCCAGTAAATACCATTGGTGTCATGCCTTTTCAACCCTTTTCAAAAGCATCGATTAGAGATCAAAAAGGATTATTGGATGGCGTTTTTGGTAAAGAGGTTGATATTAGGATTCCTCCTGTAATTGGGGGTTTTGTTGGCTCAGATTCCCTGGCATGTTTAGCTTATTTTGGCTTTGAGACGACTGAAGAACCCATTTTGGCGGTTGACCTTGGTACGAATGGGGAGGTGATGCTCTCAAATGGGAAAGATATTGCGGTCGCTTCAACCGCTGCAGGCCCTGCATTTGAGGGAGTAGATATTTCTTGCGGTATGCGGGCATTAGATGGGGCAATCGTGGATGCTGAGTTTAAAGGGGATCATTTTATATTTGAAACGATTGGAGATGAACCTCCCTTAGGCCTTACTGGATCAGGTTTGATTAAAGTTGTAAACGAACTTGTTCGGGCGGGAATTGTTGACTATAGTGGACGAATCTTAATCGATCATGAAAAACTAAAGGATTCATTTGAGAGAGTTGATAATATCAATAGAATTTATCTCACTCCAGAAAAAAACATTTGGCTTACACAAAAGGATATTCGGGAATTACAAAAAGCAAAAGGTGCTATTCGTGCGGCAATTGAGATCCTATTAACTGAATTAAATATGGAATCCTCTGATTTGACCAGAATCATATTAACTGGATCTTTTGGCGGCCAATTAGATATAGATTCTGTGATCAAGTTAGGGATGATCCCAGATGTGCCTCCAGGTATCGTGGAAAATACACCCAATGGAGCAGGCTTGGGCGCAGCGATGTTCCTTAGTGAAGAAGGATTTCTATTAGGGGAACGCCTTGCAGAAAGGGCCGTTCAAATTGATTTAGATCAGTCCGCTGATTTTCATCGAGAATTTATAGAAGCACTTCAATTCAGGAAAAAAGGGTAGCAAAGATGAAGAAAATTTTTATGATTTTTCAAGAGTTTCTTTATGATATTGCGCATAATTTTCTGAAACCTTTTTCTGGATTGTTCAAAAAAGATACGGTCATTGAAAAAATGATGATCGGGTTAGAAAAGGTCGGAAAGGGAGTTGCATATAATTGTCAGATGTGCGGAGAATGTATTCTACATAGCACAGGAATGATTTGTTCGATGAATTGCCCCAAAACCTTGAGAAATGGTCCCTGCGGAGGAGTGAGATTAGATGGACATTGTGAGGTAAAGCCCGATATGGAATGTGTTTGGGTGAAAGCTTATGAAAATGCGAAAATAATGCCGAAATACGGCAGTGAACTGATGTGGATTCAAGCGCCCCTAGATCGAACAATGAAGGACACTTCCGCATGGGTAAATATTTATCTGGAAAAAGACCCAAAGAGAATAGATTCTTGGCAAACCGATGAAGACCAAAAGCGACTACAAGAAATGTGGAAGGTTGAATGAAAAACACCAATTTCACCGAGACCCAATTTGAAAGAGTTTTGAAATCAGGGAGATTTGCAATCACTTCTGAGTTAAATCCGCCAGATAGTGCCGACCCGGAAGAAGTTTATCGCGCAGCGCTGATCTTGGCGGGCGTTTGTGATGGAATCAATGCAGTGGATGCTTCTGGTGCAAATTGTCATATGTCTAGCCTTTCTATTTGTGCCCTGTTGACGAAAGTGGGGTATGAGCCGGTATATCAAATTTCCTGTCGCGACCGAAATCGGATTGCTATTCAAGGGGATATATTAGGGGCAGCAGCGCTAGGTGTGCGAAATCTTTTATGTATTACTGGGGATGATGTCAGTGCGGGGGATCACCCTGGCGCAAAACCAGTCTTTGATTTTGACTCGATTCAATTGTTGCGAACCGCACGAAAAATGAGGGATGAAAGTGTTTATTTGAGCGGGCGGAAGATCACAAAAAGTCCAGATCTATTTTTAGGTGCCGCCGCCAATCCATTTGCGCCCCCCTATGATTGGCGCCCACAGCGATTGGCCAAAAAAGTGGCAGCTGGGGCTCAATTTATTCAGACCCAATACTGTTTTGATGTGAATAGATTTAAAGAGTACATGCGCCAAGTAAGAGATCTTGGTTTACACGACTTGGTATACATATTAGTTGGCGTGGGACCTTTGCGCTCGTATCGGGCTGCGGAATTTATGCGGACAAAAGTACCGGGGATTGTCATTCCAGATGAGATCGTGGACAGATTAAAAAAGACGCCTAAGAAAGAACAACAAAAAGAAGGCAAACTAATCTGCATGGAGATCATTGATGAAGTGAAGGATATTGAGGGCGTCGCTGGAATGCATATCATGGCTTATCGACAAGAAGAGCTTGTTTCTGAAATTGTGCACGATTCGGGATTTTTACCCAGACCAATAAAAAAATAAGAAATACAGAAATAGTAATGCTTATTTATAAAAAATAATAACAATTTGGGGATAGATTAATAAATTCGTTTTGATATTCCAATAAGCGTGTTAACCATATTTGCTGAATTAAATCAGGTGACTAGAAGAATAATATATTTCTCCCGTCACCTGATTTATTTTTAACTTATCCAGCCATTGCGGCATCAGTATGAGGCATGCCTTCCCCATTTTCTAAATAGTATTTGAGACTGGTCAAATAATAGCCCCAGTTGTAATTGACACTTCCAAATGCAGGTTCTGGTAATTCAAGACCGCGGTGGGCGAAATCTATGACGCTCATTCCCTCCGAGGGTCCCTCACCTAAAGAAATGTCAAAACTGACCTCTGTATTGACCCAAGGAGGAGGGCCACCATCGACAACCCACACAAGTTTTTTGTTGGATTCCAGTGTCTTGTTGCGGAGCATAAAAACTGCCATGCCCCCATAAAATGAAACTTCATTGACGAAACCTTCTTTTGGTTCCGCTTTGGTATGTTCTGACCACCATTTTGAAATGCCCTCTTGTTCGGTAATCGCCTTGAAAATTGCTTCCGGTGATGCTTTTATTTCTATTTGATGCAATGAATCCATGATCTTTCTCCTATAAATTGGTAATGAAAATCGGATAAAATTTATACTTTATATCAATATTATGTGTAGTTAAAATTTAGATGTTTGTTCACCTTTTTCTGATCGGTTAATTATTATATTCAGGTACTAATGGGGAAATGAGCTATGAAACTGCCTTCTCAAGGTGACCTAGAATAGATTCCCAACCCAATAGGTGGTTGTCCCTAGATTCCTCGTCCACGAATTTTATATGGAAAAGGTCGATTTTTGTGCCGTCAGTAATTTTAGTGAAGTTCAAGGTCACGGTGGATTCATCTACTGAAAATGGAGATTCCCAAGTAAAAATTATTTTTGTAAATGGATCTAGTTTTTGATATTCTCCTCCATGTGGAAGTTCTTGATCCCCTGCAACCATGACGATCGAAAATCGGCCGCCTTCGCGGGGATCTGTTTCGGCCTTGGAAATTGTCATACCTTCTCCGGCGATCATAAATTTTGCAAGCAGGGCAGGGTCTAGCCATGCGTTGTACACTGTTTCCGGTGCTGCTTTGATAGTATGCGAGACGTTCAGGGATAGTTCAGACATTTTATAATCCTCCAATATGAGTTTTTCTAGTTTTTCTAATTGTAATACCCAGATCGAGCGTAAATTTGAGAACCATTTGTCGATTTCTTTGATTGGTTCCAGGTTGGCTTCAATATAATGTTCCCGCCCGATCTTTTTGCGCGAGATCAACCCAACTGCTTCTAATAGTTTGATATGTTTGGAAACAGCATTTAGACTCATGGCATAATGTTTCGCCAGATCGGTGACCCGGGAAGGTCCTTCTTGCACTAGGGTGGTCAGGATCATTCTTCGGGTGATATTACTGGTTACCTTCAATATCTTGGAAAGATGTAGGTCGCTTTCATTTTTGCTTTCAACCATAAGTGTGAATATAACATAAATTAAATAATTGTCAACCAAATGGTTGAATATAAAACCATAACCAACTGGATACTGGGTCTTGACATTAAAATTGAATTCGTGTATATTACCAAGTAGTTATATAACCATGTGGTGAAATAATAAAAATGACTGAGAAATTAACAGATACCCTAAGCCAAACATTTCATGCTCTTGCTGACCCCACTCGGCGGCAGATTTTGGCACAGTTGGCAGACGGAGTCCTTTCAGTAACTCAATTATCTGAGCCTTTTGAAATGACCCAACCTGCAGTTTCAAAACATCTCAAGGTGCTTGAACGGGCGGGGTTGGTTGTGCGCAGTCGAGAAGCGCAATGGCGCCCAGCGAAATTACAAGCCGCGCCTTTGCGGGAAGCTGCAGATTGGGTAGAACAATATCGCCAAAATTGGGAAGAAAGTTTTGACCGTTTGGATGCTTATCTAAAAAATATTCAAAAAGACGAAGAAGGATCAAAAGATTAAAGACATTGATAGATAATCACAGACCAAGTTCATCATGTAGAAACCGAATTAACCAGAATTCATAGAAAAGGAAAAAGAAATGGAACCGTTAGAAGAAAAACTTATTGAAGTAACCCGAGTATTTGATGCCCCTCAAGATTTATTATGGAAAGCCTGGACTGAGGCAGAACGATTTATGCAATGGTATGGACCACAAGGATTTACGATCCCAACTTGTGAGATCGACCTGAAAGTTGGTGGCCGTCATTTATGGTGCATGCAATCCCCCGATGGTAATAAAATGTATTTCACAGGTGAATTCAAAGATATCTCACCGATGGATCTTCTTGTGTTTACGGATACGGCATCTGACGCAGAAGGAAATGAGTTAGGAATGGGGGAAGGTATGCCAAAATTAATGGATGTAACCGTGACCTTTGCGCATGCAGATGGAAAAACCACGGTAACTGTAAGTCACTTGGGTTATGGCCCAGGTGCAGAATATGCAAAAATGGGTTGGGAACAGGCCTTTGAAAAACTCTCTAGTGTTTTAGGTTAATCTTTAGCGTTTTCCTACTAAACAAAAAAAGCCACAGATAATGTGGCTTTTTTTGTTTGAAAGAAAATTTTGATAAAGGTTTTAAACACCTTTAGGTAATCAGCTATTTAATTAGTATATAATTATTCTTTCAATTTATAGAATGTTATTAAAGGATATCTCATGAAAACCGTTCAATGGACAAAATATGGCCCTCCGGAAGTCCTCAAGCTGCAGGATATTAAAAAGCCTATACCTAAGGATGATGAAGTGTTAATAAAAATCGTCGCCACCACGGTTACGGCAGGGGATTGTGAAATGCGGCGATTGGATTTTCCTCTATATTTATCCCTTCCCATGCGTCTTTATGTGGGATGGATTAAGCCAAATAGAATTGCGATTCTCGGACAAGAGTTATCTGGGGAAATTGAAGCTGTGGGTTCTCAGGTCAAAAATTTTAATAAGGGGGATCAAGTTTTTGGCACAACCGGATTTAGATTTGGAGCCTATGCTGAATATATTTGTTTGCCAGATACACAAAAGGGAATGGCAGGACCACTGGTGCTAAAACCAACCAATATGAGCTTTGAGGAAGCCGCTGCAGTACCCACTGGGGGTTTGGAAGCCCTCCATTTTCTTGGGAAAGCAAATATTAAAGTCGGGGAGAAGGTATTGATTAATGGAGCGGGGGGCAGTATCGGCACTTTTGGTGTGCAGTTGGCTAAGTATTTTGGGGCGGAAGTAACAGCAGTAGACAGTGCTGAGAAGCTTGAGATGCTTCGTTCGATTGGTGCAGATCACGTAATTGATTACACCCAAGTCGATTTTACGAAAAACGAAAATACCTATGATGTAGTTTTTGATGTAATTGGGAAAAGTTCCTTTTCGGGGAGTTTGGAATCGCTAAAGCAAAATGGGCGGTTTCTTATTGCGAATCCAAACCTTATAAAGTTGATACGAGCACGGTTCGGGTTAGGGAAGGGGAATAAAAAAATAGTGATAGAAACCACGGAACAAAAGAGTGAAGATCTTCTTTTTCTAAAAGAGCTAATTGAAGCGGGAGAGATCAAAACTGTTATTGACCGTCAATATCCCTTGGAAAATATCGTTGAAGCCCATAAATATGTTGAAACTGGGCAGAAAATCGGGAATGTGATCATCAATATTTAGATTGTGACCAAAATGAAATGACTGGCTATTTAGCCAGTCATAATTGATCATTAGAAATAAAAAACCTTTGGTGTAGTGGAATATTTTTATTTTTCTGTTTTTTGGATGTACTTGCCAAAGACAATATCCCAACCGCTGTCATATCCATCCCTGTACTTCAATCCATCTTCGCCGCGTGCTTCCCAGCCACTATGGGTTAGTTGGACGGTTGTGCCAGTATCCGTTGCTGTGAATCGTACTTCTAATAAGGTGGCTAACTCGCTTTCATTTCCAGGATGCCAGGTCATACTAAATAAATGGGGGGCTTCATAAGTTTGTACTGTACCCCAAATCTTTTCAGCACCGTCTTTATGCAACTCATATACTCTTCCCCCAACTCGACCTTCAAATTTGAGCGTATCAATTTCATCTTGTTCACCAATGGAGTGGCTTCCGTTCAATGACCACCAAGTGTAAATCCCCTCGGTGAATAATTTAAAAGCATATGCAACTGGTAAATTGACTTGCGTAGTTTTAATAACTGGGGCAATGATCGATTTTGTAATTTGTTCTTTTGTCATCATGTTTCTCCTTTGGATTGGGTATCCGCAGCCTCTTTGAAAGCCTGTAATACATCTCCCCACATGTGGTCAAAATATGCGCGCAGTTCGGTAAGCCCATCAGGGGCTAGGGTGTAGATCCGTTTTGTACCTTCCTTGCGCACTGTAACTAATCCCGCCTCCCTTAAAACCCGTAAATGTTGCGAGACGGCTGGTTGGCTTATTGGCAAGAAATTTTTTATGCCTCCCACAGTGTTGGGTTCAATAGAAATTTTTTCAATAATTGCCCGGCGAGTGGGGTCGGATAAGGCTTCTAAAACATTAATATAAGTCATAACTAATATAAGTGTATACTTATATAAAGGTTATGTCAAGCTCAGAGATTGTAAAAAAGGGACATATTTATATTAAATAAGACAAATTTGACTAAAGAATACCGATTTGCTATACTGAGTTATCCAAAAAAGCTGGAAGAAAATAATTAATGAATGATTAGGTCAACCACTTGAGTTCGAAATTTAATGAATTTAGGGCTGTGATCTTATATAGAAAAATTCATTAATTATAGAGAAATGCTTTATACAAGGAGATCGAAGATGAATAAATCAAAATTTTATCTCGTAATTTTATTAATTTTGCTATTGCTGTTACTGGCTGGGTGCGCATCCACGTCAGAAAACAATGACGATGCTACTTCCCCCACTGGACCTCCTCCAATGGGGGATTATGGGGATGCCCCTGATGGAGATGTCACTGGATATCCAGATGAATTTGCTCAAGAGGGAGATTTTCCCACGTTGTTTTCATCAGATGGTGCAAGGGTTTTAGATGTAAACCAAGCTTGGTTGGGAGAATCAGCTAGCGCTGAATTAGATGCTAATGATCCCGCTGACCCTGATGGCACACCAAATTTGACCAATGCAGATAGCGATGATGGGCTGGTGAACTTCTTTATCTCCTTAATTGCAATTCCACCTCCCACTGAAATGACAGTGAATGTGAGTGCCCCCGAAGGATCTTCTGGGGGAACATTCTATCTAAATGCAATAATAGATTTAAATATGGATGGAGAGTGGGGGGGACAGGGAATCAATGGGGAACTAGAATGGGTGGTGCAAAATCAACCTGTTCAAGTGGTCCCCGGCGAAATAATACCATTTACTCCACCAGCATTTGCCTTTTCCAATGGGAACCTTTTACCAGATGGTGCCTATATGCGGTTAGCGCTAACTAAGGAAACGGTGCCCAATAACTGGAATGGTACCGGGGAATTCAGTGCTGGAGAGATTGAAGACCATTTCATAAAATTACCAGAATTCGATGATGATGAGGAAGGCGGCAAGGTAGATCCCCCCCCTATCCTTTCAGTAAATTGTGGTGGACCTTATAAACCCGGGCAGAAAGTCACTTGCGTCGTCACAAATTTAAGACCTATCGCAGGGACATTTACTTTTGCACTTAGGCATTTGGGTCCCGGTGGAGTTGGGGTTCCTATCGCAAATTGTAATCCGGCACCTCCTGGGGGCCCATTGCCCATTGGTCCAAATGGCGTTATTAATATCACCTGTGATTCTGTGCCTGGAAAAGCCCCTGATAACTGGCAGCTAATCACAAAAGTAGTGGACCCAATGGCAGTCTTGGTGCCAGGTGGCATTCGTTTGGGGCATACTGAGACCAGTATTTCAACCTTCGCTTTTGAAGGTGAGCCCAAAGCTTTAAATGTGTTTGCAGGCAGGGCAAAAGGTTTTTACACTCATTTTGTAGGTGTATCTTGTCTTTTTGCGGAAATCTCTGTTTTCGGGAATGACCCAATCCCCATGGCCGATGCCACGGTCTCAGTGAGAATGACTCGTCCGGATGGCTCCACAGAAACCTTATCCGCTATAACTGGATTAGACGGAAAAGTACTATTAGAGTTTGATATTTATGTTTATGGTGATTACAAACTGGATATAGTAAATATTGAAGGGGAAAATATGATCTATTCACCAGAGATGAATGTTGCTACTTCATTGGATGTGTTAGTCGAAGGAAAGGATAGTATTCCGGTGGGTCCAGAGGGAATTCCTGATCCAGAAATCAGTTTTAACGTCAGATCATTTGTTGAAAAGTTCAATACGGCATTTATTTTGGAGGACGTTGATACCTTGCATTCTTTACTCCATCCCGCTGTATTTGAACGATATGGTTTAGAGGCATGTTATTCCTATGTGGAGTCAGTCATTGGAAACACTGTCCAGGTTGAAATCGTGGAAGTGCTTGCCTTCGGGTGGTGGGATTGGGAAATGGACGAATTTGTGTCTAGTCTGGATAATGTTTTTTCTGTCTTGGTAAACGCGGGATTGCTTAATCAATCTAGTCAGCAAGAAATTCACTATGGTCAGGTGGAAGACGGATCTTTAAGGTGGTTTACAGATTGTGGTGATCCGCTAAATTAGATATCCTTATTTTGCAACGATAAGACTTTGTATAAAACCCCCGGCCTAATTCCCGGGGGTTTTATTATCCTTGACGAATCGAGATATTTAATGAATTTTAGATTGGACAAAATCGATTAGAATTCATATTAGAATTTATAAATTAGGTTACAGATCATAATAAAATGGAGTCGTCTTGATCTCAAAACATCCACAGGAAATTGAAGCAACCAAAGAACTCATCTTTGATCTAAGTGCTGCCCTTTCGGATGTTTCTTTTGATCAAATGACGCGTCTTCTTTATAGTACGGATGCAAGCATTTATCAAATGATGCCGGTGGGGGTTGTGAAACCATGCGACACAGATGAAATTGTGGCCGCGGTGGAGATTGCTAAAGCTCATCATGTCCCAATCCTGCCGCGTGGTGGGGGAAGTAGTTTAGCCGGACAGGCAGTTGGACATGCCCTGATCTTGGATCTTTCCCGATATATGAACAAAGTGATCGATATTAACTCCGAGGCTCTCACTGTTCGAGCCCAGCCCGGTCTTACCCTCGGAAGAATGAATGCTCAACTAAAAACACAAGGGTTGACCTTTGGCCCAGATCCAGCTAGCGCGGACAGGGCAACATTGGGGGGCATTGTGGGTAATAACTCTACTGGTGCCCACTCTATCGTATATGGCATGGCTCACGATCATACGCTTGCAGTAGATACAGTTTTGGCGGACGGCAGCAGGACTCAATTTTCTTCTTTCGACAATGATTGGGATATTCTGGGAAAAAGAACAGGATTGGAAGGTCAGATTTATCAAAACTTATCAAAGATATTAGAACGAAATAAAGATGAGATTTCCACCCGCTATCCGAATACTTTTCGTCATGTGTCAGGCTATAACTTGCATCTCCTTTCGGGAGTTGAGCAACCAAATCTAGCGTCCTTAATTGTTGGATCAGAGGGCACATTATCTGTCGTATCTGAAGTGACGCTAAATTTAGTCTCCCTCCCCAATTTTAAACGCTTAGCAATGGTTCATTTTTCTGATCTGCGGGAAGCGATGGATGCTGTGCCAATCATCTTGGAGAGCTATCCTACCGCCGTGGAAGTGATTGATAAAATGTTAATCGACCTGATGCAAGATCGTATTGATTACCGCAAGTTACTTACCTTTGTGGAAGGAAATCCTGAAATAATCTTGTTGGTTGAATATTCGGGTTCATCTAATTTAGAGTTGGATGCTGGTATCCTAGAACTGAAAAGAAAACTTAATCAGATCAGACATAAGGATGCTGTCGTCGTTATAACGGGGGAGCAAGAACAGGCAAATGTTTGGCATGTTCGCAAATTAGGATTGGGCATTCTGATGAGTATTCGCGGGGATGCCAAACCCATCCCCGTTATTGAAGACGCCGCAGTTCCTGTAGATCATTTGGCAGATTATGTCACCCAAATCAATGATTTTGCACATTCAATGGGAATAGAACGGGTTGCAATTTATGGTCATGCCAGTGCTGGATGTCTCCATATTCGTCCGATGGTCAATCTCAAGAAAGGGGAGGGTGTGCGCCAGTTACGCCAAATTGCTGAGAAATCCTTAGAATTGATCATCAAATACGGAGGAACGATGAGTGGGGAACATGGGGATGGCATCGTCCGCGGTGAATTCCTGGAAAAACAATTTGGAAAGAAAATGCTTGATGCCTTTAAAGAAGTAAAGGCTACATTTGATCCAGAAAATATGATGAATCCGGGGAAGGTTGTCGATGTCCCCAAGATGGATGATCAAAGTTTGATGCGATTTGGGTCAAGTTATTCTGTGCCATTAGAACCGGTTCAAACCAAATTAAATTTCGATCTTGATGGCGGTTTTGCCAGTTCAGTTGAAATGTGTAATGGTGCCGGAGTTTGCCGAAATCTTGACCATGGGGTGATGTGTCCCTCATTTAAGGTCACCCAAGATGAAACCCATAGTACGCGGGGCAGAGCCAACGCATTGCGGTCGGCGTTGATGGGGTCATTGGGCGATGATGGCATGAATTCCCAAGAGCTATACGACGTTTTTGATCTTTGTTTATCTTGCCACGCTTGTCATAGTGAATGCCCTTCAGCAGTGGATATGGCAAAGATTAAATCCGAGTTTTTATATCATTACTACCAATCCCATTTACCTCCTTACGCTCTCGGATATTCTCGAATATTGGAAAGATAAATAAGCTATTTCATCCAGTAGCGCCATTTATTAACTGGTTAATGGGTAGACTTGGAAAATGGGGACTTAATCTATTGGGTATTCATCCAAAACGGTCTATGCCCTTGTTGGCAAAACAAACCTTTAGTGACTGGTATAAGGCGCAGACTGTTGGGGATCAAATCATTAAAAAACAAGGGAAACAAGTGGTTTTTTTCCATGA
>SWCD01012075.1_pt1 | contig 11660 bp, 11 predicted proteins | sample 4693011 | NCBI WGS metagenome assembly SWCD01 (sample SAMN10267278, study PRJNA491770) | bioreactor metagenome | isolation source: DHS bioreactor inoculated with marine | place: Japan: Omine Ridge, Nankai Trough | reverse complement strand
TCCACACACTTCCAGATGAAGACACTGAAACGGGTCTCAACCGAAATGGCCCTGCATGTGCTGGCCTATAATCTCAAGCGTGTCATGAATATCCTGGGTATCGGCCCGCTGATGGCAGCGATGAGGGCGTAGGCGCTCGTCGGGCCCCTTTTACGCAAATATCACCCCAAGTCACCGCTCAGAACCGTCAAATCCCGACAGAAGCTCCAATCAGCCACCAAAAACCGCCAAACCGAAAATGCCACGGCAAAACAATCCAAGCCCACCACCTCATCACACGGGGCGGCCCAGTGAGCGTTTTTACACAGTCTGGGTCAACAACGGACTCTCAACAGTTGTCTGTGGGGCTTCTGCTTTGTGCCAATTCCAGCCGGTCTGGATCGGGTCGCTGCTACCTGCGTTTGGGACAAAGTCACTTCATTGAGATGGAATAGCCGCTGTCTATACGTTTATGGCTGGACCAGGTACTTCTCAGCATGCTCACGTACGTCCAGCGGCAATGCTCGTGCCTTACGTTCGACGAGATCCAGCAGCACGCACTTGAACCGAGTTTCAAAGGCCAACACATCACCGTCCGCTTTGAAGAGCCGATGGTGGAACACGGCGGATTTGTTGCCGACCTTCATAATTCCCGTCATCAGGTAGATCACGCTGCCGGCGTGAACCTCTGCCTTAAAATCGCTCTCAGCATGAACAACTGCGAAAGAGAGCTTTCTGCCGTTGGTCAGATCATCCAGTCCCAGTCCAAGGCTGGTCTGCAATGAGAAGACACCATCAGCACAGGCAGCAAAGTACCGCGAGACATTCATGTGTCCAAGCACGTCGCAATCGGATGGCGCAACAGTGACACGATAAGTTTCGACGTAGGACATCTTGACAATCCGCGAGTTCGTTAACGGTGATCCGAGAGCTGGTAGCTAAACCGCTTTGGCTTTGGCTAATGCCGCAGGTATCGGCACATGCCAAATGCCGCCTTGTTCAAATCTCTCGGCCACCATCTCGGTCACTGCCGACTTGATGGCGTTGCGATTGTTATCGGGTTGACTGGTGAGGAGATAGCCGCCGCGTGGCGCACCCTTCTCAAAGATCTCGGCCAGTTGATCTGGCTGCGACAGTTCCCAGTAACAATCGAGCTGTTCCAGGCTTTGCAGTTCGAGCCCTACATCTGCAAAAAGGCTTCTTGCCATTTCCTCGTTGGCGAACTGGTGGAAATTGGGCCCTTCCGGCACAGCTACATCCGGGTGCCCGTGCTTCTGAACGCAACCATAGAAAACCTGGAAAGCCGGTGAGACATCAGGGCCGCACCAAGATGTCATAGCAAACTGCCCGCCATCGCGAAGCACCCGACGCACTTCACGCAAGGCCTTCGGTTGATCAGGTACGTGGATAATCCCGAGGTTGCTGACCACCGCGTCAAACGAGTTGGAATCGAAGGGAAGGTCTTGCGCATCAGCCTCAATGAACTCTCCATCCGGCAGCCGCCGCTGAGCATACTCCAGCATTGCAGTTGAGAAGTCGGCACCGACAACATTGGCGCCTGCTTTCACCAAGGCTTCCGTGACATTGCCGTGGCCACAGCACAAATCCAGCACGCGCAGGTCAGGTTCAAGATCAGCGATTAACGCAGCTATCGCGCGATCACTTGCCGGGGAAAACAGGTTCACATAGCCATCCGCTACACCCGACCCGCTCCAGCCATACTTCTCAAGCTCGGCAAAACCCTCATAGACAGCCATTGTCATTCCTCCAACTTCTGTGTTCGCTCAAGCTATCTTAGGACCTACAGATCAAAGGTCAAATCAGCGACAAGCCGTCAGCACATCGTGCCAAACCCAGTTCTCCTTGAAGCCAAGAATGGCAGCGATTACTACGGCAAGTGCAGCTACAGAGGCCAACTTACTCGTCCTGGTGGAACTTGGCTTTTGGCTGGATTGGACCAAAGCTACCAGCATTTAAAATATACTTAAGGTTGCCAATGCTGGCTGAGAGCCCATAATCTAAGGCGAGAACCATCGGGGGCATCGAGGGACTGATCTATGCCAGACAACATTGCTGATCATTGGGGCCGAGGTGACGTATATGGCAGGATCATCGATGCCATGCAGGCTGTCGGGATATCGCCTGATACTGTGACCGTTGAGCAGTTGGCGCCGGTTGACCACTTCCACGCTCGAGGATTCCCGGCGACCGTGGAGCTTGCAGACAAGCTATCAATCACGGAAGGCCAGCATCTGGTTGATATCGGTTGCGGCATTGGGGGACCAGCGCGCTATATCGCAAAGCGGTTCGGGTGCACGGTCAGCGGCGTGGACATTACGCCTGCATTCGTCGAGGCAGCGAACAAGCTAAATGCGCTCGTCGGCATGGATGGCACCGTTGATGTGCAGCGCGGAGATGGTCATGAACTCCCGTATGCTGATGAAGTCTTTGACGGTGGCTATACACAACACGTGACCATGAACGTGGCGGACCGCCCCAAGTTCTTTGCCGAGGCCTTCCGCGTTCTCAAGCCTGGCGCCTTCTTCGCCCTGACGGAACACGGCCTTGGCCCGAAGGGGCAACCGCTTTATCCATGCCCATGGTCAGAGGATGGGTCTGGCGCGTATCTGATTTCACCTGCAGAGACCAAACGATATCTGGAAGATGCTGGCTTCGAGAGCGTAGAGATCGAAGACACAGGCGAGAAATACCTGGCGGGCTACAAGAAGGCCATGCAAATGGCAGCCAAGGGAGAATTGCCGGCTTTTGGCACCCACATTCTTCTAGGTAACACCGCCCCGGCGAAAACCAGAAACGCCGCCCAGAATATCGAGGAGGGAAGGACATATCCAATTCAGATTATCTGCCGCAAGCCAGTTGGAGCCGCAGGCGGTCGCAGATGACAAAAAGACGCTTTGCAGCAATCGTATCCCTTGACGTCGTCGGCTACAGCCGAATGATGCAGCTGGATTCGAAAGGCCTGCTGGCAGCGCTCAATTCGATCTTCAATGCTGTTATCAGGAAGGAAGTGGCCGCTCATGATGGGCGTGTGGTGAAATTTCTCGGCGATGGCGCGATCCTGGAATTTCACTCTGCCCATGATGCAATCCGATGTGCAGCAGATATTCAAAAGGCAATGAGATCCGAACCGCGACCTTACAGTTTTGCCGAGCAGATAAATCTCAGGGCTGGTGTCCACGCGGGTGATGTGATCGTTGAAGGACAGGACCTGTTTGGTGATGCCGTCAATATTGCAGCCAGTTTGCAGGCAGAAGCCGAACCGGGAGGGGTGCTGTTCTCCAAGACTGTTGCGAGCCTTGCAGGCAGCGATCTGGGCTTACCAATCCAGCGAGAGGGTAGCCGTCGCTTTAAGAACATTGCTGAGCCAATCGAAACTCTGAAGGTCGACTTTTCCGGGAGAGGTTGGCAGCCCGCGGCCAAGGCAAGCGGATTCTCTGAATGTCAGATTTTGCAAATCCACCGATGGCCAGTCTCTTGCGTGGGCTTCAGTTGGTGAAGGCGAACCGATTGTCAAAGCTGCCAACTGGATCGGCCACCTGGAACTCGATTGGCGCAATCCCGGTATGGCTCCGAGCTTTGAGTTGCTGTCTGGCAGAAGGCGCTTTGTCTACTACGATGCCAGAGGCAACGGCCTCTCCGATTGGGAGATGAAGAACATCTCCTTTGACCTTATGGTCGATGATCTGGAGGCGGTTTTTGATGCGGCGGAAGTGGAGAAGGCCCCAATTCTCGCCATCTCTCAAGGGTGCGCCATCGCCGCTGCTTTTGCCGCCCGCAGACCTGAACGCGTCTCCTCCATAATCATGATCGGCGGCTATGCATTGGGGCGGGCAATGAGGAAGTCTGATAAGGACAAGCAGCGCGCTGAGGCTATCTGTCGTTTCGTGCCTCTAGACAGTAACTGCCACACCATACCTGCCAATGACACAGTCTGGCCAAAGGTTGAAAGAGAGATGGGCGCGTTTCTGGAACACTCTTGAGAGTCTGCTTGGGGTCAAAAGCAGCCGGTTTTGATTGTCGTTGAGAATGGCAGCTTTTCACCCGAAAGCTGACCTGTTCAAGTATCACTCAAACCGGCAGCTTTGTGCCAGGAGCTCCCATTTATCGAAGTTGCACCGAATGACACCAAAAGTTGTAACGGAATAGTTTTAGTCACTTCTGAATAAGAGCTTCGTAGCCTGCTGTGGCCGTAAGGCAATGAGGGTCTCGATGCGATTATATGCTCAACGAGAATCGCTAAATCGCATGACCTTCAGATTGACATTGGGCGGTTTATGTTGGAACAAGGAACTGTATTGGCCGGAGCAAAGTGTGGCTGGATTCGTAGGGGTAGTGGTTTGATCAAGCGATTCGCGTGGCTGTTGGTGGCAGGTGTTACGATGCCATTTCTGGCATCGGATGGCGCGCGTGCGGCCGATCTCGACATTGCGGACCCGGCCTGGAGCGGCAACTTTACTGCCAGCCTGACGGTCAACGAGTACTACACCGACAACGTTTTCTACTCCCGACCCCAGTGGGACGAGCCGCGCCTTGGCGACTGGGTGACGGTGTTTCTACCAACGCTCAACTACCGGCTGGAGCGTGAGGGCCATCGCATCAATTTAGGCGGCAGCGCCGAGATTGGCCGGTACCGCACCTATGATTCTGAAAACTACGAGGATTTCAGGCTCTATTCCAACGGCACGCACCGGCTTGACCCAGTGACGCTGGCCGTTTGGGGCCTGAGCATTGCGCGCGATCACGAGCCGCGCGATTCGATAGAACCGTCGGCACAGATTGGCCCTGTGCCTCCAGTGTACTGGCGCACCTCGAGCTACGGCGCTATCTCCAGGCGGTTTGACGACGATTCAATCAAGCTGGGTTATGTATTTGACCGCTACGATTTTGTCGAGTCAGGCGGGGTGAACTATGACTTTCGTGATCGCAACATGGCCACCGTGGGTGCACGGTGGACCCACCGCCAGGACGACACAACCTCGATCTTTGGCGACGCCACGGCCGACATTCGAGACTATGATTCGACGAACTCCCGTGACTCGCACGGCGTGCGTGCAAGCCTCGGCTGGCAGAAGAAGTACGGCGACACTGTTGACCTCGAACTCTATGCAGGTCTGATCTACCAGAACTTCGACAACGCCGGTTTCGATGACGTGGTTGCCGCAGATTATGGCGGCGACCTCTCCTGGCGGCCCATGCCCGGTACGTCCGTTTCGATCAAGGCACAGCGTACCCTTGAGGAAACCACACTCGCAGACACATCGTCCTATCTGCGCACGGCTGTCCGCTTTCAGGTGCAGCAGTTGATCCGGTCCGACTTCCGCGTCTATGGCGGCGCCTCTGCGGCAATGCTCGACTTCCAGGGCACTTCGCGCGAGGATCAGTTGACCAATGCCTGGCTTGGTTTCCGCAAGTATGTCTCGCCCAACCTGTTCATCGGGGCCGAGGCAGCCTACGAAGAACGTGAATCCAACCTGCCGTTGAATGACTACACAGAAGCCCGCGTGATGGGCCGTATTGGCATCGACACCGACGAGGCATTCAGCGAGGAAGATCTTGCCGCTGCACCGGGCATCGACAATACCGATGTCTATATCGGTATTCGCGGGGGAGTGACCTCGCTGATGACGCTACTGGATGGTGAGCGCCAGCCGGGACAAAACGGCAGGCTCACTGCTGACTTCGGCAATTTTGGCCTTACCGGCGATGTAGTCGGTGGCATTGGCGTTGACATAGCCCGCTGGTATGTCGGGCTTGAAGGTGACGTCAGCCTGTCCGATGCGCGCTGGGACCATAGTCGGTTGCCGGGTGGACGGGTGTTTTCGGTCAAGCGCGAAGAGTCGGTTGGAGGCGCTTTGCTGGCCGGTCGTCGGCTGGCGGGCGGTGCGCTTGCCTATGGCCGCGCCGGAGTTCGCGCCAGTACGTTCGAAACCCGCTACACCTCGGAGGGCTCATCATCCGACGATACAGTGTCACGCATCGGGTTCGAGTATGGCGTCGGCACCCGGGTACCGGTGTCCGATCATTTCAGCATCGGCATGGAATACGTCCACGCCGTGTTCAACGACTACCTCATGGCGCCGGGCAACGGCGCGCCGGATGCTTTTGCAAACTCGGAAAGTACGGCGCGCATTTCGGCGGCCTGGCACTTCAACCCCATTCCGCGCACTTCCGAGGTTGAGGCGACTCATGATTTCGCAGGCGGCTATTGGGGACTGCAGGTGGGACATGGCGGCCTGTCCTCCTTCACCACCGGTGACCGTCGAGATGACAGCGTTCTTAACGCCGACTTCGGCGATACCGGGTTCACCGTTGGATTGCTCGCCGGTTACAATATGCAGATGGGCAGGTTTGTGCTTGGTGGCGAGATTGACGCCGAGTTCTCCCGGCAGGAGTGGAACCACGAGCGCGAGCCTTCCGGCAGAACCTTCTCTATCGAGAAGGTGGCCTCCGGCTCCGCTTCTGTTCGGGCGGGTGTTGTGCTGAATGATGCTGCCCTGGCCTATGCCCGCGTGGGCGTGACCGGCAGCTACTTTGACATCGACTTCAATAATTCGGGCGGCACAGCCAGCAGCGAGGACTTGTGGGCGGGCCTGCGCTATGGTGGCGGCCTTGAGGTGCCGGTGAATGAGGATGTCGCGCTGCGTTTCGACTATACTTTCACCGACTACGGCACCTTGTCGTTGCTCACCCAGCCCGGGCTTGAGACCTACGACACTAGGGAAAGCCTGTTCCGTCTTGGAGCTATCCTGAAGCTCTGAGCGCTTCTGCTACTCATTGCAGTTGCTGCCGCACCTCGATGCGGCACAATTCTGCAGGCAAATTGTCCGCTCACATCAAATATATACAGAATCTTGCATATGAATTGACATTCATCAACTCGGAGTGCAAGCGGATCGCCTAGTCTTGTCGCATAATCCAACTAGGAGAAACGTCATGCACAAGAATTCTATAAGCATATTGAACAAATTCACTCTGCTGGCCGGCACTGCGGGCTTGGCATTGACCCTTGCACTCGGTGGCCACGCGATGGCCCAGTCCAAGGGCAGCGGCGGTTCTGGACATGATTCAGGCAGCAGCCATGAAAGCGGGGCAGGACATGACAGCGGCTCCAGCCATGAAGGCGGTTCCGGAGGTAAGAAGATGGGCAAGGGCGCAAGTGGCGAGCGTGGCGGTGGCCGCGGCGGTTCATTGCGCGACGTGTTCAAGGAAATGGAAGCTGATGCAGCCGAGGAAGCTGGTCATGGCGGCGGCCACGACTCGTCGTCCGGTGGTAAGAAGCAAAGCGGCAAGAAAGCCGCTGGCGGTGGCTCCACCACTACTCAGGGCAAGAAGGGTGGTAAGCCTGCGACAACTGCTGCCGAAGCAGAAGAAGAGGAAGATTCTGATCGTCCTGAATGGGCTGGCACCCAAGGCAAGGACGGCAAGCCCGGGCGTGGCAACGAGTCTGCCGGCACTATGAAGGGCACACTGTTCGGCGATATGTACGTGTTGCTGCGTGACGAGAACGGCGTTCCCATTCCGATCACTATTGATGGCGTCGAGTATGTGCAACCGATCGACTCCGAAGGCAATCCGATTCCCCTCGATGCCGAAGGCGCTCCGATCAACCCGGAACTGGCCATGGAAGTGGAATTAGGCCGTCAGAATGTCGGTCGGTCGCCGAAGTTCGTGCTGAGCACGCGTTATGAAGAGGCAATCGCGGCCATCAACGACGCTGACGAAGTCACCGTCGACCCATCTGGTCGTCTGATGCTGATCACCAATGACGATCCTGCCACAACTGAAGTGGATGAGTCATCCGTTAAGACGATCGACGCCCCGCTGGAGAATCTGGCACTTTACGTCGAACTAATGAATACGGGGACGCTGGCTGGCGTCCTGACTGAAGCCACTCCAGATGATCCAACAACACCTGTTGATGAGTCCTCGCCGCCAGTGTTCAGTGCGGATCTGCAAAACTTGATCGACGGTGTTTACACCACCGCTGATTTGGACAATGCAGCAACCCTGTTCGCTGCGGCAGCGGACAAGACCGGTACCGTCCTTGTGGACAATGTGGTCTACATGAACTCGATTCTAGACATCACTGGTACGATTGCGGACCCGCTGGATGACAGCAACCAGACCGAGTACGTTGACTACAGTGACTTCAGTTATGATCGCTTGACGACATGGGGAACCGTCACGGCCGACGTGCTCATCTACGATCCGAACACGGGTAATTGGGTGCCAACTAATGATGTTAACATCATGGAGGCAGTATTTGGGGGAACCAACGAAACCCTTGATGATGCTGCAGGATTTGCACAATCAGCCGACGATGCACTCCAAGTGATCGAGTTCATTCACGAGTATGCTCTGCCGGCCGAGCAGACAATGACGAACTAGCAGCGGCAATCGCTGTAGGTTTCAAGCGCTGATTTGGAATGCCGGCAGTCCTTCGTGGCTGCCGGCATTGTTGTGTTTGCGTAATGACCAGCGCAGGGCGATGTGGTTGCAAACGCCGAGGTCATTATGGCGAATTGAACGGGACGGAACTGCAGGTCTGGTTTAGAACTTCTGGTCATGGAGGGTTCTTACCCGCCGTCGATCGCAGCGCCTCCTGATGTCCGTAGTGGGTCACAAGCAGACTTCATTCTCAGTTGCTTCAGTGTCTGCTTAAGTCCGCACAGCGGTCATTCTTTCGCAGTAGCCGGCAATGACCGCTTCCCGCCCTTTGACGCCATTGATCTGTTTACGGGTGGTTACGAGATCCGTCAGTTCCACGTTCCGTGAGGATTCAACGTGCGGAGTCTTTCGCCTTTGCATGGTGGCGTACTACCTTGGCCATTTGCCACAGGTCTCCCTACCGCACCATCAAACCCCGGCATCAGACATCTAGAACGCAGAAAGCAGTCTGGTTGTTTCGGGATCCATGAAGCCTGCGACCGTTGCCTCGGTTTCCAGCGCCAGGGCGCGGTTGAGGTCAGTGCCGGCGGTGGCGTTCAACACGCGTTTCATGGCGCGCACGGACAGGATGGGCATGCCGGCCAGTTTTGCGGCGGTGAGTTGCGCCTGGTCGAGGAGCTGTTCGTCGGGGGCCACTTTCCATGCCACACCTGATGCCAGCAATTCGGCAGCAGTATATCGTTCACCGAAGAACAGCATTTCACGCGCCTTGTGCAGCCCGACCATGGCCGGCAGCAGCGACGTCACGGCACCGGTCACAAACAGGTTCAGCGAGACTTCGGGAAAAAACCCCCTGGCGCTTTCGGCCCAGATGGGAAAGTCGCAATTGATCGCCCATTCGAAACCGCCGCCCACGGCCCAGCCATTGATGGCGCCCACCACCGGCTTGGCCCCGAAGCTGATGGCATGGGTGGCACGCTGGATGGCGCGCACCAGGTCGCGCGCTGCTTCCTCGGACTCCGGGTGCGCATGCTCGCGGCGATCATCGCCGGCACAAAACGCCTTGCCGGCGCCGGTGAAGACAATGGCCCGGGTTTCGCTGTCGGCATTTGCATGGTCAAACGCGCGCGCGACATCGTCGATCAGCTGACGGTTCATGGCGTTCAGGCTGCCGGGACGGTTCAGGGTGATGGTCCTGACGCCGGTATCGGCCAGGGTGCTTTGCACGGTCTTGAAAACGGGTTCGCTCATGGGTAACTCCTGATCACTCTGCGGGTTTTGCCCTCGGTCACGTCGAATGCGCCCGCGGGTAACAGGCTCAGGCGCGCGGTGACGCCAAGAACCTGTTTGAAAGCTTTCTCGATATCGCCGGTCAGCCTGGCCGACGCTTCAACCCCCGGCGCCAGTTCGGCGTGAACCGGCAGGTCATCGAAGGGGGGAGGCCGGTCCAGCACAATTCGATAGTCGCCGGTCAGCTCTGCGAAGCTGGTGACAACCGCTGCGACCATGGTCGGGAACATGTTCAGCCCGCGCACGACGATCATGTCGTCGGAGCGGCCAACCACGCGGAACCGGAACCCGGTGCAGCCGCACTGGCAGGGGTCGGTCGCTTTGATGGTGATGATGTCACCGGTGCGGAAACGCACCAGCGGCTGGCAGTCGCGCGCAAGATGCGTCAGCACCAGTTCACCGGTGGTGCCGTCGGCCATCGCCAGCGGCTCGCCACTGTCGGGATTGATGATCTCGGGATACAGCACATCCGCGGCGACGAAATGCAGGCAGGTGTCATGCTCGCACTGCGCGGCAAAGTTTGAAAACACGTCCGAGACGCCATAGTTGGCGTTGCGCGGCTCCATGCCCCAGGTCTCCTTCAGGCGCGCGCGCAGTGCCGGGTCATCGAGGCCGGCTTCGCCACCGAACAGCCCCAGCCGCAGCCCAAGGTCGCGCGGCGCCAGGCCGGGGAATTTCTCCGCGATCACGCGTTCCAGGACCGCAGGGTATGACGGCGTGCAGGACAGGGCCGTGACGCCCACCTCCTGTATGGTGCGGATCAGCAGCTCCGTGCTGCCGACACCGAACGGGATCACCAGCGCGCCGGTTTGCTGAAGTGTCATGTGATCGGTCAGGCCGCCCATCCACATCTGGTAGTTCAGGCAATGCGCCACGGTGTCCTGCGGGGTCAAGCCGGCCAGCGCCTGTGCGCGTCCGCCGACTTTCTCGGTAATCCCGCAATCGCGCGCCGACAATGCCAGGTTCATGGCCTGGCCGGTGGTGCCCGACGTCCGGTGGAGACGCACTGCTGTTGCCGGTGCAGCGGCCAGGTAGTTGCCAAACGGCGGGTGCCCGGCCTGCGAGACACGCAACTGCGACTTGTCCGACAGCGGCAGTTCAGGCAGGTCGCGCAGGTCTTCCGGCGGCTGTTTCCCGCCCCATAGCTGGGCGTAGAAACCCGAAGCGCCGGCAACATACAGCCTCTGGGTCTCCCAGGCTGTCCTGGTGTGTTCTGCCAGTTCGCCCGGCGGCATCGTTTCAGCGTCGGGCAGCAGTGTCATGGTTGCATTCCCCGTTCCCAGAGCAGGTTGAGTGTTTCGATGACGGCTTCGCGATCGCGCGAGAACGCTGCCATGTTCGGATCCCTGTCGAGCAGCAGCCCCGCCAGGTACTGGTCGGTCATACCGCCAAGCGCATAGGCCCGGCGCATCAGTTCATCATGGTCGATTGCCCGGCCTGAGAGTTGCAACTGGTTCGCCGTGGAGGCAACGACGGTTTCCAGCCATTCGCGGTTCAGGTCCTGGAAAACGATCCGTGCCTCGGGAAACCCGTCCAGGTGGCGCTGCAGGCATTTCATCAATCCCAGGTTCTGCTCGAACAGGCGCGCATAGGCCGACGTCGCCGCGCGCGCCGGCCTGCCGGGCTCGCCCCGTGACGCCTGGCGCATCTTCGCCTGTACAAAGGCGGAAAACCGCAACAACACGTCGGCCACCACGGCGTCGCGGTTCGCGAAGTAGATGTAGAACGTCCCGTGAGACACGCCGGCGCTGTCGCAGATGTCCGCGATGGTCAGGTCCGCCAGTGCAGATGTCTCCAGGCACGTGCACACCGCGACCCGTATCGCTGTTCTTGTTCGCTCGCCCTTGCGCAGCTGCCCGGCCCTGGCCGTGAGCTCGCCAGGAAAGCTGAAATCGGCGTCCTGAGCGACGGCGGACTGCTGTGCCTGGTCGTGTGACATGCCTCACCTTAATATAAACATGATATCATATTCATATTTAAGG
>SWCD01008343.1_pt1 | contig 11670 bp, 8 predicted proteins | sample 4693011 | NCBI WGS metagenome assembly SWCD01 (sample SAMN10267278, study PRJNA491770) | bioreactor metagenome | isolation source: DHS bioreactor inoculated with marine | place: Japan: Omine Ridge, Nankai Trough | reverse complement strand
CAACGTTCAATCCGCTAAATTCCCACAGCCATCTCACCGCCTGGATGATGGATACGATTGCGGCGGATTCGCGTTTCAAGCCGCTGGCCGTCATGCGACGGCCGGGAACGGATACCCCGCGGTCACATACCGGACCGATAGGCATTGTTGAGGTGGTCGCCACAATTGACCTGAAAATGAGCGATTCATGCGCTGGATGACCCATCCCTACACGATTTCATTGTTTGCTGCATCCGTCATTTCACTTGTTCTGGCCGGTTCGGCCTGGAAATCCAGGACCACGATCAAGACCCGATCCTTTTCGGCATTAATGCTGGCCGTGTCCCTGTGGTCGACCATGCATGTCTTCGAACTGGCCGCGTCCACCTTTGCTGGTAAAATATTCTGGGCCAACATGCAATTTTTTTGCATCGTTTCGGTTCCCCCGGCGTTATTGTTTTTTGTCATTCGCTATACCCGTCGTGACCATCTGATTACCGCCTCCCGCCGGGCGCTTATTCTATCGGTTCCCCTGTGTATCGTCGCCCTTGTCTGGACCAATGGGTTTCACGGCTGGGTATTTACACGGGCGGAGATCGTTCAGGTGGGGCCGTTTGCCCTCCTCTATCGACATTTCGGAACCGGTTTCTGGATTCATACGGGCTACTGCTATGCGGTCATGATGGCGGCGGCGATCCTACTTGTCCGTTCCCTGGTTAGCGGTCCTCCCGAATATAGAGAACAGGTCTTTTCCCTGCTGGTCGGAGTGGCCGTGCCGTGGATCGGAAACATTATGTACCTTTTCGATATTCCACCGTTTTCCGATTTTGATATGACCCCTGTCGTGTTCACGATCAGCGGCCTGGCCTTCGGTTGGGGGGTTTTTCGCTACCGGCTCCTGGACATTGTTCCCATCGCTTATGATTTGATGCTCGACAACATGCAGGATGCGGTGTTTGTTTTTGACCGGCATCAACGTGTCGTGGACCTGAATCCCGCTGCCGTCGGGCTGACCGGACGGAACCGAAAAAGCTGCCTTACCATGCACGCGGACCTGCTGATCCCCGGATGGCCGGATATGGCCGTGCAAATTGAAAACGGTGGCCGTCGGCAACAGGTTTGTATGGAAAAGCAAAATCAGGATCGTTATTTTGACCTTATCGGTACACCGCTGAAACATGACGACCAGCTTTTCGGTTATCTCGTGGTGCTTCGCGATGTCACCGACTCCCGCTATACCCAGCTGGCTTTGGCGGAGAGCGAAAAACAGTTCAAGTCCCTGAACGAAAATGCGCCCATCGTGATCTGCACCCTGAATCCCCAAGGCCTGTTTTCTTATGTCAATCCGGAGTGGGAAAACGTTCTTGGCCATTCGCGGGAAGGTATCCTTGGCCGGCACTTCTCGAACTTTGTCCTGCCCCACTATATTGACGACTATACCCGCGCTTTTACACGCGTCAGGGACAAGATGGAAATATTGTCCGGCCTGCCGGTGAAGCTGCTCCACCGTGATGGGTCCCGGCGATTTTTCAGTATCAGCGCATCACCGAACCTTGACGGAGAAGGAAAAATAAGCAACGTCATCTGTTTGTTGAAAGATCAGACCGGGGAGCGGGAACTGCAGGCGCAGTTGTTTCAATCTCAGAAAATGGAGGCCATTGGAACCTTGGCAGGAGGGATCGCACATGATTTCAACAACCTGCTGATGGGTATCCAGGCAAATGTTTCCCTGTTACGCATGGAAAACAATCAAGGTAAAAAATGCCTCGAACGGATCGACAGCGTCGAGCGTCAAATCCAGACGGGTGCATCGTTGACTCGCCAACTACTAGGATATGCGCGGAAGGGGAAATACCGCCCGACACCCCTGTGTTTGAACGCGCTGATCCAGGAGGCGCTGACGGCCTTTGGGCGGACCCGCAAGGCGCTGACCATTCGCTACGATCTTTTTGAGGCGTTGCCACGAATTCAAGCGGATCGTGGTCAGATGGAGCTGGTGCTGCTGAACCTGCTGATTAACGCTTCAGACGCCATGCCGGATGGCGGTACCCTGACCGCCAGCACGGATGTGCAAACCGTTCCGTCGGCCGAAATGCAATCCCTGGCGCTTGGTCCCGGCAATTATGTTCACCTGCGGATCTCCGATACGGGGATCGGTATGGATAAAAAAACGCAGGAAAGGATTTTTGAGCCATTTTTTACAACCAAGGCGATGGGGCGGGGGACCGGCCTGGGCATGGCGTCGGTATACGGTGTGGTAAAAAACCATAACGGTGTTATCGCGGTTTCTTCGAAGCCGGGAGAGGGGACCACGTTTGACCTCTACTTTCAGGCGGCCATGGATGCCTGTCCTGCACCAGCGCAACGTCAGGCACTGCGTCCCGGAAGCGGCCGCATTCTATTTGTAGACGATGAGCCCGAACTGCTCAGGGTGGAAACCGAGCTCATGGAGCGTATCGGGTATCGGGTAACCTGCACGCAGAGCAGCTTTGAAGCGTTGCAGTATCTAACGGAAAATCCCGGTTCATTTGATCTGGTAATCATCGACATGATCATGCCCGGCATGGGGGGGCGGGAGTTATATGGCCATATTCGTCGCCTCTCGCCGGAAATGCGGATTCTTTTCTCCACTGGCTTCGGCGATGCTTCCGGAACGGCTGACCTGCTTCGCCATGATCAAAGCGACATAATCTGTAAACCCTATACGGCTGAAGCCCTGTCACAAAAAATTATCAGCATGCTTGGTGGCAATGAAATCACCGCCATGCCATCCTGCGCCGGGGCATCGTGATGGCGGGGCACCATGGTTATAAATTTTGCCACATATGAAAAAATTTTCTCATTATTACGTTCATTTGTTTCACAGTTTAAATAAACGGATCAATTGATATCCATTTCAACTTTTCGGAATAAAACAGGATATCGGCATTTTGCGGAGATAGCGCGATTCTTGCATGGTTGAAGCGATGACGTGGTTATACCGGCATGCTCCAGGCCGATTCCAATAGCCGTGACACCTGATGGGATTGCTCTGATCTGAATGCAACCGAGAGTTCACCGGAATTAGATGAAGACGATAACTGTTCCTGACAACGGTGGAAGGCGTTCCGGGGTTGACCGACGGCAGTTTTCCTACGCCGTTCATATCCCTGAACGCCGAAGTGGAAAAGATCGACGCTGTGGTCGCGACCGCCGGCTGCCCCGAGAATCGACCGGTACCAGGCCTCCCTGATTCGCCGGCGCCAAAGCCGCTGAGCTGCTTTTTGAACGCTTCCCGTCTCCCCCTTGATTCCCTTTTTTCGGTTCTGTGCGCGCCTGCAGGCCTCGCCTTGCTGAAGGCTGACCCCCCCGGGAATAAAAAAAAGCCACGTGGCCTTTATTTTGAAGGTCATGTGGCTCTATGATCGGATGCCGGCGGGCCGATGGTCGGTTGAAACGGGGCCTTATTGGGCCGCCAGGGCAAGCCGTGCCGCCAGGTGATCCAGGTTGCAGATCTCCGACTTTTCGACCATCCTTTTTAAGGCGATGAATTCATCCACGGGCATTTCTCCCGTACCGATAGTGACCATCTGAACCGGTTTCGCAATCGGTTTCGCCACGACGGTGTCGTCGTTGCGGCCCGTCATTTTATTGCGAATGGCCTCGATGTCTGCGCTGGGTATCTCCACCATGCCGTATCGCTCAAGGCTGGCGAGAGGGGTCGAAATCTGGGGGCCGCTCACGACCGGCTGCCCTTGGACCATCGCTTTCAGGGCCATAAATTCGGATGGTTCCATCTGACCCGTCCCGATATCCACCATTTGCGCCGATACACTGCTCACTCCCATTATCCCGATGATCGCGATCGCCACAGCTACTATTGATTTTTTCATTGCGCCCTCCTTTGGGTTTTTATTAATATGAACATGACGTTTTGTTCATGTTGAAGGTAAAATATGAACTTTGGTTCAAGTTGTCAAGTTAAAAATATGAACTTTTATTCAAATTTCAGGATTGCGGCGGGGAATCAATGGCAGGCAGGCAACACGATACGGTTTCAGGTGTGAATGAAAAAGGCCTGAAACGCACAATCAATGCGACTTCAGGCCTTTTTCATTTATGAATTCAATTGTCCGGGGTGAGCTGTTCGGGGTGGTTTGCGATTAGGGGCAGATAAATGCGAAACCGCTGTTCTGGTTGTTGCTGTTGCTGGCCACCAGTTTGCTCAGGTCGCAAAATTCTCCGGTGGCCATCGACCCGGTGCCGATATCCACCATTTTGTTACCGGACGCAAAAGCCGTTGCGGTCGGCTCGGTGTTGGTCTTGTTCATCGCCAGCCGGATTTCCTCTACATCCGCCTCGTTAAACTCTGCAACCTGCCGTTGACTGGGTTTTTCCGCGGATACGCGGGAAGATGACCCGAAGTCGCCGCTGACCATCTGCCGCAGTGTTTCAAATTCGGCCCGATCCATGCTCCCCAGTCCAATATCTACAGTTCCTGCCATGGCAACCGTCGCCATCATTACCATTGCCATCGCCACTGCCATTATCGTAAATGATTTTTTCATAGCACCCTCCATTTGGTTTTCTGGTCCTATACCACTTTGTAGCACTTTAGATTAATATCTGTATGAAAATCGCCGTGTCAACCTGAACTTGAACTTTTTTTCGCTTTTATTGACCGAATCACGGGAATTGGGTATTCTATCAGAATTGAAGGAGGGATGGAAATGACAGAGGTGGTGCAGAAAACCCGTATTCCCCAACAAAAACGAAGTATTGAAACAAAAAACCGTATCCTTTTGGCGGCAAAGGACCAGTTTGCCAAAAATGGTTTCCATGGGACCAATGCCAAGGAAATCGCCGCCGCAGCCGGTGTCTCCGTGGGCAGTTTTTATTCCTATTTCAAGGATAAGAAAGAACTGTTCATGGAGATTTTCAGGGAGCACATCGAAGAAAAGATCGTGCGGATTTTGGGCGAGCACCAGGTTGATCCGAATAATCGTAAAGAAAGTGTCTACCGTCTGATCAAGGCCATGCTGGAAGCACATGAGCCCTATCCCCAGTTCCACCGGGAAGTGCTGGCCATGCGCTATTCAGATCCGGAAGTCGAGGCCGTATTCACCGAGATGGACCAGCATAGCCTGGGCCATGTGGTGATGTTTATTGAGCAATTCCAGGATAAACTGAGGATAAAGGACATCAATACGGCAGCCCGTATCATTTCAGCCGCCGTGGAAGAGGTCATCTGTTCGATCACGATTTTTGGACAGGATGAAGATGCCGATCGGCTCATCGACGGCCTGGCGGACATGATTCACCGCTACCTTTTCGATTAAACGGCACTGGCGGCCAGCAGGGCACCTGATACGGCCAGCAATATGGCGATGAGCCGGGGGAGGGTCACCGGTTCTTTGAGGAACACGGCGGCCAGAATGAAGGTGAAAATAGTAGAGAGCTGATTCAGGATGGCCGCCACGGAGACCAGTGTATATTTAAATCCCGCTATCCAAGCGAGCATGGCCAGATAATTTCCCACAATGGATGCCGGTAGCGCGGTTTTCCATTCCGGTGACGGCCTCAGGGCCCCCAGGATTTCCCCCCTCTGCGGATGAATAAGGGCGATGACCAGCAACCCGGCGACACCGGCGAGCAGCCTGACAAAGCTTGCCCACAGGACGTGGGTCTCATCCAGAAGCGGTTTGACCATGACAATGCTTCCCGCGATCAGGGCGACGGCCAACACCCCGAAGAGAATCCCCAACGTAAAATTTTGACGGGATAGGATCACCGATGGCCCGGAACAGGAACCGGCACCGATGGCGGAAATCACCAGTAGCGCACCCAGCATGCCCTTGAGCCCGATGGATTCATCCAGAAACAGGGCGGATATGAGGATAATCAGGGGCAGATAAAGGCAATCCACCACAGCCCACAGGCCGGCACCGAGTCGTTTGAGTGCCATGAAAAAAAACGTGTCAGCCAGCGTGATGCCTAAAATTCCTGAAATGCTGAACAAAAACCAGTCGTGAGCCGGACGGACCGGGAAGAGCGGCACCCCGGCGATCCAGAGGGTGGGAACGATCAGTAACAGGGTGACCACCCCCTTGAACAGGTTCAGGGCCATCGGAGAAAAAGACTCGCCGCTTTTTTTGAACATAATAACGGCAGTGGCCCAGAACAGGGCAGCGCCCGTCGAGCAGAGAATGCCGATCAGTTGCATGAAGAAACCTGACGCTTAGTGGCTGATTTCAGGGCATAGCAGGAAACGATCCCACATCTTATGAAATTCTTTTTTGTCGCGGCCCTAAGGCTGGAGCAGAAAAAGATGAATATGGTGAGGATCAAGGTTGCCGGTTTTCACCGGCGCCAGTTCACGCTCTATTTCATCGAAAAGGGCTTCGAATACAGTGCCGAGGCGATCGGACAGGTCAGCGGATGGCTGATTCGACGCTTGGGCGGCCCAGTGGAGAAATTCGGCCTTCTTCCCGTCTCCAATAACGCGGGAGCCGCGCTGAGTCGTCCACAGCGATGTGTAAAAATCCCTGAAAACGGAAAGCGAAACGGCGAGGGTTTTCGTGTCCGTATCAATCGGCGGCATCTTCAGCGATGCCCTGGCCCACAGGGTGAGCAGAAGATTTTTGTAGTTCACCACGTGAAGACCCTGAATCGGTGCCATGGGAACATCCATGCCTGCCAGCAGTCCGTCGAGGGCCATCACCTGATCCAGGCTTTGACCGGTCGTGTTGATTTCTTCCTGCGTCTGAAATTCGCGATAGCTGGATCCGGGATTTGATGGGTCGTAAAACTTGGGCGCATTGATCAAGAGCCCGCCCAGCAAGCCCAGCCACGCCTCGTCCCAGAAGGTAAGCGCCACCTGTTTCGCCTGGCACCAGCTCTCCTTGCGCCAGCGGCTGGCCCGCCATTTAAGCTGCAAGGCGCCGGCGAAGCCGGTTCTGAAAATATCTGCCAACAGGTGGTTTTGAAGCAGCGCGGATGCTTCGATTTCCCTGGTGTCGTCGGTTTTTCCAGTCATCACTTCGAGTCCGATGGACAGGTACCCGCTGACCTTGGAAACCACGGATTTCAACTGGTCGCGGCCCCGGATGACAGCCTGGTCGGCCGAAATTACCTGGTTGCACAGGCTGGCCAGTTCGATCTGGAGCTGCTGAATTACATGGGCTTGCCGCACCCCTTTCAAGGCCCGCACGAACAGGTTGTCCCCCTCGAGGAAGGTGGCGGCAAACTGGGGAACCGGATAACGTGAACCCTCCGGAGACGGCGGATGAATGTTTTTTTTCCCCCTGGCGGCAAGGTCACCCGGTCGCAGCGGCTGATAGACGCCAACCGCCTCATGAAAGGGCAAAAACCCCTTTTCGGCAAGCCGGACATTGCGCAGCCGGAACAACTCCTCCTCGGTTTCGCCGGGAATCACGCTGGTCGTTTCCATCAACAGGCCCTGATAGCGGGGATGATCAAAAATAGATAGCTGGCGAAGCAATTGGCCCATCATCTCATTGCGTCTGCGTTTGACCGTTTCCTCTTCCGGGGTGACAACGGGATAATCCACGAATCGGACATAGAAGGTGTCGTCATCCGTAAAAAATCCGTCACCAAAATCAGAAGGAAACTGGTCCGCCTCCCTGACCCGAAGTTCGATATTCCTGAACAGGAACATTTCGAGGAACTCCAGTTTTTCGTCGAAACACCATTTGATCAGGCGGTCCGGATCCGCTGCAAGCAGCAACTGAAGCCAAGTGGCAGCCTGCTGGAAGTCGAGCTGATCTTTATTCCAGACCTCCATGTCCAGCAAATATTCCCACTGGCGGTTGGACGCCAGGGCAACTATCGGAAGGGACGGTTCCGGGCCGATGTCGTGAATCAGAAAATGCAGATCTTCTTCTGGAAAGGAATGGACCAGCGCTGCAGGTTGCGGGTGCTCGAGGATCGCTGTCATGGCCTTGTCAGATGGTCCTGCCAGGATACGCCGGCGACTATCGGCCAGCTGCCGGACCCGATCTGAATGGTTGAGAATGGGCGTTTGATGTTGTGTCACGGAAAGGTTGTTCCTTCTATCGGACGGGTTTACGTTATCATAATCAGAAAAATATAAAAAACAAGGGGTTCAATGTTATTCACCCATGCGGTTGACCGGTTATGCGCAACAGCAGCAGCAGGCCGGGAAGGGCGATCAAGGTGCAGAAGATGAAAAATCCTTCCCATCCCATCAGGGTTGCCAGATAGCCGGTGGGGGCGGCGGCCAATACCCGGGGGATGCCCATGAGGCTGGTCAACAGGGCATATTGGGTGGCCGTAAAGCGCTTGTCCGTGATGCTGGCCATATAGGCGGCATAGGCCGAGGTGCCCATGCCGCCGCTCAGGTTTTCGAAAGCGATTACCGCCGACAGCGCCGTCAGGCTTGGACCGATGGTGGCCAGCAGGAAAAAGCCTGCGGTAGAGAGGGCCTGCAGGATGCCGAAAATCCAGAGGCTGCGAATGATGCCCAGGCGGATCATGGCAATGCCGCCGATAATGGTGCCGCCAACGGTGGCCCAGAATCCGAACAGCTTGACCACGGCGCCGATCTGGGTTTTTGAAAAACCGATGTCCAGATAAAACGGCGTGGTCATGGCCGCCGCCATCGTATCGCCGATTTTGTACATCAGGATGAATGCCAGGATCCACAGGGCATGCGAGCGACTGAAATATTCCACCAGCGGATCGACCACGGCGGCCTTGAGGGTTACGGGAAAAGACGGCACCCGGGGTTCAGGCGTCAGCACGGTGGTGATCACCCCCGGCAACAGGCACAGGGCCATGATCAGGTAAACCAGGGAGTAGGGGATGTGGTCGGCCAGGATCAGCCCTCCGCCGGAGGCCAGGAGCATGCCGAGGCGATACCCGTTGATGTACAGCGATGACCCCAGGCCCAGTTCCCGGTCAGACAGGTCTTCACGCCGGTAGGCATCCACCACAATGTCCTGGGAGGCACTGAAAAAGGATACTGCCAGCGCGGCGAGGGCCAGCAACTCGGGGTGGGCCGCCGGATTGTTGAACCCCAACCAGATCAGGGCGGCCATCAGCGCCAACTGGGAGACCAAAAGCCATCCCCGTCGCCGCCCTAAAAAGGGCAGTGCATAGCGGTCGAAAACGGGTGACCAGAAAAATTTGAGGGTATAGGGCAACCCGACCAGGGACATGAGCCCGATGGTGGTCAGGTCCACCCCCGAGTCCTTCATCCACGCCTGGAGCACGGACAGGGTGAGCAGCAGCGGAAGGCCGCAGGAGAATCCCATTACCAGCGCCACCAGCATTCGGCGGTTGATTACGATGGATGCAAATTGTTGATGGCGCATGGGGTCTAACCACTTGCGGTACGATGTAAAAAGGGCGGCAGAAATATGTTCTGCCGCCCCGCGGATTCATTTAAGATGAGTGGTTTGTGATGTCATCCTTTCAATAATTGCTCGGGTGTCACGATGGAACCAAATTTGGTTTTCAGGGCAATCAGACCGTCCCGCTGTTCCCGAAGCACATCGAACAATTGCCCGGGAATGTTTTCCTCTTTGCCGTAGGCTGCGGTCTGCAGGTCGATTCTGGCCAGGATGTTATCCACATAGAGGGAAAATTGCTGGTCGTAGAGTGTTTTGGGGTAGGGCTTGTCAATCAGGGTTTCAAAAAGCGCCTTTAAATCGTCGTAGCGGGGCATGAAACCGATAGGTGTCTCGATGGCGTCCACGTCACCGTGGGCCCGGCGCTCCAGCCATCCCAGCCAGACTTTGACATCCTTTTTTTCTCCCAGCAGTTTTTTGCTGCTGCCACCCCGGGCTTCATGGGTCAGAAAATAGTTCAGTCCGGCCAGGATTGGTCGTTTGCCGTCGGCGATGGCAGTGCTGCCGAAAAAATCGAACTGCGCCTTCATATAATCGCCCAGGGCACCGGGGATAAAGGGTGCGTTGGCCCATGGTGCCCGCTTCACACCACTGGCACCCACTTCCGTGGCGGTGGCGGCAGAGACGATGCAGGCGCCGATGACGACGCCATGGTCGGCGTTTTTAGCCGCCCACACCGGCGGCATGGTGTCGCTGTCCCGTCCGCTGTAGGTGATCACCCGGGTTTCTACCCCTTCCGGCGCCTCGGTCTTGTCCGAGTAGTTGGCCAGGGCCGTCGAGGAGATGGTGCACCGGGCGTTGGGATGGGAGATGGGGATTTCCTTCCCGCCGGGGTCCGTCAATCCTTTTTTCCAGGGTCCCTGGAAATTGCGTCCACGGGTGGATTGTGCTTCGCCGTTGCCACTCCAGTGGGGGATGCCATTTTCATCGACCAGTACGTTGGACCAGATGACCTCGGAACCGGGGTTTCTCAGCCGGTCCATGAGCATTGGATCGCCTTCCCAGTTCACATCTTCCACAATGCCGAAGATGCCGCATTCCGGGTTGATGGAACGAACGCTGCCGCTGCTGTCGATCCACATCTGGGCCAGGTCATCGCCTACAAAATGGTTGCCGGCCATGGCCGTTGTGGTTTTTCCGCAGCCGGACGGTGCGGCACCGGCCACCCAGGTCACCCGGCCGCCGGGGCCGCTGATACCGGTGATGAACATGTGCTCGGCCAGCTCTTTGCCGCCGCCTTCATAGACCGCCTTGTCCACGGAAAATCGATGGTTGCCTTTTTTCAGCAGCAGGGTGTTGCCCGCGTAAGTGCAGTTGAACGAATAGGTGGTGCGGTGGCTCCGGTCCATGAAAACCCGTGCATTGGGCAGGTCCTCGGGCCGGTTGAGGCCCTCACTGTGGATGTTGGTGTAAAAATGTCCCAGCCGGCTGACCTCTTTTTCGAAATCCAAAAAAGCGTTGCGATAGAGGATTTCGGCACTGTGGGAGACATAGGCGGAACTGGTGATTTCAAGTGCCGGGTTGGATGCAGCGGCGCCGACGGGTCCGCGGATATACAATCCCACCACCATGGTGGCACCGCTCATGATGCCGCCCATTTTATCCCGAACGTCAACGATGGCATCGTCCCTTAAAATCTTGTTGGCCAGGCTGCTGATCTGTTCATCGGGGTTGGCGATGTAAAAAGTCCGGTCGATGATTCGGCCCTGTTCCTCTTTGAGATCGAAGTGGATCGTATGCCCTTCCATGGGCAGAATCGCCTCTTCGCCCTTATTCAGGGCCAGCTGGCGGATAAACAGGCGGTCCGCTTCTGAACCGGTATTAATGTAAACCCGGGATGGATCGCACATGGCGATGGCATTGGCGATTTTGATCAGGATTTCCGGGTGACTCAGCGTTCGGATGCGGGACAGGTGTTCCTCGTCCAGTCTTTCCTGGAACAGGGTTTGCGCCTGGTCAATGTCCCGGACGCCCCCCAATTCTTTAACAATGTCGATCCCCTCATTTTTTTTCAACATGCAATTCACCCCTTCTCGACGGTAAACAAATTGGAACCGGCCGGCAAGAACTCAGCTCTCCTGCCCTTGATTCTGGCAGCCGATGATCTCCGGTTGCGGCATGTGCTGATCGATCCATTTCATCACTTTATCAAACTCATCCAGGAATTCCTGCAGCGCCCTGCCCCGATGGCTGACCCGGCTTTTTTCGGCCATGGTCAGCTGGGCAAACGTTTTGTTCAGCGGCGGGTAAAAAAAAACCGGATCATAGCCAAAGCCGTTGGCGCCGGAAGGGGTCTGCAAAATGGTACCTTCGCATCGTC
>SWCD01023698.1_pt3 | contig 11678 bp, 9 predicted proteins | sample 4693011 | NCBI WGS metagenome assembly SWCD01 (sample SAMN10267278, study PRJNA491770) | bioreactor metagenome | isolation source: DHS bioreactor inoculated with marine | place: Japan: Omine Ridge, Nankai Trough | reverse complement strand
GCCATGCCCACCGGACATGGCTGAGGGTTCAACGCGTCATTCCGACCTTGCCGGAAATGAAGAAAAAAATTGCCGACCTGGAAAAAAAACTCGCTGATCTGGAACAAATCGTCGAGAAGCGCTGAATCGAAGCGGAGGACCACTCATGGAAATGGTATTTGATATTAAGTCGATCATGCAGAACCTTCCCCACCGATATCCTTTCTTGCTGGTGGACCGGGTGATCGAATTCGTTAAAGGCAAGCGAATCGTCGCCCTAAAAAACGTAACCATCAACGAACCCTTTTTTCAGGGACACTTTCCCGATACCCCGATCATGCCCGGAGTTCTCATTGTTGAAGCCATGGGACAGGCCGGCGGTGTTCTGGTCATCCAATCAGCCCCACCGGAAAACAAGGACAAACTTATCTATTTTATGGGCTTTGACAAGGTGCGGTTCAGAAAACCGGTCGTGCCGGGTGATCAGCTGTTTCTCGAATTGGAAATGCTTAAAATGAGATCCAGGGTAGTTAAAATGGCCGGTGTTGCTAAAGTCGATGACAAAATCGTCGCCGAAGCTCAGTTGCTGGCCGCTTATGGAGATTAATATGATTCATCCCACGGCTATCATCAGTCCCGATGCGGTTATCGGCGACGGCGTAGAAATAGGTGCCTACTCCATTATTGGTGAGGATGTTACCATCGGCAAGGGAACATGGATCGGCCCCCATGTGGTGGTTGACCCCCATGTTATCATCGGCCCGGAATGTCGGATATTTCAGTATGCCGCCATTGGTGCCATTCCACAGGACCTGAAGTTCGGCGGTGAGAAAAGTTATGTAAAAATCGGTCAAGGCGTCACCATCAGAGAATTTGTCACCATTCACCGGGGAACGGAATCGGGCGGCGGGGTCACGGAAGTGGGTGATAAATCCTTATTGATGGCCTACACCCATATCGCCCACGACTGCCGAATCGGCAAAATGGTAATTCTGGCCAACAACGCCACACTGGCGGGTCACATCTCCATCGGCGATCATGCCACAGTCGGTGGTTTGGTTGCCATTCACCAGTTTGTCCGAATTGGCGATTATGCCTTTGTCGGGGGGAAATCTGCCGTCGTCAAGGATGTACCACCCTATGTCATTGCCGCCGGTGATCGGGCCATTTTACATGGACTTAACCGCGTCGGCCTGAAACGTTATGGCTTTTCCGCCCAATCGCTGTCGGCATTGAAAAAGACTTACCGGATACTGTTTCGATATGGGTTGACCCTGAACGAAGCCATTGAGCGCGTAAATGCAGAAGTGGAAATGGTACCTGAAGTTGAAAATTTCATCGGATTCATCAAAGCATCCTCCCGAGGCGTAACCCGATAAAAACGCGCCTTTCCCGATGGTAAAATAATATTATTGCAGATCAATTCAATGGATGAAAAGCTTGGACTGATAGCAGGAAGCGGGCAATTCCCCATCCTTTTTTCTGAAGTCGCCGTAAAAAACGGGTTCTGCGTATACACGGCGGCATACATCAACGAAGCCGCCCCGGAGCTCGCCCCACTATCGGAGAAAATTCAATGGATGCATCTGGGACAGGTCAAGCGTCTCATCCGGTTTTTTAAGCAAAATAACGTCCACCGTGCTGTGATGTTGGGTGCCATTCGTAAAACGCGCCTGTTCACCGATGTGAAGCCGGATATGAAAGCCATATCCATAATTGCGGGCATGCGACACACCCACGACGATGCCATCATGCGCGCCTTCGCCGATAGTCTTGAAAAAGAAGGTATCAGGATTGAGTCCTCAACCTTTCTCCTGCCTGAGCTGCTGGCCACAAAAGGTATCTGGACAACCCGCAGGCCTTCAAGGTCAGAAAAAAAAGACATCGCCCTGGGTTTTTCCATTGCAAGGGAAATTGGCCGTTTGGGCATCGGGCAAAGTGTCATTGTCGGTGGTGGATCTATTCTCGCTGTGGAGGCGATCGATGGAACCGATGCCACAATCAAACGGGGTGGCCAGTTGGGCAACGGTGAGGCGGTCCTGGTAAAAGTCTGCAAACCGAACCAGGATTTTCGTTTTGATGTGCCATCGGTAGGCGTGCAAACCATTGACACAATGAGCCGGAACGATGTTCATGCGATCGCCATAGAAGCCGGGAGGACCGTTGTTTTTGATCGTTTGGAAATGATCCGCGCGGCAAACGATCACGATATCAGTATCATATGCGAATAATTGTCTTTACGTGCGCCGGACGACAGGCCCTTGCTGTCCAATGGACCCGATGATGGGAATGGGGGGGGTGAGGCCCTGATAACCGAAGGGTATCGTTTGGCGCAGATTCGATTAACCCGCCAGCACCTTACGTGTAAATGCGAAAGATCTGATCGATGCCTCCAAAATGCATCATGATAATTGCCGGTGAAGCTTCGGGTGACATGCACGGCGCGAAGCTGGCCCAGTCCATCAAAACCCGCACCACGGACACGTTCCTCTTCGGTGTTGGTGGCAACGCCATGTATACGGAGGGCGTCCGGCTTATTGTCCATTCCAAAACACTTTCCGTTATGGGCATCACTGAAGTGTTGTCCAGGCTGCCGACGATTTATCGGGCCATGGCCATCGTAAAAAAAGCACTGATCAGTCTCAAACCGGATCTGCTGGTGTTAATCGATTTTCCCGACTTTAACTTTCATGCGGCTGCCGTGGCGAAGAAGCTGAACATTCCGGTTTTATATTACATCAGCCCTCAGATCTGGGCATGGCGCCAAAACAGGGTAAAAAAAATTAAACGATTGGTGGATCACATGGCAGTGATCCTGCCATTCGAAGCACCGTTTTACCATAAACACCAAGTGCCCGTCACCTTTGTGGGGCATCCCCTGTTGGACAGAATCCTGCCCATGCAGAGCCAACCGGCGTCAACGGAAATTTCAAAGAAACCGATTTTTGGTCTGCTTCCCGGATCAAGAGAAAAAGAAGTGTCAACCCTGCTTCCCGTCATGCTTGAAGCAGCCAAAATCATCAAGGGCACCCTGCCGGCGGCCAGGTTTTTGGTTTCATGTGCTGAATCCATGAAAGAAGATTTGGTAACCGGTATCGTCAACCCCTACGCGTCAACGCTTGACGTCGCGGTGATTAAAGGCTCAGTTGCTCAGGTATTCAAGCAGAGCCAATTGCTGGTGGCGGCCTCCGGCACCGTCACCTTGGAAGCTGCGCTTCACGGCATCCCTACGGTTATCATCTACAAAGTCTCCCCGGTCAGTTACTGGCTGGGCAAACGGCTTATCAAAGTAAAACACATCGGCATCACCAACCTCATCGTCGAAAAGGAACTGCAACCCGAGTTGATCCAGGACGATGCATCGCCCCAAAACATCGCTGAAGCAGTAACCACCATGATCAGTGACCGGGAACGGTTAAGCCGGTTGAAAGAGGAACTGTTGCGCGTAAGAGACCTTCTCGGCGGCTCAGGCGCTTCGGACCGGGTTGCCACAATCGCATTGGACCTGATCTCAACAGAACCGAAGTACGCTGTACAATCACCACCAGTTTAAAACCAAATACCCCTGACGCCATTCATCGCGACAGGGGTATCTTTTTTTGGGGGCGGGTGGCCGTGCTTTTCAGCTCCCGCCGGGTCATCTATTTATTGTTGGTGACCTGGCATCTTGCGGCAATAACAATTCCCATTGCCAGCATTATCACCAGAATGACCGCACTATAAAAAATGGATCCGTGCGCGATCAGGTCCTGATTTCCGGCGGAAATAAAGCAGCCACCGCCGCCGCCTTCAGTCGCGGCCGCTCCCGTTGAGACCGAAGCGCTGTCAGACGTCACGGAAGATGTATAGGAAATTCCTGAAGGATCGACGATTACCCCGTTTTCAATCCCGTCCTCATCGCCCATGCCGCCATCTTCCAATATCAGCGTAACACTCTTTCTGTTTGGAGCGAAAACGGCATTGGTGTATGTCTGCCACCCGGTATCGGTGATGTATTTATATAGTTTGGCATCCTCGGGCACGATACTTGAGAAATGGATGGTAACGGTGGCGGTTCTGGTCCCATCTTGCAGGTATAGTTTAAAACCAACCAGACCAAACCCCATTTTCACCGACTGATCTGCAATTGTATCGGTGGGAATGGATTTAATCGAAATCAGGGAAACATTTGCAGAAATAACTTCGACGCCCACAATGGATTGTCCCTCGACCGTATTGACCGTCATGATGTTGTCTTCAAAGTAATCGGGAACTCCGTTTTCGTTAATATCTACCGACGGATCGACTTCCTGAGCGTCCGGGATGCCATTGGTATTGGCATCACCGGAACTGTCGATCGTCGTGAAAATTGAAGGATCGGACCAATCCGACACACCATTGCGCGAATCGATAAAGCGTACCCGCCAGTAGTATTCGGTTTCCACATCAAGAACCATTTCACCAACGGTGTATGCGGTCAATTGGGTCGCGCTGGTTTCGTCCAAAACCAGCGTCGCAAAATCTGATTCTGTGCTGATCTGCCATTGAGACTGAGCGTGGTCATCGTTGTCGGCGTCAAAATAAACACCGGAGACGAGCACAGGTGTAAGATCCACAAGCTCAATCTGAGTGGCGGTAGCGATAACCGGCGCTTCCGGTGCCGCATTGGCCGATGCAGTTGTTGGATTGGTATCGGACTGAAACTCTGCGATATTGGATACGCCATCGCCATCTGCATCCAGATCAGAATCATCCGCCAGTGGATCCAGACCGTATTCAATTTCCCACAAATCGGTCATACCATCGTTATCATCGTCCGTATCCTGATTGTTACCCGTTCCATCACCATCGTTGTCAGCCCATTCGCTGGGGTCGGTGGGAAACGCGTCCAGAACGTCAGGCACATTGTCGCCATCGATATCGGTACTCGAAGACTTGATCACGCTGACGGTGGTATTGGATATAGCGGTATCGCCATTATCGTCGGTTACGGTCAGGCTGAAGGTTAAGTTTTCACCATCGAGGCCGACAACCGGAGACGTGAATGATGCCTGTGCAGCGGTGGCATTTTCGATGACTACCCCGATTCCACCGGACTGAGCCCAGTGATAATCGATGATACTGCCGTCGGAGTCACTTGAGGCGGAGCCATCGAGGGTTACCGATTCATTTTCATATACCGTCTGGTTCTGCCCAGCTTCAGCGCTTGGCGGCTGGTTGGGCACCACGTCGGTGGGCGTATAGGAAACTTCTGCAGAATCTGCACTTTCCAGTTCGCCATCAAAAGCACGAACCACGAAATGGTAGGTAACGCCTTCGGAAAGACCGATAAGTGTGCAGGTAGTATTGTTTTCTTGCCAGATCGGATTTTCGTAGTTGTACCCCTGACTGCCTTCCCGGGCAAAAACCCGATATCCTTCCGGTGCAGGCACGTTGGCATCCCAGATTAAAGTAACATTTGCACTTAAAGCCAGCGTCGCACTTCCTGCAATAAATGCGATGGAAGCGAAAAAGGCCTTCAGAAAAGAGCGTGTGGTATGTTTCATTTCAGCATCCCCCAATTTTTTATGCGCCGTGCGACCATCAGCGTATTGGGAAAATGCTGTGTTCGCTCGGCAGCCCTGCCGCCATTTCCAGATCTTCTGGTTTCAGGCCGTTGGCTTTGCGTCACACCCTTTCGGATGTTTTGCCTTTATCGAGCCGTTATCTTTTCAAACAACGTCAGCATGAGCGATGCATTGTTTGTACCAAAATAAAAGTTAATGAATATTAATACCACCAGAGGTGAGGAATCGAAAGAGATGCCCTTATTTCCTGATTAATCTTGAATACGACGCGGCAATACTGAGGAAGAAGGTGCATTAAGCACTGTGAAATATTCTCAATGCGCAATGGGTGTGTTAAAAAATGCACCACACAACACGGAACGGTTGTGCATTAATATATACAGACAATCGTATCCGGTGCATTATCGTGATGTTTTTGGTGCAGGATCGATCATTTTGAAATACAGGATGAAAATACTGCCTTCGCCTGGTTTGCTTTTGACATCCAAGCGGCAGTCATATGTTTCCAGAATACGATAGACGATCGAAAGGCCGAGCCCGGAGCCCTTCGATTTTGTGGTGAAGAATGGATTGAAAATGGATTTTATGGTTTGCTCATCCATGCCACAGCCGTCATCAGCAATCTCAACCTTGACACGTTCATTCTTGAGCTTAAGTATCGATATCGTTATCGTGCCTTCGTTATCAATTGATTCAGCCGCATTCAGCAGAAGATTCCATACCACCTGGTGAAGCTGCAGCGGGTCAATTTCAATCGTCGCATCTGAAACAATGTCTAAATTTATCTTGACCCGCTGATCGACTGAATTGTCTTTCTCGAAAAGGGTTACAATTTCATTTAAGGCCTCCCCCAAATGCACATATTTGGCCTGACCTGCCGAGGGCCTGGCAAAAGTAAGGAAATTATTGACCAAGCTGCTCAAGCGGTCAGTTTCCCTGAGGACAATATGCATCAAACGCATGTTGTCCCTGTCGTTTTCAATTTCCCCTTTTAGGATCTGAATGGCTCCCGATAATGAGGCCAGCGGATTTTTAATTTCATGTGCCAGTCCGGCGGCCATTTCGCCAATCTGCGCCAGGTTCTGAACCCTCTCGAGGTGGGCCTCCATGGCGACCAGTTCAACCTTGGATTGTCGTTCCTGGTCAGAAAGATAGCCACTGAGAAGTGCCACAGAAAAGCAGGCAGCCGTCAGAATGGCGCACTTTTGAAACACCTGAATGGCGGAAATCGTGGTTCCGGCCATGGTGCCGCCATAGCCGAATGGATTGATGGTACCATTAAATTCCAAAATCATTAGCGCGGCAAACTGAACACTGCAGAAGATTGCCACCAAAAGACTTCCACGCTTAAAAACAAAGACACTGGAATAGATGACAACGACGATATATAAGAAAGAAAACACACTCGAATAGCCGCCGGTCACAAAAATAATCAGGCTGATACACAATGCATCGATAGTGATCTGGACATATATGAAAAGGAGTTGGTATCGTTTAACAATTGGCAGCAGGACGCCATATAGGGCGGATAATAAAACAATCGCTCCGGACAATCCGTATAGAAAAACGATTGGTTCTTTAAACGTATAAACCTGCTGACCAATCTGGTAGGCAATCGTCGACCCCATCAGTAATAATGCAAAAAGCAGACGAATGGACATCAGCCATTTGAGTTTACGGTGAACCGTATCTCTATCGATCTGGTGATGAGGCAAGAAGTTAGACAAGACAGGGCGTCAATATTTATGGGTAGAATGTATGGTTGCGGCACGCACGGAATCGATAGTGCCGCAGATCGCTTCCACAATCGTTCACACCCAGGCGATTGTTTTCAAATAGCACGGCCACCAATCGGGAAATTAAAGATTTCCCGCCATTTTGAAAACAGGCAGATACATGGAAATGACAAGGCCGCCGATGACCACACCCAAAAATACAAGCATGAAAGGTTCTATCAGCGACGTCAGATTGTATTCCGCCTGGTCAACCTCTTCTTCGTAGAAATCAGCAATTTTCTGGAGCATCGCGTCAAGGGCACCAGTGGATTCACCAACTGAAATCATCTGGCACACCATGGCTGGGAACACGCCACTTTCGGCCAGTGGATCCGCCATGGTGCGGCCTTCGGCGATACCGCTGCGGACAGTATATATTGCTCGTTCAACACTTTTATTCCCGGATGTCTTGGCAACGATGTCCAATGCTTCCAGGATCGCCACACCACTGGAAAGCATGGTTCCCATGGTCCGGGTAAATTTGGAAACAGCGACTTTGCGGATCAGCATGCCGAATAAAGGCAATTTTAGCACCGCAGCATCAACAAATTTTCTGCCCTTCTCGGTGTTATAGTATTTTTTGAATGCAAAAATGAAAATAACCACACCAATAATAATCCAATGGATCTTTGATTTGACAAATTCACTCATGGCAACAACAAAGAGCGTGGGACCGGGAAGCGAGCCCCCCATGTCGGCAAACATCTCCTGGAATACGGGAATAACAAACACCAGAATAATCGCAACAACCGCAACAGCGATGACCATTGTCACAATCGGGTAGGTCAAGGCCCCTTTGACCTGACTCTTCAGTTTTGCCGCCTTTTCCATGTAGGCGGACAAACGCCTCAAGATGGTATCGAGAATACCACCGGCCTCACCGGCAGCCACCATATTAACAAACAGGTCATCAAATTGTTTGGGATATTTTTTCAAGGCGTCAGCCAGTGTGGAGCCGCTTTCCACCTGTTCCTTGATATTCTTCAACATCTTTTTGAATGTGGCGTTTTCCTGCTGGGAGTGCAAAATATCCATGCATTGAATGATAGGAAGCCCGGCATCAATCATCGTAGAAAACTGCCGGCAAAATAAAATAACGTCCCGCTGGGTTACTTTCGGCTGAAGAAAGGTGACATTTTCAAAAAGATCTTTGGGTTTTTTCTTTATTTTGGTTGGCGTTATGCGGAGCCTGTTGAGATTGGAACGAACCACATCATCGCTGGATGCTTCCATCTCACCTTTCTGAACGATATTGTTTCTGTTTTTTCCTTCCCACAGATAAATCGGCATAACATCCCCCTATGTCCCTAAATGCGCAGTTGCCGCTAACGTACAAAAATGATGAACGGCTATTCCAATAAGGTCGCCTGGCTCAAGAAACCATATAAAATAGACCGCGATCCATCTGCTTCATGGCCAGTTGATTGGAAGCGACCAATTGATCCAAAACCGGCTGCACCGTTTCAACATCAAGCCCGATGATCTGTGACACATCCCGGGCGGTATAGGGCCGTCTTCGAAAAGTTGAAACCAGACGCGCCATCAGGTCTTCATGCCGCGCCTCGATTTCGGGCTGAACCGGTTTATATCTGACAATTTCGGCACCTTCAAGAAAATCTGAAATATCTTTCAACCGATTCGGTCCAGCCGGCTCGACCCAGCCTTCCGTTCCGGGCCGGTCCAGCGTGTTAAGAAGAACGCCATCGGCATGAATGCGGTCCAATATCTTTTTTAGTTTGATCAACTCTTCAGCAGAATCATTGCAACCCTTGACGACGAAATACTCCATTAACAGCCGGCCGCGATACGTGTTCCTGAATGTTCTCAGGCCATCTATCATCCGATTGAGATCAAGCGCGGGATGCGGACGGTTCACCCGCCTGAATTGCTCCTCGGTCGCTGCATCCAGCGACGCCATGACAACATCCGCCGCTTTTATCTGGCGCCTCACCTCCGGCTGGTCAAGAAGGGTACTGTTGGTCAGCAGGGCCACTTTATATTGGGGATAGTCGGATTTGAGAAAATGAATAATCTCACCGATTCCATCATTCAAGGTGGGTTCACCGGAGCCGGAAAAAGTGATAAAATTGATTTTCTTGTCTCGGGAAAGGTAGTCGACCAATTCGTTTTTGACCCGATCCACAGAAACGTATTCTTTTCTTTTCATGGTCAGGTGGGTGGTTGCACCGCACTCACAATAGACACAATCAAGGCTGCATGTCTTGTGGCGCACGAGATCCACTCCGAGAGAAATGCCCAGACGTCTTGACGGAACAGGCCCGAACAGGGTCTTGTATTTAAAAGTGCAATCGCTCTTCATCGTCTCTATCAGTGAATTTTATTGTCATCTTGCTACCACAAACCGCCTTAGACAACAATAACTTTATTAATATCGGGGTATTGGTGACAATGCACCCGGACCCTGAAATTATAAGTCTATGGGCCACGTTACTTGCAATAACGGAACCAACAGCGTAATATCCACTTGCTTTATTCTATGGTATCGAAGGTATCCCTCTGCGAGTGAACCCGAATTTTTAAAAGGCGATGATGGGCGAATACGAAAAAAAAATTAGGCCGCTGACCATCATCACCAGCCACGTGAATTCGGATTTCGATGCCATGGCGTCCATGCTTGCCGCCCAGAAGCTTTATCCCGATGCGCTGGTGGTATTCCCCGGATCCCAGGAGAAAAACCTCAGAAATTTTTTCATCCAGTCCATGGTCTATCTTTTCAACATCGCCGAACTGGGTAAATTTGATTTATCTGCGGTCACCAGACTGGTTTTGGTTGACACCAAGCGGCGAAACCGGATTGGAGACCTGGCCCGGGTCCTGGATAATCCCGGGCTGAAAATCCATATTTATGATCATCACCCGAAAAAAGACGACGATATTCAGGCAGACAAAGAATACCATATGTTGACAGGGGCGACGGCGACCATTTTGACGGGTATTCTCCGGGAGAAAAAAATCCCCATCACCCCTGAAGAAGCCACCATCATGTGCCTGGGGATATATGAGGACACCGGGTCTTTTTCTTTTCCTTCCACAACTGAAAGCGACTTCAAGGCAGCGGCGTACCTGCTTTCCATGGGTGCCAACCTCAACGTTATTTCAAGTATGATCACCCGGGAATTTAATCCCGAACAGATCGGACTGCTCAACGATATGATTCAGGCCTCCCGGCACTATACGATCAACGGGGTTGACATCGTGCTGACCGGCGTGGCAACGGACAATTATTTTCCTGATTTTTCTTTCCTGGTTCAGAAAATGGCAAAAATGGAGAACATGGACGCCGTTTTCGCCCTGGCACTGATGGAGAACAAGGTATACGTCGTGGCCAGAAGCCGAACGGACGATGTAGACGTCGGCGATATTATGGACCATATCGGTGGGGGGGGGGCACCCATCCGCCGCCGCCGCAACTGTCAAGGGCAAAACCATCGCCCAGACAGAGCAACTGCTTTTCGAGGCCCTTCACGCTAAAATCAACCCCAGGCGTCTGGCACGGCATTTGATGTCTTCGCCGGCAATTATGACCGGCGAAGATACCACCTGCAAGGAGGCCAAGGCCTTGCTGACCCGCTACAACATCAATGCATTGCTCGTAAGCCGGGATCGATCCAAGACCAATGGCTTCACCGGTTACATTACCCGGCAGGTCATCGAAAAAGCCCTGTTTCATGACCTCGACACCATTCCGATTCGCGAATACATGAGTACGGAGATATCCCATGTGCATCCGGATGCGGATATTGTTGAAATTCAGGACAAGATCATCGGCAACAAGCAGCGAATTCTGCCGGTGATGGAAAACGGAAAGGTGGTGGGCGTCATCACCCGCACGGACCTGCTCAATACACTGGTCCAGCAGAACAGGCCCGCAAACCATGATTTTCCGACACTGAACGACAATTCCAGCAACAAGCGATCGCGGATGGTGGTCAATTTCATGCGCGAACGCCTTTCCAAATCGATTATGGACACGCTTTTCCAGTTGGGAGAAGTCGCCAGCCGCCTTGACTACGGTGCGTATGTGGTGGGCGGATTTGTGAGGGACCTGTTCCTGTACCGACAAAATGAAGACATCGATGTCGTTATCGAAGGAAACGGGATCGAATTTGCCAAGACGTTTGCCCGTGAATTCGGGGCAAGAATCCACACGCACCATAAATTCGGAACTGCCGTAATCATATTCCCGGACGGTTTTAAAATTGACGTGGCGTCGGCACGAATGGAATATTATCAGTTCCCGGCATCGTTGCCGGTGGTTGAGATGAGTTCCATCAAAATGGACATGTTTCGCCGGGATTTCACCATTAATACCTTGGCCGTCCAGCTCAATCCGGGAAAATTCGGAAGGCTTATCGAT
>SWCD01023187.1_pt1 | contig 11682 bp, 6 predicted proteins | sample 4693011 | NCBI WGS metagenome assembly SWCD01 (sample SAMN10267278, study PRJNA491770) | bioreactor metagenome | isolation source: DHS bioreactor inoculated with marine | place: Japan: Omine Ridge, Nankai Trough | reverse complement strand
CCTGTCTCAGGAACGTGCGCCTGCGGCTTCGGGGCGCGGGAGACTGGGTGACCGAGGATGAGGCCTCGTCTCTCATCCCGAGGCTTCGCGAGGAGCCGATCAAGAGCCTTTACCAGTACAAGGAGATCCTGCGCGAGGCCCAGTCGGCGCAGATCATCAGTCAGCAGGACTACTACGCCCTGTACATGAACGCGCTGAACCCGCAGGACTACCGCCTGGGGTTCTCCACCGTGCCGTTCTGCTTCAAGAGCTTCGACACCTACACCGTGAAGGCCACCGCGGTGGTCAACTCGAAGGTGGGCCAGGAAATCGCGCGCAAGACGATCCGTCGCGTGGTTTCGGTCAACCCCCGCCAGTCGGCGGTCTGGGAACTCCAGACCCAGGCGGACTTCGAGCAGCAGATCATCGCCAGCCGCGACGCCAAGTGGATGATGACCTACCCCTACAACACGGGCGGTCACTACGAGGGCTACAACATTCCCCCGTCCCGGGTCGTTCCGCACCTGTTCCGGGACATCTGGCCCTCCGACTCCACGGAGAAGGGCATCGGCGACGTGCGCCTCGCGCCGGAGCGGATCTCCTACACGGACACGTATCACTACGACGAGTCGCACTACTCGGACGGCTTCTACATCCGTGAAGCCTCGCTGGCCTACTCGACCCGGGACGCCCGGGTGCACCTGGTGGACGACCAGGGGATGATGGCCAGTTCGCTCGACTTCTGGTACCGCCCGTTCTGGGGCGGTCTCACCGGCCAGCAGTACATCTTCGACACCGGGGAAGAGACCTGGACCAACCGCGTGGCGCTCTACCTGGATCCCCAGGAGCAGGAAATCGTCCTGCGGGTCGCGGATGCGACCCTCGAGAAGCGCGCCAGCGAGACCCGCTACAAGGTGGACGCGGGTCAGATCATCGACGAGGCCTGGTACCACATCGGCGCCTCGGTCACCGGCAGTCGGCCGGGCGATCTGACCATCATGGTGGACGGCCGGGTCGTGGGCGAGGCCGCCCACATGACGCGGACGACCCAGGCGATCCAGCGGACCGACGACCTTTCCGAGCTCTATGTCGAGAACGCCGACAGCTTCCCGGAGTGGGGCGCGCTCCTCCTTCGGGGGCCGGACGGCACGGAGATCATCGAGTACGACGGAAAGTCCACGGAGTCGTTCAAGGTGACCCGCCGTTTCGCTCGTGAGCGCGACAGCGTGGTGAGCGCGGACGACCACGAGGGTCGCTACTTCGACGAGGGCACCGTGGTCGAGCTGCTCGGCTACTCCAGCCCGCTTCTTTCCGACATTCCGGCCGGCGGCGCCAGCCTGAACACCGAACTCTCCCTGTTCCACGCGATGCGGGTGGTCTTCGAGGAAGACGTCATCTACCTGCCGGGCGAGGACGATGAGGGCGGCGGCGGCGGAGGAGGCATCGGCGGCAGTCTGCCTGGAGGGGAGCCGCCGAACGTGGCGACGATCCAGGACGGCGGCGCGGGCATCGACGGTGGCGGCGACACCTCGGGCGGCGGCACCGAGATCCGCGGCATCGGCCCGGACCGGAGTACCGTGAAACTCGACCTGGGTTCCGGCATCAAGGCCTGGGACTCGACCTACGCCGACTCCGACGCGCTGAAGGCGTTCGGAGACTCCGGTTTCGCGCTGCTCGTTTCGACCAGGATCCAGCTCACGGATGAGGAAATGGCCGTGATCGGTTTCCCGGTGGGTGGCGCGGAGATCGTGACCTACGAGAAGACCGGCAACGGCCTGACGATCACCCGCTTCCAGGAAACCGACCAGATCGCTCCGCCGGACGAGCAGTACTTCGTCCCGATGCACAGCTACGGCAACGATGCGGAAACGGTGGACACGGACATCGGAGGCATCTCCTCCGCCCTGATCCCGATCTCGGTGGAGGGGAGCGGCGGCTCGTCTTCGGACTACCTTTCGATCCACGACGAGGAACTGCAGCACGAGGACATCGCGGCGACGCGCTGTTTCGCGCAGATCGGCACCGAGTGGTTCGCCTACACCTATCCCGACACCGAGACTTCGGCCGGGAAGGTCCTCTTCGTCTGGGACCGCCCCTCTGAGCTTCAGAGCGTGGTGGCCATGTTCGGCGCGGGCAGTGTCGGCGCTTCATCGGTCGCGGGGGGCGACTCTCCCGACCTTCCGGGACTTCCGGACAGTGGAGAGGGCGGCCCGCCGGACGATGACAATCCGGACCCCGAGCCTCCGAGTCCCCCTCCGCCGGACGGTGGTGGCATTGACGACGGCGGCCCCGGTGGTGGAAGCTCGAACCCTCCGCCTCTGACCGACGATCCGGGATCCGGTGACGGCGGCCCGGGTGGTGGAAGCTCGAACCCTCCGCCCCTGCCGGACGACCCGGGAGGGGATGACGGCGGTCCCGGTGGCGGAAGCACCAACCCGCCCGTGGAGCCCGACGACCCGGGAGGGGATGACGGCGGCCCCGGCGGTACCACGAACCCGCCCACTCCTCCCACCCCGCCGGAAGACGATGGCGGACCGGGCAGTGGCGGCGGCGGTTCCACCGAGCCCCCGGGCGAGGAAGAGGAGCCTCCGAGCGATGGAGGAACGGATGACGGCAATCAGGCCGATCCCCAGCCCGATGAGGGCGCCGGCAATACCGGTGGGATCGGGGACGACATCCCCTTCAGCGAGGAGCAGATTGCCTCGACGCTCCGCCACCGGCCCTACGGCGACTACCTGGTGGCCGACACGAAGGCCCTGGAATACAGCGAGTCCGGAACGGAGATCATTCCGGCTTTCATCATGGCCAGCTACCACAATCAGCGGCCTGGCTTCGACGACGCGGTAACGCTTTGCACCACGGATGGGCCGCAGGAAGAGCAGGTCATCCAGCACAGCTACTTCCGCACCGGTGTCCAGTACTGGGTGGCATTCAAGGAGTTCGCCGCCTCGCGCATGGAACACTCCTCGGACAGCATCGACTGGATCACCAACGGCTCGGTGAACACGCGCACGGTGAACCGTGTGCTGAAGTTCCCGAGCGGCGAGCTACCGGACGCACTCGGCAGCCAGGTTCACTTCGGTTCGCGGTTCGACGGCGGCGGGGTCTCCTCCGCCTTCATCGACGAGTTGACCTTCCACCGGGACATCAACGACATCGTCTACCGTGTGGGTGACGGGGATGCGCTGGTGGCGGACGACGAGGAAGACGACAACGACCTCGGGTTCGAGGAGGGCTCGAAGACCGCGAACATGGACGCGAGCCAGACCGAAATCTACATCCACATGAACCCGACCGCCGGGAATCCCGACGGTCTGCCGATCACCGACCTGGAGACGGATTGCGGTGTGCTCAAGGTCGAGGATGAGTTGATTTTCTACCGGGAACTCGACACGGCCACCGGGAAATTGAGCGGATGCGAGCGAGGTGTCGCGAACACCGAGGCCAAGCCTCACGCGTTCGATGCGCCGCTCACCGAGATGGAAGGGGCTCGCGTGGCCCTTCTGGACGGTGGGCTTTCCTCGAGTGCCGCAGAGATCCCCCTCAACAGGATCGACAACTTCCCCCGGGCCGGCGGATACGTCCGGATCGGTGACGAGTTGATCGGATACACGAGAATCGAAGGCAACTCCCTGATCATGCCCCGACTGATCCGCAAGGGGGGTGGGTCCGGAAGCACTGCCGGCGGCTTCGGCCAACCGGCGGACGGGGATGTGGATGCCGGCGAGGGAAGCATGCGGGGCCGTTTCGGCACCGTGGCCGGCGATTACCAGGACAAGGAAATCGTCCGGTTCTTCCCGGCGCGGTATCCCGACCGTTACACGGAGCGCTCTGCGCATCCGGAGACGAGCGGCATCATCCTGAGGAAGCGCGTGGACGGAGCGATCTGGAAGCGTGTCGCCTGGGACGAGAAGATCGCGGACAACATGGATGTCGTTGTCCTGGTCCGCTTCGACGGGACCCCTGACTGGGACTCGGAGAACATCTACAACGTGAACGAACACATGGTCGCGAGCGGCACCTCGAGTGATTTTGCGGAGGATCCCAAGTCGTTCCTCTATCTCATCGAGAACCCGCACGACGTAAACCGCCTGCACCCGAACGGTGGCATTCAGGCGGACGTGTTGGAGGTGAAGGTCACCTTCCAGTATCTCGCCGGGGCGTTCGACCACTTCATCGATCCGCCGGCCAACAGCTGGAAGGACACCCCCTGGCTCAAGGCTCTCCGTGCGGAGTACGTGGCGCCGGTGACGGTCCACTATTCGGAGGAGATCCGCTGAGACAGGCGGCATACGAGGTCAAGAAGTTCTGCAAAGAAGGAGACCGACGCGCATGAGTGCCAGGTCCCGGGGTTTCACGCTCCTGGAGCTTCTCATCGCGATGTCCCTCTTCCTGGTCCTGGGTACAGCCCTGGTCGCTCTTTTGACCAGGGCCCTGGACTTCCTGGAGTCGGGGACGGGCGGCACGGAGATTCAGGACAAGGCCAGCGATTTCCTGATCCCCTTCAAGACCGACATCGAGGGCGTGGTCGTGGAGCGGAGCCTGCACCCGGGTGAACCCGGCGTGAAGTTCCTCTGCGACTTCATGAATGTCGACTCGGATGGAGACGGCACGGACGACTACCGCGCGCAGCGGTTCGTCTTCGTGCGCTCCTCGAACCGCGAGGGCAGCGATACGATCGCGCGCATGAGCGGGACGAAGCCCGGGGCGGAGGCGTACCTCGACGGCAAGGGGGATCTCACCGAGGCGGAGGACGGGGACCTGAGGGCCCTCGGCGGGATGGAAGAGGTGATGTACGTCGCCCTTCCCGACGATCCGCTCGATCCCGGCGTCCTCACCCTCTATCGGGGGACCCGCGCCCCGGTGGGCGGGAAGGGCAGTCTGTTCGACATCAAGACCCCGGCCGCCGTGCGGACCGTGGCGCAGCCCCTGATCCGGGGCGTGCTGCACTTCGGGGTCAGCTTCTGGACTCCCCGCTCCACGTCCTGGGATACCGGTTACGGAGCCTCCGGAGCCGACGCGCCGTCCTTGACCTGGGATTCCACCCGGGGCATTCTGCGCGGCGGTCGAAATGCGATCAGCAACGAGTTCGCGTTCGCTCGCGGCGAGGAGTCGCTGAACGACCCCCGCGACGATATCTCTCCCCGTTCCCTGCAGGTGACCTTCGTCTTCCAGAGGACCGGGCGGGAGAACAAGGACGCGATGCTCATGCTGAACGTCGACGACAGTTCGAAGAAGGTGACCGTCGACAACTCCGCCTTCGCCACCTCCGCCAGCCTGAACTACATCAAGCTGGACTCGGAATGGATGGCGTTCTCCGGGCGGGGTGACGAGATCTTCTCCATCGCCGCTCGCGGTGCGCGGGGAACCGTGGCCGCGTCCCATGACCGGGGTGCGACAGTCCGGGCCGGAGCGACGGTGATTCGCACGATCATGATCCCCTCCTACCGTGAGGACTGGAACTTCAGGTAGGGGAGAAGCTGTTAAGATCAAGGGGTAGAGCCCATGACCGCACTGACCATGAAATCGACCGGAAGCGAGGACGGCTTCACACTCCTCGAGATCCTGATGGCCATGATCATCCTGGCCGTCGGCGGGGTCGGGGTCCTTTCCCTCTTCGCCGCCGCGGTGGGACTGCAGTACGAATCGGTCATCGATCAGCGGAAGGCCATGATTCTCTCGGATGTGGTGGCGGACGCCCAGCAGATCATCAACCGCCACGCCCCGGTGAAGGAGCAGATGCTGCCGGCCGAGGTGGAGAAGCAGGCCACCACGCAGTACCCCCGCGACTTCGAGTACTCCATGAAGTTCTCGGGGGCCGGGATGTTCCCGCCCGGTGAGGGCGCGGTGGCAGAGATCACCCTCTACTACCGCGGGGCGACGCTGGATACAGTGCGCCGGATTCTGCAGCGCACGGTCTTCTCGAAGCAGGAGATCGAGAAGTCGATAAGCTACGAAGCTGACAAGAAGGCGGACCAGCAGAAAGAGGCCGACGAGGGCAGTGGTCTGCCGGAGTAGGTTCGAGTCGGGAGTGATGAAATGAAGATTGCCGCGATTGTCTGCCTTTTCTCGCTGCTGGTTCTGCCGGGAATGGCTCCGGCGGAGCAGGTGCGTCTCGTGACCGGAGACTTCCTGCAGGGCGAGATCAACGGCGACCAGTCCGACGAAGACCACCTGACGATCCGGCTTTTCAGCACGGGTGGCGTGATTCGCCTGCGCTGGGACCAGCTCATCGTCGAGGACCAGAAGCGTCTGCGCGACAGCCTCGGCCTCTCCGGCTGGGACGACGAAGAGGACGTCCTCATCGACGGTCACACCGTGATCTTCAAGAACGGCAGCACGGAGGAGGGGTTTGCCGAGAACCCGGACGAACTCTCCGCGCCGCTGGTCCTCAGAACCGCCTCCGGACTGCGCACCTATCCGCGCGACACCATCGCGAAGATCATCTCCACTCTCGTACCCGCACTTGCGGTCTACACGCCGGATCAGATGTATGAGCAGTACCTCGAGGAGTACGCGCCGGAGAGCGGCGCGCAGCACGCCGATCTGGCGCGCATGCTGGTGCGCGTGGAGGCCTACCGGCAGGCGCTGGAGCACTTCAACCTGGCGCTGGAGGACGAGGACTACGCCGGGACGGAGCAGGCCCAGATGGTCCGCAACCTCCTGGCCAAGGTTGAAGTCTACGTCAAGGCCGAGGAGGCCCTCGACCGCGTCCGGGCCGTCAAGCGGCTGTACTTCCAGAAGCGCTACGACGACGCTCTCACGGAAATCCAGCAGCTCAAGACGGAGTACGAGGAAGACCCGGCGATCCTGAAGATCCTTTCGCTCGAACGCCTGGAGACCCAGGTCGTTTCCGGACGCCGGTCGTACTACCAGCGCGAAGTCCGGCGGCTGTTCTTCCGCATGCTCGACGATCTCGTGAACCGCAAGATTCGCGAGAAGGACTCCGAGGATCGGGAGAAGGACATCGGCCTGAACGCGGTCAAGCAGTGGGTCGGCAACCCGCAGGGCCTGACCCAGGAGATCTTCGGCGGTATCGCCGAGAAGACGGGGCTCTCGGAGCAGGAAGCTCGCGAGTTCTGGGACTCCCGCAAGCCGGGGCAGGTCAAGCGCTACAACTACGGTCAGGGCACCTTCGTTCACCCCGAGGTGGCGGCGAAGGTGAGCAATCTCATCCGCCCGAAGTCCACGCGGCGTACGAGCCGGAGTTCCCGCAACCCGCGCCAGGCTGCCCCGCGGCGCGGCAGCGCACCGAAGTTGAAGACCGCGGACGAATGGTGGGAGGGTGCGAGCAACAAGGCTCGCCGCGACTGGACCAAGGCATGGTACGCGGAGAACGGCCAGGGCGTCCTGCAGGTGCTCCGCATCGAGACACGGGTCTGCCCGACGTGCAAGGGTCTCGGCTACAAGGTGGTGAACTCCGTCAACAACGCGGAGGAAACCAAGACCGTGTGCCTGAGCTGCAACCTGGCACAGCACGAGCGGATCGTTATCTGCCGCTGACGGGTGTGAGAACATGAGGACGTCGCTTTTCACCATCCTGATACTCGGATTCTTCGCCGGCCTGGCCTATGGGCGCGCGCCGACCCTCGATGAACTGCCGACGGTCAAGCACCTCCAGAGGGAGGCCGACCTGGCCATCGAGGCGCGCCGTCGAGCGGAGGTGGAGGCCCAGAAGGACCCCGTCCTGGACCTGATCAAGGCCTACCGGACCAAGGCCGTCCCGATGTTCTCGCCCCACTGGAAGCCGATCGCGGACATCCTGAAGGACGACCGCGAGACCGACGACCATCGGCGCGCCGCCTCGGAGGCCTTCCGCGAGCGCTTCAAGGACCTCACCGGATCCGACGCCAGGATCGAGAAGCTGAAGAAGGAGATCGGCAACTACCTCCTGCCGAAACTCAACGACGGGAAAACCGAGGTCCGCGTCTGGGTCCACGGCGTCTTCCAGCGCTTCTGGCCCGGCACCGCGGGAAAGATCGGATTCAAGGCCGAAGATGAGAACTCCCGGAGGCGGTACGACGCGTACAAGGACTGGCGGAAGTTCTTGAAGGGGCGTTGACTCAAGCTGTTTCGAACGCGTTCATGGGCCTGAACGCCTCCCCCTTGGGATTGTGGGTCTGGGCGCCCCCCTGAATCCGTTCCCCTTTCCCTTGAATCCAACCCGGCGCCGACGGCGCGGCGCTCTCCAGACCTGTTCTCGAGGGTTTTCATCGAGGGCCCTCATCGAGGGGGATCCCGTTGGGCGCCCTTCGGGCGAGGGGGGGGAGCCGGATCCAACCGCAGCTTCGAATTCGCACGCCCTGCTGTGCAGCAATGTTCCCAGGGGCCCTTCGGGCCGGGGGGGGGACGCTACGAACATCCTTAGCCCAGATCGGCTCGGGTTTTAGAATCCCTCGACCGTCTCTCTGTTGAGGTTCCCGCCTTGCCAAAACTGGGCTATCTCCTGCTCGTTGTCCTTGCCGGGTCCGGCTGCGTGTCGGCCGGCTCAGGGCAGCCCGCGTCCGCGCCTGCGCCGCTCACGGTGACTCGTGAGCCGGAAAGGGAGGATGCTCGTCTTCCCGTGGCGCCGCGGGAGGGGGCGGGCGATCTGGTCATCGCCCGGGTGGGCGGGGCCGAAATCCGCCGGAGTGACGTCGGGGATTTCGCGATCCGGTACTTCCGCGACCAGGCGAGCGAGGCGCTGACCCACCTCGTGGATGAGCGCATCATCGCCGCGGAGGCCCGGGAGAAGGGGATCACCGTTTCGGATGAGCTCGTTTCAGCCGAGGTGGATCTGGAGGTTGCGGAGCGGGAGAACACGGTGCGTGTGCAGTACGGGCCGGACGTGTCGCTCGAGCGGTTCCTCAAGGAGCGCTATGGCGTGACGCTGGAGGGGCATCGTCGGGACCTCAGGCGCCTCGTCGTGACGCGGCTGCTTCGAGATCGGGTCATTCGCTACCAGCAGTGCCTGTCGGAGCGGGTGGAGGTCCGGGACGCTGTGTTCGCCACGGAGTCGGATGCGCAGTCGGCGGCAATATCGGCCCGGAAGGGCGCGGACCTCGGAGCGCTCGCCCGCGAGAAGGGCGTGCGCAAGGAAGTCGTGCTGCCGCCAGTGCCGCGAGACGAGCTGAGTCCGAAGGAGCTTTCGGACGCGGTCTTCGCGCTGCCGCCGGGCGGAGTCTCCGGCGCCATCGCGGTCCGGGAGGGGGATCGGACCCTCTATCACGTCTTCAAGCTGGTCAAGCGGTATCCGGCCCGGAACGAGCCCTGGTCGGCGATGCGGGACGAGATCGAGAGCGGTCTTGCCGAGAAGCCGCTCGAGCCCTGGGAGTATCTCCAGTGGGCCGGGCGGATGCGAGTGCGATACCGGGTGGAAGCCCTTTCCTGATCGGAAAGCGCGCCCCCGCGGAGGAGCGATATGGTTCTGACGTTCAAGGGCGGGTTTCACGTCCACGACGGCAAGGAGCTGACGAAGTCCGAGCCGCTGCGGATCGCCGCGGTGCCGGAGCTCATCGTCGTGCCCCTCTCCCAGCACATCGGGGCGCCGTGCCAGGCCAGCGTCGGCAAGAAGGACGAGGTTCGGATGGGCCAGCCGGTGGGGGAGGCGATGGGCTTCGTTTCCGCTCCCGTGCACTCTCCGGTCTCCGGCAAGGTGAAGGACGTGAAGGCCGCGCCGCACCACTCCGGTGGACGCGTGCTCTCCGTCCTCATCGAGAACGACGGGGAAGACACCCTCTTCGACGGCGTCGGGGACGAGGCCGATCCCGACAAGCTCTCGCGGGAGGAGATCATCGCCCGTGTGAAGAGCGCCGGCATCTTCGGGCTCGGGGGCGCGACGTTCCCGGCGCACGTGAAGCTCTCTCCGCCGAAGGACAAGCCGATCGACACGATCGTCATCAACGGCGCCGAGTGCGAGCCGCTGCTCACCTGCGACTACCGGTTGATGATGGACTCGGCGAAAACGGTCATCCTCGGAGCGGACATCGTCCGGCGCGTGGTGGGAGCGAAGCGGCTGATCCTCGCCACCGAGGACAACAAGCTCGACGCCGCGGCTGTGCTCGAGAAGGCGGTCAAGGACCTCGGCCTTGCGGACACCAGCGTGGCCGTGGCGAAAACGAAGTACCCCCAGGGCGGTGAGAAGCAGCTGATCGCGGCGCTCCTGGGCCGGGAAGTGCCGACGCCCCGGAAACGCGGCCTGCCGATGGACGTGGGTGTGATCGTCCAGAACGTGGGGACCTGCCACGCGATCTACGAAGCGGTGACGAAGAACATGCCCCTGATCGAGCGGCTCGTCACGGTGGTGGGGGACGCGATCGAGCGCCCCGGGAACTACCGCGCACGGATCGGCACGCCCTGCCGCGTCCTGCTCGACGACGCGGGCTTCAAGACGGACCCGGCCGCGCTCCTGATGGGCGGGCCGATGATGGGCATGGCGGTGTACACGCCCGACGTTCCCGTGACGAAGGGGACGTCGGGCCTGCTCGCCGTTCCGATCGTCAAGGATGCGGTGGTGCGGGACTGCATCCGCTGCGCCTCCTGCGTGGAGGTTTGTCCGGCCCGCCTGACTCCGCTCGACTTGAGCGTGGCCTCGGAGTCGCAGAACTGGGAGGTGGCGGAGGAGTACCACGTCGATGACTGCATCGAGTGCGGGTGCTGCTCCTACATCTGCCCGTCGAACCGTCCCATCGTGCAGCAGATCCGCCACGCCAAGGCGGCGCTCAGAAAGATCAGGTCCGCCGCACAGGCGGGGTAGAGGAGACCATGTCTTCTGATACTCAAATCAAATTGAAGATCACTTCTTCTCCGCACATCAGGACCACGGAGACGGTCCCCCGAATCATGTGGACGGTGAACGCGGTCCTCCTCCCGGTGGGCCTGTTCGCCATCTACTGGTTCGGCTGGCGGGCGCTCCTGACCATGTTCCTGTGCGTCGGCGCGGCCGTCGTGACGGAGTACTGGATCCAGCGGCTTCGCAAGGTCGAGATCTCGTGCTGGGACGGGAGCGCGGTGCTGACAGGCCTGCTGTTCGCGTACGTGATGCCGGCCAATCAGCCGTGGTACGTCTCGGTCGTCGGTTCGGCCTTCGCCATCGGCATCGCCAAGCACGCCTTCGGCGGCCTCGGCAACAACATCTGGAACCCGGCGCTGGTCGCCCGCGCGTTCGTGTTGGCCGCCTGGCCGGCCATGACGATTCTCGGCGCCTCCTGGCCGCTGCCGGGACCGGAGGCCACCCCCGGGATCTACGACCTGAACGACTCCGCCGTCGCGGTCACCGCGCCCTCGCCGCTCACGGATCCCGAGGTTCAGCTCACTGCCGAGGAGAATGACCTTCCGGCCGGGGAGCGCCAGAAGATCATCGAGGAACGCTGGCGGGCGACCGTGGACTTGAACCTTCGCCTGAGCACCGGACTGGCGCCGGATGCGAGCAACTCCTCGGTCTACTTGAAGCTCTTCCTCGGAGGCCGAAACGGCTGCCTGGGTGAGGCCGCGGGGCTGCTCCTGCTCCTCGGCGGCGTCTTCCTCATGATCCGCGGTTACGTGAACTGGCGGGTCCCGGTCTTCTTTATCCTGAGCGCGCTCATTCTGGCGTTCATCCTGCCGGAGAAGATCCGCCTGGGCGACGGGACCACGGCCTGGTCCGCGTGGTTCACGGGGGATGTGCTCCGGCAGTTCCTCGGCGGGGGACTCATCATCGGCGCCTTCTTCATGGCCACGGACATG
>SWCD01021332.1_pt1 | contig 11682 bp, 7 predicted proteins | sample 4693011 | NCBI WGS metagenome assembly SWCD01 (sample SAMN10267278, study PRJNA491770) | bioreactor metagenome | isolation source: DHS bioreactor inoculated with marine | place: Japan: Omine Ridge, Nankai Trough | reverse complement strand
AAAAAAAATGAATCTGTAGCAGAGGCCGGGAGATCATTAAAAATGAGGCGACTTTGCTGGTTTAGCTGGCAACCGCTTTTAGAGTCTGATCGCAGGAATAAATGGCATCGGTATTTAGTTCTATTACGCCTTTAAAGCGGGTGATGTCGATGCTGTCGCCCAAGGTATATACCGGCGCATTACCGGTACAGCCTGCATGCTATTAGTTTGATTTTATGCTGGGGTATGAAAATCAAACGGAACTTTGCTAGACTTGAACCAGATTCGTCGGATCATTAGTAACGGCTCATAAAAACTGGAACATGACGGCTTTAAGAAAAACACTATTATTTACGCTCGTAATCTGTACCCTGGGGTATGGTAGCGCATGGGCGTATGATGGCCATGCTGTCGAATTAAGTGGTGATGAGCTCGTTGTTTTAGACACAGTGACTGCTGATACGCATTCACATTTTTCAAGTGATCAAAATTCAGAGTCGCCGTCAGAGCAGGCGCCGGCCGCCAGTGTTGATTGTGATCACTGTGCGCATATCTCTGCACATATACTGGCGATCTTCTCGCAATATGGCTATCTATGCAGCATCAATCAATCCAGTGAACTGCTGGAGTTATCCGAAACCCTCGTTTCATTAATCGTTAGTCCTGATCTAAGACCCCCCCGCGTTTAATTCCCGAATATCGCCAGCATTGCTATTGCACTGCTGTCTGTTGCGCATACCTGAGTTGTCAGGTTTGTGTTTGTATTATTTTCGAGAATTAAATAATGATTATAAAACCGTGTTTTAAAGGTGAACTGACTTTATCCATCTGTCTGCTTACCACCGCACTAATGAGCAGTGTGGTGCATGCAGAATCTGTCAGCACAGCTGACGATAACCGCGCGAGTATGGCACTTCAGCGTTGGTTAAATAAAAATGTAAACGACCATCCCTCCGTGCTGGCCGCGAAAGCCGCCGTCGATTCAGCGGGCTTCCAGTTGATTGCTGCAGACAAAGCGCTGTATAACCCGGAGCTTGAGTTCGATGCTGAAACGGCTGAAACAGATTTCGCCTCTGTTGGCCTTCGCCAGACGATCGACTGGGGTGATACCCGCGGCGCAAGAACTGAAATGGCCCGCTCACAAAAAACAGCGGCACGATTTGCTTTTGAAGCAATGCGACGCGAAATCGCCACCGCATTTCTGAGCGGTCTTTCTGATTACCATACCAGTTCGGCATTAAAAGACCTTGCTGAGCAGGGCAACACCCTGATGCAGCGTTCGGCAAAACTGGCGAAGCAACGCTTCGATGCCGGTGATCTTGGTAAAGTCGAAGTCGATCTTGCCAATCTTTCTTATGCGCAGGCACGTTTTCAACTGGCCGATGCCCTCTCGCAACATGCACGTGCAGCGCAAAATCTGATTGCCCTTTCCGGCAGTGCCAGTAAAAACTGGCCACAACTGCTTTCAACATTTCCTGATCCAAAAGCAAAGCTGCAGGAAATCGATAAAACGGTGCAACAGTTACCGCAGATGCGCGAGATCACATCACGTGTGAAATCGGCGCAGGCAAATGTCAAAGTGCAAACCGGTCAGGGTTCGGTAAATCCGACCATCGCTTTTCGTGTCGGTAAAGAAGAACAGGATGCTTTGCTCGGATTGTCTTTATCGATTCCGTTGCAGGTAAGAAATAATTTTCAGGCAGAAGTCGATGCCGCCAATGCTGAAATGATACAGGCCGAGCGCGAAGCCATCGATGCTTATCGCAAACTTAAAAGCCGGCTTGAGATCGCCATCGTTTCCTACGAGTTAAGTCGCGGTGCCTGGCTTTCCTGGCAACAGTCGGGTGCTGACACACTCAGTGAGCAAATCATTTTGCTGGAGCGCCTGTGGAAAGCGGGCGAGCTCAATACCACTGATTACCTGATACAGCTAACACAGGCACTGCAGACCAAGGCCAGTGCCATCGAACAACGTGGCCGCATGTGGACCGACTGGAGCGAGTGGTTAATCGCTTCAGGAAAAATAGAGCAATGGCTCAATAACACATCGGCAAAAAATACGAGAGAACAATAATGAATAACAAATTACGTAATCTGAATATATTAAAAATACTGATGCTAACCGTGTCGTTGAGTGCGTTGAACGTGGCTTATGCCTCGGGCGGACATGATGAAGACGGACACGAGGAAGGCGGCCATGAAGAAGAGCAGTCAGTAAAACTCAGCGCAAAACAACTTGAGACTGCCGGCATAGTGGTTAAAGAAGTACAACCGCAAAGTGTCGCGGAAATCATCAGCGCCCCCGGTGAAATCATGTTGAATGAATACCGAACAACGTCGGTGACACCACGTGTTTCATCACAGGTGGTAAAACGCCATGTAAAACTGGGTGATGTTATTACTGTCGGCCAGCCACTGGTGACTTTATCCAGCGTAGAGATGGCGACTGCGCAAGGTAATTTATTAGTGACTGGCCGTGAATGGCAGCGAGTAAAAAAACTGGGCCGAAAAGTAGTCTCTGCGCAACGTTATACCGAAGCGCGGGTAAACCATGAACAGGCAAAAGCACGGGTGCTGGCTTATGGCATGACCGCAAAACAGGCCGAAGCTTTTCTGAAAAGTGGCGACGCCTCAAAAGCCAACGGCAGTTTCCAGTTACTGGCACCACAAGCCGGCACGATTATTTTTGATCGTTTTATCGTTGGTGAGTTAATCGAACCGGGCACAAAACTTTTTATCATCAGTGATGAGTCCGTCCTCTGGGTGGAAGCCAAATTAACCCCGGCGCAGGCAGCGCAGGTTGCCACCGGCAGTTCGGCAAATATTCTTGCTGGCGGTAAACATTTTTCCGGCAAGGTCGTGCAGGTGCATCACGCACTGGATGAAGACACCCGTACCCTGGGTGTGCGCATTGAGATCGCTAACCCGGATGACCAGCTGCACCCCGGCGTCTTCGTACAGGCGCAGATCAGCAACATTAATGCCGAGCGGGTTATGGCTGTTCCAGTAAACGCGGTGCTGCGAAGCCCGGATGGTGACTGGACGATTTTCATCGAACACGAAGCTGGTGAGTTCGAGCCTCAGGAAGTCGAGTTGCTAAGAACCGTTGCTGATCTGGCGGTCATCGAAGGCATCGACCCCGGCACACGCGTGGTAACACAGGGCGCATTTTTTGTGCAGTCTGAACTGGCCAGGGCCGGTTTCTCTGTTCACAACCACTAGGGGGCAGAATAATGTTAGATGCAATTATTAGCTGGGCTGTGAAAAACCGCCTGCTGGTTGTGATCGCATTGATCGCAACAGCGGTGGGTGGCACATTAATTTTACCGAAACTTAACCTTGATGCTTTTCCTGATGTGACCAACGTGCAGGTGCAGATCAATACCGAAGCACGGGGCCTGGCTGCAGAAGAAGTCGAACAGTTGATCACGTTCCCGATCGAGGCAACCATGTATTCGCTGCCCGATGTCGAGGAAGTGCGTTCCATTTCCAAAACCGGCCTGTCAGTGATCACCGTGGTGTTCACCGAAGGCACCGATATTTATTTCGCCAGGCAGCTGGTGTTTGAGCGCCTGCAAACCGCACGCGAGCAGATACCCGATGGCATCGGTACGCCCGGCATCGGGCCGAACACGTCGGGGCTGGGGCAGGTCTATCAGTATATTTTACGTGCTGACGATCCCGAAAAATATGACGCCATCACCCTGCGCAGTTACAACGACTGGATCGTCAAACTGTTGTTGATGCCGGTTGGCGGCGTCACCGAAGTTTTATCTTTTGGTGGTGAAGTGCGTCAGTATCAGGTGCAGTTGAATCCCGAACGTCTGCTGGCTTATGGCCTGACCGGTGACGATGTTGCCGAAGCAGTCGAAAATAATAACCGCAACGCCGGTGGCTGGTATATGGATCGCGGTGCCGAGCAACTGGTGGTGCGCGGTGTTGGCTGGGTGCGCAGCGGTGAAGAAGGTCTGCGCGACATCGGCAATATTCCACTGAAAGATGAAGACGGTGTGGTGGTGCGGGTCAACGATGTCGCCACCGTGGCTTTCGGCCCGGAGATTCGTCAGGGTGCAGTTTCTATCACGCGTCGTGATGCCGACGGTAATCCCGAAGCACTGGGCGAAGTGGTCGCCGGTGTTGTCCTCAAACGTCTGGGCGCGAACACCAAAGCCACTATCGAAGGCATTGAATCGCGTTTGGCCGCGATACAAACCGCGTTACCCGATGGTGTTACATTGGAGCCGTTTTACGATCAGGCCAGCCTGGTTGATCAGGCTGTCTCGACCGTATCAAAAGCATTGCTCGAAGCATTCGTGCTAATCGTTATCGTGTTGATGCTGTTTCTGGTCAACCTGCGCGCCACCTTCCTGGTACTGATCTCGGTACCGATCTCTATCGGTATGGCGTTGATGGCGATGGCGCACTGGGGTGTGTCGGCCAACCTGATGTCACTCGGTGGTCTGGCGATGGCTATCGGTATGATGGTCGATGGTTCGGTGGTGATGATGGAACACATCTTCAGCCACCTGACCCACGCCGATGAGCAGCACAAGGCGCATCAACAACAGGCGCCGGGTGATGACCATCCTTATGACTCAGCACACGACGATCATGGTATCGCCTTGCGTATTAAAGAAGCAGCACGTGAAGTCGGCCGGCCGGTGTTTTTTGCGGTGCTCATTATCATCATCGTGTTTGCGCCCCTGTTCAGCCTGGAAGGTGTTGAAGGCAAGCTGTTCCAGCCGATGGCGATATCCATCGTGCTGGCGATGATGGCTTCCTTGCTGGTTGCGCTGGTGGTAGTGCCGGCGCTGGCAACCTATTTGTTCACCAAAGGCGTGGAGCATAAAGAAGGTTACGTGATGCCGCCGCTGACCAAGCTTTATCGCAAAGCGTTGCCCTGGGCACAGGCAAAACGCAAGCTGGTTGTGTTGTCCGCGCTGGGGCTGTTCATCGGCTCACTGGCCCTGATCCCGTTTCTGGGCACCGAGTTTGTGCCCGAACTGGAAGAGGGCACCTTGAATATCCGAACCACCTTAGCGCCATCTTCCAGTCTGGATACCGCGCTGCAAGTGGCCGGTAAACTGGAAGCCGCGCTGCTGACATTCCCCGAAGTTATCTACGCCACCAGCCGTGTCGGTCGACCGGAGATCGGTGGTGACCCGGAGCCGGTGTCGAACGTTGAAACCTTTGTTGGTTTAAAACCGGTAAGCGAATGGACCAGTGCGTCGAATCGTTTTGAGCTGCAGAAACTGATGGAAGCGAAAATGTCGGAGCATCCGGGATTGTTGTTCTCCTTCTCGCAACCCATCGCAACACGTGTGGACGAATTACTTTCAGGCGTCCGCGCACAACTGGCGATCAAACTGTTCGGTTCCGACCTCGACACGCTGGCGGAAAAAGGCGGCGAGATCGAAGCGCTGGTGAAAAAAGTCGAAGGTACTCGTGGCGTGGCGATGGAGCAGATCGGTGGTGAAGCCCAGCTTGCTGTTCGCCCCGACCGTGACGCACTGGCGCGATATGGTATCCCGGTGGCACAGGTGATGGATCTGGTTGCGGACTCGATTGGTGGTCGTGCTGCCGGACAGGTGATTAACGGTAACGAGCGTTATGATATCTACGTGCGGCTGGCAGAAAAATATCGCAACAATGTTGAAGCCATTCGTAACCTGATCCTGCAGGCACCGGGTGGTGCCTGGGTGAAACTGAGTGACGTGGCAGAAGTGAAAATCGAATCCGGCCCGCCACAGATCCGTCGTGATGACGTGCAACGCCGCGTGGTCATCCAGACCAATGTCGAAGGCCGAGACATGGGCGGCCTGGTGGCCGAACTGCAACGCCGCATCGATACCGAGATCGACATGCCACCGGGTTACACCGTGGTGTTTGGCGGTCAGTTCGAAAACCAGCAGCGTGCGCAGGCAAGATTGATGATCGTGGTGCCGCTGTCACTGGGGCTGATTTTTCTGCTGCTGTATTTTGCTTTCAGCTCCATCGGTCAGGCTTTGCTGATCATGCTCAACGTGCCGCTGGCGTTAATCGGCGGCATCGCCGCGCTGTTTATCTCCGGCCAGTACCTGTCGGTGCCGGGGTCTATCGGTTTCATCGCGCTGTTCGGTGTCGCTGTGCTCAACGGTGTGGTGATGGTGAACGCCATCAACCAGCGTTTGTGTGGTGGCGTTGATGTTAATAAGGCCGTGTTCGAAGGCGCCTTATCACGATTGCGCCCGGTACTGATGACCGCGTCCATTGCCGCTTTAGGTTTGATCCCGATGTTACTGGCAACCGGGGTTGGTTCAGAAGTGCAGCGACCACTGGCAACCGTGGTGGTCGGTGGCCTGTTCTCTTCGACATTATTAACACTGTTTGTAGTGCCTGTGTTGTTCAACACATTCTCCAAACGTGTGATCGAAGATAGCGCTCGCTCAGGATGACAGCAATTAATAATATCGTTAGCTTTTGAGTGCCTAAAGATTGGCGCGAGATGTCAATCTGATTTAGGTGGTTTTCTCTAAAATAACAACCTGCCAGCCAATTGTCAGGTGACGACCGATATAAGGAGTTTGGCGATAGCACCCGGGGAGGAGACTCTCTGGGTGCTTTTTTGTTTTAGTGGATGTATTTATAAAAGGATTGGTGTAAATAATAATTGCCTCTAATATCAGACGTAATCGTGGTCTGACTCCAATAATGCCTTTGGTTAGGCTGACTGGCAAAAATGCAAAAATGGGGTCTGACCCCAAAATACCCAGATATCTAGTACATCAAGTCCTTGAAAGGCTTGTATGGCGCTACAATAGGCTTAAATTGGTATTTGGCAGAGAGGATGGGATTCGAACCCACGAGACCTTTCGGTCTACACACTTTCCAGGCGTGCGCCTTCAGCCGCTCGGCCACCTCTCTATATGTTTTCTAAAAAGTTTAACCTTCCTCGGTATACAACTTCTCCAGAATTTCTTTTGCACCCATTGATAATAATTCCGCCGCCAGTTTTTCACCCAGCTGCTCAGCATCACCGCGATGGCCGCTGATGTTGCTTTCGATGATGCGTGTGCCGTCGGGTTCGCCGACCAGGCCTTGCAGGTGCAGGGTGTCGCCGTCGAGCATGGCGTAGCTGGCGATGGGTACCTGACAGCCGCCTTCCAGGCCTTTGTTCAGCGCGCGTTCGGCAGTGACGCGATCAGCGGTGTCTTGGTGGTGCAGCACGGATATCAGATCCAGTGTTTCCTGATCGTCGCGGCGTGCTTCCAGGCCGACAGCACCCTGGCCGACGGCGGGCAATATCCATGAGGATGAAATACGCTGTTTGATGCGTTTTTCCATGTCGAGTCTGACCAGGCCGGCGCAGGCCAGGATGATGGCATCGTAATCGCCATTATCTAATTTTTCTAATCTTGAATTGACGTTGCCGCGCAGGTCTTTGATTTTTATGTCCGGGCGTTTGCTCAGTAGCTGGCATTTTCTGCGCAGGCTACAGGTGCCGACGGTCGCGCCTTCGGGCAGTTTTTGTATGCTGTCGACGGTGTTGGATACGAAGGCATCGCAGGGTTCTTCGCGCTCAAGGATGGTCGAGAGGAACAGACCTTCTGGAAATTCCATCGGCACGTCCTTGATCGAATGCGCGGCGATGTCGGCTTTGCCTTCGAGCATCGCGACTTCCAGCTCTTTGACGAACAGGCCTTTGCCGCCGATTTTCGCCAGCGGGGTGTCGAGGATTTTATCGCCTTTGGTGGTGAAGGTGACCAGTTCGACTTCCAGCCCCGGATGCGCTTCCATCAAACGTGACTTGACGTGTTCGGCCTGCCACAGTGCCAGCGGGCTTTTTCGTGTTGCAATGCGTAGTGTTGATTTCATCAAAGAGGGGCTTGCGTAGCTGTTTCAAAAATTATGGGCGCATTATACATTTAATTGATGCGCTCTGGTCGTTTGTCTGCCTTTGTTTTTTTAATCATTTAGGGTTGATTCCCCGCTGCTTGCTACGATGCAGTATTGCTTAATGTTATAAAAAGATCAAAAAGTAGTCCGCGAAAAACGCAAAAGACGCGAATTATAAGAATAAAAACAAACAAATTAATTTGTCTTTTTTGCGTTCTTTGCGTTTTTTGCGGACTAAGTTTTTGTTTTTTCTTTAATACCCGCCCGCTTGCGGCAGGGTAGCTTATTTCGGTGGCGACAAAATGCTGAAGTTTTATGTATAATGCGCCCCGTTATGGTGACCCGTTCTGGTTCCCTCGCGACGATAAGCCGTGAACTCCGCCAGGTCCGGAAGGAAGCAACGGTAGCGGTGATCTCGGGTGCCGAGGTGTGGCTGGGGCGGGTCGCCACCTTATTTTTCAGTTTTTTCAATTCCTGCTGTAACCCGACTGCTTTCTTCGTTAGAATCTATCGATGCTATTGTTATTCAATTTTGTGTTATTTGATTGTGTGTTTCTTCGGCCGATCTTCGCGCGTGAGTTATTTCAAATGAGCTATCCCCAATGAGTTATCAGGTTCTGGCGCGAAAATGGCGGCCGCAGAATTTTCAGGAACTGGTCGGGCAGGAGCACGTGCAGCGTGCGCTGGTTAATGCTTTAAATGATGACCGGCTACACCACGCCTATCTGTTCACCGGCACCCGCGGCGTTGGCAAGACCACCATTGCGCGCATCTTCTCAAAATCTTTAAACTGCGAAACCGGCATTACTGCGACCCCCTGCGGCAAGTGCTCGACCTGCATGGAGATTGCCGAAGGCCGTTATGTCGATCTGATCGAAGTCGATGCCGCTTCGCGCACCGGCGTTGACGATACCCGCGACCTGCTGGAAAACGTGCAATACGCGCCCACCCGCGGCCGTTATAAAGTGTATCTGATCGACGAGGTGCACATGTTTTCCAAGAGCAGTTTTAACGCGCTGCTGAAAACCCTGGAAGAGCCGCCGCCGCATGTGAAGTTTTTGCTGGCCACCACCGATCCGCAGAAGCTGCCGGTCACCGTGCTCTCGCGCTGTTTGCAGTTTAACCTCAAGCGCCTGCCGGTGAGTCTGATCATCAGCCATCTGCAACACATCCTGACCGAAGAGAAAGTCGAATTTAATGTCACCGCCTTGCAGCTGATCGCTGAAGCCGCGGACGGCAGTATGCGTGATGCGCTGAGCCTGCTGGATCAGGCGCTGGCGTTTGGCGGCGGCGCCATACAGGAACAGGAAGTGCGCGATATGCTGGGCAGCGTGTCACGCGATAAAGTGATCCGATTATTAAAGGCCGTGCTGCAACGTGATGCCGCGCAGACCATGGCGGTGGTCGCCGAACTGGCAGAATTATCGCCTGATTTCGAAAGCGTGCTGGCAGAATTTCTCAGCCTGCTGCATCACATGAGTCTGGCGAAAACCGTGCCGGAAGCGCTGGATGAATTTGTCAGTGCGCGCGAACAGTTGCTCAAACTGAGCGAAGAAGTTTCCGCCGAAGACCTGCATCTGTTTTATCAGATCGCGCTGATCGGTCGGCGTGACCTGCCGTTATCGCCGGATGCGCGAAACGGTTTCGAGATGATCATGCTGCGCATGCTCGCGTTCAGGCCAGTGGGTGTGGATGCCGGGCGCATACAAAATCAGGCACAGCCACAGTTATCATCAGCGCCATCTCGTCCACAGGCTGCGCCGGCGAGTCGGCCGCAGGTTGCGTCACGGGCCACACCACAGGTCGCGCCACAGGCTTCAGCGCCAGTACAATCCGCGCCGCAAGCCACAAATGTGGTCGCCGAGGACAGCGCGCCATCACCGGCGGCTGCACCTTCACCCGTCGCCGGGCAGCCAGTTTCAAACGACTGGCGTGACGTGGTGAATGCGCTCGGCCTGGGTGGCCTGGTAAAACAGCTGGCGATTAACTGCACCATGAAACAGCGTGACGGTTGCAGTATCCTGTTGCACATTGCAAGTGGGCACAGCAATTTAATTAATCTAAAAGCAAAACAACGTTTGCAACAGGCGCTGGGTGAATATTTTAATATCGACGCACAACTTGAAATAAAAGTTGTCAATAAAGTTGCGGCTGGCAACAGCGATATAAATAAAAGCGAAACGCCCGCGCAGGCAACACAACGTGAAACCGAGCAGCGTCAGCAGCAGGCTGTCGAGTCGATTAACGAGGACAGTTTTACACAGTCATTAAAAGAAAATTTTAATGCTGAGATTATTCCGGGCTCGGTAAAACCGGTAACGTAAAAAATGAATACAGCAAGAGGTTTGATATGAAAGGTGCAATGGGCAACATGATGAAACAGGCGCAGAAGATGCAGGAAGACATGCAGAAAGCGCAGGCAGAAATCGCCAATATGGAAGTCGAAGGTCAGGCGGGCGGCGGCATGGTCAAGGTGTTGATGAACGGTCGCCACGAACTGCGTCGTGTGAATATCGACGAGAGTCTGATGAAAGATGATAAAGAAATGATCGAAGATCTGCTGGCCGCAGCGGTGAATGATGCAGTGCGAAAAATCGAGCAGGAATCATCGTCAAAAATGTCTGGCCTGACTGCCGGTTTGAATCTGCCCGGTGGCATGAAACTGCCGTTTTAAATTATTGTTCTCGCAAAGATGCAAAGACGCAAAGACGCAAAGCACACAAAGAATCCGCTGTTTTTCTTTGCGAGCCCCGCGCCTCGGTAACAGCTCCTGCGTTACTCTACTTACAGGCGTCCTGCCTTAATTTGCGAGAAAATACAAAATTATGTCACCTTTATTACAACAGTTAATTGATGCCTTAAAATGTTTGCCCGGCGTCGGCCCCAAGTCGGCACAGCGCATGGCGTTCTATCTGCTGGAGCGTGACACTGACGGTGCGAAAAATCTTGCCTCGGCGCTGGCCGAAGCGGTAGAAAAGATCGGCCATTGTTCGATGTGCCGTACTTTAAGTGAAAATGAATTATGTGATATCTGCGCCAGTGTTTCGCGAGAAAATGGCAAGTTATGCGTGATCGAAACCCCGGCTGATGTTTTTGCGATTGAACACACGGCAGAGTTTCGTGGTAAATATTTTGTTCTGATGGGGCATCTGTCGCCACTCGATGGCATCGGGCCTGCTGAACTGGGCCTGGATCTGCTGGAGCGCCGACTGGCCAACGGTGAGATAAAAGAACTGATCCTGGCGACCAACCCGACGGTCGAAGGCGAAGCCACGGCGCATTATATCTCCGACATGGCGGTTCGCCATCAGGTAATGACCACACGCATCGCGCACGGTGTACCGCTCGGCGGTGAGCTGGAATACATCGATTCGGGTACGCTGGCGCATGCGTTTAGTGGTCGCCAGCGCTTTGATTCTTGATTATTTTCTGCAAATTATTAAGTTTAAACGATAAGCAGAGCCTTCCCGCTATTTGATTAACGTCAAAGCTTTTGGGCTGTGTTTATGGTCTAATACGGCGAATTGAGGTGCAACCATGACTGACTGTTTGTTTTGTAAAATCCGCGATGGCGAGATACCGGCCGACATTGTTTTTGAGGATGACGACGTGCTCGCATTTAATGATGTTAACCCGCAGGCGCCGGTGCATATCCTGATTATTCCCAAACAACATATCTCGACGATCAATGATCTCGAAGACGGTGATGAACGAATCATGGGGAAACTGTTTAGTACAGCAAAAAATCTTGCAAATCAAAAAGCTGTCAGTGACGATGGTTATCGCCTGGTGACCAACTGTAATGCTGGTGCAGGTCAGACTGTTTTT
>SWCD01015693.1_pt2 | contig 11685 bp, 10 predicted proteins | sample 4693011 | NCBI WGS metagenome assembly SWCD01 (sample SAMN10267278, study PRJNA491770) | bioreactor metagenome | isolation source: DHS bioreactor inoculated with marine | place: Japan: Omine Ridge, Nankai Trough | reverse complement strand
TGTCGAGGATCAGAGGCCCGCTCACAATCTCCTTGCGCCAGAGCACCGGGAACAGCGGATTGGTCAACAGCGCCTGCGCCACCAACGTCACGAGCGCCACCGCCCCCATGACAGAGCCAAGTGCCAGCCGCAGCCACCGCACCACGCGCTCACCCGCGCGCAGTCGCCAGAGCTGCACCATGCTGGACGCAAGCCACACCACCGCCGTCAGACCAAGCCCCGCATGCCCCATCGCCCCTGGTCCGCCCAGCCATCGCTGCAAGACGACGCTGAGGAAGATCGCCGTAATGCTCCAGACGGCGCTTTCGATCACCACCCGAGTGGCACCCCCGGCGCGCGCCGCCATCACGCCCCATGCCGCCGCCAGCAGGGCCAGCGGCCCCAGATGCGACAGGAGCACATCGCCCCATCCCGCCTCGCGCACCGCCCAGTCCAGACCCGGATCAATCACCAGCCGATAGCCAATCACCGCGACGCCCACCTGCGCCAGCCCCCCAAGCAGTGGCAGATTGAACCGTCGGTCAATCACCGCCGTGCTCAGAATCATCAGCCCAAGCGCCAGCGTCAGCGCCGCCTTGCTCAGCACCACAAAAAGCGCCAGCGTGATCAGCACCAAGGCCGCCGCCGCGAACAGCGCCACGGCGACTGCCCCCTCCGGCCTGCGCGCCCGCACCGCAAACACCACCATCAGCGCCGCCACGGCCATCACCTGCAAGGCCCACGCATAGGCCCCGAGCACCACGGCGGGGGTCCAGAACAGCTCAAGGATCAGCGCAAGCCCCGGTGCCATAACCGCCGCGCTAAGGCTCCAGAGGATCACCGGCACCGCGCCCGCCGCATATCTCGCTCGAAACGCACAAAAGATCGAGACCACCGCCCCGCCCGCCAGGATCACGCTCGCATCAAGCGGCATCTTGGCTTCGGGCAATCGCTCGGCCCCGGCCATGAACGCCGACCAAACCGGCCCCTGTCCAAATCCTTCGAGCGCCACCAGCAGAAGCGTCGCCACGGCCGGAACCACCGGCACATCTTCCAGCGCCGCGGCCCGTCGCGTGCCAAGAATCAGCGCCGCCAGCATCCCCGCCAGCAGGCTCAGCGCGCCCCAAACCACCAGGGCCTCGCGCGCCTCCTGTGCCAACCAGAGAGCGGCAAGGCTCGCCAGAGCCACCACCCCCCACACAAGACGCACCGGGAAATCAGGATAGCTCCCCCCTGCAAGTACCCGGCGCAACAGCGAATTGCCCGCGTGCTGCGGCACCAACCGCGCCTCGGGAACCAGCACCGTCAACACCACCAACATCGCCCAAAACGCAAGATAAAGCAGCGCGCCCGCCTGCGACAAATAGAGCAGCGTCGCGCCACCGATACTGATTGCCAAGGCCAGAGCCGAAATCCAGGCCCATCGCCGCGCGGCATCCACCGCCAGCCCGACCGCTGCCAAGACCGCGAAATACCCGTAAAAGACGCCGGGCGTGTCCGACTGCCCGCCCACCATGAACGGGGCTACCCCCGCGCCAATAAGACCGAACGCCGTCAGAACCGGCCCGTGGAACCAGCCAAGGATCACAGCCGCCGCACCAACGCCCACCAGGCCTGCCAATGCCACACCCGGCCCGATCAGATCATAGAGTCCCCGCGCAGCCAGAACAGCCGCAAAGAGCGCGATCACCCCCGCACCGGACAAAACCGAAGGCAACCCGGTGACCGCGCCCGCCGCCTCATCGCCATAGCGCCGCCGCAGCCGCTCACCCGCTGCGATCAAAGTGGCCCCAAGCACCAGCGCACCGATTACCCGCCAAAACGGCGTGAGCAGACCTTGCTCGACGCCGTATTGCACCATGAAAACGCCAGCCAAGGCCAGCGACACGCCCGCCACCGCCAACGCCCAATTGCCGCGAACCCAATCCATCAGCGCCGACATCCGGTCGGCGCGCAGCACAAAGGCGCGCGGCGGCGTGTCGTCCTGACTTGCCTCTGGCGTATCAACAGGGTCAACGGCCCAGGGACCTGCCCGCTCGCCGACCACGGGCGCAACCTCTGCCGCCGCTTCGGGACGCGCCTGTGACAGCCCCGCCTCAAGTCGCGCAACCCGCGCCTTGAGACGCAGATGCGAAATCAGGAGATAGGGCACTCCGATCACAAGGAGCGCGAGTAATCCAAGCCCGAAAAGAACGGCGAGTGCATCCATGGATCACCCCTGCCCAAAAAGTCCGGTCAATGCCCGATGCACCACCCCTGTCACCGAGGGCCTGCGTCCGCGCTGAAACGGCAGCGGGCGGCACACCTCGATCGCGGCCACCCCCACCCGCGCCGTCAGCGCGCCGTTAACCACGCCTTCCCCGAACCGACGCGACACCTTGGAGAGCACGCCGCCGCCAGCCACGCTGCTGATCAGGTCATCACCCACCGCCACGGCCCCCGTGGCCAAAAGATGGGCCATCACCGCCCGCGCCAGCCGCCAGCTGCCCAAGACACCCGCGCGCCCACCATAGATCTCGGCCACCGCCCGGATCATGCGTAGATTGGCGACAAACGCCCCCACGACATCGGCCAAGGCCAGCGGCACCAGCGCCGTGACCATCGCCACCTGCCGCGCCGCGACCTCCACTTCGCGCAGGGCCTGCGCATCGAGAGGGGCCAGAATCTCGACTTCCGCCAATCCGAGCAGCGCCTCGGCGTCAAACTGCTCCTCCTGCCGCACTGCCAGCCGTTCCAGCCCCCAGGCCGTTTCAGGACGCTTGGCGTAAAGCGTGCGCAGCCGCGCCACCACCCGACGTGCCGCCTCCAGATCTTCGGTGGCGCGCGCGGCCCCAGCCTCGCGCCGCAGGGTATCGAGCCGACCCAATCGGGCAAATCCCGCCACTTCGCGCAACCCGATGATCGCCGCCACAATCAAGAGGCCCGCGCCCATCGCTGCCACGCCGTAGCCCAGCACCGGCACACGCGCGATCAAGCCCATCGCAAAATCCCATGCCGCGACAGAAACCGCCGCCCCCATCAAGCCAAGCGCCAAGCCCCAGAAAAGCCGCCCCAGCCATGACGGCCCCGCCGCCCCGCGCGTGATTACCGCCCGCATGGCCCGCCCATCAGGCCAATCCATCAGATCGGGCACCGGCGGCGCACGGTCTGGCCCCTCGGCGGCCTGCGCATCCATCTCGATCAGAACCGGGCCCTTGGCCTTGTTGCCGCTCACGCGCTCTCTCCTTTGCCTCGCCAGACCATCAAGATATCCGGCAACCCCTCATCATTACCCAGACCCATACTGCGCGCGGCCTCGACAAAGCCTTGCCGCGCATAGAACGCGCGCGCGGCTGCATTCGCCTCGAGCACCCAGAGGCGCAAGACACCTGCTTCGGCCTTGGCCTCGGCCAAGAGCGCCCGGCCAAATCCCTGTCCTTGCCGCAGCGGATGCACGTAGAGCGCATGCAGAATATCGCCGTCGCGGACCACGAATCCGGCCAAGCGGCCCTGCTTGCGGATCACCCTGACCCAGCCCCAGCGGATCACCTTGGCGAGCGCGCGAAGGTCGTCCCAATGACTGCGCACCTGCGGCAACCATGGCGTCGCACGGGTAAACCCCCACAGGATCACAGCCAGTTGCGGCAGATGCCAAAGCTGCCCGCGCGCCGTTCTCATAGCCTATCCCCGATCAGGAATTGCGCGGCGCGGTCCAGCCGGATATGCGGCGGCCCCTCACCGGGGCGCAGGTTGAGCGGCGCGGGCGCAAAGCGCATGACCCGGTAATCCTGACCCAGCCACTCGGTCGCGCCCGACCGCGCCGAGGCCAGCAGCTGCCCCGGATCATCGGGCAGATCGCCCGCATAAAACGCCGCCTGTCGCCCGGTGTCGAGTAATCGACCGCGCACACAGTCAAGCATCTCGCCGTTGTGGCTCAGCCGTTCCTCGACCGTGGCGCGCAATGCGGCCAGGGCCATTGCCTCTGTCTTAGCCCCGGCAAATTCCGCCCGGTCGCGCGCCTCGCGCAAGAGGGCGGACATGATCCCCGTCAACCGCCCGTGCTGCGCATGATGCAGATGGTCCGCCTTGGTCGCGGCAAAAAGGATACGCTCCACCCGCCGCCCAAGCAGCAATTGCGTCAGGAACGCGTTGCGGCCGGGCCGGAACGCGCCCAGAATTTCCGCCATGGCCCGGCGCATATCGTCGACCGCCTGCGGCCCCTTGTGAATTGCATCGAGCGCATCAACCAGAACGACCTGTCGGTCGATCCTGGCAAAATGGTCGCGAAAAAAGGGTTTGACCACCTCGCGCTTGTAAGCGTCATAGCGCCGTGCCATCTCGGCGCGTAGGCTGCCGCGCCCTGCCTTGCCCTCTGGCAGCGGCGCGAATGTCACCACCGGCGAGCCCGCAAGATCACCGGGCAGAATGAAACGCCCCGGCGTGCAATCATAGAATCCCGCGGCGCGCGCCGCCTGCAAATAGGCGGTAAACCCTGCCGCCAGCGCCTGTGCGACCGGTTCGTCCAGTCGCGCCGCCACATCCACATTGGCCACCTGTGCCAGATACCCAGCCGCTTCGGGGCGCGGGGCAATCCGTGCCAAAACTTCGGACGCCCATTGATCATAGCTCTTATCCATGAGCGCCAGATCAAGCAGCCATTCTCCCGGGTAATCCACGATATCGAGATGGACCACCCGTGGCCCTGTGACCCCCGCCAAGAGCCCTGCTGGCCGTACCCGTAACGACAGCCGCAACTCCGACACCGTCCGCGTACTCTCGGGCCAGTGCGGCTCAGGCCCGATCAAGGCCGCCAGATGCGCCTCGTAGTCAAAGCGCGGCAGCGTCACATCGGGCTGTGGTTGCAGATAGGCCGCAAGAATCCGCCCGTCGCCCTGCGCCAAGAGCCCCGGCATCCGCCCCCGGTCCATCAGATTGGCGATGAGTGAGGTGATGAATACCGTCTTGCCCGCCCGTGCAAGGCCCGTCACCCCGACCCGGATCACCGGCTCGAAGAACGCTTGGCTCACACGGTCGCCCAAGCCCTCGATGCCGCGCACCACGCCCTCTGCCATGCCTGCTACTGCCAAGAACCGCCCCTTTTCCCGTTGCCCTCAAGATAGAGACCCACCTTAGGGGTTGCTAGGGGCAATTGCGCCCCGCTGTTCCCCAGACAGTCGGCGCATGCAACCCAAGAAGAAGCCGGGTCTGCCCAATGGTCAAAGCCGCATTTCCGCGTTATAGGGGCAAAAATCCATCAGGAGCGCCCCAATGGCCGAGACCGAGCAGCCGCAGATTTACCTCATCACCCCGCCCGAGTTCGAGCTGAGCGTCTTTCCCGACACATTAGCCCGCGTGCTCGATCATCATCCGGTCGCCTGTGTGCGGCTTGCCCTGGCCAGCCGTGACGAGGATCGCATCTCACGCGCGGCCGATGCCTGCCGCGAGGTGACACACGCCCGCGACGTGGCGCTCGTGATCGAGAGCCATCTGATGCTGGTCGAGCGGCATGGCCTCGACGGCGTGCACCTGCCCGACGCTGGTCGTTCGGTGCGCGCAGCGCGCAAGGAACTGGGTGAGGATGCCATAGTCGGCTGTTTTTGCGGCACGTCGCGCCATGACGGCATGAACGCAGGCGAGGCAGGTGCCGATTACATCAGCTTTGGTCCTGTTGGGGATAGCCCGCTCGACGACGGCGCGCATGTCGATATGGATGTGTTCGACTGGTGGTCCAAGGTGATCGAATTGCCGGTGGTGGCCGAAGGTGCGCTTGATCTGGCACTTGTCGCAAAGCTGGCCCCGATGACGGACTTTCTGGCCTTTGGCGAGGAAATCTGGCGAGAAGAGGATCCGGTTCAGGCCCTTGGCCGCTTTATTGCCGCGATGGGCTGAACCGCGACGTTACCGCCCGCGCCGCGTCTCGGGCATGCCCGCGCGCACCTGCGCCTCGGCCCAAGCCGCCAGCGCCTTGCGGTCCGCAAAGGCATCCACCCGCGCCGGGGCGTGGTAGACCACCCGCACCCGGCCCTGACGCCGCACCGCAAGAACACGCAGCAAATGCGTGCCAAAATCCATATCGCCCCACCAGCCATAGAATCTCGGATCTTGTCCCTTGGGGGATTCATAGATCACCGAAACCGGCTGAACATGGATCGCATGCGCCAGTTTTTGACTGAAGAATGCCTGAAAAAGCGTTGATTTAAATGGGATAACGCGCATCCCATCGGTCGAACTGCCTTCGGGAAAGAACAAGAGCTTGTGGCCCGCCAGAAGGCGCGACTCGAAAACCTCGGTCTGCGCCTTGGCCTCTTTGGGATCGCGGGTAATGAACACCGTGCCCACCAGCCGTGCCAGATGACCAATGCCAGGCCAGCCCGCAACCTCGGATTTCGACACAAAATACACGCGCTTGCGCGCATTTAGCGCGAAAATATCCAACCATGAGGCATGATTGGCCACTACCGCACCCGGCGCTCGCATCGGCGTGCCCTTGACCTCATGGCCCATACCCAAGACGCGAAACACCGCCCAACAGACCCATTGCGTCACATAGGGTGTCCAGGGCCGGTGTAGCCCATGCAAGGGCCGCTCGATCAGCCGCAAGGCGACCGAGACAACCACGCCCAAGAGAATCACCAGCGCCATGCACAGCCCACGCATTCCCGCACGCAACCAACCGCCGGGTGTCAGCGTGAAATCAGCGGGTGGCACGTCGGAGTCCCACCTGAACTTCAAGGTGTAATGCCTTGCTGATACGTTGATTTTTGCTTTTCACTCAACCGATCAGTATCCAGAATCAGGCAGACATCGGTGGTATTGAACTGATGGTCCACAAAGGCCCCGTCGCCAACATAGCCCCCCAATCGCAGATAGGCCTTGATCAGCGCAGGCACTTGGCGCATCGCCGCGCGCCGGTCCAGATCACCTGCGGCGATCAGGTCCATGTGTTGAAAATGTCCCTCCCGCGCCCGCACACGCAAGCCCTCTGGCGCCAGATGCCGCTCATGCAACAGACTGAGCGAGGGGGCAAGTTCCGCGATGTCGGTGCCATGAAAACTAGCCACGCCGAACAGGATCTCAATGCCATGATCCGTCACATAACGACCCAGACCGTTCCAGAGATGATACATGCCCGGCCCCCCGCGATAGGATTTCGCCAGGCAAGAACGCCCCAACTCCATCAGCCGCCGCCCACTGGTTTTGAGCGCGCTCAGGTCATACTCATCCTCGGAATAGAATTGCCCCGCGCGCGCGGCCTGATCCTCGCGGAGTAGACGGTAAACTCCTACAACGGCTCCATTATTAGCATCGTCCAACAAAAGGAGATGATCAAAGAACGGATCGAACCGATCACGTTCCAGCCGCGCAGCATGATCCACCAACGGCCCGTCGCCACCCAATTCCTCGACAAAAACCTCATAGCGCAGACGTTGCGCCGCGCACAATTCCTCGGGCGTTTCGGCCAGCTTCACACGGAACTTGGGGGCGCTTGCGGTCATCGGCCTTGTCTCTCGGGTCTGCGCCGCCTTTTAGGCAAGAGCACGCACAAGTGCAACGATACCGCTGGTCGCAATGCTCGGCGGTTGTTAACCTTTTGCTAACCCGGATCAAGGATCAAGAAGAGGTATCAGTTCCACGCGGTTGCCATCAATGACCACCTTGCCCTCTTCGCGAAAGTTGACGGTGATACGCCCGCCGATGTTGGATTGTACCTGCCCCGTTCCCCAATCCGGCCTCTGCGGATGCCGCACCAGCATTCCCGGCTCAAGTATTGAATTCATATCCGTCATGCCGCATCTCACCCCGGAGTGTCCAATGCCCCAACATACCCATACCATTGGCGCTTTGATAGCCTCTCGCATCTGCCATGACCTCGTCAGCCCCTTGGGGGCGATTGGCAATGGTCTGGAATTGATGGGGCTTGCCGGGGCTACGACAGGGCCGGAAATGGCGCTGGTCACGGCTTCGGCAAGCCAGGCATTGGCCCGCGTGCGATTTTTTCGGCTGGCTTTTGGTCAGGCCGAGGCGGATCAGGTCACGCGGGCCGAGGAGTTGCGCGATATCCTTGGCACATTTCATGAGGGCGGGCGCATCGCCCTTGCTCTGCAAATCACCAGCACCCTGCCTCGCCCCACGGCGCAGATTCTTCTGCTTGGTCTGCTTTGCGTCGAGCAGGCGCTGCCACAGGGCGGTCATATCGTAATTGGCGAAACCTCCGACGGGTGGCAGATCACGGCCACCGCCCCACGCCTCGCCCCGAACCCGGACCTCTGGCAAGCGCTCTGCGCGGGCGGGTCCTGGCCAGAGGTCAGCCCCGCGCAGGTGCATTTCCTGCTTTTACATCACTGTCTTGCGACGCAGGGCCTGACCGTTCAACGCAGTCTCAGCGAAACAGAGTTCTGCGTCACGCTCTCACGGCACCATCTGCCTCAACCAGATATTTGAAACTGGTCAGTTGCGCCGCCCCCACGGGACCGCGCGCATGCATCTTGCCGGTGGCAATCCCGATTTCCGCCCCCATACCGAATTCGCCGCCATCGGCGAACTGGGTTGAGGCGTTGCGCATCAGGATGGCACTGTCGAGCCGGGCAAAAAACCGCGCCGCCGCCGCATCATCCTCGGTCACGATGCAATCGGTGTGGTTGGACCCATAGCGCCGAATATGCGCGATGGCGTCATCCAGGCTGTCTACAACCCTGACGGCGATGATACTGTCGAGATATTCGCGCCCCCAATCCTCTTCGGTGGCCGCAACCGTGCCTGCGATGCCCTGCAACGCCGCATCGGCGCGCACTTCGACACCGGCATCGATCAACGCGCGGATCACGCCCTGGCCAATGGTCTGGACAATATCGCGGTGCAGCAGCAGACATTCTGCCGCGCCACAAATCCCCGTGCGCCGGGTCTTGGCATTGAGCACGACGCGCAGCGCCTTGGCCGGGTCCGCCTCCGCATCCAGGTAGATATGCACGATTCCCTCGAGATGGGCAAAAACGGGCACCCGCGCCTCGCGCTGCACAAGCCCCACAAGACCCTTGCCGCCGCGCGGAATGATCACGTCGATCATATCGGTCATGGTCAGCATCTCTTGCACAGCTGCCCGGTCCCGCGTGGGGACAAGTTGAATCGCATCCTCCGGCAGCCCTGCCGCGCGCAGCCCCGCCACGAGGCACGCATGGATCGCACCCGAGGAATGAAAGCTCTCCGACCCGCCGCGCAGGATCACCGCATTGCCGGATTTCACGCAGAGCGCCCCGGCATCCGCCGTCACATTGGGACGGCTCTCATAAATCACGCCGACCACGCCCAAAGGCGTGCGAACCCGGCGGATATGCAGGCCAGTGGGCTGGTCCCATTCCGCCAGAACCTCGCCTACCGGATCATCCTGCGCCGCCACGGCGCGCAATCCGTCCACGATCCCCTTGATCCGCGCCTCGTCGAGCGCCAGACGGTCCATCATCGCATCGGACAGCCCCTTGTCGCGGCCATACTCCAGATCGCGCGCATTGGCCGCCATGATCTCGGCCCGGCCGTCCCAGACCGCATCGGCCGCCGCCTCCAGAGCCGCGCGCTTGGTCGCGGCATCTGCAACCGCCAGATCAGCCGCCGCCGCACGGGCCCGCGCACCAATTTCGGCCATCAACGCCACAATTTCTGTCTGGTCTTTCACTGTCTGCCCTCCGAAGCCCGTCTCAGAATGCCATATCGTCGCGATGCATCAAAGGTCCGCGCGCCGGATAGCCCAGCACCGCCTCGATCTGATCCGAGCGTAGCCGCTTGATCCGCTCCGCATCTGCCGCGTCATAGCGGGTCAGACCCTGCCCCAACACGCGGCCCGCCTCGTCAGCCACCTCGACCGGATCACCCCGGCCAAAGCGGCCCTCTACCTCTGTCACCCCCGCCGCAAGCAGGCTGCTGCCCGTCGACAGCGCGCGTGCGGCCCCCGCATCGACCGTGACACGCCCCTTGGGCTTCATCGCCGCAATCCAGGCCTTGCGCTTTTGCTGCGGGTCGCCTTGGGCCAGAAACCACGTTGCCGCGGCCCCCTCATCCAGCGCGCGCACCGGGTGCAACACGTCGCCTTGCGTGATCGCCATCACACAGCCGCCCGACGTGGCGGTCTTGGCGGCCATCAGCTTGGTTTTCATACCGCCCTTGCTCAGGCCAGAAACGGCGTCGCCCGCCATCGCCTCGATTTCGGGCGTGATGGCCGCGACCACGTCGAACCGCCGCGCGGTCGGGTCCTGCGCGGGATTTGCGGAATAGAACCCATCGACGTCGCTGAGCAGGATCAACTGATCCGCCCCCGCCGTCACCGCCACCTGCGCCGCCAGCCGGTCATTGTCGCCATAGCGGATTTCATCGGTGGCGACGGTGTCATTCTCATTGACGATGGGCACCGCGCCCAAGCGCAAAAGCTGCTCCAACGTGGCGCGGGAATTGAGATAGCGCCGCCGGTCGGTGCTGTCCTCGAGCGTCACCAGGACCTGCGCCGCCGTCAACCCATGCGCGGCCAGGGCCGCGTCATAGGCCCCTGCCAGCCGGATTTGCCCGACGGCCGCCGCCGCCTGCGATTGCTCGAGCGTGAGCACGCTCTGCGGCAGGTTCAGCACCCGCCGCCCCAGGGCGATGGACCCCGAAGACACCAGAATCACATCGGTGCCATTCTGCCGCAACCACACGACATCTTCGATCAGCGCGCCCAGCCACTCGGCCCGCAAGCTGCCCGTGACCCGGTCCACCAGCAGGGCCGAGCCAATCTTGATTACCAGCCGTTTCGCGTCGGTTACGGTTGCCACGGCGCCTCTTCTTCGTCCTCGTCGCGCACCTTGTGGCGCAGGCGGTCCGCGTCGATGCGTTCACGCAATGCGCGCAGCACCTCTGTCACCCCCTCGCCCGACACGGCCGACATGAGCATCACGGGTGTGCCGCAGGCAGCCTCCAGCTCTTCGCGCAGGAAATCCCGTTCTTCGTCATCCAAGGTGTCGATCTTGTTGAGCACGGTCACGCGCGGCTTCTCTGCCAGACCGCCGCCATAAGCCTCAAGCTCGGTGATGATGGTCTGATAATCGCCCTCGATATCGCCCGAACTGCCATCCACCAGATGCAACAGCACCGCGCACCGCTCGACATGCCCAAGAAACAGATCGCCCAGGCCGCGCCCTTCGGACGCGCCTTCGATCAGCCCGGGAATATCCGCCACCACGAACTCCACGTTATCCACGCCCACGACCCCCAGATTGGGATGCAGGGTGGTGAACGGATAATCCGCGATCTTGGGCCGCGCATTCGACGTGGCGGCAAGAAAAGTCGATTTCCCGGCGTTTGGCAGCCCCAAGAGGCCCACATCGGCAATCAGCTTGAGCCGCAACCAGATCGTGCGCTCCACCCCTTCTTGCCCCGGATTGGCCCGGCGCGGCGCCTGATTGGTCGAGGTCTTGAAATGCAGGTTGCCCCAGCCACCATTGCCGCCCTGCGCCAAGAGCACACGTTGCCCCAACACGGTCATATCGGCAATCACGGTTTCCATATCCTCATCGAGGATTTCCGTACCCACCGGCACGCGCAACACGATGTCCTCGCCGCTTGCCCCAGTGCGTTGACGCCCCATGCCGGGCGTGCCGCTCTTGGCAAAGAAATGCTGCTGATAACGGAAATCAATCAGCGTATTCAGCCCATCAACAACATTTCTTTGCCAAGAGCGGCACGCCCGGCATGGGGCGTCAACGC
>SWCD01016732.1_pt2 | contig 11698 bp, 11 predicted proteins | sample 4693011 | NCBI WGS metagenome assembly SWCD01 (sample SAMN10267278, study PRJNA491770) | bioreactor metagenome | isolation source: DHS bioreactor inoculated with marine | place: Japan: Omine Ridge, Nankai Trough | reverse complement strand
ATATGCCGTGTACATTAAACGCAGCCAACGAAGTGGCGGTGGAGGCTTTTCTGAAAAATCAAATTGGTTTTTTAGATATCCCACAAATAATCGAAAACTGCATGCTTAAGTCATCCTTTATCCAAAAACCTGATCTAAATGATTATGTGGAAACTGACAGGGTTGTTCGAATAAAAGCAAAGGAAATCATCAATGCCATTTGATAAAACACTATGGAAATATTAATTAAGATCTTACAGCTTATTCTAAGCTTATCAATACTTGTCGTCGTTCACGAATTTGGCCATTTTATTGCTGCCAAAGCATTTAAAACACGTGTCGAGAAATTTTACCTCTTCTTCAATCCCTGGTTTTCAATATTTAAATTCAACTTCAAAGGTACCGAATATGGTATGGGCTGGTTGCCATTGGGCGGCTATGTGAAAATTTCAGGTATGATAGACGAATCGATGGACAAGGAAGCCATGAAACAACCACCAAAACCATATGAATTCAGGTCGAAACCGGCCTGGCAGCGCCTGATCATCATGTTGGGCGGGGTAATCATGAATGTGGTGCTTGCCATCGTTATTTATATAGGCATTTTAACCTACTATGGTGAAGAGTACCTGCCAACATCCGAGGTAAATAAATATGGAATCAGTGTCGATAGCCTGGCCATGGAGATGGGATTTCAGAATGGCGATAAAGTGATTGGGGTGGACGGTATTTATGTAGAAGATTTTCAGAAAATCCCGATGAACATGATCCTCAACGAGGCAGGTTCAGCGCAGGTAATTCGAGATGGCAAAGAAGTGAACGTAATATTCCCTGAAGGTAGCCTGAATAAGTTGGTCAAGCATAAATCGCCACTTTTCCTGTCGGTTCGACTGCCATTTATCGCACAATCATTCTCCAAAGGATCTGTTGCGAAAGAAGCCGGAATGGAAGTGGGAGATACGATTATCGGCATCAATGGATTGGAAAAGAAATATTTCGCCGAATTCAGGGCTGAAATTATGCAGCATAAAAAAGAAGAAGTAAATATTAGCGTCATACGTAATAGAGACACCCTGGATCTTGCCATGATGTTGGGTGAGGATGGCCTTCTCGGAGTGTTTCCTAAAAACGATATGAACGATTTCTTTGTGCTGAATAAGAAAGAATACAATGTAATTGAAGCCATTCCCGCAGGGTTTAACAGAACCTGGGCTGGAATTGGCAATTACCTGAAGCAGTTGAAGTTGTTATTCTCCCCGGAGGTAAAAGCCTATGAAAGCGTGGGAGGGTTCATTATGATTGGCAGCATTTTCCCTGCCGAATGGCATTGGGAAAGTTTCTGGCGACTTACGGCTTTCTTGTCGATCATGCTGGCCATTATCAACATCTTGCCTATTCCTGCACTGGATGGTGGCCATGTATTGTTCCTGATGTATGAGATCATTGCCAGGCGTAAACCCAGCGATAAATTCCTGGAATACGCCCAGGTAGTTGGCATGGTGATATTATTCAGCCTGCTGATCCTTGCCAATGGCAATGACATCGTCAAGCTGTTCAGGAACTAGTCTTCCACTTTTTCCTTAAGTGATTTAAAGCCGTTGCCCAGTATTTCGTTGGCATTGATCACGGTGACAAATGCGCCAGGATCAATTTTGTTGATATAATCCTGCAGCATCACGGTTTCGCGGCGGTTTACTACCGTAAAGACGATCCTCCGTTCTACATTGCTGTACAATCCTTCGCCATGTAATAGTGTGCCGCCCCGGTTCAGGTCATTGATGATCTTATCCCTGATCTCCTGTGTTTTATCAGAAACGATCAGCAGCACCTTATCATAATTGGCACCTTCCAACACCACATCAATCACCTTGCCGGTAATAAAAATAACGATGAGAGAATACAAGGGTATTTTCCAGTCCTGGAAAGCAAATAATCCCACAATGACAATAGCTGAATCAACAAGAATCATTAATTGTCCAACCGGTAATTTGGTGTATTTGCCAATAATCATGGCAATGATATCGGAACCGCCCGACGTAGCCCGCGATTTAAAGATAAGGCCCAGCCCCAGACCCACAAACAGTCCGCCAAAAATGGATGACAACAAGGGGTCGCCTTCTACAAGGGGTTCTGTGCCGTAAAAATAGGTCAGGGTATCAACAAAAACGGCCGTCAACACGAAACCAACAACCGTTTTCACACCAAAACGTGGTCCTAAGACTTTGATTCCGATAATGGTTAAAGGAATATCAAATGCCAACGCGACCAATCCCACCGGTGTGCCAAATAAATGGTGCAATACAATCGAAATACCATACACCCCGCCGGGTACGATTTTATAAGGTGTAATGAACAACACAAAACCTGATGCGAGAATAAATGATCCAACTACGATAAGGCTGTAATGCAACAACCACCTTTTACTGAATATTTTGTCTTTTTGTAAGAATGCCATGATACTTGTCTTTAAAGGTTCTGTTCTAAAAAAGAGCGCAAAAGTAATCAGATTTTATCACCTCTTTGTACTTTTCGGCTTTAAATTCTTCCTCATTTTCTACAATGATTTGTAAGTAATCTTGTTAAATAACTGTTAAGTTTTCAGCGTGTTACCGTTCGTTGTTTAAGTTTGTTGCTGTTAATCAATAAAAAACTGAAACAAACCACATGAAAACTACTTACAAATTACTGGCAGGGCTACTCACATTATTAGTGCTGCAAACAAACATTGCTTTTTCACAAGATGATAAAGCCGAAGACCAACAACCACCTATTGTTGTTATTACCAAAGCGCATGCAGATTATGACTACACCGAAGGAACCATGAAAGACTGGTTTAATCTTGAAAAAGAAATTTTCGATAAAGTAACAACTAAAAATGAATACCTTATGGGTTCAAGTGTCATGATGCATTTGTTCTCTGAAGACGCATCAGAAGTTTTGTTAATCAATGTCTATAAAGATTGGAACAGCATTGAAAAAGCTGCAGATAGGGATGGCGAGCTTGCTAAAGAAGCCTGGCCAGATGATGAAGCACGTGCTGACTTCTTTTCAAAACAATCAAAATACTACACAGCCCATCATTCAGATGAAATTTACCAGGCATTGGGAGGTGCTAAATTTTTAGAAGAAGATTTGAATAAGAAAGAATCTCTCGTTTATTATTTCCAGGTAAGCCACCTGGCTTTTCCCGAGGATAGCGAACCCGGTGAAATTCAGAAATTACGTAAAGAATATCTTGAAAATGTAATCTATAAAAACGATCATATTTTAGGCTATTATCCGATGAGACACTTATACGGAGCTGATAGCCGTGATTTCGTTGAGGTATTTGTTGTTAAGTCTTTCGGCGATGTTGAGAAGGCGCTGGATGAAATGGGCGAACTATCAAAAGAACACTGGCCGGATGAAGAAGACAGAAAAGAATTTTATAAAAAATATAATAAATATTTTACCGGTTGGCATGCTGACTATTTATACACTAATATTCCTGAACTATCTAAATAACTAAAACAGCCAACCTATTTTAAAAAGACCCTTGCAATACTTGCAGGGGTTTTTTGGTTTATTTAGAAAGAAAACAGATTAGATATAATAGCTTTCTAGGTGTGCTTCAAAACTGGGTAATTTTCATATTTTTGGAAGAAATCAGCAAAAATCCAATAAATTATGAAAACTTTAATCTTGTTAATCACGCTGTTGTATGCAGGTATTTGTTTTGGCCAGGATGTCATTATCATGAAAGATGGCGATGAAATAGAAGCCAAAGTCACTGAAATTTTAAAAGACAACATCAAATACAAGCGGGCATCAAATCCCACAGGCCCCACTTATACCATCTCCAAATCGAAAGTGTTTATGATCCGGTACGAATCAGGCGACAAGGACATATTTGATGAAATAAACCAGCCGCAAGCAGTAAATTCCCAGATACCATCTAGCTTTACGCCGCCAACCCAATTTATATACTACGATGATTTGGGCGATCCTTATTGTCATATTAAAAAACCGTTCGGTGGTAAAGTGTATGGCGACAGGGCCAATGAAATTTTTTACCGGCAAGACCTCGTTTTTTACGGGTTTGATTTTACCTATCTGAAATTAACCAATCCCGCCAAAATTGGAGATGGAATTATCATCGCTCCGAAATATTTTCCTGCCTGGAATGAAATGCTTACTTACGATTTGCTGCCCATTGGCAAAATCAGCAGCTGGATGGGGAAAGCCGGTATTTTTGTAGGCAACAGCGTGTTTGAGTACAACACCTACGCCGACATGCAAAACTTTGTGAGCCCGATTAACTTTTGCATGCCGTTTGAAGACCTGCAAACTATTGTACAATCTTATGTATTGCGTGAAAAACAAGGCGTTGGCATGGTTATTAACCTGGTGAATTTTAATAAAGAAGGAGAATATGCCCTGGTATATGTGACGTTTTTTGATATTGAAACCCGCGAGATCATGTTTGCCGCCGAAGTAAGCGGTAATGCCGGAGGCTCTGGAATGACAAAGCACTGGGCATCGGGTGTGGAAGAAGCTTTCAGGAATATGTTTATTGACCAGATATACAAACCCAAACGCACCCTGAACCATCAAATACCTCATAAGTTGAGGTTGTATTGATTGGTTCTCTTTCAGACTCCACGACGAATTAGTAAAGCTTCCGTTAATTGCCAGAGACTTTTCCCGTTTTTTGGATCAGCAGCTTTTTCGTCCACCTCTTTCCGGCTCATTAGGAACAGGTAATCTTTTGGCTTGCCTTCCAGTTCTTTTGAAGCTGACAGGTAAATAACAGGTTCTGCCGCTTTTTCGGGTGAACTGAAAAATATCCTGAATACCAATTTCATAAGGGGCTGCACGATGGCAGGCGCTTCGCGTGCTATATTTGAATTAACAGGGCCGGGGCACAATGCAAAAACGGAAAATTCAGGTTGAGCATTTGGGTTCAGCCTTCTTTCAAGCTCCTGGCTGAAAGTGGTCATTAATAATTTATAATACCCGTATCGCTCCACTGTTTTAGCCATTTTATGCTCCTGAAACCGTCCAAAAGTATCCCACTCAAATTTTTCCGGGTTGCGATGACTTTCAGAAGAAACAAAGATGATTCTGGGCAATTCTGCGCCTATTGTATTGAAGCAGTCTTCCTTTAATAGTGCATTTACCAGGTAAAATTTGGCCAGGTAATTTACCGTGAACATTTCATCCAGTCCATGTTTGGTTTTACGGGCCTCCTTAACAACCACAGCAGCATTACAGATCAGAATATCAATGGTGCCGAATTGTGTTTTTACCTGTCCAACAAGATTTTTGATAGAATCAAAATCAGCCAGGTCGACATATAGCATATGAACCTTCTGGTTGCCTGAAGCGTCTTTTACTTCTTCTCCTTTTTCCGGTATGCCGCTACGAACTGCCATGATCACCTCGGCACCCAATGCTGCCAGTTGTTTGGCAACAGCCAGTCCCAGGCCTGAACTTGAGCCGGTGATCATCACCTTTTTACCCTCCAACCTTTCATCACCAAGCCTTCCTACCCTTTCACGCTTTTTAAACAGGTCGGAAATACCTTTAAAGGTGGCCTGCAAGGGGCTGTTATATTTCTTTTCTTTTGCTGTCATTACTTCAATGTTGAACGTTGAAATTGCTGATACGCAGAGGTATACTGGTCTATATAATTCTCGTCAATGCCGAAGTCTGAAAGTTCATATTTATGCACCCCGTATTTGCCTTGCGGATTGCTGCGATTTGCTTCCATAAACACCTTCAACAATTCCGGGGATATGGATTCCTGCCTGTCCTCATAAATGTGTTTTATGACTTCCATCGAGTCTTTAACAAGATGATCATAGGGCACATCCGTGAATAAAGAAATATGGTTATTGGATTCATGAAATTCAAGTGCTTTGGAAAGCATATAGCCATTTTTTCTGACCCAATTTTTGGCTACCTGATATGGAACAACAGCATTGCTGAACAATCTTCGAGAATAGGACACCATACTTAAAAAAGAGGGCACAGACTCGTATATATTCCGGTGCGTCCAGATATATTGTACCTCACCAAAATGCTCATTGACCAAATCTAAAAATTCGAGGTGATGTGGTGTTTTCAGCACCCATCTTTTAGCTGGGCGCTGCCATTGAAGTAGTTTCAACAATTTTACCATATACTCGTATGCCAGTGACTGGTCAGTTTCTTCCAGCCATGCTGCATAAGAGGGTACATGCATGGTGGCTTCTGCCGTTTGACTCATAAACGACACATCAAGCAACAACACATCTTCTTCAGGTGCATCATATTCTATCGGGTGGATGGCAAAAAAGCCCGGCGACATATATTTCAATGCTTTCACACTGGTTTTAGCGATTTTTATCCTTTCTTTTCCCGTTGTATCATCACCGTTAATAGGCGCAGGATTTAAAGCTTCCCAACTTAACACTGCCCTGTTTTCAGGATCGGAAGCCAGTAGACGTTGTAATTTCGTTGTTCCTGTGCGTTGTAAACCAATTACCAGCATAACGGGATATAACTTCTGTTCTAAAATTTCCGGATATTTTTTAAAATATTGTTCTGCCCTCAACCTGACAGACAATAAATTAATGAGGCGCTGACGCGTGATAAATTGCCCGATGGGATGCAACTTGGCTTCTTCGTTTATAGAAGTCAACATACGCTCCAGTGGCTCATCCCAGAAAAAACTTCCAAGGTCGTGTAAACCTGTTGATTTTCTGGCTGCTTTGATCAAGCTGTCTTTATCCAGCTTTGATTGGGTACCCAGTGGATAACTTGCTTTCCAAACAGTATTGATGGCGTTAAACCAATAGGGTTGTCGGTTGTAATTATTTGATTTGATCTCCTTGCCTGCTCTCACGCTTTCTTTAATTTGTCCATCTTAATAACTTCGCATTTGGGTTGAACGGGTTTTACACCTTCAGGTAAGCGATACCAGCGCCAGCACATGGTGCCCTCCAAATGATCGCAGGTGTTGATCCAATTGGGTAATCCCGGATCGGTGTGGGCTACGATAACTTTAATACTGTCGTCTGGTTCATACCGGGCAGTTCCTTTGCTCACGCAAATATTAAAATACCTGTAGTCCAACGACTCCATCCAATAATTGTTCAACTGAAAATTCCAACTGTCGCATCCTGGTGGCTTGACGGTTATTACAAGTGCTTCGTCAGCTTTCAGGTTCCAATAACTATGGTAATAAATAATGTGGGCATCGCCACCGGCCTTGTTAGAGGTTTCAGGGTCAAACATAGGCAGTTCATTGACATGTTTTTTAAACCCTTTCGCCCAGCGTGCAAATAGCAAAGGAGCACCAGCCACAAACATGGACGCCATTTTCAGGCCTTCATCAATCATTTTTGGGGTTACAGGCGTGGGCGCTTTCCGGCCATCCGTATTTTCAATTCTTAATTCTGCCGGAACCTCTTCAAATCGGTTTAAAAAGGTTTGCCTCACCATCACAAGACCCGTTTCATCTTCAATTTTAAGCCAGTTCTTTCCTTTCTTTTCTTTGCTCAGGTTAATTACGAAACTGCCGTCTTTTTCAAGCACAAGATATTTACCTTCCAGCGCACCACAGGGCGCCAGGCCACCGGTTGTTCCATAACTTCCGTTCTGCGTAAAAAATCCTATGTAATGAACCGTATTTCTTTTGCCTGTGATGCGGTATTCATAAGCACCGCTTATTTGTGCATTGAAATAATAATTGTCAGGATTATCAGCACCCATCTTAACGGTTTCGTGTACCATTCTTTTCAGCACCGGAAACGCCGGGTCGGCATATTCCACAAAAGCTTCAAGCCCCGCCCTGGTCAACCTTGTTAAATACCTGATGCCTTCCGCCTGGCTGAATGCATCCTGTGGAGCACCGGCATATTTCAGGTTGGTGCCGGCCAATTTTAACTGATCGCAAAAGTCATCCCATGCTTTCCCGGAAACAATACGCTTATCATGAATATCATTTTCCTTTTTCCCGGTTATGACAAAACCTATTTTTCTGAAGAATCGAGACGCTCTCAAAAAAGCAAAAAGTAATTTTCGCATCAGGTTAAAGAATTATTCTAATTTTAATTTTCCAAAAGAAGGGTAAAAATATGAATTATGTCAGAAAAGACCTTCAAAAAAAAATATGGCCCATGGTGCCTGGTGGTTGGCGCTGCTGAGGGACTTGGTGAAGCTTATACGGTTGCATTGGCAAAACGGAATATGAATATCATTATGATCGACAACCAGAAAGCACTGCTTGACACTATGTCACAACGTGTTGAGCGGGATTATGATATTGAGACTATTCGGGTATATTTGGACCTTCGGGAGGATGATGCCTTTGAAATAATCATGAATCATGTGGCAACCACCGACTGCCATTTATTAGTTTATAATGCCGCTTACAGCCTGATCAAACCTTTTAAACATCATACCATCGAAGAATTGGATCATTTTATTGATATAAATTCGCGAACCCAAATCAAGCTTGTACACCAGTTTTCACAGCATTTGATCAGAAAAAAACAATCAGGCGGCATGATTTTAATGTCGTCGCTGGCAGGTTTGATTGGGATGCAACTGGTCGCTCCTTACGCGGCTACCAAAGCCTTTGCGTGGAACCTGGCCGAAGCACTTCATCATGAATTAAAGCCTTACAAAATTGAAGTAATGGCTTGTATTGCCGGAGCCACAGCCACACCTGCATATCTTAAAACCAATCCGAAATATGGTTCATTGAACCATCGGTAATGAAGCCTGAAAAGGTGGCAGAAGCAGCCTTTAAAAACTTAGGACGAAAAACGCTATTCATTCCGGGATTTTCGAACCGATTAAACTATTTTATGCTCACCAGGTTATTGCCAAGGAAAATGGCTGCTGCAATCGCCAATAAAACGATGGGCGGAATGTATAAAAATAAAATTGACTCACCATAAAGCATTAAAATATGTCATGGATCTATTTAATTATTGCTGCCTTTTTCGAAATTGGCTGGCCGTTAGGGTTTAAACTTTCGCAAACAACGACTCATAAATTTGGCTGGATTATTTTTGCCATTGTTTCAATGGCATTGAGCGGGCTGTTCCTCTGGATCGCACAAAAGAATATCCCAATGGGAACGGCCTATGCAGTTTGGACAGGCATTGGCGCCGCAGGAACTTTCATGGTGGGCATTATCTATTTTCAGGACTCAGCCAGCTTGTTACGAATCCTATCTGTTTTCCTCATCATAGCCGGTGTGGTTGGCCTAAAATTATCCACTTGATAAAAATATAAAGTATGTTATTCCATTTTTCCAAAAAACGGTTCTTGTTTCTTTTCATTTTAATTACTTTTCAAACAAGCATTGCGCAAACATTTTATACAGGAGCAGACTTATCATACGCAAATAGCATACTTGATAAAGGGGGAGAGTATCGAAATGATGCAGGAGATATTATCGATCCTTATCAATATGTTGCTCAACGTGGCGCAAAAATGATACGGTTAAGGCTTTGGCATACACCTGAAAATATCCTGGATGCATGCGACAATCCGATCACTGCATCAAACTTGCACGATGTCTTACTGGCAGCACAGCGAATTCATGATAATGGTATGAGCCTGAACCTGTCTCTTCATTATGGTGATTATTTTAATGATCCGGCTAAACAATTAAGACCAAACGCATGGATGGGATTAACTTCCCAGGTTCTTTTGGATTCTATTTACCAATACACCTATAAAATCTTAGAGAAACTTTATGAGCAAAACACGACGCCATATATAGTAAGTATTGGTAATGAAACTACCAATGGTTTTATTGATGAAACAACACCGACAAATGGATTCTCCTGGCCTGAAGATGCTGATAAATTTAATGCAGGTCTTGAAGCGGTTGATGATTTTAATACAGACTATGCGCAAAATATTCTAAAAGCAGTTCATTTTACCGAAAGTGCAGCTTATTGGGTAACCGGTGAGTTTCTAAATCATGGTGTTACAAATTTTGATGTAATTGGGATTTCATATTACCCATATTTTTCGCCAGAAACGTCCCTGGATGATGTCGGCCATTTGTTTCAGGATTTAATCGATGAATACAATAAGAAGGTAATACTCTTCGAAACAGGTTTTATCTGGACACATGAGAATTCTGACAGTTATAGCAATTTTATAGCGAACAATGGAAATAAACTCGATTATCCAACCTCTCCGCAAGGTCAGAAAGATTTTTTATTAGACCTGTCACAGGTGATATCAGACCATGGTGGAATGGGCGTTTTATACTGGGAATCAGGCTGGATTTCTTCAGAAATGTGTGATAAATGGGGACAGGGGTCTTCTTATGAAAATGCCTGTTTCTTTAACTTTAACGAACAGAATACATCCTTACCTTCATTCGACTTTTTCCGGTTTGAGGATACACTTTCTATAGCTGATATTCACACACCAGTTCAAATAAATGTGTCACCAAATCCATTTAACTCCAACGTTGCTATATCCTATGAATTAGAGAAACCCGGCACGGTTACTTTGATCATTTATAATCAAATTGGTAAACCGGTTATTAATTTTTCACGGTATCAGCTAAAAGGTAATCGGGAAATAATATGGAATGCCTATGAATTTCCAGAAGGAGTTTACTATTTCAGACTAAATATGAGTAATAAAGTTGTGACCGGCAAGCTTCTAAAAGTAAATAAAGCTTTGGTTGATTGATATCGTTGTTTGTTTATTTAAGATTCCATGTTTTTCCGTCAAAGGCTATTCGTTTTATATCCAGGTTGAAATTTGTACTGTCATAACAAACTACCTGATCTGCCAACCGTTTATTTTCATTTAATCCTTTTTTATTACTCTCCATATTTTCATTTCCAACAAGTAAATGTAAGCCTGGCCGGAAGCTTTTTGCCAGCGACCCCGATTCACAAACTATGGGACAATTCCTGGGTATGAATTTAATCACATGCTCAAATGCTTCAGAAACTGCATTATCTTCACATTGCAGGTATAAGGATTCCTTCGCTCCAGCCTTTAACATCCGGGAACTGTCTTTATTCGAATGCACATCTGTTTCTCGAAAGATGCGAAACCCTTTTTGTTGCACAAGCAGTTCCTGTTTATCGTTAAGCTGATGAAAATGCGGGGATATTTTTAAGGCATACACGGCCATGGTTTTAGACACGTTTTTGATGATCTCACAAGCAAGTGTGGTTTTGCCACTGTTTCTTCCGGAACCGGAAACCAGAAGCAGTCTATTTATTTTAGATCTTATGATCATCTTTTACATTTTCGACTTTAATAAGTAAACTAGAATTGGCTAGCAATAATTAAAATAAAATCCCAACACTTAATTGCAATGCGTGAGAATTTGTACGTATTTTTTCCTTTAAGGCATTCGTGACACCAATAGTATAATTAAAATCGAAATTGAACATCGCTATATCTATTTGTGTTCCAAATCTGGCTCCCAAGTTATAGGTATGAAGCTGTAAATCGCTGGGTTTAAATTTTTCTGTTTCGCCATTATATGTAAACCTTCCGCTTAAGCTAAACCGGTTTACAAGCCCTCCATATAAATACCATTTAAATACGGGAGTTTTTACCGGAACGTATCCGATAGTTAGTGGAATTTCAAACGCCCTTATTCTAACATCAAAGGTTTCAGCTGGTAAAGAGTCCGTTTCTTCTATCAGCAAGAACGAAAGGGCATATTCAATATATGTAAAATCGATCTCAAAAA
>SWCD01005092.1_pt1 | contig 11698 bp, 8 predicted proteins | sample 4693011 | NCBI WGS metagenome assembly SWCD01 (sample SAMN10267278, study PRJNA491770) | bioreactor metagenome | isolation source: DHS bioreactor inoculated with marine | place: Japan: Omine Ridge, Nankai Trough | reverse complement strand
TTTTGTGTGGCGTACGACGCTCCGCCATCGCAATTTCAACGTCTTTCGTACCAGGACGTGCTGGAAGGACGAAGCAGTGATCAGGTTGCTGGCAAGATCGTCATTATTGGCCGGGATGCTCAAATTGATCCGACGGATCAAACGTTTGCCATTCCTACAACATTGGAGAAGGCTTCGATTGCTGAGGTTGTGGCGGCAGCGGTGCAAACGCTTTTGGATGAACGTTTTCCCCGCGAGCTCTCTTGGCTAATGGGGTTGTTGGTCGCGTTGGGCCTGATCACGTCAGGAACGTTCGCCGCGGCGCGACTGCGACCGATCGCGGCTGTGGGGGCTTTACTGATCCTGCTGGTCGGCTACTTCGGTTTCGCCACTATCGCTTATCGTCAGGGTTGGCTGCTCAGCGTGCTGCTCGTGCCGACTACGGCGATCGTGGCCAGTGGGTGGGGCGGTTTCTACCAGCTGTTTCTTGCACGCCGAGCGCGAACTCGGATCGTCGATCTGTTTGGCCGCTATGTCCCGCGAGCGGTGGTTCAGCAGTTAGTACAGAAATCGGAACTCGAGGCACTTGTCGTCGGCGGTGTTCGCAGGAACGTCTCAGTGATGTTTGCGGATATTCGTGGCTTCACGACGTTCTCTGAAAAACTCGATCCCGAAACCGTATTGACCGAATTGAACTCGTTATTGGATGGCATGGTTGCCTGTACTTTCGAGGCGGAAGGGACGTTGGACAAGTTTATTGGCGATGCCATTCTCGTGTTGTTCAATGCACCGCTCGAGCAACCCGATCATGTGCGTCGGGCGGTAGCTGCGGCACTCGAAATTCAGGCACGATTGGCGAATCATCCCAGCGGATTATCGATCGGCATAGGTATTCATTGTGGGGATGCCGTCGTCGGGAATATCGGCACACCCGAGCGGATGGAGTACACAGCCATCGGGTCGACCGTGAACATTGCCTCGCGGCTTTGTGATAACGCCAAAGCGGGAGAGATCGTCGTATCGTCTCTCGTTGCCTCACAATTAGCAGACCACTTTGAGTTTGAAACGCGTGCCCCCATTCAGGTAAAGGGAATTCAGCGTGAACTGGAGATCTGTGTGGTCGTGCGGCCGAAGAAGTGAGGCTGGTACGCAGCGGCGTTCGCCTTTGAATCGCGACAGGCACGCGACCTGTTGACTGGTGGTCACCTCAGAAGAAGGGGGACACTCATCTGCGCGGATCTTCGCTAACCTCCACTCTTGAGAGGAGATTACGTGTGCGCTTCGGCCCAGCATTCACATCGACCGGTTGCAATAAATGCGCGGCCGACCTCGTGAAATGTCTGTCGATTTCGTGCACAATAGAACCTGATTCCCATAGATGTTCACCATGATTGTTGTCGTTGCTTTGGCAGCCAGGGGACTACGGACATGCTTTCCCGTTTTCGATTTGCAGTAATGTTGTTAGCGGTCACCGCGACGGCGGCTTCCGCAACGTCGGCCGAGTGGATTGTGGACGTGGCGGCAGCGGCGGGCGGTAACGGTTCGGCCGAGCGTCCCTTTCAACGTATTGCGGACGGCCTCCAAGCAATGAACGGAGGCGATACCGTTACGGTGTGCCAGGGCACTTATCGTGAATCGCTCAGCATGGACAAGGGGGGGACACGTAATCAGCCTTCCACGCTACGTGCCGCAGAGGGGCAGCGCGTTATCATCAGCGGGTTTGAAACCATCGAGGGTTGGACCGAGTTGCGGGATGGGATATACACCACAACCGTCGATGGCGATGTGAAGAATCTCTATGTGGGGTATGTGGCACAGCGCATCGCATCGTCGCTCGACCAACCTGCAGCTTGGGCCGACGTGCGGAGTTCCGATCAAGAGGCGGGTCGACTGGTTCTGGATTCGCTGTTTTCGAAACTGCCGTCGGCAGCCACCATCGCTGCTCATCCAGCGAATGTTTGTGCATTCGTCTTCTTTCAGCGAGCCAACACCTACAGTATCGTTCCCCTGCTGGCGGTCGATGCGTCGGAAGACGTGTTAACGGTGGTGGACAGCAAAAGTATTCGAGGACTCGGAGGAAAGGACCGCCTGACGTTGTGTAATCACCAGGCGCTGATCGATCGGCCTGGTGAATGGGCCTGTGAGGCCATGGGAGACCGGTCGAAGCTCTATTTCATGCCGGCGTCGCCTGACGACCTGCAGTATACGCAGACGATCTCTCAGCCACGGGCCTTATTGTCGGTCGGCCATTGGCGCGATCCGCAGGCTGATTTCTGTATCGAGGGCCTGGAGCTCGCCGGCAGCCAGGCAGCCGGCATTCAGATGGGGAAGGTGACGCACGCCACGGTCGCAAACTGCATCCTGCACAACCATCGCCGTAACGGTCTGTTCGTGCGGAACTGCCAGGATATCCGGATCGCGAATTGCATCGCCTTTGCCAATTGGACCGGCTTGTCCGTCGCCTCGTCTCAAAATGTTGTGGTAGAACAGAACGAGGTCATGGCGAATTACATGGATGGAATCGTCGTAGCTGGCGATGTTTCGGGCCGTGATGCAGAGCCGGAAACACACTCGGTCGTCGTGCGCGGCAATTACGTCCACCACCATCTGCTGCATGGTCATCCCGATAATTTTCAAACCTATCGTGGAGTGCACGATATTCGGTATGAAGACAATCTGGTTGTGTTAGCAGGTCAGAGTCTAATGACCGAAGAGACGTATGGTGGCAAACTGATCAACAATGTGTTCCTAGGTGCCGGTGCCCGATTAATCATTTTTGGACACGGCAATTCCCATAATTGGCAAGTCACCAATAACACGCTGGGGTTCGGTGGTTGGGGCGGCATTGGAATGGATGGCGAACGTTATATCATTGCCTCCAATATCTTTCTGAACAATGTGTTGGGACGTGAGAGGGACTATACGGGGGACCATAATCTGTTGTGGAATCCCGATCCTGCAGCCGAGATCTTGCGAGTGGTCCGGCCAAGTTGGCGCGGCTTCACCGATGTCGCTCCGTACGCGGAACAAACGCAGCAGGATCAGCATTCGCGGCGAGCGGATCCGCTGCTTATGAACGTGCCGGTCTGCCAGGCAGTTGCCACGGATTTGGATAAGTGCTCTGCCGACCGTTTGGAGCTGCGAGGTGGGAACGCGGAGGGACTGTTCAAGCTCGGCGAGCATATTGAAATCAACGGCGATGGCGTTGATCGAAAGGTGACAGAAACCAGCGACACTCATATATGCTTCTCCCCTCCCCTGGCCGTCCGTCCCTGGCGGATCACCTTGATTTGGAACTGGGGTGAGCGGACTGACTTTGCACTCGACTTTACTCCACGCCCTGGCAGCCCTGCCAATACTATGGGACTTGAACCGCTGCACGTCGGTGCCCGCTTGGATGCAGCCGCTTATCGTGCCGGTGATTTTGATGGTGATGGTCGCCGCGACCTACCCATCATGGCCGACGACCTGCAGGCCGGCATCCCGCTGGCCAACGATCCCGTCGTGCTATTAGAGTTGCCCCGTATTGTGCGCCGCTCCGCGGCGTCCGCTGCTAACACTCCCTAACATGTTCCCCTAACGGCCTTCCTCCATAGCGTCGCTTAACCGTCCTCGTGAAGCGTTATGTGTTGATAAGACAATTAACGGTGCTTCGTGCCGTGTCACACTGTGAGGATCTCCACGATGCGTCTTCCTGCAAAAATGCTCCCGCTGCTATTGCTTGTTAGTCTTTCGACAGTCACAGCCCAATCGGCTGAGTGGATCAGTCTGTTCAATGGCAAGAATTTAGATGGATGGGTTGTGAAAAGTCGGCCTCAGGACCAAGACAAAGCGAGTTTCTGGAAGGTGGAAGACGGAGCCATCACGGCGGAGACTCCGCCGGAGAGCAAGCATCATTACGTGTGGCTCCTGACCGAAAAAGAGTATGGCGACTTTGAGCTCCGCATGAAGGTGCAGAGCTATGCAGCGTCGACGGGTAACAGTGGTGTGCAGGTGCGTAGCCGATATGATGACGAAGCTGGCTGGCTGGACGGCCCGCAGATCGATATTCACCCGCCCGGCCCGTGGCGTTGTGGCTTCATTTACGACGAGACTCGTGAAGCCAAAATCTGGCTCTATCCGGACGTCGGACCGCCCGCCAATGCCAAGCCGGAGCATGCGCCGGCGGACGGCAAATGGTTTCACGCCGCCCTGGAAGACCGTTGGAACGACGTGCGCATTATCTGTAAAGGGATGCAGATTAAGACGGTCATCAACGGTGTGCCGGTGGCTGACTATGACGGAACGGGACGACTGGACGATGCAGCGCATCGTAAACATGGCGTCGGCCTGAAGGGACATATCGGCCTGCAGATCCACCCGGGTCAGCAGTTGCTGATTCGCTTCAAAGACATTCAATTGACCGAACTGTAATATTGAGTTTTGCCGTGAAGAGAACGTATGCGGCAAATTGATGAGCTACCAATCTGTGTCAGGTAACTGCAGGAGCCTTGAGATGCGTGTTGGAAGAGAACGAGCTAGGGTCATGCGCGCGTGCGTATTGCTAGGCGTGACGTTGGGGGTCGGTGTCGCAGTTGACGCTACCCAGGCGGCCGGTCCTCAACCTAAGTTGCCGATGTCGATCCCGGTGCTCGTGGTGAAGTACTTTCCAGTCGACGGTGACCGGATTGCTCAGAAGGCGACCGGCGATTGGGGAGCAACGTTGGCCGAGACGCGACAGAAGACGACTGCATTGACGCACAAGGTTCTGGACGCGTTACAGGAAGGGTCCCGATATCACGGGTACAAGGACGCGAAAGCACGTCCCAGCCTGGAGTACCGAGTTGTGGAGACGATCGAGATTCTGGAACCACTGCCGACTCGGCCGCGGTCAGGAGCAGGTGCGCCGATGACCGACTACAACGCGATTATGAAACGGATTAACATCAAGCGGTGGGTCGAGCGGCGCGGTGTGAAGGAGGTGTGGCTGTGGGGTTACCATGGCGGCGTTCTCGATCTGTGGGAATCGAACATGGCGAGCCCGTTTGGGGATGTGAGCAACAGTAATCGCGACCCGCAAGATCTACCGGTGTTGAAATCGACTTATACGGTCTATCACTACAACTATCAACGAGGTGCGTCCGAGGCAGTGGAAGACCATATGCACCAGTTCGAGGCCGTACTGAATCATATCGACGGTCGAGATCGCACAGCACATGACAAGTGGGATCAACTGCTGTTCTGGGGCAAGTTTGTCGGGAGCGACGTGAGCCACAAAATTGTGCGACCAGGCTGCGGTTGGGCCCACTATCCTCCCAACGCAGAAAACGACTACGACTGGGCCAACACTCGGTATGTGGAAACGGACATTGAAGACTGGAAGCCCGATGGCTCCGGGAAGCGTCAACGGATGAACTCCGAGCGTTGGGGCGGTGACAGCCTGCAGTGGTTTGTCTACTGGATGCAGAACCTGCCGGGTGCCGACCATGGGCTCTCTTACAACGGCAAACCATTGTCCAACTGGTGGATCTTCATCGGCGATTACGACAACGCCCGCCGCCGTCAAATTGGGCTGTAATCAGTGTGGCACGCCACTGCCGCGGAGTTTACGTGGCTGCGGCATCTTGCCGCAGCAGCTGCAGAGTTCGATGCGACCTTTGCTACAGTTCACAAAGAAAGACCGCATTCACCGCACAGGGTGTGGTGCTTTCCAGTGTGGCACGCCACTGCCACGGCGTGTCCGGCAGGGAGTGCCATCGCTTCTCCCCACGCAGTTCGGCACCACTCTCGAGAATCTGCTGTTGACGTCACATACAGTTGTACGCATACTCCGCGTACATTTGTATGTGAGTGGGTGTTGAAGGGAGTCGGATGGTGGGTAAGCAGAAGTTGTCCAAGGGCGAAATGGAAGCAGTGCGTGTGCTGTGGAGCCTGAGCAACGCTAGCGTACGCGAAGTGCATGAAACGCTAGCGGCCGAACGGCCGATCGAATTTGGCACTGTGCAAACGTACCTTCGTCGTCTGGAAGCAAAGGGGTACGTCAAGTCCAAGCTGGATGGTCGCGTGCGCATCTATAGTGCTCGAATCAGGCCGGACACCGTGATTCGCGAAACGGTCGATGACATCGTGGGGCGACTGTTCGGTGGCGAGACGATGCCGTTAATGCGACATCTGATCCAGCAAGGTGAGATGTCGATTGCAGAGATCGCCGAGTTGCGGCAATTGGTCGATCAGTTGAAGGAGGTTGAGGCTGATGACTAATCTCGTTGCAACTTCCATCGATTTTCTGCTGCTACAAATCGCACAGATCACAGTGGTAATTGTGTTGATCGGGTTGGTCACGCGAATGGTCTTCCGCAACCGTCCCTATATCGCGTTGGCGTTATGGGTGGTTGTACTTATCAAATGCGTTGTGCCACCCTTGGTATATAGTCCCATCGGCGTGTTCTGCTGGATGGAACCGATTTCATCACAATCCGAACGGTTACAAGAGACGCGAGTCTATGCGATCGGTCCCGCTGATACGGGACCGTTTGATGGGAATGCTCCGCTTACTGTGGGCCAGCGGCCGAAAGCTACGGCCATCTCTGCAGATCGTGGGAATGGATCAGCGGCATGGGCTGCTGCCGATATCAAAAAAAGTACGTCCTGGATGACAGTCGGTTTAGTCATCTGGTTGGGCGGAGCTGTTACGTTGCTAATCGTCTACGCGCTGCGATGCTATCTCTTCCTGCGGCGCATCGAGCGCGACCGGCGGCTGGCTACAGCCTCTGACCTGTTTCCGTCTGTGGAACGCCTCATTCGGCGTTTGTCGCGGTACGTGGGGCTGCGCCGAACGCCCCGTGTCGTGCTGTCCAACAATAACGTTGGTCCTGCGGTGTTTGGGTTGTGGCGTCCGACGATAATACTCCCCACAGCGTTGGTGGGACGGGGCAATACCCGGGAGTTGGCGCCGATTGTGCTGCACGAGCTGATGCATATACGACGCGGCGATCTTTGGCTGGCTTTGCACTCGATGGTGGTCCGAGCTCTCTGGTGGTTCCATCCCTTGGTGTGGTGGTCAGTGCGGCAAGCGGAATGGGAGTCGGAACGATGCTGTGATGAGTCGGTTGTGGCGTGCATGAGCCGAAACCCAGCACGCTACGCGCACAGTTTGATTAATGCCTTGGAGCTGTCTCACAAACTCAAAACAAGTTCTCTTGTACCTGGCGTGCGCCCGGTTGAGATTACCGCGAAACGACTGGAGAGGATTATGAAACTGGGACAAGGAAGTCACAAACGAATGCAGTTCGTTTGTTGGAGTCTGGCGATACTGGCTGCTGCGCTGATTCTTCCGGGTGCTGCCGGTGGTCTTGCCCAATCGCCCGTGGTGCCGGAGCAAGTCCAAGACGCGTGGGTCGCACACCAGACTGGCGAAACCGATGCTGTAGCGATTGCTGCTGATCTTGATCAGCGCGTGCAACAGGCGAGTCATGTAAGTCCCTTGGCAAAGGAAGCGCTGCCAGGTGGCCAGAGTGCTGCGGGGCCCTCTTACGCCAAAGTGTATACGGTTGCCGATTTGCTGGACAAGATGAAACGCGAGGAGATGTGGACTGAGGATGTCTCGGATGAACAGGTCAAACTGGCCTTAGTGAATCACTTGAAGTGGATGTCGCTCGGCCAACCGATTTCGCCAGGTTCGTCCCCTCAAGGCTCGCATACGTCGCTCGGACAGAAAACGCGTTTCGCGTGGTCGGGAGATCAACTGGTCGCGTCGGGCCCCGAGGCGGCACACAAGAGACTGGTTAGCGAAATTGAATTCCGGCGCAAGCACAGTTTCAGACAAGTGTCGATTGAGGTGCGGATCATGCAAGGTAGTCCGGATCTGTCTGAACAAGGTAATGCTGACGCCGCCACAACTCCGGACGATGGCGCTTTTTGGAAAAATCGCTGGGTCCTCTTTCAACAAGAATTTTCGGCTGCGGAACCCATCGTGAAGGTCCCGCAGTCCGCTTCAGAGGAGCTGGACAATGAAGCTCGGACGACGTCCACTAATCGACCGTCCGCCAGAGCGACCACCGGAAAGAGTGATCCGATTGTGTATCAGTTTCTGGGCGATGAGCTGTTCAGAGAATTCCTGAATTATTCCCAGGGAGATGTACGCAATACGATCCTTTTGGCTCCCAAGATAACCTTGTTTGATGGGCAGACTGCCGAAATCGCCGACTGCTCGCAAAGGCCGTTTGTCACGGATGTCACCAAGGTGGTTGGCGATGAGGGAGTTGCGTATCAGCCGGTGACTCAGGTGTTTTGGGAAGGAACTAGAATCCAGCTAGCCCCCACGATCACTCCGGACGGTCACCATCTGAAATGTCATCTTAGATTCGCTTCCATCGACGACTGTAAGTCGTTCCGTCCGCCGCGTCATCCCGATGCGAAAGGTATTCGTGTTCAACATCCAGTGATCTCGACGGCGAGTTTTGAGTGCGAGATCGACATTCCCACCGGTCAGACACTGTTGATCGGCGGGCTGTTCCCACGACAGGTCGAACGTGAGGAGAAGCAGAGTGCGATTAGCCGTCTACTGGGACGCGAGCCACGCAAGATTGCTCGCGAACAGATGACCTATATTGCCTTCACTCCCCGCACGCTTGTTCCGGAAGAATCGGAGCAGTAAGTGTGATACGCCGCTCCGCGGCGTTTACGTGGCTGCGGCATCTTGCCGCAGCTGTTGATTGTGTGGCTGCGGCAAAATTCCACAGCCACATTCACCGCACGGAGTGCGGTGCCAGTGCGGGCTATTTTCCCCACTGATCCAGCGGTAGAACCTGGAGGCTCTCCTGTACCGAATTCGTGCAGCTGCCTGGTGTGGCTAACACCACGAAAGTCAGTTCTCCGGAGGCTGGTGCCGCGGTTTCGAAAGCGACCATTCGCGTGCCGCGGTTGGGTGAATCCCACTCATTGCGCGGCGTGGCGGTATCGATCTCTTTCCAAGTTGCGGTGGCGGGAGCCACAAGTTGCAGGCTGAGCGTGGTTTTGCCCTGCTTCAGTTGAATCGAACGCTGGCCGCTCTCTTCCAGCGTGGCTGGCGTGATCATCCCCCAGCGGACGGTAACGCCTGGTTGCAGGCCGGTCAGTTGGTCTTGGATTAAGACTTCGCCTGATGGCAACATCGCCACGCCACGCCGGACCGATTCTGCCTGACCTTCATAAACGGGGCTCATGTCGAGCACGGAATGGGGGAACGTGGCGTTATCGGAAAACGCAACAAACGATCCATGGCCAGCGGCACGTTGTAACTGACCGTCGATCACCAGCGTGTTGTGTCCGGCATTCTGCTGGCGAAAAATCGTCCAGCGATCGGAGTTCTGCCGGCTGTTCCAGAGGTTCATACCGCGCGATTCAATGCCGTGGTATCCTTCGGCCCCCAGGTCGATGCCCCAACGCACGCTGTCCGCATCCAGCACAAACGACCCAATGTCCATCTGGCCGTGATTGGCTGAGGGAGAGCCTCCTTTGAAGCCGACATAGGTGGCGTTGGGATCGGTCCAGCTGCTGCGATGGATGGTTACCGGCACTTCCCCTTCACTGGCCCAATGCAATGGCATGCGAATCTCGCGCTCCTCTTTGCTGGAGTTTATCCAGAGCAGGGCGAGTGGAAGAAGGCGACTGCCACGCGACACGGCGTTGCGATCATTGATTCCGGAGATGGTATTCTGCAATAGCTCCTGTTCGCCTAAGAGCCAGTCAGAACGGTCAAAACGTTTTGCGAACCAGAACAATGTGGGGCCGGCGCTTCGGCCTGATCCGCCATCGGCGTAATTGAAATATCGGCCAGAGGGGCCCGTTGCTAACGCGGGGAATTGGCCGGTGGTGCTGAATCCGGGCGCTTTGGTCAGCCCGAAATCGGACCCTAAGGCGCTTTCCAACACCGCGAGCAACAACACGTTGTAGCTGGTGCCGTAGACCCAATATCCTGGCCCTTCAGGATAGCTGCCGTTGGGCGCGTAGGCATTCATGGAATAACGCACATTGTGCAACGCGTTGTGGACGGTTTTGGCCGCCAGCTCTGGTTCGTCTTCCAGCACGGCTAACGCACCTGCCGTGAGTCCGCCATGGCAGACCTGCCCCCAATTGTTGGTAGTCCGCACCCAGCCCTTGTGCCGTGATGTAAAGGGGAGCGTCACACCTTTCTGTACGATGGCTGTGCGAATGGTGTCACGACTCTCCTGGCTCAATGCATGGAACATCCAATCATATCCCACAGCCATGGCAAACGTCATTTCGGCAACATCCAGAAAATGACTCGGGTTCCAGTCTGTAAACGCGGCTACCGCCAGCATCTCTTGTTCGGCGCGTTCGACGTACTGCCGGTTACCAGAGAGATGGAATGCCATCGACAACGTCAACAAGCGTTTCACACACCGGCGGGACTCGCCCAACAAACGGCGGCCCTCAAGTGTGCGTGTGATCGGGCTTGTCTTCAACAGCGCATCAGCCTGCCGCAGTATCCCCTTTGGCAACGCGTTTGCTCAGGGGTTTCTGGGGCACGATTGTTTCAGCTGCTGCAGCTCATCACGGTTGGTTAACAGGCGGGGATGCTCCACTTGGCAGCGATCGATATGACTCCGCACTTCTTCGATCGTCATGGTCGAGGGATAGGCAAAATCTTGCGCGGATGCGGCGAGTGTCGGCAAGAGGAGGCAGGCAGCGAGTACCGACAGGATAGTGCGTGGCGAGTTCATGCGCTCGTCGTTCCTTTATCAGAAGTTGGTGGCGAGAGTCGGATAGAGGAAAGCGGTGTGCAGGCCCATTTGCGAGCCCGAATTCAGACGGATGGACACCGACAAGGTACCACACCCCGATAGGAAGTTCCACATTTTGCCATGCCGTTGCGGCGAACTCGGCAGCTGCTGTGGCAAGCTGCCGCAGCCACAGAAACGCTGCGGAGCGGCGTACCACGCTGGGTGGCATCGCATTGCATGCTAGCACCCGTGAAATGCTGGCAACGCTCGAGTCGCTCCAGGGGCAACGCCTTGATGCGGTGGGGGCGAATGCGAGGTATTCGATCTGGCATCAAAAGAAGGGTTCGCCTATTATCCCGACGCGTGTGCCGATTGGGCTATACGGAGTGTGGACATTCGAATTCACAATGCTCGGTCCACTGGTATCGCACTGCTTGGTTTCAGGCTGAGTACGACAGAAGGAGAACGCCCAGAGTGTCGGAGATGCAAGGGGAACAGTGCGTCATCTTTCCACGCGTGGAATTAGGGGATGGTACGCGATTGGGCAGCTTCGTGTTGATCCGCAGTGATACGCTTATTGGTTGCGACTGTGTCATTGGTTCGAATGTTGACATTGAGGGCGAAGTCACGATTGGCGATCGCGTTTCATTACAGAGCTTCTGCTACCTCACTCGTGGTGTGGTTATCGAAGACGATGTGTTTTGCGGACCTCGCATCACGACGATGAACGACAAGCGTATGGCGTATCGCCGCCCTGAGGTGCCGTTTGTACGTGCGGCGCCGCGAATCTTGCGGGCCGCTCGCGTGGGCGGCGCCAGCGTGCTATTACCCGGCGTCACGGTTGGCGAAAATGCGCTGGTGGGAGCGGGGTCGGTTGTGACCAAGGATGTTCCGGACCGAGCGATTGTCGTGGGGAATCCTGCGACCATAGTGGGGGCTGTTCCCGAGGAGCAACTGTTGTGAGCAAAGCAGACAAACTGATCATCAATGCGGCAATCACCGGTATGGTACCGACG
>SWCD01020393.1_pt1 | contig 11702 bp, 14 predicted proteins | sample 4693011 | NCBI WGS metagenome assembly SWCD01 (sample SAMN10267278, study PRJNA491770) | bioreactor metagenome | isolation source: DHS bioreactor inoculated with marine | place: Japan: Omine Ridge, Nankai Trough | reverse complement strand
TGCTTCGACGGTCGCGGGTGGAAGGAGCTCGTCGTCTGTTCAACGGAAGACGAGATCGGAGTCGTCGTAACCTCGGTTACGAATGCCTTCATAACTTCGATCGAGATCGTGATTTCACCTTGTCCCGGCGGAGTCTAAGTTATGGCGTTCGGAGGCAATAGCTACGGCGTACCGAGAGGAATAACCTCTCGTCACAAAGGCGGGTTTGCAGCGCTAGCGGGCGGGCCCTCGGGACCGGCTGAGATCGACATAACTTCGGCGGCTCTGGCGACTAATCCGATCGGGCTCGACGCTTCGGGCTCGGAGCTCGTCCTAATCACGTCTAGGCGGACGACTCCGTATCTCGAGATTTTCGACGCGGAGACGGCGCTCCAAGTGGCAAGGACAAACCAGTTCTCCTCTCGAAGCGCCAACGGGATGCGAGACGGATTTATCGACGAGACGGACAAGGTCTATTCCTACTCGGTCGCGGCAACGAGGAACCTACAGAAGCACGACGGATCGGGGACCGGCCTCCTCTCTGCCAACTGGACGATCTCCCCTGATCCGAGCTCGGGCGTATTCGCGAACCGAGACGGGAGTCAGGTCGTATATGCAACGGTCAACGGTCCGAGCAAAGTTCGGAAACTTAATATCGCAACGGGCGCGACGACTCACGGGTTCACGTTCTCGACGGCGATCGCGGGAGGAGCGTTCTCCGGCAAAGAGGGGGATCGGTGCTTGTTTTTCGGAGGGGCCTCCGGGAGCTATAACGATTTCTTTTGCTGGGATCCGGGAGCTCTCCCGGCCTCCGCGGACGCGACGGGCGCAGATCCGGGATCGATCTTTGCGATCGATACGGTCACGGGCACGGGCGCGGACTTCAACATAACAACGTGTGCGGGGTATCACTCCGGGCTTATCTCCTCGGACCGTCTCACGTCCGGCGGGTGGTGGGGCGGTCTAATGTCTGCGCTTGGACAATACGGAGGGAGCGGCGGACCGCTTACGACGTATCAGGGCCCTTACCTGTTCCACATTACAAGGGCGGGCGTGATCGATATCGAGGTCGATCTCCGCCTCGTTACTCAGCTCCCTTCCATGACGGATCGAGCCGCGGACATCAAGGATATTGCGGTCGGACCGGACGGTCGGATCTATGTAATATTCGAGCCTGTTTACGGGGGAAGCTATCCTCCCGCGACTCCGAACCTTCCAAACGAACTTATCATCCTCGAGACCGACGGATCGTTCTTGTGGTCTAGCTATACCGGCCTCGACAACGCGACCGGAGACACTCTCCCGAGCTACCTCTCCGCGGTCGCGGTCACGGCCTCCGGACGGATTGCGGTCCTCTCCGGATGGCATCCGATTAACACGATCTCCGTCGGAGCTCTGCGGACGGACGACGTTTACTTCCTTACACCTCCTCCCCTCGGAGTCTGATCATGAATTGGAATCGGTATAACTGCGGCGTCGGATGGACTCGCCTCCCGGACGGGACGATCGTCTCGGAGAAGGAAGACGAGCTCGGAGCTCTCCGGAGTATCGCGCTCCCCGGCGGAGGATACGTTCTCAGGACGAACGGAGATCCGATCACCGCTTGGACTGCTCTCCGGGACTTCGGAGGAGCCCTCGAGAAGGCGTCTAAGCGATTCGACGTCCCGATCTGCGTACTGTTCGCAATGATGGGGATCGAGGCTACCAAGCAGCAGCTAGACCGCTCACACTTTAATCCTCGGTGTTATCGGGAGGAGCCCGGATATATATCGGACGGGAAAACGCCGAATAAGGTCTCCCCTGGACTCCTTCAAACTTTAATCTCGACGGCTCGAGGAGAGAACAGGCGGAGAAAGCTCTACCTGAATTTCGACGGGACGCTCGAGGAGCTCACGCGGGAGGACTTGTTCGTCCCCGAGCGGTCGATCATGCTCGGAGCTTCTTACATGCGGCACCAAATAGACCGAAAGGAAGACGACGAGGTCGGCTTCGATGACGACGATCCGATCTTGCTCTGTTCGGCCTATAATGCCGGGAGCGTTAGACCGACGACGAGGAACGCTTACCACCTGCTAACGTATGGTGGGATCTCTCGGATCGAGAAGTTTATCGCGTATAATAACGATATGATCTCTATTACTCAGGGTTAAGAATGTCTCTCCCCGTTGTCGATAGTCCGTCGAAGCACGAGCTCGAGCTCTACCGAGGAGACACGTTCGGGCCGCGTAACATGCGCTGGCGAAGCTCTCGAGGCGGTCCCGGAGTCCAGCTATACGGAGATCCCAATATCACCGCGAAGGCGGAGATCCGGTCTCCGGGAGCGGACGGAGCTCTCGTCGCGTCTTTCGTCGTCGACATCGTCGACCCGGAGATCGTCTCTCCGACTGCTATCTCCGCGGACTTTCTCGCAAGCGGCGTGGTCGTAGCGGCGGGCGCGAACTTCATAACGCGCGGCGTACTTGTTAACGATCGAGTTATTATCTCCGGATCGACTTCAAACGATACGACCGAAGCTCTCGTCTCCTCCGTCGACTCCGAAGATCAGATCTCCGTCGGGGGGATCTTCTCCGCGGAGACCGCGGCGGGGACTGTGTCTATAGCGGCGGACGGTAAGTTCTCTCTCGGTATGGCTTCGGATGTTACGTCCGGACTATCGAGCGACTCCAAAGCGACTTGGGATCTCGAGTTTTCGGATGTTACTAATCTCCCCGCAACGGTCCGAACTCCTCTCCGGGGACCGATCGTCGTCAGACTAGACAGCACAAGGGCCTAGCATGGCAACTATTATCGAAATATCGGAGAGACCGTCTCTCGTCGAGGTCGAGACCGCGGGATCTGGGCTAGTCGTCGAGATCGAAAGGAGCTCGGTTATCGAGGTCGAGCTCGAGACTCGAGTCCAGGTGATCGAGCTCGAGGCGGAGATCGTCGAGACCTTTCTCGAGACCGCTCCGACGGAGATCACGATCTCGAGTCCGCGTCCGTCAATCGTCGAGCTCGTCGAGATACAAGGATATGCAATCTCCGGAGGGAGCTCCCCGTCCGTCGAGGTCGAGGCGGTCGACTTCTCCGCTCGAGACTCTATCTTCCGCGATCTTGTCTATTTTGCGTGGAGCTCGGCGGCGGAGGGATCCGAGAATCAAGCGGCGGCGGAGTGGAAGATCGCGAGATTCGACTCGACCGCTCCGACTGTCGTCCTTCTTTATGCGGGCGGATCACTAGCCTATAACAAGGTTCTCGACTCCGGTTCACTTGATTACGAGGGATATTCCTATGTCTAAGAAAGGGCGAAGACGAACGGAGCCTCCGCAAGCTCACCCGATACGACGAGCTCGAGCGAACGGGAGCCCGTGGTCTTGGCGGTCCGCGGCGGACTCCCTCGGAGTTTCTGTAAGATATCTCCGGCAGAACTTGCACGATCTAACGCCGATTCAACGGCATAAGCTCGGGGTCTATCTTGGCGATTAACTCGACAAACGGAGGCGGGGCGGCGGTACAGATCACGTCTTGGGCGCAGAACGAGGCGAGCGCGGGATCTCAGGCGCAAGGCAACGGGACCGACGAGGTCGTCTTCGCCAACCCAATGACAACGAATAACGGAAACATCGACGCGGCCTTCGGTCACGTCGGGCGATGCGTTGTAAAAAATCGTGGGCTCGGAGACGAGGAGGTTCGATACATCCTATCCAGCACGGCGGGGACCGGGACGACCGTTATCGCGGTTGTCACTGAACCTTGGACGGACGCTCCTGTCGCGACCGACACTCTCGAGGTTTGCTATATCATTCAGGACGCCGCGACCGTCGGAGGCGTCGGCCTCGTCAACAAGACTAACGACGATTACGATCTCTCGAAGTTCTTCACGGTTCAGACCGGCGGAGGGTTCTTCCTCCTTAACGGCGCGACAATGGTAACGCAGGGCGCGGGATCGACGACGGTCGCGGAGATCACGTCCGAGTCGGGCGGGTGGTTCCAAGTCGGAGTTAAGCAATTCGGGACCGGAGTCCGCGGCGGGCGGATCTCCCTCGCCGCTGGTACGTCACCCGTTGACGGAGATTGGGGGATCGAGATCGAGGCGGGAGCGATCGGGAACTTCTATTCCGTCGACGTAAAGGGCGGGGTCTCCTATCACTCGATCTTCGCGGGGACTTGCGAGATCTTGGATTCAAAGTTTTTCAAGTGCATCTATAACGCGGACTTCTCCGGCGTGATCACAATGACGAACGCCGTTGTCGAGGGGACCGGCCTAACGACGGATCAGGTAACTTGCGACGAGTCGACCGACGTTCAGTCTATGGTGTTTGGAAACGCGGACGGATTTACGGACGACGCGTCCGCGACCGTCGAGACGATCGTCTTAAAGGACGTGGACTGGTCCGGCCTCTCGAAGCACGTCGAGACTCAACACGCGAACAAAACCTTCCAGGTACTCGACCCGTACAACTTCGAGCCCGTGATAACGGATCAGTCGGAGCTATTGTTTACGGCGGCGGGACTTGTCGACGAGCTTAACTCTTTCACGGCCTCGACGAAGGAGCCGGACGGGACCGCGGCGGTAGGCTCGAAGGTTTTTGTCGGGGAGCATCTAGTCTCGGACACGATCGTCGCGGAGCTCACCTCCGACTCGAACGGAGTCGTCTCCTCGGATATCCTTTATCGGACGTTCCGCGACAATGCGACGACCGTAACACGAGTCACATACGGCACATGGGCGACGAAGGTCTACGAGTACGGGAAGACTCCTCTCGTCGCGGCGATCGACTACAGTGTTCGAGCCGTCGAGAATCAATTCGCCATGATCGACGATCCGGACGTAACGGCGGCAAGCGGAGCCGCGGCGATCACCGCGGGATCCGGGATCGTCTTCGTCCGTCACGGGACCGGAGAGACCGACACTCGTCCAATGAAGGTTATCAGGGTCGACGGCATCGTCTCCGCTCCGACTTACGGGGACACGATCGACGATAACGCGGGAGGGACGAAGTCCGGGGACGTGATCGACTTTGTCGACCGAGGAGGCGGAGTCTTCGACATCGTTCTCGAGAACTGGTCCGGCGTCGAGTTTTCGGATAACGACGTTCTCGACCTTAACGCCGCGGCTTGGGATTCGGGAGCCGTGCTCGCGGACGTCGCAGGATTCTACAGGGAGGTTACTTGGTTCGCAGGGGAGCTCCTCGCGGACAATGCGACGACGACGATCTACGATTACCAGATCGGACGAGCGGCGGAGGCGGTCGCGGGGATCGAGATCAAGGCGGTGATCCAGTCCGTCGAGGGAGAGAGAGCTCTCCCGATCTTAGGGAACGGCGCGAAGATATTCAGGTCCGAGCGCAACGTAAACCATTCAGAGGGATGGTGGATCGGTCGCGTCTCCGATCTGTCGAACCTCTCCTCCCTAGAGATGGACGACGGGACCGCATGGACTCCTCCCTCCGTTGTTACGCTCACGTTTACGGGTATTCCGTCCGGCCTCGAGGCTAGAATTAAGCGGGGATCACTCTCGATCGCGGCGGACGCGAACGTCACGTCGGGGAGCTACATCTACACATATAATTATGTAGCAGGTGAAAAGGTAACGGCGACGTTCGGCGGCGTCGGGACTAGCGGGACCGCTTACGAGAGGGTAACTCTTGAAATAGATCTCACGAACTCAGATCAGACGATCCCTTTGGACTTCAATATCAACGATAGCTACGTCCCCTTATAGGCAATCAGGAAGGATAAAACATTATGGCGAAAATTATACTCAAGTCCGACTTAACGCTCGGGACGAACTATCAGTTTAACTTGGTCGACTTCCAAGGGACCGACATCGCGATCAGCAACACGCTTGCGCAGATCTCGTCGTCTGTAACCGACTTTACCTCGAGCTCTCTTACGCTCGGGATCAATAAGCGGGCGATCGAGGTCGGAGATATTCTCACGATCAGCAACACGGACAACAACGCTAACGAGGGGATGGTCGTAACGGTCGACACGGTCGCGGCGAACCTGATCGAGTATACGCTAACCTCCGGAACTCCCGCGGACGAGTCGGCTGGCGCGGCTATGAATATCACCGCGTTTAAGAAGACTTTCGAGTTTATCGCGGCGGGCGGCTTGTCTTTCGTCGACGGAGTCGCGGCGATCACATGGGCCTCGGAAGTCGTCGATCAATGGGATACCGGAGATCTCGACATTTACGACAAGATGTTTACATCGATCGAGCCTCGCGCCAAATCTCTAGCCTGCTTGAACGGATGGGAGCCGGAAGACGCGAACACGCTTAACGCGCTTCGCGATATGGCTCTCGAGATCCGGGACACTGCTACCAGCGCGGCAAAGCGGATCTACGCTTGCCCACGCTCGGGAAACTTGGACGAGACGAGCGATCAGTTCTACTACTGGCCTGCAAGTGATGCGGAGCTTACCGCTCCGACTGCGGCGGTAACGACGGGTTACATCAATCAACTTATCTTGATCTACGATCTCGCGGGATCTGACGACCGCGGGGACTGGACGTTCCGTTGCCTCGAGCCGGGGAAGACGCATCTTCAAGAAACGATTGATATCCAATACGCGGAGATCGTACCTATCGGATCCGGAAACGGTATCGATCCGAAGCTCGCGGACGGCGGAGGAACTCTCCTCGTCTCGGATGCAACGGTCGGAGCGGGCGGAATTTACGCGAATATCCTCCTCAACATCGACGTTGATAGCCAATACGACTTCACCGTCGACGGGACGATCCGGTCATTCGTCGGATTTATCGACGCGGATTCTCAGACGAACGAAGACGTCCATATTAAGATCCATTATCTGCTACGGCAGGCGGTCGACATCAACAACGACGGCACCGGACCGGACGTTCGAGGAGATAAAGCTCCTCCGATTACGTTCTTCCTCGGGGAGGTCTTCACCGTCGATCAGTACGCGCTCGAGAACTACAGCACGATTCAGAGGAACGAGCTCCGGCTGATCGACGATACAGACGTCGAGCGGAGCTGGCCTTCGATCTTCACGCTCTCGATCACCGCTCCCGCTAACGCGGTGGCTGGTACGTTTAGCGTTATGCACGAGGACACGTTCGGGGCCTCCGCTCCGACATACCTCCAAGACGAGACACCAACGGATCAGCAAGACATTACGATCGCGTCGACGGTTAACATCGTAATCGCTTACTCGACTTATGCGGTCGACGGTCATCCTCCGAACACGCCGATCCCTCTCCGTCTCTCTTGGAATCGTCCGGGATTTATCGAGCCGGATAATCTCGCGTTTACTATGGCCGCGGCTAATCAAACGGTGGCTATCTCTCCAACTTCGGATCCCTCTTACTCGGCTACCTGAAAAATGGCTTCCTTGTATTTCGACGGCGATAAGCGGCGGATCTACGAAGTACCGACGGACGCTTCCTTTACGGTCTCCGGAGACGGCTATCGGATCTACTCCGGACCGGGGGAGGCGGACGTCCGCTTTACATCTACCGGTCTATGGTCCGCTTGGGTTGACTGGCATTCAGTCAACAAGTGGTCGACGCTCGCGTTAGTCAAGACGGGCGGGGCGTTCAGATTCAATGACGGAGTCGACGATATCTTCGCGACGTTCGATCTCCGACTCTTTAACGGATGGGCATTGGTCCAAGCGGATTACGCTCACAATTTTACGCTTCTCGGGAACCTGTTCCCGGACGACGGAACCGGGAAGATCTTCGACACTGATAGGATTACATCCTCCGGCGTATCCCCTCGGATCTTTTACGCCGATTCGCTCCAAGTGCTAAGGTCAAGCGGCGGATCTTCTCCGGCGGCTATTGCGGCGGCGGTCTGGAATGCTCCTCGTCCGGATCATGTCGAGGTCGATAGCTTCGGAGAGAAGGTCGGGCGGAGAGCTACGTTCGCGGAAGAAGGCAACGGCATCATAAGAGAGAGCGATTAAATGGAACCAGCAGCGAACGCGACCGGGAACACTAGCCAGGTGATCGACGGCATCGGATTACAGCTCGTCAAGGTATCGGACGGATACGGATCTCCGATCCTGTTCGCCTCCCTTTTCGTCTACATCCTTATGCGGCTTCTTGTTAAACCTTTCCTCGTCCCGTATCTAGCGGAGAGGGGGCTCTCGAAGCGGAGGCGGCAACCTTGGATCTTGCGCTCGACTCTCCTCCCCGGACTCGTCGCGGCTTGTCTGGTCGACTTCTCTCCGATATCACAAGCTCTCGGGGTTCCTCTGCATTGGATCGCTGTTATCCCGGTCGGCGCTGTATTCTATTCGGCGGGCGGGGTCGCGATCCATGAGCTCCTAAAGCGGATCGATCCGATCGGAGTAATCGCGGAGAAGTTCGGAAGGAAGACGGATCGAGATCTACAGGCGGAGGCGGAGGAGATATTCTCCGCAACAACGAGGCGACCGTCCGTAACGATCGAGCAAGTCGAGGAAGATCGGCGGGAGCGCGATCAGTGATTGTAGTAACGAAGGCGGACGGCTTGGACATCGACGGGACAATGTTAGCAGCGGGCGGGGGAGTCGTCTCGATCTTCGTCGCATTCATTACGGCCTTTTTCTCTCTCCGAAAGACGGTCGTCGAGTCGACGGCGGCGGAGAATCAGGCGTTTTTTACTGGACTCTCGGACCGACTAAAGGTCGTCGAGGACGATCTCGAGGAGGAGCGGGACAAGACGGCTCTACTCCGGGACGAGGTCTTGTCCCTCCGGGAGAAATTGTCGGAGGCTAAGTCCCTCGCGAGGGAGCTCGACCGGCGTAATAATTTACTCGAGGAGGAGAGGGACTCTCTCCGGATCCGTATTCGGGAACTCGAGGAGCGTATCGATCACCTCGAGGAGCTCGAGCGAGATTGTCCATGACGTGCGTTATCTCGTCCCTAGTGGCCTCCATTGTTGCGTGCGCTTCGGCGTGGGTTGTTCTTCGCGTTGTTCGTCCTGAGCTCGCTAAGAGAGCGAGAGGGGCGATCGTCGGGGCGGCGCTGGCAATCGGAGGAGCTCTCGTCGCGATTCTCTCCCTCGGTCTGCTATCCAAGAAGAAAGAAATCACCTCGAGCGCGATCGATCCGATCCAAGATCTCGAAGACACGGCGGCAAAATATGAAACCGAAGACGACTTCGATCGTTTCGCGGAGGACGATACTCTCGATCCTCCTCCTCCTCCCGCTCCTCTTAATGACGAGCTCGAAGACTTTCGCGCAGGCGCGGACGAGCTCCTCGGAGATAATTAGGGGCGACACTCCGGAGGTTACGATCCCGGAGGAAGATTGGATCCTCTGCCAACGCTACAAGTCGACACTAGAGACGCGAACCAAGAAGTTAAAGACTTGCGGGGAGCAAGGGATCGAAGTACGCCGAAAGCGGGATCAGTGCGTCGGAGAGCTCTCAGGAAAAACGAGCGGACTAAAGGAGTGCTCGGAGGTCTCGAGCTCCTACCGTCTCGAGCTCGAGCTCCTAAAGGAAGGCAATAGGACGAGGAGGTCCGCCTCGTTCTGGATATCAGTCGGAGCGGGGATCGTATCAACGGGAGTGATCGCGCTCGAGCTGTTCGGCGGAGACTCTCCGGAGGTCTCTAAGCTCGTCGCGACCGGATCGGCTCTCGCGTTCTCGATCGCGCTATTTGCTTGGACGTTTTAGATCTTCCCGAGACGGATAAGGCGGGCGCATGTCTCCGCGGTCGCGGAGGCGGCTATCGACTGGACGAGCTCGACGAGGACGGGATCGGCGGGGGAGAGCCCGAAAAGGTCTTCGAGAGCTCCGAGAGCTCGTCTCTCGAAGTCGAGAGCGGCGGAGTCGTACTCGAGAGCCCGAACTTCGTCCGGACTCGAGTCCAGGTGAATCACTTCGGAGACTTCTTCGGACGGCCTCCGCCTCTCGAGAAGGAGTAAAAGTCCGTCCGAAGCCTCTCCGCAATTGTCGCAGGCGTCGAGCTCGAGATCGAACGTCGCGGAGGAGGAAGTCCGACAAGACTCCTCCCCACAAAAGTAACAGACTCCGGGATCTCCGATCTTAACCAAGCTTAAACCTCCGATACGTCGAGCTCTCGACGCAAGCGTCCGAGACTTGGATAAGCCTCCCCGCGTCGAGGAGCTCCCGAAGCGCGAACTCGTTCTCCGCGGTCGACGGAATAAGCTCGAAGACTTCCGGGAGCTCGATCGGATCGTTTAGAATTGCCTCGAGATACTCGAGAGCATCTTCGGATAGCTGAACGATCACAAGCGTCCGAGGGATGCAACGTCCGTTCTTGTTGCGCTCCCGCTTAACGACTCCGAGCTTCTCGAGCTCGTCTAGCTGGTACTGCACAGCGCGGACCGCGACTCCGACTCCTCGAGCTATCTCGTCGTATGTCGGAACCGATTGTCCCGAGCTCGAGAAAGACGTCTTATAATTCTGGACGAAGTCGACGATCTCCTTTTGTGATTCTGTAAGCTTTATCATCTTTTAACCTCCGAGATTCTCTCGATAACTATCCAGCTCGCCTTCTGCATCCTACATGCTACGAAGTGCGCGGCGCATTCGCCTTGATCAAACGCCGCATGTACGAACGCGAACTCCGTCGTCCACTTCGGGCGGTCGATATTGTCCGGGATCTTCCTCTCCTCTCCGTTAACGCGACCGAGCTCGAGCTCGATCCATGTGGTCAGCGTCATTGCTCGGAGACCGGAGACTTCTACCCAATCGCAAAACACTCGAGAGTTAACGCGCTCGAGTAGACGCTTAAATCCGTCTCCCCCTTTTCGATACTTACACTCGATCAGTATCTCGTCGGAGACGATCACGTCTCCGGGATAACCTCGCATCGCTCCCGAGAGAGGGATCCGCATCGCGACGAGTCCGGCGTCCTGACATAGTCGGGAGAACTCCCGCTCGTAGCGGCTTCCGTTGTTCTTGTTTCTGTTTGTCACTTTGTCCCCTTCCATCCTGAGATCTTGACGGAGCCGGGAGCCTCGAGACCGAGCTCGACATAGGTCGGACCGATCTCTCGAACGATCAGTTTACAATCCTCGAGCTCCTCCTTCCCTCGAGTCGTAAACTTAAACTCCCCTCCGACGGATAGGGCTAGTCCGTAAAGTCCCTCGACGTCGAAGCTTGCGCGGAGCTCCCCCTCCGGCCTCTTCTCGACGTTGCATAGCTGGAACAGTAGATCCCCGACGATTACGCCAGATCCCTTGCGAATATGTTTGATCAACATTGGTTTCCCTTCACTGGTAAAATTATATCCTCGAAGACGAGCCGAACGACTCGTCCGTATCCTTGGACTCCGGGGACGTACCCTATCGAATAACGCCACTTAGTGATCGTGCGCCGATCTACCTCGAGAGCTCGAGAGAGCTCGGTAAAATTCCCGAGCGTCTCGGCTACTGCCTCGAGCGCGGAGATCGAGCAATTGATAGGCGCAATGTCTCGGAAGTCTTCGTCCCTATAGACTCGGAGGAGAGCGCTCCAACCTGTCGACGGAACTCCGTCCCTCTCCCATTGTCGCCACCTCTCCGCGTGGACTCCGACTCGTCGCGCCATGTCCGCGGAACTCGGGCAGCATCGGAGATAGCTCGGGTGTCTTGCTCTCTCCCGGAGAGTCGACCAAAGGGAGACGCGGAACTCTCGGAGGTCTGAGCCGGTCCACGGGGAGAAGTCGAGGTCGAGAGGGTTGTCTTTCAAAGCATAACCTCCGCAACCTTGGGCCAAGTCTTAGACCGGCGGAGACCGACTAAGATCGAGATCAGGTCGGAGGAGACTCCGCGATTC
>SWCD01018717.1_pt3 | contig 11702 bp, 11 predicted proteins | sample 4693011 | NCBI WGS metagenome assembly SWCD01 (sample SAMN10267278, study PRJNA491770) | bioreactor metagenome | isolation source: DHS bioreactor inoculated with marine | place: Japan: Omine Ridge, Nankai Trough | reverse complement strand
TGTGGCCCGGTGACGGCCCGTTCGACAACGCCTCCCGACTCGGCCACGGTTTCGTCTACTGCGATGCACCCCACGAGGTGATCGCCTCCCCCGAACCGGGACGGTTCATGGTGGTCGGCTGCGGACGAGAGCCTGCGGACCTATCGCGCCCGCTAACCCTCGAAAACAACACCGGGAGTCCTTTTCGCGCTCACGGAAAGGACTCCCGGTGTTGTTTTTCATCCGGCGGAGTTTTCGCGATCCGTAGCGCCAGGTAGACCAGGTTTCCCACCACCAGCGCGAAGACGGGATACAGCCAAAGCGCCTCGGTGTGCCACGTGGATGCGCAGGCGGCGACACTCAGCACGGTCAGGCGGAGAGTCGGGCCGAGGAGGGTCGAGAAGAGGAAGGTGCGCGCCTCGATCGGCCCCGCCTCGCGGGCCGCCTCGTTCAGCTTCATCTGGCCCCGGTGGTACGCGGCCAGGCCGACGCGGCCGATCTTCGCCAGGATGCCCTTCTCGAGGGCCAGAGTGGCGAGGATCTCCTCCTGCCTCTTCACGTGCTGCCCCGGGTCCTCCCCCAGCGTGGCGCGGTAGCGGAACTTCACCGCTTCGAAGGCGTTGCTGTGGAGCGCCATGACGACGCCGGAGAGGAAGATCGAGACCACCGCCCAGAACCGCCACGACTCGTTCGCTCCGGGCATCGACCACGCCGCGATCATCATTCCCACGTGCAGCGAGAAGGCGATGATGTAGTCGCTGACGCCGTCGAGGAGATAGCCCATCGGGCTCCCCCCGCCGCGGGCCCTCGCCAGTTGCCCGTCCGCGCAGTCGAGCACCAGCGCCGCCCACGCCAGGAGGAATCCGGCCACGGCGAAGAGAGCCCCCGAGCGCGAGAACGCCACTCCTCCCGCCACGCCGCAGAACGCCGCCAGCAGCGTCACCTGGTTCGCGGTGACGGGCGTCGGCAGGAGCGCCCACGCCACCGGCTTCGCCAGCCGGCGGTTCACGTACTTGTCGAGCAGCTCCTCGGTGAGGGGTTCGGACATCGGGAACAGGGTACCGGATGGCGGCAGGGGGCGACCGGGATTCAGGGGAAAGGAAAACAGATCGAGGGGGCGGCCCGAACCCGCGAGAGCAAGGGGGTCGCGTCAGGGTTGACGAATGGGTCTGATCGCCCGGGGCAGCAGCCTCCACATGTTCTCCGCCGCCACCTTCCTCGCCGTCCGCGGCGTCAGCGCCTCGAACAACAGGTCGTACTTCCGGATCTCCTTCCCATAGGTGCCGTAGTGGCCGATCTTGTCGGAGCCCACAAGGAAGCGGTCGGGGTAGTCCTCGATGAGCTTCACCCAGGCCGGGTCGATCCTGCCGTCCTTTACCATGACCATGTCGAAGACGACCCAGGAGAAGTCCACCCACAGGTTCTCATGCTCCGCCACGGCCCGCCGCACGTGGTCGACCAGGTCGGGTACGACCAGCTCCCGGCTGTGGCCGGCGTGGCACCAGACGAAACGGGTCAAGGGGTGCTTCTCGACCGCGTTCATCATCTCGTGGAGGTAGAGGGGCTCCGCCATGCGGATGGTGGTGATGTTGCTGTGGATCCAGACCGGCAGGTCGTTTTTCGCCGCGAACTCGTAGACCGGGTCGAGGGCGACGTGGTCCGCGCGGGAGGTCTCCCCCAGCGTGAGGGGCGTCAGCTCGCCCTTGCGCGTCAGGATCTCCCCGATGCCCTGCCAGAATCCCGGGTAGAGGGTCATCATGCGTTCGATGTGATCGACGGCGCCGCGGTCGGTGGGGTTGAAGCCGCAGATGAAGGGATGGATGCGCGCCTGCTTCTCCGGTGTCAGGGCCTTGACCGCCTGCGCCAGGATCACGTCGGTGACGCCGTAGTAGTAGCACCTGGCGTCGTTCTCCGAGTAGTAGAGCGGGCGGCGGCGGTCGAAGGACTCCCACTTCTTCTGCACGGGCAGGCCGTAGAGCACGATGTGATCGACGGAGGCCTTGTCCATCTCATTGAGCAGCACCTCCGCCCCTTCCGTATTCTGCAGGAAGTCCACGAAGTGGCAGTGCGCGTCGTTGATCCGGTAGCGGTACTCGGCCCCGGAGGAGGCGGTCTCGACGGTGGCCGGTGCGGTCCGACAGGAGGCGAGGAGCAGGAGCAGGGCGAGCGCGCCCCACCGAACGCGGCGGTGAGGGGTCATGGTTGTCTCCCTCCGGGTCCTGCGGTGTGGCGCTCCCACTATGTCAGCAACCCCGCCCGGTGACAACCCGCGAGCCAGGGACTATCATCGTCGCGATGATCGCGGAAGCCGTCACCCCTGTCGAGGCCGGGCCCGTCCTGATGGGACTCCTCGGCGGCCTGGCGGTCTTCCTGTTCGGCCTGGGCCTGATGACCGACGCGGTGAAGGCGGTGGCCGGGGGAAGCATGCGGGTGCTCCTCGCCAGGCTCACGAAGAATCGCTTCACCGCCGCCTTCAGCGGGGCCTTCGTCACGGCCGTGATCCAGTCCTCCACCGTGACCACCGTGCTGATGGTGGGGTTCATCTCCGCCGGCCTGATGTCCCTGGAGCAGTCCATCGGCGTGATCATGGGGGCGAACGTCGGGAGCACCGTGACCGCCCAGGTGATCGCGTTCAAGATCACCGACTACGCCCTGGCTCTGGTGGCCGCCGGTTTCGCCGTCCGGTTCCTGACGAAGCGCGAACGCCCGGTGCTCTACGGCACGGCGGTGCTGGGTCTGGGATTCCTCTTTCTCGGCATGCACCTGATGAGCGAGGCGACGGAGCCGCTTCGGACCTACGAGCCCTTCATCGAGTGGATGCGGAGGATGGAGAATCCGGCCCTTGCGGTGCTGGCCGCGACGATCTTCACCGCCCTGGTCCACAGCTCCGCCGCCACCACCAGCATCGTCATCGTCCTCGCCAGCCAGGGCTTGATCTCCCTCGAAGCGGGGATCGCTCTCGCCCTCGGCGCCAACATCGGCACCTGCGCCACGGCGCTGCTGGCCGCGATCGGCAAGCCCCGGGAGGCGGTGCGGGCGGCGGTGGCGCACGTGACGTTCAACGTTCTCGGCGTCCTGCTCTGGGTGTGGCTGATCGGTTTTCTGGCGAGCGTGGTGCGCTCCATCGGGGGGGACGTGCCGCGGCAGATCGCCAATGCCCACACCCTCTTCAACGTCGCCAACGTGCTGCTCTTCCTGCCGTTCACCGGCGTCCTCGCCGTCCTGATCCGCAGGCTCGTCCCGGAGCGCGAGGGGGCGGAGCGGGATCCGGGAAAGCCGCTCTACCTGGACGAGGCGGTGATCGCCGCCCCGGAGCTGGCGCTGGTCAACGCCCGCATCGAGATCGGCCGCCTGGGGGAGCTGGCCAGCGCCATGCTCGATCGCCTGCTTCCCGTGGTGCTCGAGGGCGAGCAGCCCGACCTGGACCGCCTCTCACGCCGCGGCGACAGTGTGGAACGCCTCTACCAGTCCATCATGGACTATCTCGGCAAGGTCTCCCGCGCCGGCCTGACACGGGCCCAGACCCACCGGCTGACCACCTGCACCGCCATCGCCAACCACATCCAGAACGTCGCCCTCACCGTGGAGTCGAACTTCCTCGACATCGCGACCGAGCGCCTCGAGAAGGGCGTCCGCGCGAGCGAAGCCACGAAGGCCCAACTGCTCCCGCTCTCGGATCTGGTGCGGGGCGCCTTCTTCACCGCCATGGACGCCCTCGAGCGGGAGGACGCCGACCGCGCGAACCGGGTCGCCGAGCTGGGCCCGGCCGTGGACCGCCTGAGCGCCGACGCCAAGCGGCATCTTCTGGCCCGCCTCTCCGCCCCGGAGCCGAATCGGACCTGGACCTTCCGGCTGGAGTCCGACATCGTCGAGAACCTGAAGCGCCTCTACTACTTCTCGAAGCGGATCTCGCTGGCGGTGGTGGGGATCTGCGATGCGGGGCAGGGCGGCAAGCCCGCGAAGTAGATAGCGAAAGAAGGGGAAGTGCCTCCGGTCGCACGTTCGCCACCGGAGGCACTGGACAGCGTCGAACTACTTCTTTCGCGGCGGCTTCCCGGTCGTCTTCGTATCACTGCCGACCGTGACGGTAATGCTCGTCGTCGCGGTGTTCCCCGCCGCATCCTCCGCCACGGCGGCGATGGTGTGCGTGCCGGCGGCGGCCTTCCGCGTGTTCCACGAGTAGCTGAGCGGACTCAGGGTCCCCGAGGCCACGAGCTTGCCGTCGAGGTAGAGTCGGATGCTCGAAACAGCCGTGTCGTCGCTCGCGGTGGCGGTGATCTGCACCACCTTGCTCACCGTCGCGCCATCGGCGGGAGAGGTGATCTTCACCACCGGCCTGGTCGTGTCCGTCGCGTCCGGGACATTGTCGACGGTCACGGTCACCGTCGCGGAGTCCGTGGTGTTTCCTGCCTCGTCCGTCGCCCGGGCCACCAGGCTGACCGCCCCATCCGTCAGCGTGGTCGTGTCCCAGCTGAACTGATACGGAGAAACGGAGTCCGTGGCGAGAAGGTAGCCGTTGACGAAGAGCTTCACCTCGGCCACGGCCAGGTTGTCGGTGGCCGTGACGTTGACGGAGACCGTCCCCGACAGCGTTCCACCGGTGGGGGCGGTGATCCGCGCGGTCGGTGCTGTGGTGTCGCTGGTGGCGTAGTCGAGAGCCGCGGCGACCGCGGCGCCGGCGTTCACCCGTCCATGGCCGAAGACCGGGTCCCAATCCGTGTCACCGAGGTCGTCGACACTGTCCTCGAGAACGGCTTCGGCCTCGGCGGGAGTCAGGTACGGGTTCGCCGAGAAGATCAGCGCCATGACACCGGCAACCAGGGGGCTCGAGAAGGAGGTGCCGGACGGCGCGCTGTAACCACCCGTCCGGTTCGTGGTGAGAATGCTCACCCCGGGTGCGGAGACGTCCACGTTCGCGCCGTAGCTCGACCAACTCGCCTTCGTGTCGGTGCTCGTCGTGGCGGAGACCGAGATGACGTTGGCGCTGTCGGTGATACCGGTGTCGCCGCCGGTGTTCCCGGCAGCCACGACCACGACGCCTCCCTTGCCGCGCATGTACTGGGCCGCGCTCTCCACGGAGAGGTGCCCCGTTACCGCGTAACTGATGTTCGCCACGCGGGCGCCGTGATCCGCGGCCCAGGTCAGCCCCGCGGCGATGGTGCTCGAGTAGGCGACGCCGTCGGTGGCCTCGGAGACGCGAACCGGCATGATCTGCGCCTGAAACGCCACGCCGGCGACGCCGAGGGCGTTGTTCCCGGCGGCGGCGGCCACGCCGGCCACATTCGTGCCGTGGCCCATGATGTCGGTGACGTCCGAATTCTGGCTGACGGCGTTGTAGCCCGTCACGATGCTGTCCTTCAGATCCTCGTGAGCGGTGTAGACCCCGGTGTCGAGGATCGCCACGACCACGCCATACCCCCGGGCCGAGTCCCAGGCCGCGGGAGCCGAGACCTTCGGGAGATGCCACTGGCTCGAGTACTTCGTGTCATCGGGGGTGAAGTCCACGGGCTCGTTCAGGTAGTCGAGCTCGGCGAACTCGATCCGGGGGTCTTTCAAGAGGGCCGCGACTGCGGCTTCTTCAGAATTGGCCGGGACCTCGATGATGTGGACGCCGGCGCCGTTGATCTTCCGACCCCGCTGCAGCCTCCTGCCGCGGAGCATCTTGTCGAAGTCAGCGGTGGCCAGACCAGCCTTGGTCTTGACCAGGATCCGCCCCTCGGCGAAGCGGGAGGCTTTCTTCCGGCCGGGTCCGGCCAGGGAGACGATGCTCAGAACAAGGATCAGGATGAGGGTGAGGCAGAGGGGGAATCTGCCCGGTTTTCGCTCGCATGGGCTCATATCGCTCCTTCGTCACTCGATTTCGTGACTGGGAAAAACCGGGCACCCTTCTATCGACCTTCAGGGGGGGTGAGTTGAGGGGAATTCGAGCCTCTCTGATCTCGTCGGGTTTCGTGGGGGAGCCGGGATGTAGAATGCCCCCGTGCAGACCGGCGGCGACACCTTCATCGGCCCCGCGGGGTGGTCCTACGAGGACTGGAAGGGGACGGTCTATCCGCACCCGCCGCCGCCGAAATTCGACCCTCTCGTCTATCTCTCGCGCTTCTTCGACCTGATCGAGGTGAACTCCACGTTCTACCGCCCGCCCACGAGGGGGATCGCCGAATCCTGGGCGCGGCGGGTCCGGGAGCGGGAGCGGTTTCGCTTCACCGTGAAGGCCTTCAAGGAGTTCACACACGGCGAGCGGGGGTCGGTGGGTCGCTCGGACGCGCACGCCTTTCTCCACGCCCTGAAGCCGCTCTACGGGGAGGGGCGCCTGGGGGCCGTGCTCTTCCAGTTCCCCCACTGGTTCACGGACGGCCCCGAGAACCGCGCTCGCCTGAAGAGCCTGCGTGAATGGTTCGACGGTCCCACCCCCTTGAATATGGAGATCCGCCACACCTCCTGGCTCCACCGCGAACCCATGACCTTCCTGCACGACCTCGGCCTCGGTTTCGTGAACATCGACCTGCCGCAGGCGCGCACTTCCCCGCCGCCCACGGCGTTTGCCACCACGGACACGGGCTATGTCCGACTGCACGGCCGGAATTCCGCGGCCTGGTTCAATCGCACTGCGGGAAGGGACCAGAAGTACGACTACCACTACGGCCGGGAGGAACTCGAGGAGTGGATCCGGCAGGTGAAGACCTTGAACGGCAAGACAACGGTCACCTACCTCGTGACCAACAACCACTTCCGGGGCCAGGCTCCGGCCAACGCGCTCGAGATCATGGCCCGCATCGCGGACCGGAAGATCCCCCTGCCCCGGGCGCTGGCAGGGGCCTACCCGGAGCTGCGGGAGGTCGGGGAGATCGAGGATTGGAAATCCGGCCAAGCCGGATTTCCATAGGGATGCCAGGAGGGCCGAGGACAACCGAACGCATCAGGAGAACCGTCCGAAGAGCTCCCTGACGGAAATCCGGCCCTGCCGGATTTCCGTGGTTACAATCCCCGGCCATGAACCAGCGCCGCCCCATCGTCAAGACTCTCGACCCCGACACCGCCGGAGAGGAGCTCCGCCGTCGGCTCGAGGCCGGCGGCTTCGCCGTCCACCGGAATCCTTCCGCCCGCTGGTCCATGCGGGGCGAGGGCGTGGTCATCGCGTTCTACGCCTCCGGGAAGTGCGTGGTGCAGGGGGCGGGGGCCGCGGGTTTCGCGGACCGCTACCTCATGGGGGCCCGAGCCCCTGCAGCGAGCCGGCTCGAAACGCTCGAGACCGACCTGGTGGGCACCGACGAATCCGGCAAGGGCGACTACTTCGGTCCCCTGGTCGTGGCCGCGGTGCTGGTGCCGAAGGGCCAGGAGCGGGTGCTGGCGGAGCTCGGGGTCCGGGACTCGAAGGAACTCACCGATCGCGCGGCCCGGGAGGCGGCGAAGGCCATCCGCGCGGGCTATCCGCACGAGGTGGTGATCATCGGGCCGGCCCGCTACAACGAGATCTACGGCGAGTTCGGCAACCTGAACAAGCTCCTCGGCTGGGCCACGGCCAAGGCCGCCGGGGCGGTGCTCGACCGCCACCCCTGCGACCACATGCTCTCGGACAAGTTCGGTCCCGACCACCACATCGCAGGCGCCCTGAAGAAGATGGGCCACGACGTGAACCTGGTGCAGAAGGTCCGGGCGGAATCGAATCCCGCCGTCGCCGCGGCCTCCATCGTGGCGCGGGAGGCCTTCCTCGGCGCCCTCGCCCGTCTCTCCCGCGAGTGCGGGACGAAGCTGCCGAAGGGCGCCGGCGCGCCGGTCATGCCGGTAGCGCGGAAGATCTACCGGGAGGGCGGCAAGGAGGCGCTGGCGAAGGTCGCCAAGCTGCACTTCAAGACCACCCTGAAGATCACGGGGGAGCTCTTCTGATGGGCATTGCGTTCACCAAGATGGAGGGGCTCGGAAACGACTACGTCTACATCGACGGCGGCCGGGTAACGATCGAGGACCCGCCGGCGCTGGCGCGCGCGATGTCGGACCGCCACTTCGGAATCGGCTCCGACGGCCTGATCCTGATCCTCCCCTCCGACCGGGCCGACATCCGCATGGAGATGTACAACGCGGACGGCTCCCGTTCGGAGATGTGCGGCAACGGTCTGCGCTGCGTCGGCTACTACGCGAGAAAGCACGGCCTGGTCGCGAGCGACGAGATGGTGGTGGAGACCGACGCCGGGCTCCTGCCCCTCGCGGTGGTGGAGGAGCACGGGGATCGCACCGCCATGGTGCGGATCGAGATGGGTGTTCCACGACTCGAGCGGGCACAGATCCCGATGACCGGCGCACCCGGGCGCGTCATCGACGAACCGATCGAGGTGGACGGAGAGACGTTCCACATCACCGCCGTCTCGATGGGCAACCCGCACGCGGTCGCCTACGTGCCCGATGCCGCCTCCTTCCCTCTCGCCCGTTTCGGCCCGGCCCTGGAGAGCCACCCCCTCTTTCCCAACCGGGTGAACGCGGAGTTCGTCGAGGTGGTGAGCGTCACGGAGGTCATCCAGCGGACCTGGGAGCGCGGCACCGGGGAGACCCTGGCGTGCGGCACCGGCGCCGCGGCGGTGACGGTCGCCGGCCTCCTCACCGGCAAGAGCGCCTCCCCGCTGACCGTGCACCTTGCGGGCGGCGACCTGCTCCTCAGCTTCGACGGGGATGGCCCGGTCATCCAGACCGGCCCGGCGACGATCGTCTTCACGGGAGTCTGGGAGTAGTCTCGCCTCCACCTCGGCCTATACTGAAGGGGTGACTTCACGAACCCCAGGTCCACCGCGGGCAGCCTGTCTGGCCCTCTGTACGCTCTTCTGCTGTCTCTGGCCCGGCCTCCCCGCCCGGTCGGAGGACGAGCCTTCCACCAAGGCTCTGCTCCGAGTGGTCAAGGACGATCGCGATCCGGAAGCCTGGGCCCGCGCGGTCAGAAAGCTGAGGGCACGGAACGAGGACGCCAGGTCGGACCTGCTCCGGGAACTCTCGCTGCTTCAGAGGAAGTACGAAAAGGCCGTGACCGAGGCGGCAGAGGCGGTGAACGACCTGGGAGGTCCGGCGGGCGAGAGCGAGGGCCTGAAGCACGCGCTTCGGGAATGGCGGATTGCGGCGGAGGAGGCTTCACAGTTCATCTTCGATGAGGAGCGCTTCCCTCCGGGCTCGGACGCCGGGTGGAAGAGCCGGGGCTGGGAGGAAGCCGTGCGCCTCGGCGACCGGGCGGTCCGGGCCTTCGCGAAGCTCGAGAAGAAGGTGTTCCCGGGCCTGAAGTCGGCCTTGGTCCTCGAACCCGGGGAGGCGGAGGCGCTCGAGAAAGCCTACGACCGGGCGGCGAGCGCTCACCGGAGGGTCGCGGATGAGGCGGGGGAAGAGACGCCCGTGCCGGAGATCCGGAACCTCTCCCGGATCCTCCTCCTGGTGGCGCGGGGGGAACTCACCGCGGCGAATGCGGCGATCAGCGAAATGCCCCGAGGTGGAGACCGCTTTCGCGCGTTCTACGCCTACTCGCACGCCTTCCTGGCGCGAAACCGCCCCGTCCTCAAGGGAGCCGCCGGCCCGACCCGCGCGGGCATGGCCGAGTTGAATCGCTACCGCATGTCCCTCGGCCACACACCTTTGCTCCTGAACGAGAAGCTGATGCAGGCAGCGAGGGGGCACTCCGAGGAGATGAAGCGTCTCGGCTACTTCAGTCACGACTCCCCCATCGAGGCGCACCGCACCGAATGGGATCGCGCCCGCCTGGCCGGGTACGTGAACCAGGTCTCGGAGAACATCTACCAGGCGGCTTCCCTGCCCCGCGCCCTCGCGGTCTGGAAGCAGAGCGCCAAGCACCATCGGACCATGGCCCTGCCGAGCGCCGTGGATGCCGGCGTCGGTGTGAGGGGTCCCTGCACGATGGTCTTCGGCCAGGGCGAAAAGGACACTCCCCCCGAGCTCCAGTACTGAGTACCGGCGCCGGGGGACGGGCGAAATCGCTTGCCATGGGAGGTAGACTGGGCGGGTCCCTGATAGGAGCCAACGCCATGAGTTCCGATGCGCAACCCCAGCTCGAGGACCGCAGTTTCCACGACCTGCTCGCCGGCCTCATCGGGTCCGTGATCACCGTCGTGAATCCGGAATCCTACGAACACGCCCCCATGGGCCGCCAGCTGAAGGCCGGGTTCTACAAGGCCAAGCTGGTGACGATGGGCAAGGACTACCTGGTCCTCATCACCGAGGACGTACGCCAGGGCAAGCGGGGCGAGGAGCCGACCAAGGAGCCGGTGAAGCAGTTCATCCCGATCTCCCGGGTCAAGCGCTTCAGCCACATGAAGTCCGACCGCCTGATCCACCTCTAGGCCGGGAACCCTGAGCGACCAGCGAGACTACGAGACCCACCTCGAGTTGCGGCACGGCCCGCTCGAGCGGGTGGACGTGGCCGAGATCAAGGCCGCGGTCACCCACCCCTGGTTCAACCAGTCCCTCGTCAAGGTCAACGACGCCGTGGTCCGCATCGGCATCGTGAAGGGCGAGTACCACTGGCATCACCACGACGAAGAGGACGAGTTCTTCTTCGTGCTCGAGGGCAGGCTCCTGGTGGACCTCGAGGAGGAGACCATCGAACTCGGCCCGCACCAGGGCACCCTGGTGCCGAGGGGCGTCCGCCACCGCACCCGCGCGCCGGAGAAGACGGTGATGCTGATGATGGAGAAGGCGGGGGTTGTTCCCGAGGGGGAAGGGTGAAGGTGGGAGGCGACCTGACGGCCGTGGCCGACACAGCGGTCGGCCCTCCAGGACCGGTCGGATCCAGGCTCTGGGGGGCGCCCGAGCGCGCAATCCCAAGGGGGAAGCGGTAGAGAGTGATGGGTGCTTCTCTACAGCTTGGGGCGTTGACGCCCCGCCGTCCTCCTCTATGCTTGAGGTCATGACCACCCGGTGGGCGTTTCCCCTCTTGCTGATCGTCGCCCTCGCCTCCGACGCCCTCCTCGCTGAGAGCGGCCGGCCGATGGAACTCGTCTCGGAGGCCGGGCGGTTGGACGAGGTGAAGATCTACTCCGGGGAGGCGCTGACCTTTCGGGTCCGGGAGAAGAGCGACGGGCTCCGGGACATGTTCTCGGGCGGGGGGGAGTTCCTGCACGGGGTGAGCTTCGAGCTTCGTGAGTGGCCGAAGGTGACGCAGGACCGGATGGCCACGATCAAGGGAGCCAACCGGCGGGTGGTCCGGCAGAAGCGGCCGGAGCCGGAGCTCTGGGGGATCGGCCCCTCCTCCTTCAGCATCGAGGGGGAATGCGTCGGGCGCTACAAGCTCACCGCGTCGAAGCCGGGGTACGCGCCGGTGTCGGTCCTGATCAACCTGGCTGCCTTCGAGATCGTGGACATCGACGGGGAACTGACCGAAGACTTCTACCGCGCCGTGTTTTCGATCCGACTCGTGGATCCCACGGAGCGGGGGAAGGCCATCCCGCTCACGGTGGAGAGCCTGGATGAAGAGGGCCGACTGGTGGACGCGCGGAAGGACGTGGTTCTCGCCCCGGTGAATCTGGAGCCCGGCGTCTACCGCACCAACCGCCGCATCCACCTGTCCAGCCACGCCCTGGAGACGTTCAAGGAACGGCTCGCGCGGAAGGACGAGGCCTCCCTCCCCCCTGAATTCTTCGACCTCTTTCCCCTCCGGATCGTCGAGGGGGGAATGCTCCGGATCTCCTTCCGAAGTCTCAGGGCGGGCTACCCTCTCCCTCTGGGCTACTGAAATG
>SWCD01000562.1_pt1 | contig 11704 bp, 10 predicted proteins | sample 4693011 | NCBI WGS metagenome assembly SWCD01 (sample SAMN10267278, study PRJNA491770) | bioreactor metagenome | isolation source: DHS bioreactor inoculated with marine | place: Japan: Omine Ridge, Nankai Trough | reverse complement strand
TTTGGCGGCGGCGAGGCGGGGCAATGCCTGGCCTGGGTCACCGAGGCGACCCGCGAGGGGCTCATCGAACAAGGCGCCTGCACCCGCCGAACCGATTGTGCCGAGATCGAGGGCGAAGCCGGCATGAGCTGCCTGATCGATTTCGTCTGGCAGAGCGGGACCGAGACGGTGATCACCAGCCGGGGCGACGTCTACACGCTCGACGGCGCCGTCGCCGCGCCGGCAGACGGAGGCTGTTTCATCGACGCGGAGGCCGGGCTTCACTTCTGTTTCTCGTTGGCCGAGATGACGCAGGCGGCCTACCCGGCGCTTGCCCTGCCGCCGGCGCCCGCGGTCGAGCATCTGACGGCCGAACCGGCCTCGCTGGCGCAGCCGGCCGAGCCCGATGCCGCCGATGCCGCCGATGCCGCAGGTCCCGCAGGGAGCCGTTGCAGCTTCCTGCGCGACGAGGTGGAGGTCTCGAGCTGGGCCTGCACCGAGACCGTCGCCTGCGAGGCGCCGCTCTGCACCGTGACCTATGTGCTGGAGAACGGCACCACCGTGACGCTCGATACCGCCGACGGCAAGGTGAAGCTGATGAACGGCGCCAGGGCGAACCCGGCGGCCTGGGTCGCGGGCGCCGTGGTCGACGTCACCCGCCCCGGCGCCCCCTACACCTTCCGGTTCACGCCGGGTACCGCCGCCGCGGCCGCCGAGTAGCCACCGCGCCTTGCGGTCGGCGCCGGTCCGTGGCGCCCGGGCGGGCCGCTCAGTCGCCGAAACCCTCGAGCGCCTTGAAGTCGATCTGCTCGAGGATCGGGATCATCACCGCGGGCTCCTCCCCGTCGGCCTGGATGAGTATCCGGTTGTCGACAAGCGCGATCAGCTGGTCGTCGTTCTCGAAGAACTTCTCGCGCCCGACCCGGTGCATCTTCATCCCCATCAGCCCGGCATTGGCCACCATCCCGGCAAAGCCCGCGACCATCGGGTTGTCGGCCATGATGCTGAGCGTGAAGCGCTGGGCACCGTTCGAATATTCCGCCTCCGCCGCGACGCCGCCGCCGAGAAACGCCAGGCCCGCGTTCAACCCGTCCGCGCTGATCTCCCGGGTCCAACCGTCCGGTGGTGGCGGCAGAAATCCGGTGAGCTCTTGCGAGGACATCTCCTGGAGCAGTTGCCGGGCGTAGTCGAGTTCCTCGATCGCATATTCGATATCGCCGTCCTCATAGGCCTGGAGCGCCGACGACAGGGTGTCGGTCACCTCATCGGCGAGGCCCGGGTTGGTCATCGCAATCAGGGTCAGCGAAAACATGGTCGCGCGAAACATGGGTCTGCTCCCGTTTGGTTATCCGAAAAACCTAACGGCCATGCTGGCCCGCAACCTTGATCCGGGTCAAGCTTCGCCGAAACGCATTGTCCACGTGGGCAGCGCATCACCCGGCGCCGGCCTGGCCTCGTAGACCCCCCGCGCGATGGCCCGCGCCAGGCAGACGGCCGCGGCATGGCCGAGCAGGAGCGGGTCGAAGATCGGGTCGGCGAGCGGTTTCGCACCGGTGGCCGCGGCGAAGACCAGATCGCCGTCGAACAGCGAATGGCTCGGCACGAGGGCCCGCGCCATGCCGTCATGGGCCGCGACCGCGAGCCGGGTGAGCTGCGCCTGGCTCAGGGCGGCATCGGTGGCGACGATTGCGATCGTCGTCGCATTGCCCGGGCGATCGCTGCGCTTGGTCACCGGCATGGCGCCGGGGTCGAAGCCGGCAACCGGCCCGCGCCCGCCGAACTCGCCCCCGATCTCCCAATGTGCCGCCCAGAAACGGCCGTCCGGTCCGATCGCCGTGCCCTCGGCATTGACCGCCGCCAGGGCGCCGATGGTTATGCCGTTGTCGAGCACCAGCGAGGCCGATCCGAGCCCGCCTTTCAGGTCGGCCACGGTCGCACCGGTCCCGGCGCCGGCGGTGCCGAGCGCGAAGTCACGCCCGGCAGCGGCGAGCGCCGCCCGGCCGAGGCGCTTGTAGGGGTTCTCCGACCAGTCCTTGGCGCCGCCGTTGGTCAGATCCTGCAATATGGCAGCCGGCACGATCGGCACGATCTGTCCGCGGACATCGAAGCCCACGCGCGCCGCGCGCAGCGCGTCCGCCACCCCCGACCCCGCATCCAACCCCAGCGCGGAGCCGCCTGACAGCACCAGCGCATTCGCTTCCTGCACCAGCTTGTCGGGCGCCAGCAGATCGGTCTCGCGCGTCCCCGGCGCCCCGCCCATGACGTGCACCGCGGCGACGAAGGGCGCGTCGCCGACCAGCACCGTCGCCCCGGTCTTGATCGCCTCGTCCGACGCGTTGCCGACCCGCAGCCCGGCCACATCCGTAATCAGGTTCAACCGCCCCGGTCTCATCGCCCTGTCCTTCTTTGGTTTCCAAATACCTCGGGGGGTTTGGGGGGCGGAGCCCCCCACCCGGTCGCCCGCGCCAGCGGGCGAAATCCCTCAGATACAGCGCCCGCCGTCGACTTCGAGCCCGACTCCGGTGATCATGCTCGCCTCGTCCGAACACAAAAAACAGGCGGCGTTGCCCATATCCTCGGGCGTCGAGAACCGCCCGAGCGGGATGGTCGCGAGAAACTTCGCCCGGATCTCCGGCGTGTCCTGCCCCATGAAACTCTGCAACAGCGGCGTCTCGCCGGCCACCGGCAGGATCGCGTTCACCCGCACGCCCGAAGGTGCCAGCTCCACCGCCATCGACTTGGTGGCCGTCAGCAGCCAGCCCTTCGAGGCGTTGTACCAGCTCAGGCCCGCGCGCGGCGAGATCGCCGCCGTCGAGGCGACGTTGAGGATCGCCCCGGTCCCGGCCGCCTTCATCAGCGGCACGATCTCGCGCGCGGCGAGATAGACGGCCTTGACGTTCACCGCGAGCACCCGGTCGAAATCCTCCTCGGAGATGCTCTCCATCGGCCCCGGCAGGTGGGTGACGCCGGCGTTGTTGACGAGGATATCGATCCGCCCGAAGGCCTCCCGCGCCGCATGCGCCATCGAGCGGACCTGGTCGCCGTCGGCGAGGTTCACCGGCACTTCCAGCCCGCCGATCTCCTCGGCCACGGTCCGTGCCGCCGTCTCGTTCAGATCGGCCACCAGCACCCGCGCGCCCTCGGCCGCGAACTTGCGCGCGATCCCGGCACCGAAGCCCGAACCGCCCCCGGTCACGATCGCCGTCTTGCCTTCGAGTCTCATGGCCCGCTCCTTTTTCCGGTGAGCCTGCACCCGGTCAGGGCCGGGGGCAAGCCTCGTTCCACGCAAGCGCTTCGAGCCCGGCGAAACGACGAAACCGGTCCAGTTCCGCCTCGATCCGCCCGGTGCGCGCGCGCGAGGGGCGCAGCCCCGGTTCCGGCCAATATCCCGTCACCTGCAGCACTCCGTCCCGGCGGTCGGCCTTGAGCTCGATCCGACCGATGAAACGCAGGCCCTCCAGCAGCGGATAGACGTAGTAGCCGTACACCCGCTGCGCTTTCGGCACGAACATCTCGTTGCGATAGGCAAAGCCGAACAGCCGCTCCAGCCGGTCACGGTCGCGCACCATCGGGTCGAACGGGTTGACGAGCCGCACCCGGCTCCCCGGCTCGGGGGCCGCGGCGAGCCGCTCGGCAATGTCGGGCAGGGCGCGTGCCGCATAGACGCGCCCGTCCGCCGCCGCGACCGCGACCGGTTCGAGGTCGGCGCGCTGGGTCCAGTCCTTCACCTCCGCCGGGCTGGTCGCACCCCAGAACTTCATCAGCTCCGAGCCGGTCGCGACGCCGAGGTGCTGCATGGCCCGGTCATGGAGCCAATCGGTCTGATCGCGTTCCGGCTTGCCATGGTCGGCGCCGCCGGCAAACACCCGGGTGCCCAGATCATAGAACTTGACGAATTTCTCGCGGTGCGCCGTCGCGAGGTCGCCCGCATACCACATCTGGTCGAGCGCCTTCTTGTGCGGCGGCCGGGCCCACATCTCCTTCGGGCCCGCGTGCCTGGTGTCGAAAGCATGGGTCGAGAGCGGCCCTTCGCTTTCGATCCGGTCACGGATCGCCCGGATCTCGGCCTGGCCGAGCCCGGAATGATACCAGTCGGAATGTGCCGTGCGCGCCCCGAGGTGCCGGAACCGGCGCGACCACCAGGGCAGCACCTCGACCGGGATCAACGAGGCGTCGTGGGTGAAATGCTCGAACAGCGCGCGCGCCTTCAGCTGCCGCCAGATGCCTTCCTCGCGGTAGCGCCCGCCCGCCCGGCTCCACAGGATGTGATCCTGCGCGCGCACCACGTTGCGGATCGTGTCGATCTGCAGAAAGCCGAGCCCGCGCACGATCTCGAGCGGATCGCGGGGCCCGGTCGTGAGCAGGTTCTGGGCCAGCCAGAGACGGCGCGCGTCGCGGTTGGAGAGGCGGAGCGTCATATGGGCCTCGCTGTGGATTGAGGGGGAGGACCGGGGGTTTCACACCCCCGGACCCCGTGGAGTATTTCTGCCAAGATGAAAGAACCAACGCCGGGCGGAGGGTCCGGCCTGTCAGCCGTATCTGGTCGCGACGGTCTTCAGGCTGGAAAACCCGTAGAGCGCCTCGAAGCCCTTTTCGCGGCCGTGGCCCGAGAGCCCGACCCCGCCGAAGGGCAGTTCGACCCCGCCGCCGGCGCCGTAGTTGTTGATGAAGACCTGGCCGGCTTTCAGCCGTTTCGCCATCCGCATCTGCCGCGCGCCGTTTTCGGTCCAGACGCTGGCGACGAGGCCGAACCCCGTTCCGCCCGCGATGGCCACCGCCTCGTCCTCGGTCTCGAACGGGATCGCCACCTGGACCGGACCGAAGATCTCCTCGCGGGCCAGCACGTGGTCGGGCGGCACATCGGCGAACAGGGTCGCGGGCAGGTAATGGCCGCCTTCCGGCGCGTCTGCCGCCACGCTGCCCTGTCCGGCACGGCGCAGGTCCTTGCCTTGCGCCAGATAGCCCTCGACGATGGCCTTCTGTTTCGCCGAGATCAGCGGCCCGAGGTTGGCGTCGGTGAGCGCGGCGGCCGAGACCATGCCATCGTAGCTCTCGCCCATGCGGGCGACGAGCCGGTCGTAGACGCCGCGCTGGATCAGCACCCGGCTCGCGGCCGAGCAGGTCTGGCCCGCGTTCTGGATGCAGGCGCCGACCAGGAACGGCAGGGCGGCGTCGAGATCGGCGTCGTCGAACACCACCTGGGGGCTCTTGCCGCCGAGCTCCAGCGTCACCGGCACCACGTTCTCGGCCGCCGCTTTCTGCACCAGCCGGCCCACCGGCACCGAGCCGGTGAAGGAGATGTGGTTGACGCCGGGGTGGGCCGCCAGGGGCGCGCCCGCCTCTTCGCCGAGCCCCGGCACGACGTTCAGAGCCCCCGCGGGCAGCCCCGCCTCCTCGGCGATTGCGGCGAAGCCGAGCGCGGTCAGGCAGGCTTCCTCCGCCGGTTTCAGCACGCAGGCATTGCCCATCGCCAGCGCCGCGCCGACCGAGCGGCCGATGATCTGCATCGGGTAGTTCCAGGGGATGATATGCGCCGTCACCCCATGCGGTTCGCGCAAGGTGTAGACGGTGTAGCCGGCGAGATAGGGGATGGTTTCGCCCATGACCTTGTCGGCTGCCCCGCCGTAGAACTCCATGTAGCGCGCCAGCGCGACGGCGTCGGCCCGCGCCTGGGTCAGCGGCTTGCCGACGTCGGCCGCCTCGATCCGCGCCAGATCCTCGACCCGGGAAGCTACCAGCTGGCCGATCCGGGTGAGGATCCGGCCGCGGTCCAGGGCCGTCATCCGCCCCCAGTCGCCCTCGAGCGCACCGCGGGCGGCCGCGACGGCCGCGTCGATGTCAACGGCCTCGCCGCGGGCGATGGTGCCGATCTGGTCGCCGGTCGAGGGGTCTTCGAGCGGCAATTGCCGGTAGTGCTCCGGCCAGATCCATTCGCCGTTCACATACATCTTGGTCTGGTCGTACCAGAGGTTCTCAAGCATCGGGGCCTCCTTGCCAATCGGCGGGGATGCGCGGCGTCGCCGCGATCAAGCTGCGGGTATAGGGGTGGTCGGGCGCCGAAAAGACCGCCTCGGTCGGCCCCTGTTCGACGATCTGCCCCGATTTCATCACCAGCACCCGGTCGGTGCTCGCGCGGACCACCGAGAGATCGTGGCTGATGAACAGATAGGTGAGCCCGTGTTCGGCCTGCAAAGCCGCCAGCAGGTCGAGGATCTGAGCGCGGATCGAGACATCGAGCGCCGAGACCGCCTCGTCGAGCACGATGAGGTCGGGGTTGGTGATGAGGGCGCGGGCGATCGCGATGCGCTGGCGCTGGCCGCCGGAAAACTCGTGGATGTAGCGGTCCATCGCCGCCGGTTCGATGCCGACATCGGCGAGGGCGGTGGCGACCCGCGCGCGCATGTCGCGGGGGCGCGCTTCCATCAGGTGGAAGGGTTCCGCCACCAGCCGCTCGACCTTCCAGCGCGGGTTGAACGACCCGTAGGGGTCCTGGAACACCACCTGCATCCGGCGCCGGATGCCGGGGTCGAGGTGCGGGCCGGCGTGGATCTCCTGGCCGTCGAGCCGGATCGAGCCCGCCTGCAGCGCGTCGAGGCCGAGGATCGCCCGGGTGAGGGTCGACTTGCCGCAGCCGGACTCGCCCACCAGCCCGAGGCTTTCGCCGCGGTTGAGCGTCAGGCTCACCCCGTCGACGGCACGAAACCGGCCCGTGCGCCCGAACAGGCCGATGCGGCTGGTGCGGTAATCGCGCACCGCGTCGCGCACTTCGAGCAGGGGGATGTCTTCGCTCTGCGCCACCCGGGCGGGTTGGTGCGAAGAGGCGGCAAAGAGCTTTCGGGTATAGGGATGCGCCATCGTGCGAAACAGGGTCTCGGTCGCGCCCTGCTCGACGATCCGGCCCTGCTGCATCACCGCGACATGGCTTGCCATCCCGGCGACCACGGCGAGATCATGGGTGATGAGCAGCAGGCTCATCCCCTCCTCCGCGACCAGCCCGCGCAGCAGATCGAGGATCTGCGCCTGGGTGGTCACGTCGAGCGCCGTGGTGGGTTCGTCGGCGATCAGCAACTCGGGGTTCAGCGCCACCGCCATGGCGATGCAGACCCGCTGGCGCTGGCCACCGGAAAGCTCGTGCGGGAAGCGGTTCAACGGAAACCGGTCTTCCGGCAGACCGACCCGGGCCAGCCGGGCACGGGCGACATCCAGGGCCTCGCGCCGCGAGGCGCGGCCGTGGATCACCAGCGTCTCCGCCACCTGGTCGCCGATGGTCTTGACCGGGTTCAGTGCCGTCATCGGCTCCTGGAAGATCATCCCCACCCGGTTGCCGCGCAAGCTACACATCTCGCGCTCGCTCTTCGCCAGCACGTCGCCCTCGTCCAGCCAGGCGTGACCCGACACCGAGGCGCCCCGCGGCAGCAGCCCCATCATCGCCAGCGCCGTCATCGACTTGCCCGACCCGCTTTCGCCCACCAGCCCGGTCACCTTGCCCGGCGCGATGTCGAGCGAGATGTCGCGCAGAATCGGCACCCCGTTGATGTCGAGCGAGAGGTTCTCGAGCCGGATCATCCGCGCGCCCTCCGCACCCGCGGGTCGAGCAGGTCGCGCAGCCCGTCGCCCACTAGGTTCAGCCCCAGCACCATGATGACGATGGCGAGCCCGGGCAGGATCGCCAGCGACGGGTTGGTGTAGATCATCGTCTGGGCGTCGGCGAGCATCCGGCCCCAGGAGGGTGTCGGCGGCTGGGCGCCGAGGCCGATGTAGGACAGCGCCGCTTCGGCGAGGATCCCCAGCGAGAACTGGATCGTCCCCTGCACGATCATGAGGTTCAGGATGTTGGGCAGGATATGTTCGAGCGAGATCCGCACCCGCCCCTTGCCCGCCACCCGCGCGGCCAGGATCCAGTCGAGCGTCCAGAGGCTGAGCGCGCCGCCGCGGGTGACCCGGGCGAAGACGGGGATGTTGAAGATGCCGATGGCAAGGATCGCGTTGAGGGCGCTGGGCCCGAACACGGCGGTAATGAGGATCGCGATCACCAGCGAGGGGAAGGCGAAGATCAGATCGTTGCCGCGCATCACCACCTCGTCGGTGAGCGAGCCCCGGTTGGCGGCGGCGAGAAGTCCCAAAGGAACGCCGAGCGCCATGCCGATCCCGACAGCGACCAGCGCCACCGCGATCGAGGTGCGCGCGCCGACCATCAGCATCGACAGGATGTCGCGGCCGAAATGATCGGTGCCGAGCAGGTAGGTCGCCGAGGCCGGCTTCAGCTTGTCGGCGATCGACAGCGCTTCGACGTCATGCGGCACCCAGACGAAGCTCAGAAGCGCCGCCGCGAGGAACACCAGCGTCAAGGCGGCACCCACCCAGAGCTGAACCCCGACCCGTTTCATGCCTGGCGCCTCAGTCTCGGGTCGACCGCCGCATAAGCGATATCGACCAGGAAGGTGACGAGGATCACCGCGAACACCAGCAGCATCACCAGGCTCTCGACCACGATCAGGTCGCGCTGGGTGATCGCCTGAAAGATCAGCCGCCCGAGGCCCGGCAGGTAGAAGACGTTCTCGATGATGATCGCACCCGCCAGCAGGAAGGAGAATTGCAGCCCGATGATGGTCAGCACCGGGATCAGCGCGTTGCGCAGCGCGTGCCGCGTTGTGGCCTGCCGGCGCGAGAGCCCCTTCGCTCGCGCGGTGCGGATGTAGTCCTGCCCCAGCGTCTCGATCAGCGCCGAGCGCATGACCCGGGCCAATATCGACGCCTGCGGCAGGGCCAGCGCCACGGCGGGCAGGGTGAGCGCCTTCAGCGCCGGCCAGACCCCGCCGGCCCAGCCGGGAAAGCCGCCGGCGGAAAACCAGCGCAGGTTCACCGCAAAGACCAGCACCAGGAGCATCGCGAACCAGAAGTTCGGCACCGCGATCCCGAGCTGTGTCGCCCCCATGATGCCGTAATCGGTCGCACTTCCCCGTCGCGCCGCCGCGATCAGCCCGACCGGGAAGGCGATGAGGGTGGAGAGCGCCAGCGCGTAGAGCGCCAGCGGCAGCGACACCCAGAGCCTTTGCGCCACCAGGTCCGCCACCGGCACCTTGTAGGTGTAGGAGGTGCCGAAATCGCCCGTGACCATGCCGCCCACCCAGCCGAGATAGCGCGCGACAAGCGAGCCGTTCAGCCCGAGCTGGTCACGCAACGCCTCGACCGCCTCCGGCGTCGCGTTGAGCCCGAGCATGTAGCTCGCCGGATCGCCCGGAACCACCTCGACCACGGCGAAAATGACCAGCGAGGCGACCGCCAGCGACAGGGCGAGCGACAGGGCGCGGGTGAGGGCGAAGCGCAGCATGGCCGGAGGTTAGGGCGGGCGCGGGAAAGGATAAAGAGCGATTGCGGCGCCGGGCCGAGGTTCTCCTCCGCCGGACCGGGCCGGCGGGCCGCAAACGGGATTTGCCAAAGGCCGGTCCGGGTGACAGGGTTCGCCGGGAAGGCGCCGGTCCCCCGGCGCGCCCCGCGTCGCCCTTTGCTGTGCGCGCCGCGCTCCGGGAACATCCGAAAGGCAAGACACGCCATGCCCGACCCCAGCAACGAGTTGTCGATCTCGCGTTACATCGATGCCCCGCCGGCCACGGTCTGGCTGGCTTGGAGCCGGGCGGAGAACCTTGCCCGCTGGTGGATCCCCGCACCGCTCAAGTGCCGGGTCGTCAAGCTCGACCTGCGCCCCGGCGGCGGGTTCGAGACTCGGATGCGCGAAGGCGGGGGCGACTTCGCCGCGCATCTGGAAGGCTGCTTCCTGGAGGTCGAACCGGAGCGGCGCCTGGTCTGGACCACTCAGCTCACGGAAGGCTGGAAACCGGCGGACCCGTGGCTCGCCCTGACCTGCGACATCACCCTCGCGCCCGAAGGTGCGGGTACGCGCTACAACGCCCGGGCGATTCACAAGTCCGAGGCCGATGCCCGCCGGCACGACGAACTCGGGTTCGAGGAGGGCTGGGGCACCACGCTCGACCAACTCGCCGCCCTCGCCGGCCAACTCGGGTAGTCCGGCCGGCCGGGCGGTGGTCCGCTGCACCAGAAAGGGCGCCAGGCCGGCCCGGCGCCCCATGTTCAAACTCGAACGCTCACTCCGTCCAGGACACGCCCGTGAGATCGTTCGCCTGGGTCGGGGAATTCTCCCACAGCCCCTGGATTTTGGCGTTCGCCACGCCGGTCTTGGCGAGCTGGAACAGATAGCCGTTGACGTAATCCTCGGCGATCATGGTCTGGGCCGCACGGTTGAGCTCGGTCCGCCGGGCCGGGTCCGATGTCACCGCCAGCTCGTCGATCAGCGCCCGGAAGTCGGCGTTGTCGTACTGGAAGTAATACTCCGGCCGGGCGTAGATGTTGATGTCGGCGGGCTCGGTGTGGCTGACGATGGTCAGATCGAAATCCTTGCCCTTGAACACCTGTTCGAGCCATTGCGCCCATTCGAGGTTGGAGATCTCGGTCTCGATCCCGACCTCGCGCAGGGCGCCCGCGATGATCTCGCCGCCGCGCCGTGCATAGGTCGGCGGCGGCAGCATCAGCCGAAGCGGGCCGACCGCGCCCACCTCGGCCAGCAGCGCCTTCGACTTCTCGGGGTCGTAGGCCGACAGCCCGGTGAGATCGACGTAATCGGGGTTGTGCGGGGCGAAATGGGTGCCGATCGGGGTGCCGAAGCCGAACATCGCGCCGTCGATGATGTCCTGCCGGTTGATCGCATGGGCAATCGCCTGACGCACCCGGATGTCGTCGAGCGGCGGCTGCTTGTTGTTCATCGCCAGGATGGTTTCACCTTCGGTCGAACCGACGATCACGGAAAAGCGCGGGTCGCCCTCGAACTGGCCCAGCGTCTCGGGGGCCGGGAAGTTCGGGAAGGCATCGACGTCGCCGGCCATCATCGCGGCGAAGGCCGCGTTGGGGTCGGAGATGAACTTGAAGGTCGCCGTCGCCAGCGCCGGGGCCTCGCCCCAGTAGCCGTCGTAACGGCTGAGCGTCACGTGGTCGCCCTGGACCCATTCGCCAAAGCGGAAGGGGCCGGTGCCGACCGGCGCGGTCGCGGCCGTCTCGACGCTCTCGGGCGCGACCATCACCGCGTCGCCCCAGGCCATGTTGAACGGGAAATTGCCGTTGGGCTCGGTGAGCGTGATCTTCACGGATCCCGGGTCCACCGCTTCGACGCTGGCGATGCCGGCAAACAGCGCCTTCTGAGCGTTGGTCGAATCCTCGGCCCGGGCCCGGTCGAGGCTGAAGACCACGTCTTCGGCGTCAAACGTGCTGCCGTCATGGAAGGTGACGCCGGACGCGAGCGAGAAGGTGTAGACCGTGCCGTCCTCGCTCACCTCCCAGCTGGTGGCCAGCGCCGGCAGCACCGACCCGTCGGGGCCAAACCGGGTGAGGCCTTCGAAGACATTGGCATAGACCACCTCGTCGATCGCCGCGGCGGCGCCCCCGGTGGGGTCGAGGTTCGGCGGCTCCAGAACCATGCCGAGGGTGATCGTATCCTGTTGCGCGATTGCGGCGCCTGCGGTCAGAGCCAGCGCGGCGGCGAGGGAGAGGTGTTTCATGGGCATCCTTCCTGTCGATCCTCCGGGTGTGTCCCCGGGGGTTTGCATATAGAAACGCGGGTTGCGGGGGCGGGGCAAGGGTTTTCGCCCCCTGGCGGGGGCGATCGCCCGGCACGCCTGCGGGGGCGCCGCCTTGCGGCGGCGCGGTCGCCCCCCCC
>SWCD01004691.1_pt1 | contig 11706 bp, 10 predicted proteins | sample 4693011 | NCBI WGS metagenome assembly SWCD01 (sample SAMN10267278, study PRJNA491770) | bioreactor metagenome | isolation source: DHS bioreactor inoculated with marine | place: Japan: Omine Ridge, Nankai Trough | reverse complement strand
GGGCATACATATAAATATCTTATACCCATCAATTAATTTAGGTTAAATTCCTTTATTTTCTATATATAAATAAAAGTGATCGCTTACAAACTACTCTTTGTAAAAATTTATTAGCCTTTCTAGATAACCAGCTGCCAATAACCTTTTAAAGAATAGTCCGATGTCGGTTTTGAATAAACATGAGATAACACAAGAAATCTGCAAACATTAAATAATCAAAATCTTCTAATATTGACCATAGTCGATGACAGAAAAGAAGTAATGGCAACAGGAATAACTCTATGAGAAATAAACCCGATAAAAGCTACAATCCAACAGCACCTTCGCCCATTGAACCTACAGAATTCTGTAAAGGGCCTAGCGGGTTTTTACGCGTTGTTTTTTTATCAATCATCGGAACACCATTCCAAATCTTATAAACTACCACGCTATGATCAATAACAATCAACGCATTAAAACTCCAACCGGTGACTACTCTTTCCCGCTTAAACTTCAAAAGATCCAACACCACATTCCCCACACGCTCACTTGAGCTAAAACTAGGCGTCGCCTCATAGGCGAGACAGGCTTCTCTTGAAGCCAAACATCCTCTTACAGTTGGGGGTAAATCTTCATCCTTAACAGAGTTGTTAGGGTTAAATCGTTGAAGGATATCAAGGTAAGACAAAATTCGTACATTCGGCGTATTGTATGGGTCAAACCCAAGCTCTTGGAGATCAGCTGTTGTAGTACTACCAAGAAGAATATTGTCGTAGGAAACCTTGGCTTGCTCAAATGTTTCCCAGGGAGACTTTGTCTTTATCTCACCTTTTGGTAAAGAACTACCGCAAGAAGACAACAACAGTGCCAGTGGCAGAAATAAACAAATACCCCATTTACCAAACGAACTCTTTTTATTCTTTTCTTTCATGGTAACCCAGCTAGCCTTACTTGATCCTCACACTAGCTTATATTGAGAATATTTAATACCTGAGGCATTTGCCTTAGCCAAATATATGGGAACCAGATCCCAATCCTTTAAAACCAACGATTCGCTTAGCACTACGCTCAACAAGAAGCTGACAATCCACCTATAATCTATATGCGGAGTCTAATATAAAATTTTGCTAACATGGCAGTCAACAAAACCCCTTGAATATTAAATTTAGTATTGCCTTATAGTTATGGAATTTAATAAGAATTATAAAATGACACTGGCTGATGATGCTTTTCGCCGTATGGATGAAACACCAGACGATCAATTTTATCGCATACCCCGTTTTACCAGCCATATTGATCAAGGGGCTATCAAAGCTGTGACCAAGCTATATAAAGAATATTTTCGGGAAAATACTGATATTTTGGACTTAATGAGTAGTTTCTTCAGTCACCTTCCAGAGCGCACCAGCTACAACCGTGTTGTAGGCTTAGGAATGAATGAAAGAGAAATGGCTCGCAACAAACAATTAGATGAATGGGTCGTCCATAATCTTAACGAAAACCCTGTGTTGCCATTTCAAGGCAATACGTTCGATGCCGGTGCTATTTGTGTTTCTATTGATTACTTAATAAATCCTGTCGCCGTTCTTAAAGATGCAGGACGTGTATTAAAACCAGATGCGCCACTGATTATCACTTATTCAAATCGGTATTTTGAATCCAAAGCAACAGCTGCATGGCTTCATCTCTCAGATGAGCAGCGAGCATATATGGTTAAATCATTTCTTGAAGAAGCTGAATGCTTTAATGATATTACACTAATGGATTGCAGCCCTGAAATTGGTGATCCACTTTATGCCGCAATTGCTAAAACAGAATAATTCACTTTTCAGATACCAGACCTTTGACTCCAAATAATACTTTCCTGGTAAATTTCATTAATATCTTCAGGTGTCACGTTATATCTTGATAAAAAAGGCCAATCTATTTTATTAATTTCTGTTTTCTCCAGGGAAATAACCACCCCTAATATTTTGCCAAACAAGCCTGTTTGCCTTAGTAGTGCAGCTACTAAATCATCGCGAAGTGGCATTTTAAAAATAACTTTCTTTAATGGCTGGTCAAAATATGCATCCAGCATTGATAACAATCCAATAGAAAATAAAATTGATGCATCAGCCTTACAAATTTTCATTCCCAACAATTCACACATTTTTGCTCGTATGACTGACTGATCTTTAAGAGCACTGGGTTTATCTGACAGATTTGTTAAAGCAAGCAAACTGGCAAGACTTCGCACTTGGTTAAGACCCAGATAAGTAATAGCCCGAGCCAAAGACTCTACTTTATGGCTCAACATATAACAGGCCGAATTAACTAACCTTAATAGCTGATAGCTCAAAACAGGGTCGCGGCCTATTAGAGCTTCCAACTCAACATTTGTGGTTTCAGAGTCTTGAAGCCTCGCAAGTAATTCAATAACCAATAACTTACTGGCAGGGATTTTTTTCCCAGAGATCAGTTGCGGCCTACATAAAAAATACCCTTGAAAAAGCTCAAACCCCAAAGCACCGCAACGCTGGTACATCTCATGAGTTTCTACCTTTTCTGCCAGCAGTATTACGTCATATTCGCGAAGTAGTTCTACATGGTCTTCTAATTCAGTATCACTGAGCTGCAGCACATCAATTTTTACAATATTTACCCAGGGCAAAACCCGATGGCTTAACTCATCATGAACAAAGTCATCAAGGGCGATGGTATATCCAGCTTCAGAAAGCTTTTTTAAACTTGCGACCAAGTCATCATCGATGACAACATCTTCGAGGACTTCTATTACAAACCCTTCTTTATCAAAGGGTGGCAAGTCTTCAATCAGCTTTTTAGTAAAATTGATATAAGCTTTTTTCCCCCCAACCACTTCCTCAATATCAAAGTGCGTGTATAAATTTACTAATAACTCAGATGTCGCACTATCACCATCGGCAATGACAGCCACATTAGCTGAGCACTCACGAAACAAAAGCTCATAAGCAACGACATTAACGTTAATATCATAAATTGGCTGACGCGCCATAATAACTTTTTGGTATAAACTATTGTTGGATTCTGCTTCTTCCATATGCCCTTACTTTATCTCCACACCCCAGCACAACAAACTTTGCTCAACTCAATGATGACCATCAATATTGTGGCTATTAAATGTCGGCGGATAGTAGCAGTGTTGCGCTAAAGAAGCCGCAAGCTTATTGTAAAAGTAAGAATTAGTCGGTGTTATGAAGGGATACTACGTTACAACAAGCGACATTAGAGCTAAAACATTGCAACTAAAAAAAGGGCCAAACCAATAACTTATATCAGTTCAGCCCCTAAACATATTGTAGAAACCTAGTCTTAGCGAATCACCAAGTACATTGGTCGACCATTTCGATTGATTTGCAATAGTATTGACTGCTGGTTAAGTGCCAGTGATTTTTTAAAACTATCCAGGTCAGTAACGCGTTTTCTGTTTGCACCTGTAATTAAATCCCCTGGACGCAAGCCACTCTGTGCTGCCAAAGAGTTACGCGAAAGCCCCGCCACAATAACGCCGTCGCCATCAGGGTTATTTTCAAAACGACTACCTTCCAACAATGAATGCAATTTATCACTCAGTGCCGATAGTTGTTGTCGTTCCCCAACTTCTACTTGTAGTTTTTTGGTTTTCCCTTCTCGAATAACTGTTAGAGTGACTTTCTCACCCACCTCCTTGATGCCAATTTGACTCCGAAGCTGCCCGGCAGAACTAGTCTTTCTATCATCAACAGCTATAACCACATCACCTGCTTTGACACCAGATTTCTCCGCCTCAGAAGCTTTTGTCACGCCAGTAACCAACACTCCCTGCTGACCATTTTTCAGGTCAAACGCTTCACGCAACTCAGGGGTAATATCTTGAATACCAACACCTAGCTGCCCGCGTTTCACTTCACCGTGAACCAAAATTTGGTTCATACTCGCCTTTGCCATATTCATTGGAATGGCAAAGCCAATACCAATGTTACCCCCTGACGGAGCAATAATTGCGGTATTTATACCAATGAGCTCACCCCGAAGGTTCACCAGAGCACCACCAGAATTTCCAGGATTAATAGAAGCATCGGTCTGAATAAAATTCTCATACCCTTCTATACCCAACCCCGTACGCCCTAGAGCACTAACAACACCAGTCGTAACTGTTTGCCCTAGGCCAAATGGGTTGCCAATGGCAACAACAAAATCACCCACTTCTAATTTATTAGAGTTACCCATAGGTACAGCCGCTAAATTTTCAGCATCAATCTTTAGGATTGCTATATCTAGTTCTGGGTCTGAACCCTTTACTTCTGCTGTAAAAGCTCGGCCATCTACCAGGGATACCTGTACTTCATCAGAATCTTTAATAACATGGTAATTGGTCATCACAATGCCTTTTTCTGCATCGATAATCACACCAGAACCAGCGCTTTGTTGGCGTTTCTTTGGCCCTTGCTGTTGAAACTGTTCTTGACCTTGATCATTAAAAAAACGTCTAAAAAACGGGTCATTCAACAATGGACTCTGAGCTTGTCGTGTTGAGAATGTCGAAATATTTACTACCGCAGGATTAACCTGCTTAAGCATGGGAGACAATGAGGGTAGCTTATTGCCCGAAGAATCGGCTAATGGCAGTGCAGCCTGCGCCAACGACATAAAACAAAATATAGAGAGTACAACCAAAACCTGTCTTACTTGCTGCATGTATAATTACTCCTAAAAAATTACAGTTTGCTCTTTATATACTTGATCATATCTATTAATTTCCAAGTTTCATTGAGACCAAACTATCCTCAAAAAATTCCGATAGTTTTGACTTAGTAGGTTAATAATTTCTATTTCACTGCCTACTTAACACCAAAAATAGATACTCTTAACCTTAACGCACCACAAGCACAGACACTGGTGCAAGAAGAGCTACTTGATGGCTAACTGTACCAACACATCGTATCTCTTGATTAAAGATACGTGACGCCAATACGATCAGATCAATCTCTTTTTCCTGGCAGAAACCTAGTATTTCATGAGCTCTCTTGCCCACTAGAATTGTTTTATCGATGGGAATACTCTTAAACTTTTCTTGAAATTGTTGCTGCCAATCTACCAATTTTTCACTAGCTTCTTCTGCCAATTTTAAATAAAACCCTTCAATTTCATCATCAAGTTCACCGCCCACTTTTTCCACAACATGTAACAATTTCACACAAGCTGAATGTTCGGCCGCAAGCTCCAATGCTGTTTGTATGGAAAGTTTGCTATTATCAGACAGATCTGTTGGAACCAAAATATGTTTATACATAATAAAACCCCTTTTAATCAAACTGGTTTTACAACAATCACTACCGTTTTCTAAAGGTCCTAAAGATTTAGTAAAAAAATGTACTACTCTGATTAAAAGCATAGCCACTGCTATGCTGATATTCAATATATGGCAGCCACCCCATTTACTTACAATAGACTTAGGTCAAATAGAATTTTAGTTTTATTGCGAGTAACTTTGTTTTATTAAAGGTAATTTTTACTTAACTGATAAAACACTTGTTACTGGAGACAAACATAATGAAAGCTGTAGTACTAACTGAGGCCAATGGGCCTGACTCCCTCCAAATTCAACAAGTGGAAACCCCGTCACCACAACCCGGAGAGGTTCGTATCAAATTAAAGGCATCAGCTCTCAATCGAAGAGATTATTGGATTACTCTCGGCAAATATCCGGGCATGCAACTACCTTGCATTGCTGGTTCTGACGGTGCAGGCGTCATTGACGAGGTAGGCGACGGTGTCGACAGTACATTAATCGGAAATGAAGTTGTGCTGTATCCCGCCAGAGCCTGGGGAGAGAACCAAGCCAGTTATGGGCCAGATTTTCGTGTTTTGGGAATGCCTGACCAAGGTACTTTTTCTGAATATATTTGCACTCCCGCAACCGATGCTCACGCCAAACCTCAACATTTAAGTTGGGAGCAGGCTGCAGCTATCCCTTTGGCGGGGCTAACATCATGGCGGTCAGTAGTAACCCAAGCTGAAGTCGGTCCAGGTGATAAAGTTTTAATTACGGGTGCCGGCAGTGGAGTCTCTACATTCGCAATTTTATGGTGCCTTAATCTGGGAGCAGAAGTTTATGTGACTAGCGGCAGAGAAGAAAAAATTACTACAGCAAAATCACGGGGAGCCAAAGCTGGTGAAAACTACAAAGACCCCGATTGCTACAAAAAGCTAAAACAAGTTTCTGGGGGATTTAATGTTGTTATCGATAGTGCTGGTGGAGATGCCCTCAATAGTATTCTCGGCACTCTTGTACCTGCTGGTCGCTATGTGTTTTTTGGTGCCACACTAGGGAATGCAAGCAAAGGGCTACCCATGGGGAAACTGTTCTTTAATCACATCCGTATCCAAGGCTCGACCATGGGCAGCAATGCTGAATTCAAGGCCATGCTGGACTTTTTAAGTGAGAAAAAAATTGTTCCTGTAGTGGACTCAGTATTTCCTATATCCGACGCGGTTAAAGCTCACAAACTAATGGAAACATTTCGCCACACCGGAAAAATAGTACTTCAAAACACCCAATTTGGTTAACTTATTTTCTAACCTAAGCTTATATTCGAACCTTTGTAAAAACAGTAGTATAGCCCTGATAGCAAATACCAGTTTTTAAAATCTGTTCAGTGGAGTGCAATCAGGGCTATGGGGTCTACCCGCGGACAATTTTCTTCAAGATCTGGCTTTATTCTGGCCGCTTCTGGATCAGCGGTAGGGCTGGGTAATATCTGGGGGTTTCCCACCAATGCTGCAGAAAATGGTGGCGGCGCCTTTGTACTGATTTATTTCATTCTCGCTTTTTGTCTCGCCTACCCAGCACTTATGGCAGAACTAATTATTGGTCGCCACGCAAAATCTAACATGGTCAATGCGTTAGAGAAAATTTCTAGTAATGCCACATCGAAAAAGATAGGGAAGCTTACTGGATTTTATGGCATTGCTACAGCCACACTGATTTTGAGTTTTTATGGCATTGTGGCTGGGTGGATGCTGGCATATTTACTAGTACCCCTGTCGACAATAATTGGACTCACCTCTCTCTCTAATTGGTTGACTGAATTTAGTGTTCCTCGAAATTTATTATTCTGTGCACTATTTATGCTGCTAACTACTGCTGTTATACGAGCCGGTGTCGAACAAGGTATCGAAAAGTGGTCATGTCGTTTGATGCCATCCATGTTAGCACTAATGGCTGCATTAATTGTTTATGTGATGTTTCAAGATGGAGCGCTAACAGGGCTTAAACTTTACCTGATTCCAGACTTTCAACAGATCAGTGATCCCAAATTAATAGCCAGCGCTCTGGGGCAAGCCTTTTTTTCCTTATCCCTGGGTGTTGGGACCATGCTAATTTATGGCTCTTACCTCAGCCCCAACGAAAATCTTCCGGCTATGGGAGCTATTGTTACCTTGGTAGATTCATCCATTGCCTTTCTTGCCGGGCTACTGGTTCTACCAGCTCTTTTTGTGGCCCAACAGCAGGGGCTAACCATCTATAGTGAGGCAGGACATTTGATTGCAGGGCCAGATTTAATATTTCAAACACTTCCCGCTTTATTTCAGGGGATGGGTGCCATTGGATTCCCCATTAGTCTGGTATTTTTTTGTTTGATGACGATTGCCGCACTTACTTCGTCTATCTCTATGTTAGAAGTCCCCGTGTCTTACACTATAGAAAATCACGGCATCCACCGGCACAAAGCTGCCTGGCTAATTGGTGGAGTTACATTTGCTATTAGCACTCTGATTATTCTCAACTTCGACCAGCTATTTAATTTCATTGTTACTCTAACCACTGAATATAATCAGCCATTCTTAGGTCTGATGTTATGTGTTTTTGCCACATGGGTATGGCACCGGGATAAAGTACTGAATGAAATACGCAGTGGGCATCCGCAAGTAGAAGCCTCGCTATTTTGGAAAATATGGCCAGCCTATGTACGCTACTGCTGCCCAATTCTAATAGTGTTTATGTTTATACAATCAATACTAAGCACCTAACAAACATGCTTAATTATTATCCATGTCCAGCACAATAAGAATTCAGAGAAACTATTACTACTATTAATACCTATTGAATTACAACCAGCGAGAATTTTTTGAAAATTGCCCGCGTAGAAATTCCATTTGATCCCCCAAAATACGCCGAGAATTAATCAATGCCAGGTACTCTGCATTATTGGGACGATAAGGTAAGGCCACCAAATCCATTCTGACTTCTTCGAGCAAATAATTGGCCTTGTATTGATTACAGCGACGACATGCCGCTACAACGTTTTCCCATTTATCTGTTCCACCTCGAGATTTGGGAACAATATGGTCTCGGGTTAACTGAGAAGATAAAGACGGCCTTGCACAATACATACACAGGTAACCATCACGAGCGAAAAGGGCTGAATTCTTCAAGGGATAATTTGTTCTTAGTCGAGCTAGATGCTCGCCACTGCAAGCAATAATACTGGGCAAAATAACTTGAGACTGCACCCCATCTAATCGAGAGAAACCACCCTTCACCCTTTTGACTTCATCTCCCAATGTCCAGGCTACGATCTCTCGGGAATATAGGCAAACAGCTTCCTGCCAATCCAACCATTCAATAGGTTGCCCCGCCATATTAAGACGCAAAATCCTAGGCTGCATAATGAGCGCACCCATTAAAGAAAGTTATTTTTTTAATACCGACACAACATTCTTTCCATAAAAGAAAAAGCCCTATCAGCAAAAGTTGATAGGGCTTGAAAATTAAGGGAGAGATATTTTTACTCCCAAGCATTTTTTCTTGCCTGGGAGATCTCAAATATTGAACTACCACCTTACATGCCATTAATAGCGCAAATATTTTAAAGTCTTGCACCTTAAAGATATCTGTTTTTAAGATATAGGTTTTTAGGGTATAAGTCTTGAAGGCATGGCCTCCCTACTATGGCGTATCTAGCCCCATAGTAAACAAGGAGATAAAACTGTCAATAGAAACGAAAAAACAAAAAACAAAGCCCTGACACAATAGGATGTATCAGGGCTCAAAGGCAGTATAGGAAATATGCTTTCCAAGCATTGTGCAAAAAACTCAACATCCCTGTTCTTCCTTGTAACTACACCTCCATGTGCAGTAGCATCCTTGCGAAACGAACTATCTGCCTTTTACCGATAAGTAACCATTGGCCTTTTTCTGTTTTTGATGTAGGAAATATCCTACACCAGGCCTTAATAGATAAGGCTTCATATAAATTGACCGAATACCGCTGCTCGGTTAGTGTTGCACCTTGATTTTTGGAGGGGATATAGTGGCAGCTCGTAAGAAGTCCATCGATTTTGAGAAAAAGCTGGTTCAGCTTGAATCTCTTGTTAATGACATGGAAAAAGGCTCCTTAAGTCTTGAGGATTCGCTTAAGGCATTTGAAGATGGCATTAAAATTACCCGTGAATGCCAGCAGGCATTAAAAGATGCCGAGCTTAAAGTAGACATACTGACCAAAGGTTCAGACAAAACCAAGCCTTTCGAGCCAGAGAATGACTAATGGCAGAACAATCTTTTTCTGATTTTTTGCTACTTTGCCAACAACGAATCAATCAACAACTCGATCATTTACTCCCTGTCACAGAAGATTCCAAAAGCCAACTTAGCAGTGCTCTACGATACAGTGTCCTCAATGGAGGGAAACGTATTCGACCTGTTTTATCCTACGCTGCAGCCGAAACATTGGGGGGCATTAATGGAGATACCGATTTGGTTGCCTCTTCAGTGGAATTGATTCATGCCTATTCGTTAGTTCACGATGACCTCCCAGCTATGGATGACGATGATTTGCGCAGAGGGAAACCCACCTGTCACATTGCATATGATGAAGCGACAGCAATCCTTGCCGGTGACGCCTTACAAGCACTAGCCTTTGAGCAGCTAACAAAATTACAACATATCCGTCCCGAGATTTCGCTTAAGTTAATTTCCTGCCTGGCAAAATCTGCCGGAGTAAAAGGTATGGTGGAAGGCCAAGCTATCGATATTTCATCCGTCGACCAAACACTCGATTTACAACAACTCGAGCATATGCATCATAAAAAAACCGGCGAGATGATATTGGCCAGTATTACTATGGGGGCCCTCTCGACTGGGCATGCAACAAAAGACCAACTTTTTAGCTTGGAAGCTTATGGTCGGGCAATAGGGTTAGCCTTTCAAGTTCAAGACGATATTCTGGATGTCACCAGTGATACTAGTGTTCTTGGAAAGCAACAAGGGGCCGATGAAGCATTGAACAAGCCCACTTACACAGCGTTGCTTGGTTTAGACGGCGCGAGAGAAAAAGCACAGCAACTGCACACACAAGCTATTAATGCACTCTCCATGTTTGATCATAAAGCTGATCAACTTAGAGCCGTCGCAGACTACATTGTAAACCGAGATTATTGATTTAACTCAGACAAAGAATCAGTATCATTAAATAACACTCAACGGAAAAGCCTCCCCCGTCAATTTGGTGTAATATTGCACTCCGAATTTTGGATACCAGATGCATGGCCAAAACCTTTAATGACATACCGTTGATCCGCCCAGAAACACCGTTACTCAATGCCATTGAGGACGCCTTTCATCTGCGGGAATTGGATGAGGATCAACTACTTGAACTTGCGGATGAGCTACGTGCTTATATGCTGTTTAGTGTCGGAAAAAGTGGTGGGCATTTTGGCGCAGGACTTGGCACAGTAGAATTAACCATTGCCCTGCATTACATTTTCAATACCCCCCATGACCGCCTAGTTTGGGATGTAGGGCATCAAGCCTATCCTCATAAAATCCTTACGGGTCGCAGAGATCAAATGCCTACAATTCGCCAAGCAAAGGGGCTTTCTGCATTCCCAAAACGAGATGAAAGTGAATACGACACCTTTGGTGTCGGACATTCAAGCACATCTATTAGTGCCGCTCTAGGTATGGCCCTCGGATCGGCTATGAACGGTGAAGATAGAAAAACCGTTGCTGTCATTGGTGATGGCGCCATGACAGCAGGCATGGCATTTGAGGCACTCAACCATACAGCTCATACTGATGCTGACTTACTGGTAGTCTTAAATGACAACAATATGTCGATCTCTCATAATGTTGGAGGCCTAGCCACCTATTTCTCGAAAATATGGTCCAGTCGTTTTTACAACACCATTCGAGAAGGCGGAAAAAAAGTATTACGCTCCGTCCCGTCTGCCGCTACCTTTGTACGAAAAACAGAAGAACATCTAAAGGCTATGGTCGCACCTGGCATTGTGTTTGAAGAGCTTGGCTTTAACTATATTGGTCCCATCGACGGACATAACCTGCCCTTATTAGTGCAAACACTCAGAAATTTGAAAGCGCTCTCCGGCCCTATTCTGCTGCACACCATTACCCAAAAAGGGAAAGGTTTTGCCCCTGCAGAAGCTGACCCTGTCGGATACCACGCCCTCAATAAAATTGAACCAAAAAACAAGCCCAAAGTAGCTGTTTCACAAAAAGCTGCTGTAGTTACCCCCCCCAAACAAAAATACCAAAAAGTATTTGGTGACTGGCTTTGTGATATGGCGGAAAAAGAACCTCGCCTAGTAGGTATTACACCCGCTATGTGTGAAGGCTCAGGGATGGTAGATTTTGCCAAACGATTTCCTGACCGATTTCACGATGTGGCCATTGCTGAGCAGCATTCTGTCACTCTGGCAGCTGGG
>SWCD01009767.1_pt1 | contig 11713 bp, 6 predicted proteins | sample 4693011 | NCBI WGS metagenome assembly SWCD01 (sample SAMN10267278, study PRJNA491770) | bioreactor metagenome | isolation source: DHS bioreactor inoculated with marine | place: Japan: Omine Ridge, Nankai Trough | reverse complement strand
GCGTAGACCCGGCGGTCCTGGGGGTAGCCCGCGCCCTGCCCGCGGGAGACGGCAATCGCGTGGGTCGGCTGGGTCAGCGCCGTGAGCAGGTGGTCGGCCGTGAAGCCCCCGCCGTTCCAGCGGAGATCTATGACCAGGCCCTTTCGACCGTGTCCCGCCCGGTAGAGATCCTGCTCGAATTCCGCGAAGCTGCCCCAGTCCATGCTCCTGACGTGCAGGTACCCGAGCACATCCTTCGAGAGTTCCTCGACGCGCCGACGGCTCGCGTGGATGAACTCCCGGTAGAGCAGGCCCCGTGCCGCGGAGAGGCTCGTGGGCCGGACGAGAACGTCGCGCTCCTCGCCCTTCGCATCCCTCACCCTGAGGACGATTTCCCGGTCCGGGATGCCGTTCAGCACCTTGGACAGATCGGTCGTCGGCCCCACCGGAGTCCCGTCGACCGAGAGAACCGTCTCCCCGGCCACCACGCGGCTGCGCTCCCGATCCGCGGGACCCTTCGGGATCACGTCGGCCACGACCAGACCGGGGCCCTCGCCATCCGCACTGAACCGAAGGCCCAGGTGACCGGTGGCGATGTTCCACTGGTCCCGCCACCCGACGGGGGCGTCCGCCGGGGCGGAGAAACCGAGGTGTGAGGCGTTCAACTCACCGAGCATGAGGCTCACGACGCGGGCGAACGTCGACTTGTCCGGGGAGCGCGCCGCGGCGTCCCGGTACTTCTCCCGGATCGCATTCCAGTCCCGGCCGTTCATCCTCGGGTCGTAGAAGCGGTCCCGCATGGTCTGCCACGCCAGGTCGAAGGCCGCCGCCCGGTGCGCGCGCCGGTCCCTCTCGATCTTCACGGAGAAGGGGAACGCCTCGTTCTTCGGTCCCGCGCTCGCGGTGGGCACGCCGCCCACGAGCCACAGAATCCGGTTCGCCTTTTTCGGCCACGTCGCGGCGGAGCCGATCGTGCCGGTCAGGAGCTTCGGCTTCAGTTGATCCGGGAATTCCACGGCGTACGTCCCGCGCTTCCCGTCGATGACGGCGCTGAAAGCGAGCTTCCTGCCGTCCGGGGAAAAGAGCAGGCCGCGTTCCCCGACGTGGCGCAGCGCGATCCTCTGCACCCGCTCGGAAAGCGTCGCGAAATCCGGAGTCGGCTTCTCGGGCTCCTTCGCCTTCTCGGCCTCCGGGGTCTCGTCGACCTGCTCGGCCTGCTCGGCCTTCGCCGGGTCCGCCGGGTCCCCAGGTTTCTCCGGTTCAACAGGCTTCTCGGGCGCCTTGGGCTCATCCACCGGTTTCTCTTCCGGCTTCGGCCCGGGCGCCTTGGGGGCGGGCTTCGCCTTGCGCCCCTTCTCCATCTTCTCGATCGCCTTCTGAAGCGTGCGATCGCGCTTGCTCTCCTCCTCGTCCTTCGGGAAGAGCCAGACGTAGTGGATGTCGGACTCCCGCTCGCGCCGCTCTCCGACGAACGCCAGCAGCTTCCCGTCCGGGGACCAGGTCGGGTTACCGTCGTCGTAGGGGTGCCGGGAGACGTTGACCGCCTCCATGCTCCCGTCGACCGCGGTCACGAAGACATCGCGGTTCGAGTCGAGGTCGTCCGTGGAGTAGGCGAGGAAACGCCCGTCCGGGGACCAGGAGTACTCCAGCCCTCCGTTGGACTCGACCAGGACGCGCTCGGCGCCGGTCTCGACCTCGCGGATCACGAGTTTCCCCGTGCCCCGGACGAAGGCCAGGTTCCTGCCGGCGGGATCCAGGCTCACGCTCGACACGGCCTCCGGGCCGTCCGTCACGCGGCTCGTGGCGAACTCGTCCTGGCGCCACCACCACTTCATCGGGTCCTTCCGCTCGGACTTCCAGAGGTTCGTCTCGCCACCCCGATCGCTGACGAAGTAGAGGCACTTCCCATCCGGGGAGAAGACGGGCTCCCGCTCCTCCTCCGGGGTCTCGGTCACCCGCACCGGCTGACGCAGCACGGTGTCCATGACGAAGAGGTCGCCGCCGGCGATGAACGCGATCTCCAGGCCGTCCTCGGAGAAGGCGACGTTCTCCGCCCGACTCACGAGGCGGCGCTCGATCGTCGGTCGAGCGGGATCCTCCGAGATGGTGATCGTAAGCCGCGTCGGCGCCTCGTCCAGCCCGGGGCGCAGGCGATACAGGTCGAACAGGTGCCGGAAGACCACCACCGCGCCGTTTCTCGATACCGTGGGAGCGATGACGGAGTCGTCCTCGAAGCTCGTGAGCGGCTTCGGTGCGGCCTGATCGAGCGACTGCCGGAGCAGATTGAAGGCGCCGCCGGACACCCCGACGTAGAGGAACGCGTCCCCGCCGGGCAGGAAGAGCGGCCACCGGGCGCCGGCGCCATCGGAAACGAGCTTCGTCAGGCCCCCGCGGGCGAGATCCGCCATCCAGATCTGCGAGGCCTGCGAGCCGCGGTAGCCCTTTCGCCACCAGGAGACGCCCTCCCGCGTGAAGAGAAGGCTCTGCCCGTCGGGAGAAAGCGATGCCGAGATGCCCTCGGCATCGAACAACATCCGGGGCGCCTCCCGCTTCGACCGCGAGATCCAAAAGAGACGGTAGTAGTCCCGCCAGAAACGATCCGTCGCGGCGCGAACCAGGAGCCCCTCGCCGTCCGGATACCACCCCAGAAGCGCAAAGCCGTTCGTGTCGAAGGTCAGTTGCTCGGGCTCGCCGCCGCGCACCGGCACGACGAAGACCTGACCGCCCGGAAAGCGGTCGCTGACGAACGCGATCTCGCTGCCGTCCGGACTGAAGTACGGCTGGGAATCCGTGGCGGGATGCCGGGTGAGCCGCCTCGCACGGCCTCCCACGGAGGGCACGAGGAAGATGTCGCCCCGGTAGGAGAACGCGAGCAGCGCACCGTCCGGAGAGAGCGCCGGGCCGGAGGGGAGCAGCACTTCCTCCTCGGCAAGACACAACGTGAGCAGGCTCGACGACAGCACGGCGATGACGACCAGGAGCGGAATCTTCACGGACGACCTCTCTCGACGGACGAATTGAGCGGGGATTGTACCCGCACGGCCGGGCGGGGCGAAACGAGCGCGGATGTATCGCCTATCTTGACCGCCACCCTGCGGCCCCCTATCCTTCTTCTTTTCCCGCACTCCCGGAGGGGTTTCGTGGACAGGGTCTACCACCACCTGCTGCTGCTGGCGCTCCTCATCGGGGTCGGTCTCGCCCTCGGTTCCTGCAACTCCGGGCCAACGCCCGACGAGCCACAGAACCCGAACGGCGAAAGCCCCGCCGGCGAGAATCCGGGTGAAGGGGAGCCGGAAAGCGGCGGCAACGGCCAAGCCGCCGACATGTCCACCCTCGAAAACTCCGGCTTCGGGATGGAGTTCATGGATGACGTCTTCATCTTCTTCGGTGCGGACCGGCCGCCCTCCCGGGCACTCACCGACATTCGCGACGTTCACGATCTCGGGGACTGGTCGTATCTCCCGCAGTACCCCAACGGCGCCCAGCAGACCCGCGACGCGATCGAGGATCTGCGCGAGTCCGACTACACCTCCTGGGAAGACACGGCCCTGGTGGTGGCCATTCTGTCCACAATGGTCAGCCGGGACCGGTCCGCCCTCGTCCGGGACGACTGCATCACCACCATCGGGTGGTTCCGCTCCTGGGTGCATCCCCGGCTGATGGACGTCGGTCCGGGCGTCAGCACCACGGAAGAGGAAGTCCTGCAGGCGCTGAAGGTCCTCGACGCGCTGCACAAGGACCTGTCGAAACCCCTCAGCCAATCGGACAAGATGGTCTGCATCGACGCCATCTCCGTGCTCGGCAGCCACTCCTGGGACAAAGTCGAGAGCGGGGATCCCATCGTCCACCGTACGAAGATGTCGAGACCTCGCGGGGTGATCCGGCGCCTGACGGGACGCGACCTGAAGGTGAGCGCGACCGACCCCGAGATCCGGGATACGCTGGATCGCGCATTGATCCGGGTCACGGACCAGACCTTGTTCCTGACCCTGGTGGCGGGTCTGGCCGACCCCATTCCCTACGTCCGGGCGACCTCGGCCCAGCAACTCCGCCACGCCGGAGATCCCCGCGCCCTGAAGCCCCTCCTCTTCACCCTCGGCAAGGACGAGAACGCCCCCGTCCGGCTCGCTCTCATCGGCGCCATCGCCGAGGTGGCGGTGCTGAATGACGACGGCAAGGCCCAAGCGGTCAGCCCCCTGGCCGCGGCCCTGACCGACCCCTCCACTTCCGTGCAGCGGGCCGCCGCGCGCGCCCTGGCCCGGGTCACCGGGGAGAACCCCGGCCCCGACCCGATCGACTGGCGCCGCTGGTGGATGAAGAAGACCGGGACCGACAAGGGGGTCGAGAACCCTTGAAACGAGCCCTCTCGATCGGCGTCAAGCTGATCTGCCTCGCGCTGATCGGCTTCATCCTCTACCAGGTCGACTATCTCGACCGCTTCACGCTCCCCTCGGAGGAGGAGAACGCGGTCAAGGAGGTCGTCGTCGGTCAGGTCCAGTGGCGGGAGGACGGACAGTTCATCGTGCCCGAAGACGGGGGCGAAGCCGTCCGCTTGCCGGCGGACTGGGAGCAGTCCCTCCACAAGTCGCCGGTCAAGCTCGGGCTCTTCACGATCGCCCGTAGGTCGGACAAAGGTCTGCTGGCCTTCGGCATCTTCATTTTCGGCCCGATCAGCCTGATCTCGATCACCCGGTGGTGGTACCTCCTGCGCAGCGTCGAGATCCCGATCCCCTTCAAGGAGGCCTTCCGACTCTCCTTCATCGGGTTCTTCTTCAACAGCGCCGTCCCCGGCATGACCGGCGGGGACATCATCAAGGCCTTCTACATCGCCAAGCTGAAACCGGACATGAAGGTGCGCGCGTTCATGAGCGTGCTCGTGGACCGGGTCATCGGGCTCTTCGCGCTGGGATTGCTCTCCGGGTTGGTCCTGCTCTTTCGGATCGATGATCCGGAGTTCCGCATCGCCGCGTGGATCGTCTACACGTTCCTCGGCGCCTGCATCCTCTTCGGCGCGATCTTCCTCTCCCGGCGACTGCGGCGCCTCCTGCACCTCGAGGCCCTGATCGCCCGGATCCCCTCCGAGCGCGTCTCGCGGATCCTCACCGAGGTGGACCGGGGCATCGTGATCTACCGGGCCCGTCCCATGGCCGTGATGGTGGCCATCGGATTGTCGCTCCTGAACCACGCCTCGCTGATGGTCATGAGCGTGTGCCTGGCCCGCGCACTCCACATCGATCTCCCGGTGACCACCTTCATCATCCTCGTGCCGGTCTGCATGATGGTGGCCTCGATCCCGGCCCTGCCCGGCGGATGGGGACTTCGGGAGGGCGCTTTCGGCTTTTTCTTCGGAGCCCGCGGCGTGGAGGTGTCCTTCGCCTTCGCCACCGCCCTGTCGGTCCTGATCGGCCTCTCCCAGCTCGTCTGGAGCCTGCTCGGCGGGTTCTTCTTCCTGTTCAGCAGCGACAGGGTCAGTCGCGAGGAGCTGAAGAGCTTCTCCGAGGAAGTGGAAGCCGAGGTCGCCCCAGCCGAATCTTGACGCCTGCCCGGGGATATAACACAATACGAACGTCCATTTTGAGCGCGACCGGGCGGCATCTCGTTCGTCTACCTTCCGGGAGGGAGCATTGGCGGGCTTCCCCGAGTACCTGAGGATCTTCACCGCGGTGGAGATTTCGGCCGCCGGCCGGCGGGAAATCGCCACCGAGGCCCGGGTGCTGCTCGAAGGCCTGGGGCGGATCGGCCTGGTCTCTGAGGAGAACCTGCACGTGACCCTCAAGTTCGTGGGGGACGTCCACCGGGACGACCTGCCGGCCCTGACCAGGGCCGTGGCGGATGCCGCCAAGCTGCTTTCGCCGGGCGAAATCGAGTTGGAGGGCATCGGGGCCTTTCCGCGTCTCGACCGGCCGCGGGTGATCTGGGCGGGTGTGTCGGACCCGTCGGGTATTCTCGATCCGGTGCACGCGAGGCTGAATGACGTCATGAAGCCTTTCGGCGCCCGGCGCGAAGTGAAGAAGTACGTGCCGCACGTCACGCTGGGCCGCGTCCGGAGCCCGATCGACGGACGTCGCCTGACGCGAACAGTAGAGGAAGCGGGGGAGATCTGGTTCTCCTCGGAGCGGGTCGAGGGCATCACGCTCTTCATGAGCGAACTCACGCGGGGAGGACCTCCCCGCTACACGGTACTGGGCCGCTACGTTTCTTGAGGAGGCGGCCCCCAAGGATGCGGTCCCTAAGGATGGAGAGACATGGCTGAGAAGACCGGCGCACCCCAGAAGGAAGACCCGAAGATGCGGGCCCTGAACACCGCGGTGGCCCAGATCGAGAAGGCCTACGGCAAGGGCTCGATCATGCGGCTGGGCTCCGCGCGAACGCTGGACGTGGAGGGCATCTCCACCACCTCCCTGGCGCTCGACCTGGCCCTCGGCGGCCGGGGACTCCCCCGCGGCCGGGTGATCGAGGTCTTCGGTCCGGAGTCTTCCGGAAAGACGACGCTGGTCTCCCACGTCATCGCGGAGGCCCAGCGTCTCGGCGGGGTGGCGGCCTTCATCGACGTCGAGCACGCCTTCGATCCGACCTACGCCCGCAAGCTCGGGGTGAATCTGGAGGATCTCCTCATCTCACAGCCCGACACCGGGGAGCAGGCTCTCGAGATCTGCGAGATGCTGATCCGCAGCAACGCCGTCGACGTCGTCGCGCTCGACTCGGTGGCGGCCCTGGTACCCCGGGCCGAACTCGAGGGGGACATGGGCGACACGCACGTGGGCCTGCAGGCCCGACTGATGAGCCAGGCGCTCCGGAAGCTCACCGGCGCGGTGTCCCGATCGCACACCTCCCTGATCTTCACGAACCAGATCCGCGAGAAGATCGGCGTGATGTTCGGCAGCCCCGAGACGCAGCCCGGCGGGCGCGCGCTGAAGTTCTACTCCTCCGTCCGGATCGACCTCCGGCGCATCGGCTCCATCAAGGACGGCGATGCCGTGAGCGGCGCCCGCATTCGCGCCACGGTCGTCAAGAACAAGATCGCGCCGCCGTTTCGGAAGGCCGAGTTCGACATCATGTTCGGCGAGGGGATCTCCCGCACCGGCGACGTCCTCGACCTCGCCGTGGACCGCAACATCGTGGACAAGGCCGGCTCCTGGTACTCCTTCCACGACACCCGGCTCGGCCAGGGCCGCGAGCGCGCCCGCGACTTTTTGAAGGAGAACGCGGACATCATGAACGAAGTCGTGGCCGCGGTCCGGACGGCGAGCGGGCTGGATGTGCTGGAGGAGGAGGCTCGGGAGGGGGATTCCGGGGCGTAAATGGAGGGGCGGGCTCCGTCCCGTCCGGGACAAAGGAAGAAGGGAACGGATTGCGGGGGGGCGGCCGGACGCCTCAGGCCGGGTGGGCGTGTTCGCCGCGAGCAACGCGAACCTTCCTCGCCAAGTACGGTTTTAGCCTGGGCCGGGCTCCGTTCCTTGGCTCGGCGGGGTGGGCTCCGTACCATCCTTGGAATCATGAAACAACTGACCGCCAACGAGATCCGGAAGAGCTTTCTCGATTTCTTCGTGCAACGCGGACACGCCCTGGTGGCGTCCGATTCCCTGGTGCCCGAGAACGACCCGACACTGCTCTTCACCGGCGCCGGCATGAACCAGTTCAAGGACCTGTTCATCGGCAAGGGAGACAAGCCCTACTCGCGGGCCACCTCCAGCCAGAAGTGCTTCCGCACCGGCGACCTCGACCAGGTGGGGCGGTCGATGACCCACCACACATTCTTCGAGATGCTCGGGAACTTCAGCTTCGGCGACTACTTCAAACGCGAAGCGATCGGGTGGGGCTGGGAGTACCTCACGGAAGTCCTCGAGATTCCCGCGGACCGGCTCTCCGCCACGGTCTACCTGGATGACGACGAGGCGTACGACATCTGGCGAAACGAAATCGGGCTGCCCGAAGAGCGCGTGACGCGTCTCGACGCAAAAGAGAACTTCTGGCCGGCGAACGCGCCCGAGGACGGGCCCAACGGCGTGTGCGGACCCTGCTCCGAGATCTTCTTCGACTACGGAGAGGAGCACTCCTGCGGGATGAGCTGCCTGAAGGAAGCCTGCGACTGCGCCCGCTACTCCGAGGTCTATAACCTCGTCTTCACGCAGTTCCTCCGCACCGGCCCGCACCAGCTCGAGCCGCTCCCGCAGAAGAACATCGACACCGGTCTGGGCTTCGAGCGGCTGGTCGCGGTTCTGCGCGAGCAGTTCTCCACGTTCGCCACGGACCTCTTCCTGCCGATCATCGGGAGGATCTCCGAGATCTCCGAAGTGCCCTACGAGTTCCATTCCCCGGACGGCGTCCGCATGCGACGGATCGCGGACCACGCCCGGGCGGCGATCTTCTGCCTGGTGGACGGTGTCAAGCCCGGCCGCGAGGGTCGGGAGTTCGTGCTGCGGCGGGTCATCCGGCGCGCGGTCCGCGACGGCATCGGCCTGGGTCTCGAGATGCCGTTCCTGAAGGACCTGGTCCCCGTGGTCATCGAAGTCATGGGCGACCAGTACCCGGCGGTGGCGGCGGGGCGGGACGAGATTGAGCGACTCCTGAACCGCGAAGAGGAGCGCTTCCGGGCCACCTACCACCAGGGCATGAACGCGCTGGTGGAGAAGGTCGAACTGCTTCGCGTCGCCGGCGGCACCGAACTCTCCGGCGAGGAGGCGTTCCGCCTGCACGACGAGCGGGGCTTCCCCGTGGACCTCACCGAGGACTATCTCCTGGAGGAGGGTCTCACCCTCGACCGCGCGGGCTTCGAGACCGCCATGGAGGCCCGCCGGAAGCAGAGCCAGCAGGGCTCCGACCTCGAGGCGGACATCTTCGCGCGGGGTCCGGTGGCGGACTTGAAGACCTCGAGCGGCGCCACGATCTTCACCGGCTACGACCGTATTCAGGATCGCGGTGTCGTGGTGGGGTTGATCCGGGACGACGAACTCGTGACCGAGGTCAAGGAAGGCGAGGTGGTCATGCTCGTCGCCGACCGCACCCCGTTCTACGCGGAATCCGGCGGCCAGATCGGCGACGCGGGCGTCATCGAGGGGCCGAAAGGACGACTCGAGGTCCGGGATACCCGAGGCGCCGAAGGGGTCAACACCATGATCGGCTCGGTGCTCTCGGGCACGATCGCGCTCGGAGACGAGGTGACGCTCGAGGTGGACACCGAGCGTCGCGACGCCATCCGCCGCAACCACTCCGCGACGCACCTCCTGCACCGCGCGCTCAGGGATCGCCTCGGCAAGAGCGTGACGCAGGCCGGGTCCCTGGTGGCCCCCGACCGCCTCCGCTTCGACTTCCATTGCGACGAGGGGCTCACCGAGGAAGACATCGCGGTGATCGAGGACGCGGTCAACCGCGAGATCCTCCGAAACACCCCGCTCTCGACGAAGCTCTCCACTCCCGCCGAGGCGCGGGCCGCCGGAGCCATGGCGCTCTTCGGAGAGAAGTACGGCGACGAGGTGCGGGTGGTCACGGTGGGGGACTACTCCACGGAGCTCTGCGGCGGCACCCACTGCGGCGCCACCGGGGAGATCGGGAGCTTCCGCATCGTATCGGAATCCGCCATCGGCGCGGGCCTGCGCCGCGTGGAGGGGCTGACCGGAACCGGCGCCCTCGAGCGGGCTCGCCTCGAGAGGCAGGTGCTTGCGGAGGCCGCCGCGCTTCTGAAGACCCGGCCGGACGACGTGCCCACCCGCGTCGCCGCCCTCCGGGACGAGCTGAAGGAACTGGGCAAGAAGCTCGATCAGGCGCTCTCCTCCGGCGCCGGCGAGGGCCCGGAAGAGCAGCGCATCACGCTCGAAAACGGAGCCGAGGCCGTCCTCGTTCGCTTCGAGGGTCCCTACGAGATGAAGCACCTCCTCGCCGGCGCGGACGATGTCCGCAAGGCCGGCGGACGCGTCGCGGCGCTCCTCCTGGCGGTTGGCGAGGCGGGCGTCTCCCTGGTGGTGGCGGCCACTCCGGATCTCGTCAAGGCCGGATTCGACGCCGGCGCTGCAGTTCGACAGGTGGCCGGGGCCATGGGGGGCGGTGGAGGAGGGCGACCCGACCTCGGTCGGGGGAAGGGCCAGAGCGCCGAAAACCTCCCCGCGGGCTTTGAAATCCTCACGGATCTGGTATCGCGCCTTTCTTGACCCTCCCGGGCTTCGGCTCTAGAATTCGCCGGTTTAAGGATTAATCTGCGCATCTTAGCGCCCCGAACCCAGTTAGAGAGTGTCCGATGGCCGTCCCACAGAGGAAGATCTCCAAGTCCCGGAAGAACATGCGGCGTTCGCACCTCGCCATGAAGACTCCGAGTCTCGGCCGTTGCCCGCGTTGCGGGCAGGCCGCGAAGCCCCACTGCGTTTGCGCGAACTGCGGGCACTACCGTGGTCGCGAAATTGTGGACAAGGAAGGCATGTAAACCTTGGGGGCCGACGGTCCCATCACTGTAGCCCTCGACGCCATGGGCGGCGACCACGCCCCCGCGGAAGTCGTCAAGGGCTCCCTTCTGGCGCTCACGCGCTTCCCTCTCCTCTCCATCCTGCTCGTCGGTGACGAGCCGGTGGTGCGTGCGGAGCTTTCGACGCAGGGCGCCGATCTCAGCCGTTTCACCGTCCGCCACGCCTCCCAGATCGTCGAGATGGGCGAGTCTCCGGTCGAAGCCCTGCGGCGCAAGCCGGATACCTCGATCCAACGCTGCATGGAGGCCCTCCGGGACCGCGAGGTGGATGCGGTTCTCTCCGCCGGCGACACCGGCGGCGTCGTCGCCTCGGCCACGCTTTTCGCGCGGCGTTTGAAGGGGGTGAAGCGCTACGGCATCGCGATCCCGGTGCCGACGATCACCGGCCGGGCGCTCTTGATGGATGTCGGCGCCAACATCTACTGCAAGCCGGTCCACCTGCTCCAGTACGCAATCATGGCGAGCGCCTACGCCCAGGACGTCATGGGCATCGAGGACCCCCGCGTGGGTCTGCTCTCCATCGGCGAGGAGGAGGCGAAGGGCAACGATCTGACCAAACGTGCCCGCGCCCTGCTCTCGAGCGCCAGGATGAACTTCATCGGCAATGTCGAGGGGCAGGCCATCTTCCGGGGCATCGCCGACGTCATCGTCTGCGACGGGTTCGTCGGGAACGTGATCCTGAAGGTGGCGGAGGGGCTGGCGGAAGCGTTCCTCCACACCGTTCTGAGCCAGGCCCAGGCGGTGGACGGCGTCTCCTCGGAATCGAAGGAATGGATGGGCGCGGTGCGCGAGCGCCTCGACTACTCCGCTACCGGGGGCGCCCCTCTCCTCGGTGTGGAAGGCTCCGTCATCATCTGCCACGGGCGTTCGAAGGCAAAAGCCATCAGCAATGCCATCGGCGTGGCGGTGAATTTCACTCGCCGGGGGATCAGTGACCGGATCATCGAGGGGGTCGCCGAAGCGAGCGTTCTCCATCGCATGGCCGGCTACTTCCGGCACGAAAAGGACTGACATCCCTCAAGGGCCTTCCGGCCCCGAACTGCAGGATCCCGACCACCATGAGTAGAGCCGCCGTTTTCCCCGGACAGGGCGCCCAGAAGCCCGGCATGGGCCTGGATCTCATGGCCGCCTACCCGGAAGCCAGGGCCCTCTTCGAGCGCGCCGACGCCGCCATCGACTTCCCTCTCACCAAGACGATCACCACGGCTTCGGCCGACACGGTCCATCGCACCGACATCTGCCAGCCGGGGATCTTCCTCGTCTCCGCCGCGACCATCGAGG